>Ga0316189_10002850_pt1 | contig 16875 bp, 1 predicted proteins | sample LowCovwburrow_MG_FD_204930 | JGI IMG/M metagenome (GOLD analysis project Ga0316189, IMG submission 204930) | Coastal sediment microbial communities from Maine, United States - Lowes Cove worm burrow | ecosystem: Environmental > Aquatic > Marine > Coastal > Sediment | place: USA: Maine... | reverse complement strand
GTTGACCACCTTCAGATAGCCGACGAGCGTCCCCGCCCCCGTCCACGAGACGTCCTCGCCGCCGTCTGGACGAGGACCGGGAACGTCGAGCGCCGCGAGGTCGACCCGCTGCCCCCGCGCCTCCAGAAGCTCCGCGACCGCGAGCGCCACGCGGGCCCCGGCGGAGTGACCGACGAGGATGTAGGGACCTTCGGGGCGGAGCGCCTGGATCGCGTCGACGATCGTGCAGCTCAGCGCTGCCATCGACTCGGTGCCGAGGAGCTCCGCGTCGGGCCCGAGCGGTTGGACCCCGTAGGTCGGGCCGATGCCGCCGAGCGCATCGGCGAGCGCCGTGAGATAGACGTGGTGAACGCCGAGACCGGCGAAGAGGAAGATCGGGGGACCGCTACCGCCGGACCGCATCCGCGACACGAGCGGACTCTCCTCTTCGGCATGTTCCTCGCTGAGACGCTGGGCCAGCGCCTCGATCGTCGGCCGCTCGAAGAGAGTCGCGACCGGCAGCCGCTCCCCCATCTCAGCGGCGATCCGCTCGATCAGCGAGACCGCCATCAGCGAGTGGCCGCCGAGCGCGAAGAAGCTGTCGCGAACTCCGACGTCAGGGACACCGAGCATCTCCGACCAGATCATCGCGATCCGCTCCTCCGTCGGGTTGCGCGGGGCCACGCGGGCGTCCCGAGCGAGGGAGCTCGCGTCGACCTCCGGGAGCTTGCGACGGTCGACCTTGCCGTTCGTGTTGAGCGGAAGCCCGTCGAGCTTGACGAAGAACGTCGGCAGCATCGCGTCCATCAAGTACTGTGCCAGCCACGCGCGAAGCTCCGCCGCAGTCTTCGCCTCCCCAGCGCTGGGGACCCAATAGGCGACGATCTGCTTGTCGCCGCCGCTGGCCTCGCGGATGACGACGGCTGCGGCCGCAACACCTGGCGCGCGCGCGAGCACCTGCTCGATCTCGCCGAGCTCGACCCGGAAGCCGCGGATCTTCACCTGATCGTCGAAGCGGCCGAGAAACTCGAGAGCACCGTCGGCGCCGAAGCGCACACGATCACCCGTCCGATAGAGTCGCTCGCCCTGGAGAGCGCCGGGGAGGTCCACGACAAAGCGCTCCGCCGTCAGCTCAGGGCGGCGGTAGTAGCCGATCGCCAGCTTGCCGCCGCCGATATAGAGCTCCCCGGGCACGCCGAGCGGGACCAGACGTCGCCGCGCGTCGAGGACTCGCAAGGTCGTCTCCACCATCGGCAAGCCGATCGGTAGTGACACGTCCTCGTCGAGGAGCGCGAGCTCCTCACAGGGCATCAATGTAGCGCAGATCGTGGTCTCGGTCGGGCCGTAGCCGTTGATGAGCCGGCGCCCGGGCGCCCAGGGGCGCAGAAGTCCAGGCGGGATCACCTCGCCGACGACCATGATCGTCTCTAGACTCGGGAGGCCCTCGGGATCGAGCTGACGTAGCGCCGACGGCGAGATCCACATGTGAGTGATCCGCTCCTCGCGAAGGAGTCGATGAAGCGGTGCCCCCGGGACCATCGCCTCGCGGCGGGAGATGTGCAGCGAGGCGCCAAAGGCGAGGGCCATCGCAATCTCCCCCATCGCCCCGTCGAAGCCTGGCGAGAGGAGCTGGAGCACGCGGCCCGACGGCGCAACCGAGACATACTCGCCGAGACCCGCGGCAAAGCGCGCATAGGCATTGTGGGAGGTGAGCACTCCCTTGGGTCGGCCGGTCGAGCCCGACGTATAGATCATGTACGCAGGATCGGCACCATCGATGATTCGAGTCGCTGGACGCCGAGGCGCCGCAGTGATCTCAGACCAGGCCGCCTCGAGATCGAGCGTCCGTGACGACCCCTCGGAGAGCCGTTTGAGACCCGCTCCCGCGGCGACCACGAGAGCGCACCCAGCATCCTCGATCATGAAGCGATGCCGCTCTAGCGGCAGATCGGGATCGAGCGGCATGTAGACAGCGCCGCACTTGAAGAGCGCGAGCATCACGATGAGAAGCTCGACCGAGCGATCGAGGCAGACGCCGACGATGCAGCCGGGCTCGATCTCCATCTGCTCGATCGCCGCCGCGAGCTTGTCGCTGAGCCGATCAAGGTCGCCATACGAGAGCGTCGCCCCGCGCCCGGCCCCGCCGACCACGATCGACTCGCCCGCGACCGCCAACGCGTCAGGATCGCGAGCGACGTGAGCGGCGAAATGATCCAGAAGCGAGGGCAGCTCGGGCGCGGCGGCAGACCCCTCGCCGAGACGAAGGAGCTGCGCCCGCTCTAGGTCCGTGACGATCTCAATCTCAGCGACCTGTGTTTGAGCATCATCAGCGAAGGCTTCGAGCGCAGCGACAAGGTGACCGCACAGACGCTCGATCGTCGCCGGCTCGAAGCTATCGCAGGCGTAGTCGACGTTTAGACGGAACTCAGCCCCCGGCACCCCAGAGATGACGAGCGGATAGTGGGTCGCGCTCTCTACACCCCCATAGCTCACCTGCAGATCGCGGCTCGCCAGGGCGGAGGCGTCGAGGGGGAAGTTCTCCAGCACGAGCGCGCTCTTGAAGAGCTGGGTTCCGGCCGGCACATCGGTCGCCCGCTGGATCTCGACCAGAGGGAGGTGCTGATGCGCCCGGGCCTCAGCCTGCTCCGCCTGAAGACCGCGGAGCCACTCCCAGAGCTGGGCGTCCTCGTCGATCTGCACCCGGGTCGGGACGTTGCAGATGAAGAGGCCGACCATCGACTCGATCCCGACCACGTCGATGTCACGACCCGAAGCCGCGACCCCGAAGAGAACGTCGTCGAGCCCGGTGTATCGACTAAGGACAAGGCCCCAAGCCCCCAGGAGCACAGTGTAGAGGGTGACGCGCTCGCGCTCCGCCACCGCCTTGAGCGCCGAGGTCGTCGCCGTATCGAGCGATACGCTGCGGGTGGCGTGTCCCGTCGCGCCCGCCACCGGGCGATCGACGACGAGCGGCGTAGGCTCCGCGAAGCCTGCGAGGGTCTTCGCCCAATAGGCCTCGGCCTCGCGTCGATCCTGTCCTTGAAGCCAGCGAATATAGGCCTCGTAGGATCCCGACCGGCTCGCCCGTGGAGCCCCGCCCGCGACGATCGTACGGTACGAGCTGATCAGCTCACGGAGGAGAACCGCGCCGCTCCAGCCGTCGAAGACAATGTGGTGTGAGCTCCAAAAGAGACGGTAGTGCTGCTCCCCCGTACGTACGAGCGTGAAGCGGGTCAGCGGCGCCTGATCGACGGCGATCGGACGAGCGCAGAGCCCAGCGCGGAGCGTCTCCAGGGCGCTCTCCTCGTCTTCGACGTCGCGAAGGTCGTGCTCCTCCCAGGGGGTCGAGACGACGTCGAGAACGACCTGGGCCGGCGCCGCGAGCCCCTCCCAGAGGAAGACGCTGCGCAGCAGAGGGTGAGCGCGGGTCAGATGGTCCCAGGCGGCCTGGAGCGCCGTGACCTCGATCGCACCGTCGACGACCAGCTCGAGCTGCGTCCCGTACACAGCCCCGTCGCCGCCCGCCCCCATGTCGACGAGCGAATGGAGGAGGATCCCCGCCTGAAGAGCGGTCAGCGGGTAGATCGCGTCGACCCGCGAAGACCCGCCGACGCTCGCGCAGACCCGCCTCAACGCGTCAGCGTCGAGGCTGACCAAGGGGACGTCGCTGGGCGTTAGAGCGCCGACTCCAGGCTCGCGCGCGTGGTCGATCAGCGCCTCAAGCTCAGCGATGAAGTCAGCGCCGAGGCGCCCGATCGTCGCCGGATCAATGCGAGCCGCGGCATGCTCCAAAGCGACGTCGAGGCGACCCTCCAAGACCTGGGCGTTGATGTTGATCGCGTGGCTACGAGGACCGCTCATCGCCTCCGAGGGCCCAACATCCTCACGTGCGAGACCCCGCAGGAGCTCGCCGCCGAAGTCGCTCACAGCCCGCCCGAGGTAGTTGAAGCTGATCTCGGGGGCGGGCCAGGCTATCGAGGCTCCGTCCGGGTGGAGATAGCGGAGCAAGCCGAAGCCAACGCCTCGCCGCGGGACCCTCCGCACCTGCTCCTTGATCGCCGGGAGCGCAGAGCTGGGCTCGTCCCCCTGCGGGAGCTCGAGCCGCACCGGGAACATCGACGTGAACCACCCCACCGTGCGCGAGATGTCCACGCCCTCGAAGAGGTCCTCGCGCCCGTGCCCCTCGAGATCGACCCAGAGCGCCCGCTCACCGGTCCAGCGAGAGAAGGCCCGGACGAGCGCGGTCAGGAGCAGCTCCTGCGGGCGCAGACGATACGCCGCGAGGGCCTCGCCGAGGAGCGCCTCGGTGGCGGCCGTGCCTAGCTGAACGCGGACGACCGAAGCCGTCGCACGATCGTCGTCCGCCTCCGGGTGGTCGAGGGGCAAGGCCCGCGGCGGCGGTGCGGCGAGGAGAGACCGCTCCGCGGTGAAGTCGAGCTCTCCCACCGAGGCCTCCAAGACCTCCGACCAACGCTTGAAAGAGGTCGACTTCGCCGGCAGCACCACGTCCTCGCCGGCGAGGGCCGCCTGATATGCGGTCTCGAGATCCTCCAGGAGCACCCGCCACGACATCGCGTCGACGACGAGGTGATGGATGACCCAGACCAGTCGCGCTGGCTGGCCGTCCCCGAGGCGGAGGAGGGCCGCCCGCATGATGGGGCCTTGGCTGAGCTCCAGACCCGCCTGAAGACGCGCAGCGCACTCCGTGATCGCCGCTGACAGCTCTGCCCTTGGAGTCCCCGAGAGATCCACAACCTCGAGCGCGAGCTCAGGTCTCTCCGCGACACAGCTCTGGGTCCAACTGCCGCCATCACGCTCAAAGCGATGACGGAGAGCGTCGTGATGACCCACCACGGCGCCAAGCGCTCGGCGCAGGAACACCTCATCTGCGTCGCTCGCCGTCTCGAGGATCACCGCCTGGTTGAAGTGGTTCGGCTCCGGCAGGTCCCGGGCGAAGAACCAGCGCTGGATCGGCGACAGCGGCACGTCGCCGACGACCTCCGCCTCCTCCACCTCGAGGGCGCCGATGACTGCGACCTCGGCGAGCTCGGCGATCGTCTGGTGCTCGAAGATCTGGCTGGCGCGCAGCGAGATCCCGCCCGTCCTCGCCCGGGCGACCACCTGCATGCCGATGATCGAGTCCCCCCCGAGGGCGAAGAAATTGTCGCGGACGCCGACGCGATCGAGGCCGAGAAGCCGGCACCAGATCGCCGCGAGCTCCCGCTCCGTCGCGGTCTCGGGCACGTCCTCCCCCGCCGACGCTCCAGCGTCCAGCTCGAGGCGCGGCGGCGGCAGAGCCTTGACGTCGACCTTTCCGTTGATCGTCAGCGGCAGCGAAGACAGGAGCACGATCGACGATGGGACGAGGTGCGCCGGGAGAGAGTCCGAGAGTTCGCGGCGAAGCTCGAGCCCGACCTCCCGGGCAGCCATGCCGCGGAGCGGATCGTTCGCGAGAAGCTCTGGAGGCGGCTCCTCGGTCATGTGGAGCTCACGCGGAGCCCTGGCCCCCGCCCCCGAGATCCAGACGTCGAAAGAGCCATCAGCCCGCCCGGCGGCGCAGCTCACCTCAACCGCGACCCCGTACTCGCTGGCCAGCGCGAGGAATTCATCGGCGTCATGAGCCTCAGCCCCATCGACCCTCAGCGTCGCCTCGGAGCCCGGGAAGAGTCGTCTGTCGCGGGCTATCTCGGAGATGAGACGAGCGTTGGGCACCGCCCGCAGACCGAGGGCGAGGTCCACCCTCGCGGTGTCGGCGAGCAGAGCTCGCAGCCGATCCAACGACCAAGCGTCGCCGCGCCAATCCTGCCAGGCGAGCGTCGATGAAGGCGCCGGCTCTCCGTCGATCCGCAGCGTCACGTCATAGCGGAAGAGGGAGAGCTCGTTGCGGTAGTCGCCTCGCTTGGGGGTGATCTGCAGCGAGGATACCCGCGGCTCGGCCGTCGCGAGCTCGCGGAAGAACGCGGGATCGACGACGAGCTCGTTCTCATCGCTCAACGCCCGCTCCGTCCGGCGACGGAGCTCGTCGTCGCCGACACCAGCGCCACTGCGAGCCGCGGCGACAGCGGCGTGATAGACCCGCAAGAGCGGGAGGCTGCGGACGTCGCCGATGAACACCGAACCGGGGCCGTCGACGACCGCGATCGCCCGCGAGACCACCTCGCGGAGGTACGCCTCCGAGGGAAAATACTGGATCACCGAGTTGATCACGACGGTGTCAAAAGACTCGCCGATCCTCTGGAGCTCTTCGCGAGCAGGCCCGTGCGAGGTGCTCACAGCTCCGAGACCCTCGATCGACCGCCCAAGCTCGTCGATCCGCGCGACCGCGTGCCGCGAAAGATCGCTGCCATGGTAGCTCTCGACCTGCGGGGCTATCCGGGTGAGGAGCATCCCCGTCCCACAGCCGATCTCGAGCACCCTCCGCGGCGCGACCGCGAGGATCGAGGCGACCGTCGCCTCTACCCATGCCCGCATATCCTCCGTCGGGATCGCCTCCCCCGTGAGGCTGCTCGACCATCCGCGGAGATCGAGGGTCGGATCGGCGCCCTGTGGACGGTCGAGCGCATCCCCGTGCATCGACTCCCAATACTCGATCCGTTCGTTCTCGCGACGGGGCTCGTGCTCGCCGACCTTCGCCGTCACGTACGCCACCAGCTGCTTGGCGCTGCCCCCTTCGCGGGCGACGACGACCGCGTCCTGGACCCTCGGTGAGCCGCGGAGCACGTGCTCGATCTCTGACAGCTCAATCCTGTAGCCTCGGATCTTCACCTGCTTGTCGAGCCGGCCGAGGAACTCGAGAACGAGCGAGCCGTCGTCGCTCGCCCGCCAGCGCACACGATCCCCCGTACGGTAGACTCGTCCCTCGCCGAAGGGGTTGGCGATGAAGAGCCGCTCGGTCAGCTCCGGCCGTTTGAGATAGCCGCGGGCGACCCCCACCCCGCCGAGATAGAGCTCACCTGGGACCCCCACCGGGGCGAGACGACCGGCACGATCCACCACGTAGGCGCGAAGGTTGGCGATCGGCCGGCCGATCGGTGGCGGCCGACCGTCTGCGACGCAGCGCATGACCGTCGCGGTGATCGTCACCTCTGTGGGCCCGTAGATGTTGAAGAACGAGCGGCCGCCGCTCCACCGGGAGACGACCTCCTGCGAGACCACGTCGGCCCCAGTCGCGATCGTCCGCAGATCCGGCAGCTCCGCGTCCTCGATCGCCGCGAGCATCGCCACCGGCATGATCGAGTGGGAGATCCGCTCCCGCTTGAGGAGAGGCACGAGGCCGGGGCCGAGCGCCTCGGCGTCGCGAGGGACCAGGTGGACCGTGCCACCGCCGCAGAGCATCACGAGGAGGTGCGAGAGCGCAGCGTCGAAGTTGAGCGAGGTGAGATGGGCGATGCTCGATCCGGGGCCGGCCTCAAAGATCCGAATATCGGACTCGATCGAGTTGACCAACGACCGATGCTCGACGAGGACGCCGTTCGGCTCGCCTGTCGAGCCCGACGTATAGATCACATAGGCGAGGTCTCCTGGCCCCCCGCTCCGTGGCATCCGCTCGGTCGACTCGCCTATCGGATCGCGATCGACGTCGATGACCCTGACCTCCCCCGGCAGCGACCGAACCCGCGCTTGCGAGACGACAAGGGTCATCTCCGTGTCCCGGATCATCATCTCGAGCCGACGATCCGGATGATCTGGGTCGAGCGTGACAAAGGCCCCGCCCGCCTTGAGGATCCCCAGGAGACCCACGATCTGCGCCGCCGATCGATCGCAGTAGAGGCCGACCATCATCTCAGGGCCGACGCCCTGTTGACGGAGGTGGTGAGCGAGCTGGTTGGCCCGACGCTCGAGCTCCGCATAGGTGATGCTGACCGCCGAGCCCGGACCACAATGGTCGACGAGCGCGAGGGCGTCGGGAGAGCGCTCGGCCCAGGCCTCAAAGAGCTCGTGGATGCACAGGTCCTCCGAGAAGGGCACATCTGTCCGGTTCGCCGCGTCGAGCAGACGTCGCTCGTCTGCGTCGACAAGCTCGATCGCCCCGATCCGTCGCTCCGGAGCGCTCGCCGCCTCGGCGAGGATATGCCGAAGATGACCGCTCATTCGGAGGATCGTCGGCATGTCAAAGAGGTCCGAGTTGTACTCGACGATGACCTCGAGGCCCGCCTCAACCTCCGTGATCATCAGCAGGAGATCGAGCTTCGCTGTGCGGAAGCTGAGCTCCTCGCGGCTGACCTCGACCCCGGCGAGCTCGATCCCCTGAGCGCCGAAGTTCTGGAGCGTGAGCCCGACCTGGGCGAGCGGGTTGCGATCCGCAGAGCGCTCCGGGAGCAGCTCGTCGACGACCCGCTCGAAGGGCAGGTCCTCGTGCTCTGTCGCCGCGAGCACAGCACGATGGACTCGGCCGAGGAGCTCCGTGAAGGTCGGGTCTCCGCCGAGGTCGGCCCGGATCATCAGGGTGTCGACGAAGAAGCCGATCAACCCCTCGAGCGCCGGATGCCGGCGATTCGCCGTCCCGCTGGCGACGATAAAGTCATCCTGCTCCGCGTAGCGGCCGAGAAGGACGTCGTAGGCGGCGAGCAGGATGACGTAGATCGTCACCCCCGCGTCACGAGCGAGCTGGACGAGCGTGTCCGTGACGTCGCGATCGATGACGAAGATATGATGATCACCGCGGAACGACTCGACGGCCGGACGTGGATGATCGGTGGGCAGCTCGAGCGCTCGAACGTCGGCGAGGGTCTCGCGCCAAAAGTCGAGGTGCCCCGCCGCGGCCGGAGCGGCGCAGCGGGCCCGCTGCCAGCGGCTGAAGTCCGCATATTGGATCGGCAGCGGCGGCAGCGGCGAGGGCCGCGAATCGCGGGCCGCCGCGTACTCTTCAGCCAGCTCGCGCTCGATCACGCCCAACGACCAACCGTCAGCGACGATGTGGTGGATCACGAGGACGAAGACGTGCTCGTCGACCCCGAGCTTGAGGAGCTCTCCGCGGAGGAGCGGCCCCGCCTCGAGATCAAAGGGTCGATGCACCGCAACGTCGATCCGTCGCCCGAGCTCGACCGACCGGGCGTCGTCCTCGAGGGCGGTGAGATCGACGACCGGCAGCTCGACAGGGGCCAAGGGCCCGATCACCTGGACAGGTCCGTCGTCGTCGAGGCGGAAGGTCGTCCGGAGGCTCTCATGGCGCCCGACGATCCGGCTCAGAGCGCTGCGAAGGGCCTCTACGTCGAGGCTCCCGCGGAGCCGGAGCGCCATCGGCATGTTGTAGGCGACGTTGGCTCCTGGGAGCTGGCTGAGGAACCACAGCCGCCGCTGCGACGGCGAGACCTCGAGCTCTCCGCGATGGGGCTCCAGGCGCAGATCAGCGTAGTTCGCCGACCCGCCGAGCTGTGACAGGCGCGCCTCGTCGATCCGCGCCGCGAAGCCGGCGATGGTCGGTCGATCGAAGATCTCGCGCAGCGGCATGTCGACCTGGAAGAGCTGTGGCAGGCGAGAGATCGCCTGGGCGCCGAGGAGACTGTGGCCGCCGAGAGCGAAGAAGTTGTCGTCGACACCGACGCTGCTCCGACCGAGGAGCTCGGCCCAGAGACCGGCGAGGACGGCCTCTGTCGCAGTGGTCGGCGCCCGCCCCTCCGCCTGCTCGAGCTCACAATCGTCGAGCTCTGGCAACGCCTTGCGATCAATCTTCCCGTTTAGGGTCCTGGGGAAGGCGTCCATGCGGACGTAGATCTCCGGGACCATGAACCCCGGCAGGCTCTTCGCGAGCGCATCACGAAGCCCCTGGCGGTCGGCCTCTCCGCCAGCGTTCGGGGTCCAGTAGGCGACGAGGCGCAAGTCGAGCCCAACCCCGCGGGCACGGACCACTGCCAGCTCGACCGCGGGTATCCGCTCGAGCGCCGCCTCGATCTCACCGAGCTCGATACGGAAGCCGCGAAGCTTGATCTGATGATCGAGTCGCCCGAGAAATTCGAGATCGCCGTCAGCACGGAAGCGGACGAGATCGCCGGTACGGTAGAGTCGACCATCGCCGAAGGGGTTGTCGATGAAGCGTTCGGCGGTCAACTCGGGGCGTCTGTAATAGCCGCGGCCTACGCCAATCCCGCCGATATAGAGCTCACCAGCGACGCCGACAGGCACCGGGTCGAGCTCATTGTCGAGCACGTAGACTCGTGATCCCCGGATCGGTCGACCGATCGCCGGATCCCAGTCCCCCTGGCAGACTCGAGCGAAGGTCGCGTAGACCGTCGCCTCCGTCGGCCCGTAGACGTTGTAGACCTTGATCGTCTCGCGCTCTTCGTGGACGCGGCGAACAACGTCAGCTGTGACCCTTTCGCCCGCGAGGTTGATGACCCTGACGCCCGGCGGCAGACTGCGGCTACGGATCACCTCGACGATCACCGACGAGACCATGTTGATCAGGGTGACGCGCTCCCGCGCTGGGAGCGTCGAAAAGGCGAGCGCATCGTCCGCGAGGATGACCGCGCCCCCTACCACGAGCGGCGCAAAGAGCTCGAAGACCGAGATATCAAAACACACGGAGGTCGACGCGAGCACCCCGCGTAGCTCCTCCCGCGAATATGTCGCGCGCGCCCACAGCAGGAGCGCGACGACGCTGCGGTGCTCGATCACCGCCGCCTTTGGCACGCCGGTCGACCCTGATGTGTAGAGCAGGTAGGCCACGCCTGCAGCGTCAATAGAGGTAGTAAGGGGCGATGGATCCTCGGAGGAGATCATCTCCGCGTCGCGATCGAGAGCGACGACCTCGAAGCCCTCGCCACCGACGACAAGCCCACCCACCAGCGCAGAATGGGTGATGACGACGCCCACCTCAGCATCGCGGAGCATCCATCTCTGGCGCTCTTGCGGGTAGCTGGGGTCGATCGGCACATACGCAGCGCCGGCCTTGAACACCGCGAGGAGGGCGACAAGCAACGACTCCGAGCGCTCGAGGGCGACGCCGACCCGGACCCCCGGACAAACACCGACCCGCTGGAGATAGCGAGCGAGTTGGTTCGCCCTGTGCTCGAGCCCCGCGTAGGAGAGCTCGCGCTCGCCGCAGATCACCGCGGTCGCCTCGGGTGTCTCCAGGGACTGGCGCTCGATCATCCCATGGACAGTCACCTCCTGCGGGAGGTCGAGACTCTCTCCGCTCAGCCATCCGAGCAGCTCCTCGCGCACCGCCGGACCGATGAGCTCTAGGCTCGCGACCGAGCGCGTCGGATCGGCGACGATCGCCCCGAGCAAGACCTCGAGGTTGCCTGCGATCCGCGCAACGGTCGCGGCCTCGAAGAGGTCGCTGTTGTAGCGGAGCGTCACCGAGAGGCTCTCCTCCAGCTCATGGATCTCGAGGACTAGGTCGAACTCACATGTCTTGCTCGGCAGGTTGATCGACGAGAGGCGAAGCTTGCCGACCGTCGCCACACCGCCGTGAAGGAGCTCGCGGGCGCCCGCCCCCATCTCCTGCTCGCGCTGGTACACGACCATGATCTGGAAGATCGGCGACCGGCTCGGGTCACGCTCGCGGAGCAGGTCCTTCGCCAACCACGGAAACGGATAGGCCTGGTGCTCGATCCCTGCGAGCACTCCATCGCGGGTCCCCTCGAGGAAGGCCAGGAAGCCCTCGTCCGTCCGGAGCGCGGAGCGGAGGACTATCGGGTTGACCATGTAGCCGAACGCGTCAGCCTCTTCCAGGCTCTCGCGGCCGACCGCCGGGGAGCCGATACAGAGCTCCTCTTGCCCGCTGAGGCGATGTAGGAGCACCTGGAGCGCGGCGAGCAATGTGACGTAGAGCGTCGTCCCACCGCGACGCGCGACACCTCTCAGGCCCTCCGTCGTCGCCCGGTCGAGGGCGAAGGTGTGGGCACCGCCGCGAAAGGTCTGCCGCGGCGGCCGCGGGTAGTCGAGAGGGATCTCGAGCGTCCGCGGAGCGTCCTTGAGCGCCTCTCGCCAATAGCGTCGCAGGCTCTCTCCGCGCTCTTCGAGGCGCTGATAGTTCGCCTCGACGCAGCCGACGTAGGTCCGCCTCAGCGGCCTGAGGGGGTTCGCAGCCCCGTCCGCGTCGAGGAGAGCGATGAGCTCATCGGTCAGCATCCGTATCGACCAGCCGTCAGCGGCGATGTGATGGACGCAGAGGAGGAGCGCGTACCCACCGGAGTCGACGCGGCCGAAGTTGACCCGAAAGGGGGGCTCGCGCTCGAGGTCGAAGGGGCGGAGGTGGAGGCGCGAGAGCGTCTCCAGGAGCGCCGATGGCGTCGCCACGTCACCGTCGAGCGGCTCGAGCTCGAGCGAGCGAGCCGCCTTGATCACCTGCTGAGGCCGCCCTTCAACGGTGGGGAAGGTCGCTCGCAGGACGAGGTGCCGGTTGACGAGCTGTTGTAGCGCTCGGAGCAGGGCCGGAGCAGGATCCCCGGCCGACTCGACACGAAACGCGAGGCCGATATTGTAGGCCACGCACTCCGGGTCGCCGCGCTGGACCAGCCACAACGCCTCTTGCCCGGGCGAGAGGGGGACGGCGAAAGAGACCTCAGGCAGCGCTTGGAGGATGGCGGCCTTCTCCTCGCGGAGCGCCTCCTTCATCTCGGCCGTGAGGATTCCGCTTCGAGCGCGTATCCGGAGCTTGTCGCCATCAGCCCAGAGTTCAGCGCCCGCGAGGAGCAGAGTGCGAAGGAGGTCTCTTGTGTCGTTCATGAATCGATCAACCGCTAGGCTGAGGGCGAGCGGCTCGAAGCGCCGCCCGCCCCTGCGCTCAGTCTCAGGCCTTGGCGTCGCGCCGGAAGCGATCGGCGAGGATCGCACGGACGTCCCGGGTGTCCAGGATCTTGGTCGTCCCCTTAAAGGGCGGGTACGCCAGGTAGGCGGCCGGCAGCGACTGGAAGAGGATCTTGTAGGACCGCCCATCGACGACAGGCTCGCCGCCGATCTTCCAGGTGTCGTCCTCACGGGTGACGTTCGCCAGCTGCACGTAGCCCCCCGTCCCCTTGCCGGCCTCGCCCATGTCGAGGAGCGCTCGCACGTTCGCGCCCGGCATGTCAAGGAGGCTCAGCGCGCCGTTGATCGGGAAGATCCGGACGATGTCGTAGAACGTCACGTCTCCGGGCGGGATCATCCCGTCGATGCGGATCATCCCGGCGCCGTAGATCACGGCGTCCGCCTCTTCCTGCTCCGCGAGGAAGGTCTCGGTGATCAGCTGGGTCAGGTTCGTCGGACGGTTGCGGACCTCGGCCTCGCGACCGTCGAGGAGCTCCTTCGCCTGACCGACGACCTCTGTCGGCTCAGACCCCTGGGCGCGGAGCGTGTCAAAGGTCATCTTCTGCCACTTCTCGACCACGGCCTGCGTCACAGGCTCGTTCTCGAGCTTCTCATCGATGTCGCGCAGCTCCGTATAGAGCTTCGACACGCCGGTGTTCAGGTCGAAGCGGAAACGATGAATGCAGGCCGAGCGAGCGTTCGAGTCGGCCTTGAAGATCGGGGTGAAATCATCGCCGACGATCGCCGTCGCGGCCTCATGCTCGTGCCCGCCCATGAGCACGTCGAGGCGGGGGACGGCGGCGCCGAGCTCCATATCCTCCGCGATCTTCAGGTGGGTCATGGCCAGGACAACGTCGGCCTTGCCCTTGAAGAACGACACCTGTTCACGGGCGCTCTCGATCGGGTTTTTGTACTTGATCCAGGGCTTCTTGACCATCTCCAGGCAGACGCCGAGGAGAGCGATGCGGGCGGTCCCGCCGTCCTTGTTCGAAAACTCGACCAGCTCGTTGCGCACCACCCCGGGGAAGGGCTTTCCTTCGCCGTCAGAGACGTTCGAGCACACCCACTTGAAGTCGCTCTCGCCGATCCGAGCGACGAGCTCCGAGTGGCCGACGTCGAACTCGTGATTGCCGATGGTCGCGTAGTCGAGCCGCATCGCGTTGAGCGCCTCGATCATGTGCTGACCGCCGTCACCGGTGGTCGAGCCGATCACCGAGGGAGCCAGGAAGTCTCCGATCATCACACTGATGAGGTTCGGGTTCTCCGCCTCCAGCTCTCGTCGCAGGGTCGCGACCCGAGCGATGCCACCGCGGCGCCCGCCCTCGACAGGGGTCGCGTCATAGACGTCGTTGAGCTGTAGCACCACAAAGTCGACGACGTTATCGTCGCACGGGCCTGTGACCTCCTCGACCGACTCTGCGAGCACCAGGGTGATCTCCGGCTCGTCGGGACGTTGCCGCGACCGGTCGCCGTAGGCGAACTCCTCGACGACCGCCCCCTTCTGATCGGTGAGGGTCGCGACGTCCCCCTTGTTGCGCCAGATCGGCCGCTTTACGCCGAACGCAAAGCCGCCCGAGGAGGGCTCATAGAGGTCCGTAAAGACTCGAATTATCTGTCCTGGATCGAGCACGACGCCGGCCGGGAAGATGAAGTCCGTCTTGATCGACCGCGAGGAGAGGCGCCACCCCGAGATGTCGGCGGCGATGTTCCCCCGGTTGGCGATCTCGACGTACTCATCGGACTCCGAGCTGGCGGCCCCGTCGTACTCCAGCGTCGTGATCACGACCTCAGCGGCCAATCGCGAGGTGGTCGCGGCGATCGAGTAGACACGCTCGCTCGACCCTGAGAACTCGGTCGGGTGCCCCCAAGCGAAGAGCACACGAGCTCGCAGGTCACCGGTGTTCCAGGGGCCCTCGACAAGGTCAAAGGCGACCGAGCCTGTGCCCGGCGTATGCCACCCGAGCATGTCTCCGGCGAGCACAGCAAAGGGCGCTTCGAGGGTGAACTCGTTCGCGCCGACCGACGGCGTCACGACGCCGCTACGACCGACGACCCGCAGCGAGCCAGGCTCGCCGCGATAGACGACAAGCTCGACATTACGGGTGTTCTTGGCGAAGATCTGCCACGATGTGAGGAGCCCGTCCTGCGGTACTAGAGCCCCAGTATCTACGTAGTAGACGTTCCCCGCCGAGTCGGCCCAGCTCCGAGCCTCGATCGAGTTTCCGGTCGTTTGCACGTCGTTCTGACTGTCATCTATCATCGTACTCTCCTGCATCTCGTACCCACGCGGGGAGGGGGAGGTTGACGTCGAGCCATTCTCTCGCCGCTCCAAACAGCACGTCGCTGCGGGCATATCCGCGACCCAACGACCTCTGCCCCCCGCTCGCCCATCGGAGCAATCGCGGCAAGATATAGCATCGCCAAGACCTTGCCAAGCCGCTCCTCAGCCCCTGCTCACACGCTTCGCGCTTGACACCCAGACAGCGCTGCGCAGATAATCTCACGCTCGCGCCCCCCCTAGAAAACCGCGCCCCCGTGCGCCGTTTCTGTATCGCACCATCGGCTCGTTTTTGTCCGAGCCTGCGCTGGAGTGCATTCTATGTTCACTCGTACGATTCGGCCGCGGCCGACTCACCTCTCTGACGATGGCGCGAAGTCGCCCCCCCCGAAGGGACGACTCCGACGTCTTCTCCCGCCCGCGATCCATTGGGGCGTCACCCTGGCGCCCCTCGGGCTCGCTGGCCTCGTCACGGTCACCGCTCCGTGGATGGTCCTGCCAATCGCCGCGACGCTGGGACTCTACGGCATCGCCCTCTCCGAGCCCTGGCGCTCGCGCCCGACCCCGGCCGCGGCGCCGAAGAGCCGCCGGGTCGCGATCATCGGCGCCGGCCCGTCCGGCCTCGCCGCGTTAAAGGAATTCGCCGCAGCGGGGCACACCCCCCTCTGCTTCGAGGCCGGGAACAGCGTAGGTGGGGTGTTCGCCCAGTGCTACGAGGGTACAACCCTCACCTCCTCGCCAGCTGTCACGGCATTCTCGGACTTTCCACCGGACCGGGGAGACCACCTCCACTGGTCCAAGCGGGAGTACGTCGACTACCTCGAGCGGTACGCGGATAATTTCGCGCTCCGCGAGCGAATTCGCCTCCGCTCTCGCGTCTTGGAGACGAGCTACGAGGAAGGCACGGGGTGGACGCTCCGCGTCCTCACAGAGGAAGGAGAGCGCCTCGAGGGCCCCTTCGACACGCTGGTCGTATGCACCGGCACCAACCAGGAGCCGAACATGCCGAAGGTCGACCGCAACGGCTTTTCGGGGACGGTCCTCCACTCCAAAAACTACCAAAACGCCCAGCCCTTCGCCGGCAAACGAGTGGTCGTCGTCGGCCTCGGGGAGACGAGCGCGGATGTCGTCGCGGAGCTCGCGAGCGTCGCCTCGGAGTGCGTTCTCTCGATCCGGCGCGGCGCCTACGTGATCCCCCGCATCAACCCTCGCACCGGCTATCCGAACGACTACGACAGCAATCGCCTCCGCTACGCCCTGCCCAAGTGGGCCCACGATCTGGCGGTGAGCGTCTGCGATCATGCGTATGCGCGCTGGGGAGAGGCCCGCTCGAGCGACCGCCTCCGAGCTTCCCTCCTCCGTCGGCCGCGCACTCCGACCCCCTTCCGTCAGTTCGCGACCAAGTCAGACAACTTTATCCGCGCGATCGAGAGCGGCCGCTCTCGGCTGGGCGGAGGCTTCCTCGGCTTCACGCCGAACGGCGTTCGCCTTGAGAACGGCGGGGAGGTCGAGGAGGTCGAGGCCGACGCCGTACTCTTCGCCACCGGGTTTCGGGCCAAGAGCTTCGGCTTCTTGCCCGACGACGCAGCCGGCTGTCCTTCTCACCTTTGGCACTTCATGTACTCCAAGGAGCACCGCGAGCGCCTGGCCTTCATCGGCTTTGTCCGGCCCTCGATCGGCGCCTTGCCGCCGGTCTCCGAGCTCCAGGCCCGCTACGCTGCGCTCGTCACCAGCGGCGAGCGGCAGCTCCCCTCGCCCCCGGAGATGGAGCGCCGCGTCAATGAGCGTAAACGCGCCCGCAAAGCGAGCTTCGACGATGAGCGGCTGGTCACGCTCGTCGACTGGATCCCGTACATGGACGCCCTCGCCGATCGCATCGGCTGTCG
>Ga0316189_10002848_pt1 | contig 16890 bp, 14 predicted proteins | sample LowCovwburrow_MG_FD_204930 | JGI IMG/M metagenome (GOLD analysis project Ga0316189, IMG submission 204930) | Coastal sediment microbial communities from Maine, United States - Lowes Cove worm burrow | ecosystem: Environmental > Aquatic > Marine > Coastal > Sediment | place: USA: Maine... | reverse complement strand
CAATTGGAATGCCTAAATCATGAACATAAGTAATTGCTCTAAGCATTGTTCCGTCTCCACCAATAGTAATTAGTAGGTCAAAGGACTTGTCTAGTGCTTTAAAAGTTTTAAAATCACCAGTGTTATAATGAATTGTTTTTTCTCCATCTATAGAGGTGAAAAAGTTGTCTTCAACTTGTATGTCAACAAATTTAGATTGTAAAATATCTAAGAGTGTCTGTATAGAAGTTTCTGAATTTTTATGATAAAACTGACCAAAAATTGCAACTTTCATAACTTATAGATTTAGGTATTTATCTAAATAATCCGAACGCTCTTTTAAATTCTTTAAAAAAGCATCTTCTTCATGACCTGAAATAATATTATAGCTATAACGTCTAAAAGATTGTATGATATCATTTAATCCAGCACTACCAATTTTCAAAGTGATTTGTACGACATCATTTTCAATTTTAGAGATAAATGCACCAAGCAATTTTGCATTGTTTGATTCTACTATTTGACAAACCTCACTAAATGAATAATCATTATATCCTTTTTCAATAATAATGATACCTCCAGGTTCAGCGAAAAAAGGAGTCTCATTAAATAAAGACATTATATCATTTAATTCATAATAGCCAATGTAGTTGTTTTTGTCATCCAAAACAGGCATGATATTAGAATCATTTTGAGCAAAAGCTTCTAAGACATCTAACCAAACAGTTTGACTTCTCACAAAAAAACCTTCAATAACATAAAGAAAATCTGTAATACTTTTATCTGACTCAAAGCAATGTGCATCATTTTCAGACAAGCAACCAACATAAACATTGTCTCGCATTATTGGGATATGTGAGTATGTTAATTGATTAAAAAGTTGCTGTACACCCTTTATTAGGTCAGTTGTTTGCAAAGGTTTAATATCATTTATAATGTACTCACTTAAAGGCATAATACTCTGTGTTTATTAGTGCAAATTAATCAAAAAAACGTATAATAAGCTTAACTTACTTTGTATTTTTGTGTTTTAGAAAAAAGAAATCAATGACCAAACTCAGTGTTAATATTAATAAGATAGCGACTTTAAGAAACTCAAGAGGAGGAGATACGCCTAATTTACTTCAGTTTGCAAAAGATGTTCAAGAATATGGAGCAGAAGGTGTTACCATCCACCCAAGACCAGACGAACGTCATATTCGTTATCAGGATGCCTATGATTTAAAACCTGTTGTACATACTGAATATAACATTGAAGGCAATCCTATTACTAAGTTTGTTGATATGGTTTTGAGTATTAAGCCAACACAAGTAACTTTGGTCCCTGATGCCATTGATGCTTTAACTAGTAATGCAGGTTGGGACACCATAAAGCATAAAGATTTTTTAAAAGAAATAATTACTGAATTCAAGCAAAATAATATCAGAACGTCTATTTTTTTAGATCCCGACTTAAAGCAAGTTGAAGGCGCTAAGTCAACTGGAGCGGATCGTATTGAATTGTATACTGAAGCTTTTGCTCATCAATATGGTTTAGGAAATAAGGAAGCAATAAGTCCATATGTTAAGTGCGCTGAATTAGCTAATAAATTAAATATTGGTGTAAATGCTGGACACGATTTGTCTTTAGATAATATTAAGTTTTTTAAAGAAAATATCCAAGGACTCTTAGAGGTTTCAATTGGTCATGCTTTAATTTCTGAAAGCCTATATTTAGGTGTAGAAAATGTTGTACAAATGTATTTACACAGGCTTAAATAAATGATCTTGCATTCTAATATATTTGGAGAAGGCCAGCCTTTTTTAATTCTTCACGGCTTTTTAGGTATGAGTGACAATTGGAAAAGCTTAGGAAAGAAATTTAGCAATGAAAATTATCAAGTTCACCTTATTGATCAAAGAAATCATGGCAGAAGCTTTCACGATGACTCCTTTAATTATGAGGTTTTAGTTGAAGATTTAAAACAATATTGTGATTATTATAATTTAAAGAACATTGTCCTTCTTGGTCATTCTATGGGTGGGAAAACTGCCATGTTGTTTGCATCAACTTATCCAGAATTGGTTTCAAAGTTAATCATTGCTGATATTGCTCCTCGATTTTATCCCATCCATCATGATCAGATTTTAGAAGGCTTATCTAGTTTAGATTTTGATACTTTGAAAAGCAGAAAAGAAGCAGATGAAATATTAAGTCACTTCGTTTCAGATTTTGGGACAAGACTATTTTTACTTAAAAACCTGTATTGGCAAGGAAAAGGGAAATTAGGTTTACGAGTTAATCTTGAAACCTTGAAGGAGCACGTTGAAGAGGTAGGTGAGGCGCTTCCAATTTCTCATAGCTTTTCAGGAGACACACTTTTTTTAAGAGGAGATAAATCAGAATATATTGCTTCAAGTGATGAAGTCTTAATCAAAATGCAATTTAAAAATTCAACTATAGAAACCATTGAAAATGCTGGACATTGGTTACATGCCGAAAATCCAGTAGCTTTTTTTAATAGTGTAATGCAGTTTATTAATTAGCATAATTATTCGTAACTTTAATGATAAATCATTCCAAATGAAAACAATATTAAAACTTGTTCTTACAGCTGTTGCAGTAATAATAATTGCTAAGCTTTTACCTGGGGTTTCTCTTGATGATTCCATAACAACACCATTAATAGTGGCTGTAGTGTTGGCCGTATTAAACATTTTAGTTAAACCACTTTTAGTTATTTTAACCTTGCCAATAACAATCTTGACCTTAGGGTTATTTTTGTTGATAATTAATGCTTTAATCATCTTGCTTGCAGATAATTTAATTGATGGGTTTGGTGTTTCAAGCATCTGGACAGCTATTCTTTTTAGCATTCTATTATCAATATTACAATCTGTCTTTCATTCACTATTAAAGAAAGAAAAGAAGTAACAGTATTTCTTTAAAATTAAAACTTTGTTCAGTGGCAAAAATATTGTATTTTTGTCGCCCAATTTTTATTACAAAAAAATGAATATTACAAGAGAAAATATTGATACGTTAAACGCTGTTGTTAAAGTAGATATATCAAAAGATGATTATGGCGATAAAGTTGAACAAATTTTAATTGATTATCGTAAAACTGCTAACATTCCTGGTTTTAGAAAAGGTCATGTGCCAATGGGGATGGTTAAGAAGCAATATGGAAAAGCAGTATTAATTGATGAGGTTAATAAACTTTTACAGGACGCTCTAGGAAAATATTTGGTTGAAGAAAAACTAGATGTTTTAGGGAATCCTTTACCGAAAGCACAAGATGACTTGGATTGGGATGCAGACAATTTTTCTTTTGAATTTGAATTAGGATTAGCTCCAGAATTTGAAGTAAATCTTAAAACTAAAAAACCATTAATACAATATAAAATTGTTGCTGATGATAAAATGATTGACGATCAAGTTAAGCATCTTCAAAAGCAATATGGAAAAATCATTGCTAAGCAAGACGTTGCTCAAGAAGATGAAATTACTGGAGTTTTCAAAAATGAAGAAAAAGGAATTGAAAATTCAACAACTATTACTTTAGATAAGTTTAAAGGTAAAGCAACGGCTAAAAAGTTTGTTGGCGCTAAAGTTGGAGATGTAATTACATTAAAAACCAAAGGTTTATTTGATGATGATCATGACTTAATGAATTTCTTAAAGGTACCACATGATGATGCTCATGGATTAGATGTTGAGGTAACTTTTACAGTAAATGAAGTAAATGCTCGTGAATTAGCAGATTTAGATCAAGATTTGTTTGATAAGCTTTTTGGTAAAGGTAATGTGACTTCTGTAACTGAGTTAAAGGAGAAAATAAAGGAAGATGCTGAAAAGCAATTCGTTCAACAGTCTGATCAAAAATTATTAAACGATGTTACTGAGAATTTAGTTGAAAACACAAAATTTGATTTACCTGCAAGTTTCTTACAGAAATGGATTCAAACTGCTGGTGAAGAAGTTATTGATGATAGTCAGGCAAAAGAAGAATATGAAAAATCTGAAAAAAGCATGCGTTATCAATTAATTGAAGGTAAGTTAATTACTGATAATAGCCTTCAAGTTAATTTTGATGAATTAAAAGACTATTCTAAAGAAATGGTAAAAGGACAAATGGCTCAGTTTGGTCAATTAACCCCTTCAGATAAAGAGCTTGAAGATATTTCAGCTAGAGTATTATCAAACCAAGAAGAAGTGAAGCGTTTATCTGAACAATTAACAAGTCAAAAATTATTAGCATTCTATAAAGAAAACGCAAACTTTAAAGTTAAAGAATTATCGTACGATAAATTCGTTAAGGAAGTTTACGGTTCATAGTTTTAAAAAATCACTATATTTAGGCGTTGAATTCGTGAGGGTTCAACGCTTTTTTATTTTAATCATTATATCATAAAAATAACATGGATTACGGAAAAGAATTCGAAAAATTTGCAATAAAAGACCAAGGCATAAGTAGTACGTATTATAATAAAATAATAAGTAGCATGTATCCTACAGGAATGACACCAAATATTATTGAAGAGCGACAAATGAATATTGCCGTTTTTGATGTGTTCTCTAGGTTAATGATGGACCGCATTATTTTTTTAGGAACAGGTATTAACGATCAGGTAGCAAATATTATTCAAGCACAATTATTGTTTTTAGAGAGTACAGACTCTTCTAAAGACATTCAAATATATATTAATTCGCCAGGAGGAAGCGTTTATGCTGGTTTAGGTATTTATGATACCATGCAGCTTATTAAGCCAGACGTTGCAACTATTTGTACAGGAATGGCAGCTTCAATGGGAGCAGTTTTATTATGTGCAGGACAAAAAGGTAAACGTAGTGGTTTAACGCATTCACGTGTTATGATTCACCAACCATTAGGTGGTGCTCAAGGACAAGCAAGTGATATTGAAATTACTGCTCGTGAAATATTAATATTAAAAGAAGAGTTATATAAAATTATTAGTAAGCATTCAGGGCAAGATTACGACAAAGTATATTCTGACAGTGATCGTGATTACTGGATGAAATCTGATAAGGCTTTAGAATATGGTATGATAGACGAAATTCTATCACGTAATTAAGAATAATTTATGGCGAAGGAAGAATTAGAATGTTCGTTTTGTGGTCGTAAAAAACCTGAAACAAATTTATTGATTGCTGGATTAGATGCTCACATTTGTGATCGTTGTATTGAGCAGGCACATGGTATTGTAATTGAAGAATCTAAGCAAATTGATAGTAGTGATCTTTCAGCGGAATTGATGCTTAAAAAACCGTTGCAGATAAAATCATTTCTTGATGAATACATTATTGGTCAAGAACACTCTAAAAGAGTGATGTCTGTAGCTGTTTATAATCATTATAAACGTTTATTGCAATCACCAACAGATGATGATATTGAAATTCAAAAGAGTAATATCATTATGGTAGGCCAAACTGGAACAGGAAAAACATTAATGGCAAAAACCATTGCCAGAATGCTTAATGTTCCTTTGGCAATAGTAGATGCAACTGTGTTGACAGAAGCAGGTTATGTTGGAGAAGATGTAGAAAGTATCTTAACACGATTATTACAAGCGGCAGATTATAATTTAGAAAAGGCAGAGCGAGGTATTGTGTTTATTGATGAGATCGATAAAATTGCTCGTAAAAGTGATAATCCTTCAATAACAAGAGATGTTTCAGGAGAAGGTGTTCAACAAGCGTTACTAAAGCTACTTGAAGGTACTGTGGTAAATGTTCCACCAAAAGGAGGAAGAAAACATCCAGACCAAAAATTCATTGAAGTAAATACTGAGAACATATTGTTTTTTGCTGGTGGAGCTTTTGATGGTGTTGAACGTTTTATATCAAAACGTTTAAACATGTCAGCTATTGGTTACAAAGCATCACATGATGATGAAATGATTGATGCAGATAACATGCTGCAATACATTACGCCAAAAGACCTAAAAGATTTTGGATTGATTCCTGAAATCATTGGTCGTTTGCCTGTTCTTACTTATATGAATCCTTTAGATGCAAAAACACTAAGAGCTATTTTAACTGAGCCTAAAAATGCTATTATTAAGCAATACGTGAAGTTGTTTTCAATGGATGATATTGAATTAACGATTACCGATGGTGCTCTAGATTTTATTGTTACCAAGGCTATTGATTATAAGCTAGGAGCTAGAGGTCTACGTTCGTTATGTGAGGAAATTTTAACAGATGCAATGTTTAATCTTCCAAGTACTGAAGAGAAAAAGTTAAATGTTACCAAATCTTATGCTGAAGGGAAATTGACTAGAACTCGACTTAAAAAGTTAAAGGCAGTGTCTTAAAGGCAAAATTTAATAATATTAAAAAACCACTCTAATTTAGAGTGGTTTTTTGCTTTGGATTAATCTTAATAATTGCTATATCAGTTTCTTTTTTTTCTTTGTCTGGAGTAAATGTAGTATTAAAAATGAAAGATAAAAATTAGATAGTGTATTATTAGATAAAGTCTTTGCTATACTCGTTTAAAGAAGTTTGAAAACCATTTTCCTCGATGAAACACCTTCTGTATTAAGAATTCAAACCCTTTAATTCATCCATAAAATCTCTAGTATTAGATAATCGTGGTACTTTATGTTGTCCACCTAATTTGTTGTTTTGTTTTAACCAATCATAAAACAACTTTGGTCTGGCAACATGTATGGTTGGTTTGTTTAAAGTCATATTATTAAAACGCTTCGCTTCATAATCTGAGTTTAAAGATTTTAAGGCATTATCAAATAACTCATTAAAGTAATCAATATTTTCTGGAGGTTTTTTAAATTCAATTAACCATTCATGTGCACCTTTTTCCTTGCCTTTCATAAATACAGGAGCAGCAGTATAATCAACAATCTCTGAACCTGTTTTACGACAAACTTTTTTAAGCGCATCTTCAGCATTTTCAATAATGAGTTCTTCACCAAAAACATTGATATGGTGTTTTGTTCGTCCTGAAACTTTTATTCTATAAGGATTAATAGATGTAAATCTAACTGTGTCTCCAATTTTATAGCGCCATAATCCAGCATTAGTGGTAATCAACACAGCGTAATTTTTGTTAATTTTAACCTTCTCTAAAGGAATTACTTTTGGGTTTGGTGTGCCATAAGTTGACATATCAATAAACTCATAAAAAATCCCATAGTCTAACATTAGTAATAACTCGCTTGAATTGTTTTGATCTTGAATGGCGAAAAAACCTTCAGAGGCATTATAAATTTCGTAGTATTTAAAATCGTTGTTTGGTAGTATGTTTTTGTACTGATCAACATAAGGCAAGAAGCTAACACCACCATGAAAGTAAACTTCCAAATTAGGCCAAATTTCTAATAAAGAAGATTTTCCTGTAGTTTCAAGTACATTATTTAATAATACTAGCATCCAAGAAGGCACACCTGCTAAACTAGTTACATTTTCATTTATTGTTTCATCAACAATGGCTTGCATTTTATATTCCCAGTCACTCATTAAAGAAACTTTACTACTTGGTGTGCTACTAAATTCGGCCCAAAAAGGCATGTTATCAATTAGTATAGCAGATAAGTCTCCAAAAACGGTTCCTTTTTCTTTGTATAATTCTTTACTGCCTCCAAGACGAAGACTTTTGCCATTAAATAACTGTGAGTTCTCATTATTGTTCAAATACATACAAAGTAAATCTTTACTCGCAGCATAATGACAGTCTTCTAATGACTCTTCACTTACTGGAATAAACTTGCTTTTTGCATTAGTGGTTCCACTGGATTTAGCAAACCATTTAATAGGAGTTGGCCAAAATATGTTATGTTCACCTTGTCTGGAACGCTCAATTAAATTTTGATAATCTTCATAAGATGAAATTGGAATACGCTCAACAAAAGCTTCATAATTAGTAATTGAAGCAAAATCATATTGTTTACCAATTTGAGTGTCTTTGGCTGTATTTATAAGATCAAGAAGTAATTCGTTTTGCACTTCATTAGGATATTTTATAAACAATTCAATTTGATGAAATCGTTTTTTTAAGAACCATGAAGCGACAGAATTGACTAATGGAATTGGCATATATTGGTTATCTTTACGTTGTCTAAAATAGGAAAAATCTTTTTATGCAGTACCAAGGTGTCTTAAGAAAAATGGAAACTGAATTTACAAGTCCAATTCAGTATTATTTGGTGTTCGAAACTGATTTTATAAATGTTAATCAACTCTTGAACAAAACACTAAAAATCAGTTTTGTAAAATATGAATGTTTGAATTGTAGATTAGACAAACCAATTTACAGACAAGGCTTTTGTAAAAGTTGCTTTTTTGATATTCCTCAGGCAGCAGATTGGATAATGAGACCTGAATTAAGTACTGCACATTTAAATAAAGAAGATAGAGATCTAGAATACGAGAAAAAAGTTCAGTTACAACCTCATATAGTATATCTAGCAAATTCTAGTAATGTAAAAGTTGGTGTAACTAGAAAAAGCCAAATTCCAACACGTTGGATTGATCAAGGTGCTCATGAAGCTCTTGAAATTGTTGAGGTACCCAATAGATATTTAGCAGGAGTTACTGAAGTTGCCTTAAAAAATCATGTAGCAGATAAAACCAATTGGCGAAAGATGCTTAAAAATGATATTGAAGATGAAAATTTGGTTGATTGGCGTGAACGACTTAAAATTTATATTCCAAAAGAAGCCGAAGCATATTATATAGCAAATAACTCTGAAACTAATTTAGACTTTCCAGTTCTTAAATTCCCTGAAAAGCCATCAAGTTTGAATTTGATAAAATCTCAAAAATATACAGGAAAATTAGTTGGGATTAAAGGACAGTATTTGATTTTTGATGACCAAACTGTTTTTAATATAAGAGCCAATGAAGGTTTAGTCGTTTCAATTCAAATCAATTAGATAGTTCTAGTTATTAGTGCTGTCTTTTTTCTTCTTTCTGTTTTTAAGTAAATTATTTAAAAGTCCTTTTACTTTGTCTTTGCCTACATTTTTAGTGCTAGTACTATCCTTCTTTGTTTCAGCTTTAGTGGTATCTGTTTTCTTTTTGTTTAGAGCACCATCAAGTAAATCCTTCAACTTATCTTTTCCAGTATTTAAAAGCTTCTGTTTTTCAATTTCTATGAGTTGTTTCGTTAAGTTTGAAACACCACTAGTTAAGTTTGTTGAAACTTTTGGAGTTCCATAAGAGCCAGAAATATTTGCAGTCACTGGAATGGTTAACTTATTAACTTCGTCGTCATTTATTTTCCCAATCAAACTATTAACATCACTACCTAAATATTTTGCTGGGACATTAAAGACAGCTTTATAGTTTAAAGATTTATCAAAATCATGCGAACCAGCCACTTGAATATCAATATCTTCATATTTTATGTTGAATGGTTTTACATTTACCAAGCCGTTTTCAATAACTAGTTTAGTTTTTAAATCACTTAGATTTAGTTTTTCAAAATCAATAAAGCTTAGATTTTCACTTAAAGTGCTTAGTAATTTAAGTTTGTCTTTATTTACTGAACTTACTAAAACCTCAGCAAATGCATCACCAGAAAGAGTAGCTAAGTTTGGCGTGAAAGTTTCGTTTAAATTACCTTTTAAGTTAATAGTAGAGTTTAACTTCCCTTGTAAAGCTTTTGCAATAGGAGCAATGCTTTGAAATAGCTCTAAGCCATTAAAAGACTTTGCAATATCAAAACCTTCAACACCTAAATTAATATTAAATGTTGGTGTTGTAGATTGCGTAGAAATGTTCCCTGTAATGGCTAAAACACCCTCAAATAGTTTGGAGGTTAGTCCTTTAAGGTTTGCTTGCCGATCCTTAATTGCTAAGGAACCATTAACGTCCTTCAAATTAAGGTTGTCGTAGATTACAGTATTTACATCAGCAGTGATATTGCAATCTAGAAAATCTGGTATTTTAAGCGATTCTTTATTTGAAGTAGTTTTATTTTCTTGAGAAGATTCATCTTGCACAACCATAAAATCTTTTACAGCAAACACATTAGATTTTACTTTAAAGTCGCCTTGCAATTTATTCTTATTCATTAAAAACCCAATTAAGTTTTTAATGGTTCCAGTAGCGTTTATATCACTTTCACCAGTTTTTGCTATAAAATTATTTAGAGAAATGACTCCATGTTTAAAGGTTAAATCTGCCTTTGTGATGTGAATGGGATTTACAATATCTTCTGATGATAAGATAAAGTCAGTGATATTTATTGAACCGTTGTTATTAATGAGATTATATGAATTGGTTTCAATGGCATTCATGTCGAAAGACGTATTTACTTTTCCTTTTAAAATACCACTAAGTTCTTTGTCTAATTCAATTGGATATGCTTTAGAAATATTTGCAAGATTAAGCGTTCCATCAAGATTAGCATTCACCTTTGTATTGCTGCCTAAATTTTTAAGTATTGCTGACGATTTAAAAACATCTTGGTCTATTTTAAAGTTAAGCGTACTCAAATCGACATAAGTATCATCTGGATTTCCACTATCATTTTTTACTGAGGCGTCGATGTTAATATTTTCAACACGTTTTGGAAGATCAGGATACTTAAATGATGCGTTATTTGACACCATTTTTATGTCGATGGTAGGAATGGTTTTTTCAGACACTAAACCTTTTATGATTCCTTCTATTTTAAAATCTCCAGAAGTTTCTATTTCATCAAGATTTTTCGCATAGTGTTTTGGCGTCACAGCTAGAAAATATTTAAAAGACGATTCTGGGTTTTTAAAAGAGATATCTATTAATTGTCCTTCTTCTTTTAGTTGAAAAAAACCATTGAACTCTAAAGGTAATTGATTGATATATCCTTTGTTTTCCTTAAAGGTGTACGTGTTGTTTTTTAGATTAATATTTATTAAGGCATCTAAAGTAATATGGTTGTTTTCTAGATAAGAAGTGCTATCAATGCTAACGCTTACATTGGCTTCAGACTTAGTGTTTAACCCTAAGAAGTCATCTTTAAACTCGCCATCTCCTGAATGATTCAGATTTGTTGCATACACTGTCGTGTTAGAGTTTTCATCAATATAAGTAAGAGCACTATTTGTTATTTTATAATTTTCAATGCTAAATTTAAATCCACTACTATCGGTTGATTTTGAAGATTCATAACTTTTAAAAATATCCCAATTGGTTGCACCAGCTTTATTTTTCTGTAAGGTCACTAAAGTTTCATCTATTGCAATTTTTGTAATGACGATGGCTTCATTAGCGGGATTTTTAAAAAGCTCTTTAATTGACATTCTTAAACCAATAGATTTTGCGGTTGTGAAAGTTTCTTCTTTAAAAGGGACGTTGTTGGTAATAGAAAGATTATCAATAGTAACACTAGCATTCGGAAAGCTACTAAGCAAGCTAAGGCTAACATCATCAAATTCTACCTTAGCATTTATATTTTCATCAGCATAAGCTTGAACAATTGCATCAATTTTGGATTCCAAAAGAAAAGGAATTGCTCCCAAAATAACGACAAAAATTAAAAGTATAATTCCAATAATCTTAAATATCTTTTTCATAAATGTAGGTTTGTAGGTATATATACGATAAAACTCAGAAATAAGTCTTAATAAAATATCAAATCAGTTCAATTTCTTCATTAATCTTTAAACTAAAGCGTCTTCTAAAAAGATAAACACCTAAATAAAGAAATGGTGTATCAAGAGCTGCAACCATTACTTTAAACAGAAAACCACTAATTAAAAGACCTTTAAAGCTTTCCCAAGGTAAAACACCAAATGAGCATAATAGCGTAAGAATTGAGAACGTATCAATAAATTGTGAAAACCAAGTTGAAAAGTTATTTCTTAGCCAAAGATGTTTTCCTTTGGTGAGTCGTTTCCAAAAATGATAAATTTGAATATCAATGAATTGGGCAAACAAATAAGCCGTCATACTTGCAAATACTGCAATAGCTGATTGCCCAAATACTTTAGAGAATATAGCATCATCTACAGGAGAATTATTAAGTGCTGGAACAGCATCTGCAACTAAAATAATTAGGAGTGAAAACAGTGACGCAAAAATACCAGTAACCACAACTTGATTGGCCTTTTTCTTGCCATAAATTTCACTAATTAAATCAGTAATTAAAAAGGTGATTGGGTAAGGTAAAATACCAACAGAAATTTCAAATAGATTTGCTCCAAAAATTTCTAGATCAAATGGATGCCAATAGAAAAATTTCTGAAAAATTAAATTAGAAACAACTAAGGATGTTATAAATAATGCGGCTAATAGCATGTAAATACGTTGCGCAAGAAGCTTATCTTTTAGTGTCATAAAATTTTGTGAATAAATACGTTTGATAAATATAACCTATTAATTTTTGTTTTAGTTATTTTGCAAACTCGTATGAATCAACCTAGAAACATCTATATTTCAATTGGGAGCAATAAAGGCAACAAGTTTAATAACTTGCAAAATGCTATTGATGCAATTCATAATAAAGTTGGACGTGTTTTAAGTATTTCAAAGGTATATAAAACTCCAGCAATTGGATTTGAAGGTGATGAGTTTTTAAATGCTTGCATTAGTGTTGAAACTATGCTAAAACCAAAAGCAACAATGCGAAAACTGCTTGGCATTGAAAATGATTTAGGAAGAACTAGAAATAAAGTTAAGGGTTATGAATCTCGTACAATAGATTTAGATATTATTTTTTATGAAGACGAGGTGATTTCTGCAAAAACATTAACGGTTCCGCATTCAGAGATGCATAAACGAAAGTTTGTACTCAAACCACTCAATGACATTGCTCCAGAATTTGTGCATCCAAAAAAGAAAAAAGAAGTTAATATTTTACTTGAAAAGTGTAAAGATGAAAGTGAAATAGAGTCCATTAATATATGGTTGAAAAACCCGAGTAAGTCGTATGATTTTTCATTGTATAACTATATTGCCATTGAAGGAAATATTGGTGCTGGAAAAACAAGTTTGGCTACAGCGATGTCACGAGAGTTTAACGCAAAGCTCATTTTAGAACGTTTTGCAGACAATCCGTTTTTACCCAAGTTTTATAAGGAACCACAGCGTTATGCCTTTACGTTGGAGATGTCTTTTTTAGCAGACAGATACCAACAAATTAGCGATGATTTATCTCAACTTGATTTGTTTAAGGATTTTATTGTGAGTGATTATGACGTGTTTAAATCGTTAATTTTTTCAAAAATCACCTTGCCTGAAGATGAGTTTAGGTTATATAGAAAACTGTTTTATCAAGTATATAAAGACATTGCGAAACCAGATTTGTACATCTATTTATATCAAAATACTGAGCGACTTCAAAAAAACATCAAAAAACGTGGTCGTAATTACGAACTAGATATTGAAGATGATTATTTAGATAAGATTAATTCTGGTTACTTAGATTTCTTAAAAAGCCATCCTGAATTCAACGTGAAAATCATTGATATTTCAGAAAGGGATTTTGTAAAAAATCGAGAAGATTATCTTTGGGTATTAGATCAGATTTGTGGCTAAGAGCTAATTTTATTAAATAAATCCCAAACAACAACGCCACAACTCACCGATATATTCAACGAATGTTTGGTGCCATATTGCGGGATTTCAATCACAACATCGCTAGCATTTACAACATCTTGCCGTACACCTTTTACTTCATTGCCAAAAACAATGGCGTAAGTAGTGTTAGGCTCTGGTTTAAAATCATTGAGCATTGTAGCCTGTTCTGCTTGTTCAATAGAACAAATTTTAACGCATTGTGTTTGTAATGATTTCACTAAATCAAGTGTATCTTCAACATATTCCCAGGTCACAGTATCAGTACTGCCAAGCGCTGTTTTATGTATGTCTTTATGTGGTGGTTTTGCAGTAATGCCACAGAGATAAATTTTTTCTATCAAAAACGCATCACTTGTTCTAAACACACTACCAATATTATTAAGACTTCTTATATTATCTAAAATCACAATTAAAGGTGTTTTTTTAGATTGCTTAAATTCTTCAATTGATAATCTATCGAGTTCGTTATTTTTTAGTTTACGCATGTTCAATAATTGTAGATAACTTCTGCTAAAACGCTTTAAAAAAACATGAAATATTAATTACATTAGCGTTCTTACAATTCTTGTAAAAGTAAGATATAAAAATCACTTAAAATTGGCTAAAAAAACAAAAAGAGTAACTCCATTAATGCAGCAATACAATACTATAAAGGTAAAGTATCCTGATGCGCTATTGCTTTTTAGAGTTGGTGATTTTTATGAAACCTTTGGAAGTGATGCTGTAAAGGCATCAAAAATTCTAGGTATTATTCTTACTAAGCGAGGAGCAGGAAGTGAAAGTGAAACAGAACTTGCTGGATTTCCACATCACTCCATAAACACATATTTGCCTAAATTAGTTAAAGCTGGTGAACGTGTTGCTATTTGTGATCAATTGGAAGATCCAAAACTTACTAAGAGTATTGTAAAACGAGGTGTTACAGAATTAGTGACTCCAGGAGTCGCTTTAAATGATGAGGTTTTAAACTCGAAATCTAATAATTTTTTAGCTTCCGTTTATTTTGGAAAATATATAGGAGTATCTTTTTTAGATGTTTCAACGGGTGAGTTTTTAACGTCGCAAGGAAATGCGGAGTATATTGATAAGTTACTTCAAAATTTTAATCCGAGTGAAGTATTGATCGAAAAACAGAAACGCACAACGTTTTCAGAAACTTTCGGCAATGATTTCCATACCTTTTATATGGAAGATTGGGTGTTTCAAGATGATTATGCCAATGAAACGTTGAACAACCATTTTCAAACTAAATCGCTAAAGGGTTTTGGTATTGAAGATTTGTATGAAGGCATTGTGGCTTCAGGAGCCATCATGCATTATTTATCAGAAACTCAACACCATAAATTGCAGCATATTACATCTATTCAACGTATTGCCGAAGACGAATATGTATGGATGGATAAGTTCACCATTAGAAACTTAGAGTTGTACAATTCAACAAATGCTAATGCAGTAACACTTATTAATGTTATTGATAAAACCATTTCTCCAATGGGAGGACGAATGCTAAAGCGTTGGTTGGCATTGCCTTTGAAAAATGTTGCAAAAATTAGGCAACGACACGAAGTGGTTAAGTTTCTTCTTGAAAATAATGTGACTTTGCAAAAGTTACAGCATCAAATGAAGCAAATTGGTGATATTGAACGGTTAATATCCAAAATTGCAACTACAAAAGTAAACCCTCGAGAAGTTATTCAGCTTAAGAATTCATTAGAAGCCATAGTACCAATAAAAACTTTAGCAGCAAATTGTGATAATGAAGCTTTAAAGATTATTGGGGAACACATTCAATCATGTGATATTTTAAGAGAACGTATTAAAGAAACACTTAATGAAGATGCTCCTGTTAATATTTTGAAAGGGAATTCTATTTCTTCAGAGTTTTCTTCAGAATTAAAAGAATTGCGTGAATTAGCATTTTCCGGAAAAGATTATTTAGATAAAATGCTTGCTCGAGAAAGTGAAATAACAGGAATTACTTCTCTAAAAATCGCATCAAATAATGTGTTTGGTTATTACATAGAAGTTAGAAACACACATAAAGACAAGGTACCAGAAACGTGGATTCGTAAACAAACTTTGGTGAATGCGGAACGTTATATTACAGAAGAACTTAAAGAATACGAAGCTAAAATTCTAGGAGCTGAAGAACGGGTTTTGGCCATTGAGCAACAACTGTTTGCTGAATTGGTAAATTGGATGAGTACTTATATAAAACCTGTACAGCAAAATGCTGCATTAATTGGTCGTTTAGATTGCTTATGTGGTTTTTCTCAATTGGCTAAAGACAATAAATATAATTGTCCAGAAATTGATGAGTCATTTGATTTAGAGATAAAAAATGGTCGTCACCCAGTTATAGAAAAGCAATTGCCAATAGGTGAGCCTTATATTGCTAATGACTTGTTTTTAGATAGAAGTGCTCAACAAATCATAATGATAACTGGGCCAAACATGTCTGGTAAATCAGCGATATTAAGACAAACTGCCTTAATAGTTTTGCTAGCTCAAATTGGAAGTTTTGTTCCTGCTGATGCAGCAAGAATTGGGTTAGTTGATAAAATATTTACTAGAGTAGGAGCTAGCGATAATATTTCCATGGGAGAATCAACCTTCATGGTAGAAATGAATGAAACAGCCTCTATTTTGAATAACATTTCAGAACGAAGCTTAGTGTTGCTTGATGAAATTGGTCGAGGTACAAGCACCTATGATGGGATTTCTATAGCTTGGGCAATTAGTGAATATATCCATGAACACCCATCAAAATCAAAAACATTGTTTGCAACACATTATCATGAACTCAATGAAATGACAGAAACTTTTGACCGCATTAAAAACTATAATGTATCTATTAAAGAGTTAAAGGACAATGTATTGTTTTTAAGAAAATTAGTTGAAGGAGGAAGCGAGCATAGTTTTGGAATACATGTGGCTAAAATGGCAGGAATGCCTCAGCAAGTTATTCATAGAGCTAATAAAATATTAAAACAATTAGAAAAATCACATTCAAGTGAAGAATTAACAGATAAGGTTAAGTCTCTAAATGATGAAATGCAGTTAAGTTTTTTTAATCTGGATGATCCTCTTTTAGAGGATATTAAAGATGAAATATTACATATCGATATTAATACGTTGACACCAGTTGAAGCATTAATGAAGCTAAATGAAATTAAACGTATGCTTCAAAAAAAGAAAAGAGCGTAAAAAGTATAAAAAACCCTTTGCTATTATTAGAATTGTTTTAAATTTGCATCCGCAATCAAGAGATTGTGCGTTCATTAAAAACTGCGAAAGTAGCTCAGGGGTAGAGCATCACCTTGCCAAGGTGGGGGTCGCGGGTTCAAATCCCGTCTTTCGCTCTTATTCCTTAAAAATAT
>Ga0316189_10002847_pt1 | contig 16896 bp, 16 predicted proteins | sample LowCovwburrow_MG_FD_204930 | JGI IMG/M metagenome (GOLD analysis project Ga0316189, IMG submission 204930) | Coastal sediment microbial communities from Maine, United States - Lowes Cove worm burrow | ecosystem: Environmental > Aquatic > Marine > Coastal > Sediment | place: USA: Maine... | reverse complement strand
CCGCTGGCGAGACCAACTCCTCATGAGCAATAATATGGAGATTGTCGACTTCCTTGATGCGCTCTGTCATTACCGTACCTTGATGCCTTTTTGGGATTCCGGATTATGGTTGAAAACAGCTACTATTCAAAGCCCTATCGCCAAAATGTGGCGCCTCAAAGAAACCTAACGGGGACAAACCCCAATTAGTTATGCATACGCACTAGTGTGTATGTATAACTAATTGGGGTCTGTCCCCTAAACTGCTATCCTATTTCAAACTAGCAGAAGAGGAATAAGCAGCGTGCCTAAAGCCAATGAACTGAAACGAGGAATGATCGTCGACATCGATGGCATACCGCACATCGTCAAACAGACGGAGAGCAAGAGCCCTTCTTCTCGTGGCGCAGCCACACTCTATAAAGTTCGATTCAACAACCTCCAGACTCATCAGAAACTAGACTCATCATTCAAAGGAGACGATCTCCTAAAGGAAGCTGACTGTGTCCGCGTAGGCGTGCAGTATTCTTATCTGGACGGCGACACCTACTACTTCATGAATATGGAAGATTTTAGTCAGTACGCGATTGACTCCGACCGGCTAGAGGGCCAGATAGATTACTTAGTAGAGCAACAGGAAGACATTGTGGCCTTAATCATGGATGGTAACTTGCTCGGCATCGAGTTACCGCAATCGGTGAATCTCAAAGTAACCGATACCCCACCTGCAGTAACCGGATCATCGGCGACGAATAGAAGCAAAACCGCAACACTCTCGACCGGTCTGGAGATCCAAGTGCCGGAGTACCTCTCTCCCGGGGAAGTGATAAAAGTGAATACAGTAACGGGAAAATTTATGTCACGCGCCTAGCCGCGTTGAAGGGCAAGCAGGCAGCGAATGGCCGCCCAGCGCCTAAGCCACAACTACAGAAACAGCAACGCGACAAACAGGAAAAAACCAACGCCGGCCATCAGCCCGAGAATACGACTCCAGCGGTCTTCATTTTGCTGATCAGCCCAGTTCTGTTGGATGATTTCTGTGTCGCTCTTGCTTAGCGCCGCCTCTAAGGCTGCAAACTCTTCCTTACTCATAGACACGGCTTGATTCTTCTCGGATGTCATCCCCCGGGCATCTACAACAGGTATTGATCCATGCTTGGAGTAACCACGACGATTCGCCCTGCGACCCACCACAGTCTTCTCTACATCTTTTAACTCTGAGCGCTGACTCTCTGTCTTTTCCTTGAGGCTGGCTTTGTTATTCGCTTGCTCCCCTTGCCGATCACTCAACCCCGCTTCGATAATTATGGCCGCCGCAATCTTGTACGCCTTGGTGCCGGTTGCCAATACACCTCTTTCGATTTTCTTACTGCTGGCAAAACTCACTATCCTGAACTTGCTACGCGCATCTTTCGTGACTGTGCGCAACGAGGCAGAGAAACCTTCTACAGCCAAACAATTTTTGGCGAGAGCTTTTTGTCTTTCATTGTCCAGATCGCTACCTTGGGGTGTAGCCCACTTTGCCTTGCGCAGATGCCTGAGCACACTTATCGTGAACCAGCGAGCTCGCTCTCCCTCCGCCGCCTCCCCCAGCGCAGAATCTATAGCCTCCACTACATCCTGTGTGGAGCTTAGCTTAGCCACATCGATGCCCTGCTCAACAGCCACAGACACTTGGTTCGGATGAAGGCTGACAGGGGCGTCGAGATTGGGATTGGAATTACTATTATCGGTCATATCAGTTAACGCGCACTTCGTCAAAAGGTTCGGCAATAAAGGAACCCGTCTTCAAATAATGAATTGCCTGCTCGATTACTTCGTTGTTTCGCATCATAAATGTATGTGTTACCGGCAATATCTTATGAGCATTCATGCCTCGAACCTTGGTACTCTCAATCGAAACGATACTATCACTAGGCCCGCTAATAAACAGGAATTCTAGGGGATTGATATTTGTACTACCTGCGATGATACCGAGATCGAAGTCAATCGATCCCAAGCTATCAATGATGCTTCCCTCTCCTGTTCCCAACGCAACTCCTGCGGGCCCGCCGATAAAGCCGAAACCAGGAACTGGCAATAGGCCATCTACGATCTTGCTACCCTGATTCGGCGGACCAAGCATCACTACCCGTCCTAAATCATCGATAGTATTGCCCGTCAGATAAAATCGCAGCAATATGCCGCCAAGGGAATGGGTGATGAAATGAATCTTTCCTGCACCCTCGCTTCTGCACTGAGTGAGTCCACGCCCTACCGCGTCAATTGCCAGTACATCGATAGGATGACTGCGCGATGGATACCTGATATTCGCGACGGTATAACCTGCCGGAGCCAGTTTGCTTTCTAATTCCCCCATGGACTTTGATAGCCTGCCTAAACCGTGCAATAACACCACACACTCAGCCATCGCCGCTGTAGGCAGGACGAACAATACGGCTAGTAGAGTGAAGGATCTAAACATTATGACTACCTAGACAGGTGAGTTTCATGACTGCTTTCACAACTCCAACAAATAGAGTAGTTACTTAGATTAGATTCACCACAATCGGCACAGACCCAATCGGGGCCACTATCCTCTGAAGAGCTTTCTATCTCAGCGATGATCTGGGTAGCACGAACAAAATACAGAGGCTTAACCCAAACCTCCGGCAGACACTCTAGGAAAGGCACCTCTCCAGAGACTGAAAAAAGATTCTCGTTTTTTACCACAGACTCAATACCGTGCTGCTCGAGAACGTTACGTATATTCCAAGCATTCGCGAGAATTTCAGTGCTATATACTTTCTTCATAGGGCTCTCATGCCGCGAATTAGCGATAAATATGGCGCCATCTTAAGCCCGTCGCAAACAGCACTGCTACATAGCTGAACACACCACCGACTACCAGAATACCCAGCTGAGTTATCTTGTCTGTCATTCCCCAATTCAGCCAATCCTGCCAGTCCCCGGAGAAACTCATCAGAAAATAAACCATCAGCGAATTCGCTAGCACTACGCGCAGCAGGAATATCCCCCAGCCCGGCTGAAATTTAAACACACCCTCGGCTATCAAACCGCGTAGCAATAGACCCCCGTTCAGGAACGCCGCAAGACTAGTCGCCAAGGCTAGACCAACATGGGCAAGACCGCCTAAGAAAAACAGCAGATTCATGAGCATATTACTCACCATCGCCACGATACCAATCTTTACTGGGGTACTCGTATTCTGACGCGCATAGTATCCCGGCGCGAATATCTTGATGGACATGAATGCAATCAAACCTAGCGCATAGGCTTTAAGACTAGCTGCGGATCTCGATACATCTACGGCGGTAAACTTATCATTATGGAATAGCGCGATTAGCAATGGCTCGGCGATGACGAACAGGGCTAATGCTGCAGGGATGGCGATCAAGACGACTAAGCGAAAAGCCCAATCCAAGGTCTCAGCAAACTCATCTAAGGACGACGTCGCATGTTTTCTGGAGAGGCTTGGCAGTACGACTATCGCGATCGCTATCCCAAAAGTGCCCAGGGGCAACTCCATGAGACGGTCCGAATAGTACAGCCAGGCCACGCTGCCAGACACGAGCAGTGTTGCGATGAAGGTATCGAACAGCAAATTTATCTGACTCACCGATACACCGAACAAGGCAGGCAGCATTAGCTTCTTAATGCGCTCAACACCCTCGTGATATTTTCCCACCTTCGGCACTGGCATTAGCCGCATTCGAGCCAGAAACGGCAATTGAAACAATAGCTGAGCAACCCCCGCGATTAACACAGCCCATGCCAGCGCCAACTCCGGCACGCGCATATAAGGCAACAAGAAAAAAGAGCAGCCAATCAAAGACAGATTGAGTAGCGCAGGAGTCACAGCTGGAACGGCAAAACGCCCGTAGCTATTTAAGATCGACCCGCAGAAGGCCGTCATCGATATCAGAAACAAATAGGGAAAAGTGATTCGCAGCATCTCTACAAGAAGCGCAAACTTATCGGGCTCATCGGTGAATCCATAGGCAATGGGTACCGCTATGAGTGGTGCCGCAACTACAGCCACGAAAGTAAAAATGAACAGAAATCCGCCCAGACTGCCGGCGACAGCATTGATTAGCAGCTGCACATCTGCCAGAGACTTCGTTGAACGATACTCAGAAAGAACCGGAACAAAAGCTTGATTGAAAGCCCCTTCCGCGAACAGTCTACGCATGAAATTGGGAATCTTATTGGCTACAAAAAAAGCGTCGACACCGTCACTCACCCCGAAAACACGGGCGATAACCACGTCGCGAGCCAAGCCTAGGACGCGCGAGACCAGCGTCATTGAACCGGTGACACCACTCGCCTTCAATAGACTGGATTCGCCGCTTTTGCTGTCTTGAGATTGCTGTTGCTGAGAAGAGTGGGGTTCACTCATTAAGTAGATAGCCTTGCTGGTATGATTGATGCCGAGGAGAGATTATCACGCTATTGCTCTCAATCAGCAATAAGTTGAGTATTGTTAAGGGCTTAGGGAATGCTCAAGGTATTTTAATCTATTGACAATAGGCAGCTAAAACGGCATAGTGTCGCGCTCTGAATTCAGGGATGAGGTGTAGTAATTGTCGTCCCCACTCAATCGAATATAACGAAATAACTGACTAGAAAATACCAATCTAGTGCAATAAGGAGCTCCAATTGGCTAATTCTTCACAAGCCCGCAAGCGCGCAAAACAGAGCGAAGTTCGTCGTCGCCACAATGCATCTTTTCGATCTATGGTACGTACGCAAATCAAGAAGGTAGATGCAGCCATCGAAGGCGGCGATCACGCTAAGGCCGTTGAAGCCTACAACACTGCCATACCTGTGCTGGATCGCATGGCGGACAGGGGAATTATTCATAAGAATAAGGCTTCTCGACATAAGAGCCGATTGAATACCGCAGTAAAGGCACTGAAGTAGACTTACTTCTGGCCAAAAAAAACCGGCAGTAGCCGGTTTTTTTATGCCTAGCGGTATCAGAGACTACTCTTTCAGTCGCTAAGAATTAGATTGTCGCGATGGATTATCTCTGCATCGCCTGCGTAGCCAAGGACTAGCTCAATGTTCTCGCTACTTTTACCCATGATCTGCTCAATCTCACCCTTGCCGTAATTCACTAAGCCTCTAGCGATTTCTGTTCCTGCCTCATCAATGCAAGAAACCACCTCTCCACGAGAAAAAACTCCATTGACCGACTTTACACCAACCGACAACAGGCTCCGTCCCGACTCTTTCAAGACTCTTACTGCACCGCTGTCCAACACGAGGCTACCCTTCACGGTAAGCTGACTCGCCAGCCATTGCTTCTTGGCTGTAACCGGCTCGCTATCGGCGTACAGCAATGTGCCGATTTCTTCCCCAGCATAGAGCCTGGAGAGAATCTGCTGCTCGCGCCCGTTAGCGATCAGCGTGTTGGTTCCCGATCGTGACGCAAGCTTAGCCGCTGATATTTTAGTTATCATGCCACCTCTGCCTAGGCTGCCGCCTTTACCTGCCATGGTGCTCAGGCTAGCGTCTACAGCCGACGCGCTAGTGACTAATTTCGCAGCGGAATTATTACGAGGATCCGCGTCGAACAAACCGTCTTGGTCGGTAAGGATTAGCATCACATCAGCATTAATAAGGTTTGCAACCAGCGCTGCGAGGGTGTCGTTATCACCGAAGCACAGCTCAGCCGTAGCAACCGTGTCGTTCTCATTCACAACGGGAACAACTCCCATCTCCAACAAGGTGGTCAAGGTACTGCGCGCGTTTAGATAGCGGGTGCGATTGGACAGATCGTCGTGACTGAGCAAGATTTGTGCGGCGTGCACGCCGTGTCGCATGAAGCAGCTTTCATAGGCTTGAATCAAGCCCATTTGGCCGACTGCTGCTGCGGCCTGTTGCAGTTGAACCTGTTTGGGCCGAGATTTTAGTTCGAGTCGCGCGACACCTTCCGCCACCGCACCAGAAGACACCAGCACAAGCTGTATGCCCTGTTTCTGCAGAGTAACCAGCTGACCCGCCCAGTCCTCGATTGCATTCAGGTCCAGGCCGCGGCCATTGTTGGTTACTAGCGAGCTGCCAACTTTTACCACCCAACGCTTAGATTGTTTTATCGATTCTCGCATAGCAGCGAAGCTCACTCTTCCCAATCGTCATCTAAAAGCTCATCGTCCAGTAGTTCATCGTCCTGGCGCTTCGCAGATTTAGTACTCTCTATGGTCCGCCTGATCTCGAAGGCCATCGCCGCCTCCTTCTCCAGCAGTTCCTCACGGTACTCTTCGTCCTCGAGGAGTCTTTCTCTATGGGATTCGATGGCGCCCATTAGAGCCTCACACATGTCCCCACAGCCAAGCTTATTCAGGGCCGATACCTCATAGATTTCGCCCTCCCAAGAGAGCCGCTCTCGCAGGCCTTGCCGCAATTGTTCTAACAGCTCCGCATCTAGCAGGTCTACCTTGTTTATAACCAGCCAGCGCTCCTTCTGGGCGAGTGTTGGACTAAACTTTTCCAGCTCATTGATGATCTGCTGCGCATTGTCCACTGGATTGCTGCCGTCTGCCGGCAGGGCATCGACTAGATGCACGAGTAGCCGAGTACGAGATAGATGTTTCAGAAAACGAAATCCCAGCCCGGCACCCTCGGAGGCGCCCTCGATAAGCCCAGGAATATCAGCCATCACGAAGCTGCGCTCCATGCCGAGGCTAATCACACCGAGGTTAGGCACTAGAGTTGTAAACGGATAGTCAGCAACCTTTGGAGTGGCCGCCGACACGGAGCGGATGAGAGTCGATTTACCGGCGTTCGGAAACCCAAGCAGACCCACGTCAGCCATGAGGCGTAGCTGCAGCTGCAGCTTTCTCATCTCTCCAGGCTTTCCCTTCGTTGTCTTGCGTGGCGCGCGATTGGTGCTGGACTTAAAGCGGATGTTGCCCAAGCCATGAAAACCGCCCTTGGCCACCATCACAGGCTGGTCTAACACGTTGAGGTCCGCAATCAGCTCCTCAGTATTCACGTCGATAACGGTGGTGCCCAGTGGCACCCTCACCAATAGGTCGTCGCCACCGCGGCCGGTGCAGTGTCTTCCCGCTCCCGGCGCGCCGGACTGTGCGCGATAACGAGGTTGAAAACGAAAATCCACCAGGGTGTTCAGAGAGGCATCGGCCTGCATGAACACACTCCCGCCGTCGCCGCCATCTCCACCATCGGGTCCGCCGCGCTCGACATACTTTTCGCGCCGAAAACTCAGGGCACCGCTTCCTCCGTTGCCCGCTTCGACTACTATTTCTGCTTCGTCTACAAATTTCACGTTGTGCTCATTTCTAATTTTTTTGAGGTCAACTCACCCCGATGACTAGTGGCAGGTATTGCCATTTCCTTGGACACCGCACCATCTGCATAAACAAAAAAGCCCCGTCGAACGACGAGGCTTTTCAGTAACAAACTACTTTACTAGGCTACTTCGATGCTCACAAATTTTCGGTTTTTAGCGCCTTTTACAGCGAACTTCACAACACCGTCAGCCTTGGCGAACAAGGTGTGGTCTTTGCCACAACCTACATTCTCACCCGGATGGAAACGAGTACCGCGCTGACGCACGATAATATTGCCTGCTACGGCAACTTCACCACCATACTTCTTGACGCCTAGTCGTTTCGATTCCGAATCACGACCGTTATTAGTACTACCACCTGCTTTCTTATGTGCCATTAGCTAACTCCGCCCTTACGCTTTAATTCCAGTGATCTTAACTTCTGTAAACCACTGGCGATGACCCTGTTGCTTACGCGAATGCTTACGACGATTAAACTTGATAATCGTAACCTTATTGGCGCGACCCTGCTTAACGACTTCTGCAGTGACCTGAACACCCTCAACGTATGGCGTACCGATCTTCACAGACTCGCCTTCGCCGACCATGAGAATATTGTCGAAACTTACTTCTTCACCAGTAGCGGCTTCCAATTTCTCAAGTCGAAGAATTTCACCTTCTTCAACCCTGTGTTGCTTGCCACCACTCTTTATAACCGCGTACATAATTCTCTCCGATACCGCCTTTTGAATGGGTAATTACCCATTCCTATAGGGGCGGGCATTTTACGGGAACGATCTCCTCGAAGCAAGCGGATTTGCCATTGATAGTAGGGGAATAAATATCGGCAGAGCCCGTATTTAGTCACTCTGCGTATTTGAGCCAGCACTACCAGCCCAAAGCCTTTATTGCGAGCCTAGTTGGCTTGACAGCACCCTATTCGCTCCCTAGCATGCGTGCTCACGGAGATTCACCTCAAGTGAGGCCCATTTCCAGCCAATATTAGCGAAACTAGCAGCAAAGCGCCTATGAATCAGCAAAATCGGTATCAGCAAATTCGATCAGTTGTCGAAGCCGACTTCAAGGCCGTAGATAAATTCATTGTGGACCAGCTCTACTCGAACGTGCCGCTTGTTGAAAATATTGGCCACTATATTGTTGAGGCCGGCGGCAAACGACTGCGCCCCCTACTGGTTCTGCTCGCCGCAAAAACCTGCAATATCGACAACCAGGCGCATGTTTCCCTGGCCTCGGTGATCGAATTCATCCATACCGCCACCCTGTTGCACGATGACGTCGTCGATATGTCATCATTGCGGCGCGGACGACCGACGGTGAATGCCAACTGGAACAACCCCTCAAGCGTGCTAGTCGGTGACTTTATCTACTCTAGGGCATTCCAGATACTGGTGACCCTAGGCAACATGAAGATCATGGAAATCATCGCCGACACCACCAATAGGATTGCAGAAGGTGAGGTTCTACAGCTAATCAGCAAGAACAACCCGAATCCAACCGAACAGAACTACATGCAGGTAATTCAGAATAAGACGGCGATCCTGTTTCAGGCCGCGGGTCAGTGTGGAGCGATCCTAGCAAATGCCTCTACCGAAGAAGAGCTAGCGCTGAAGCATTTTGGTATGCACCTAGGCACCGCCTTTCAATTAATCGACGATGTGCTGGATTATGCCGGCAACAGCGAATCCCTAGGCAAGAATATTGGTGATGATCTCGCCGAAGGGAAACCAACGCTTCCCCTCATCTACGCCTTAGAACACGGTAGCGAACAGCAAGCTCAATTGATAAAACAAGTATTAGCCGACGAACAATTGCAAGCCGAGGAACTGAATCAAGTAATCGAGATCGTACAGGAATGCGGCGCGCTGGATTACGCTCGCAAACTCGCCAAATCAGAATCCGATCAGGCACTTGCCTGCCTCGATGTGCTGCCTCCCTCAGAATATCGCGATGCCCTGATAGCGATGGTGAATTTCTCCCACACCCGCAGCAATTGATCCCACTATTACCCAGCCCTATTATCCATTTCCGTGCTATAAATTGCCCAAAGCAAAACCTGTCTGAATACCACAAAATTCTAGGCAGGCTGCCATTGCTGAAGTATTAGCCAGTATCAGGAGAATTACCCATGATTGACCTGTCGCAACTACCCGCTCCCGAACCCATCTTGGAGACCATTGCCGATGTAGAGGCCTTTGAGAAAACACCATTAACCGAGCAATTCCCCTACACCGACAGCTACAACTTGATTAAGAACAGCGCGGAACGCTTCGGTGATAAAGCCGCACTGGAGTTCCTCTTGCAGGGCCTACCCGATGAACCGGCACAAACCGTCAGCTTCGGCGAGTTAGGGGCGCAGGTTACACGCACAGCAAATCTACTCAATGAACTTGGCATCACGGCAGAGGATACTGTTTCCATTATCCTGCCGATTTTGCCACAGACTCATTTTGCCATCTGGGGCGCACAGGCGGCCGGCATCTCCAATCCGATCAATCCGATGTTAGACGCGGAGCACATAGCCGAAATCATTACCGCGGCCAATGCCAAAATTGTCATCTGTCTGGCGCAGTCAGAACACAGCGACATCAATGAGAAAGTGCGCGCCGCCGTATCCGAATGCGCAGCTGTTACTACACTGCTGGAGGTCAATATACCCGGTCTCTGCAACCCAGAATCTGCAGAGCAGCCCAAGGGGAGCTTCGACATCCTAGATTTTGACTCCTCTATTGCGAAAATGGATGGTGAATCACTAGACAGTGGCAGAAAGTTCTCGGGGGAGCAGAAGGCTGCCTACTTCCATACCGGAGGCACCACTGGCCGACCCAAGCTGGCTCAACTAACCCACGGTAACATGGCGTTCTTGGGCCAGTTGATGCAAGTCTACACAGCTCACATGGAGCGCCATACAGTACTGTGTGGACTGCCGCTGTTTCATATCTATGGCTGTATTATTCAAGGAGTCGCCGCCTTCGCGGTTGGCTATCGCATCGTATTGATGACGCCCAGCGGATTCCGCTCGCCGCTTGCTATGAAGAACTTCTGGAAACACGTCGAGCGCTTTCAGGTAAAGCAATTCTCCGCCGTTCCAACTGTACTCATGGCGCTAGCGGATATTCCCGTGGGCGATGCCGACATCAGCAGTCTGACCAATATCAATTCCGGAGCCGCCCCTCTCTCGCTGCCATTCGAACTCAGCTTCGAGAAGAATTTTGATGTTGAGGTAGGCAATGGCTACGGCATGACCGAAACTACTGCACTAATTTCTCGTGCGCCACAGGTCCAACCACCCGGCAGCGTCGGCATGCGCGTACCCTATTCTAAGATTCGTATCGCCCACGTCGACGGAACTACCGTCACTAAAGACTGCCCCTTAGGTGAAAGCGGCGTCATTCTAGTCAAGGGCCCGCAGGTTTTTCAGGGCTATAAGAGCAGTGTCGACAATGCCTTCGCCTGGGTCGAGGATGGCTGGTTCAATACCGGTGATATCGGCTATATGGACGACGAAGGCTTCCTCTATCTCTCCGGACGCGCCAAGGATCTCATCATCCGCAGCGGCCACAACATCGACCCAGAATTGATTGAGGAGCCACTCAATGCCCACGCCGAAGTAGTAACATCCATTGCAATAGGGCTGCCCGATCCCTATGCGGGCGAATTGCCCATGGCCTATGTAGTCAAGGTTGCCGGCAGCAATGTGACAGAACAAGAACTAATCGATCACTGCACCAACTCCATGTCCGAACGCGCGGCGATTCCGAAAAGGATAGAATTTATAGACGCGATGCCACTCACCGCTGTCGGTAAAATATTTCGACCGACTCTTCGTCAGAAAATCTCAGAGCAAGTTATCCGTGAACTACTCAGCGAGAAATCTATAGACGCGACTGTTGGCAGTGAATTGGAGAAGAAACGCGGACTAGTTCTCGGCATCGATGTAGCCGACAAGACTAAGATTGACGACGTTAAGAAGCTTGTCGAGGGATACATATTTACCAGTGAAGTTAACTAAAAACCCTCTGAACAATTGCACACAGGAGAAACGAGCATGAATATTAACAAGGGCAGTGTTTTCGCCAGATTTATCAGCTCAGTATTACTGCTACTGTTTCTAGCCTCGTGCACGAGCACCGGCATGACTCGGGGCACACCTAGCGAGCGCAGGCAGGCTATTCAAGAGATGCGCCAGGATGTACTCACGGAACTCTATGGAATCAAACCCGACACCAGAGCGCAGATAGCGAGCGCGAGTGGCTACGCGGTATTTTCCAACGCCAACATAAATCTTGTTCTAGCCAGCTTCGGTGGTGGCATCGGCGTAGTTCGATCCAATGCTAACGACCACGACACCTATATGCGCATGGGTGAAGTGGGTATTGGCATAGGCGCGGGGGTAAAGGATTTTCGTGCCGTCTTCGTCTTCCACAACAGTGAAGCACTAGAACGCTTCATGGACGTAGGCTTATCGGTTGGCGGACAGGCAGATGCGGCGGCGAAGGCCGGGGATCTCGGTGGCGCCGTAGGTGGAGAGGCGATCGTAGACAATGTGTCGGTGTATCAATTAACTCAAAGCGGCTTGGCTCTACAGGCGACTATCAAGGGAACCCGTTACTGGCAAGATGCGGACTTGAACTAAGAAACCAAACAGCTGCGGGTAACAACTGGCTAATGCCTTCTTTTAGCTCCTGGTGGGTAGATACTAATGCCAAGACTTGAGTCGCGTAGAATGGAAGACGAATCGATGATCTTCACCTTATTGGTACTCGGTTGATAAATATTGTCATACAGTGCCAGAATTTTCTCAGCCGTTTCTACGTAGCGCTTCGCTTCAGGCTGATTCCCTAATCGAAGATAGACATTAGCTAGGGCATAGTGAAAATCCGGCTCTTCTTCTTTTAAGCGTACGGCTTTACGAAAGGACTTACGCGCCTCGTCAAGATCGCCGTCGTCAAACGCTACACTCCCCTGTGCGAAATGGTAATAGGGATTCCTATCATTGAAACGCTCTATAGCCTTTTCGTATTCTCTGGCTAGGCGTAGATCACCAGTGCGATGATAAAATTTAGAAAGGTTATTAATCGCAGTTGCATTATTATCGTCAAGGCTAAATGCCATGCGATACGCATACTCCGCATACTCATCATTACCTACCCTAGTGTAATTACTGCCAATATTATTCCACGTTATAGAAGAATTCTCATTCAAGAACAAAGCGTTCTTGAAGTAACCTAGAGCTTCGTCATAATCACCCTCAATAAGTCTCTCAACACCCAAATTATTAAAGTACAGAGAACGCGCAACCTTATCGGTCACAATCTCAGACGTGAGTTGTTGCAACGAAATTTCGGGAGTGAAATCTACGACGTAGGTTCGTCGAGCGCTAATCTTGCCACTGGCATTAATGTGCTGGCTAAGCACTAACATATCACCGCGGCGATCCCAGCTAGGCTGCACATCAACTGTCTGAAACTTTGCATCTAGCCCAGCATAGCGTGCCATCGCTATGTATAAATTCATGACTCCCAGACAATTTCCCTCTCTTGCGTCGAAGGCCTCCATCGCTGTGTGAGTCTGCTCACTTGAGTATTGAATATGCAGATAATCCTCACCATAAAGCAGGTCTTGCAGCTTATCTACGCGAGTCTCCTCTCCGTCTCTCGGCAGAATGTAAGAATCGATAAACTGCTTCACCTCATCCGAAATATAGAGAGGGTCGATTTCAGAATAGTGATCTACGCTTTGGTCGATGATGGCGGCGTGAATGTTTTCATCTCGAGCAAATTGCGTATCGATATCGATACCCATACAGCCCACCAGAGCGGCAGACAACACAGCAACTGCAATGCTTCTAAAACTCTGAGATTTCAAGATCATAATATTGCTCAATAAGTAGTTAATAGCGAACGGGGGTTTTCTGGCCCACTTTATCTATTTTCATGAAGTCGTAACGCCCCTGCAGGAAGCTCAACCGATCCTCATGCAGGCGTCGGAACAAGCCTACCCAGCCTGCGTAGCTCGCAACCTCCACCATACTCTGACCTAGACCGGAATAGTCTAGATTTTCGTCCAAACGGCCTAAGTATTTCCCCCAACTATCTGAGTAATTAGAGGTTTTTCTCCCAGAGTGATATTTATACTCTAATGCCACACGGGTCTGGGCGATACGCATATTGTCCGCCGAGAGAAATCGCACCTCGTAGTCGACCTCAAACTGCAGTCGATTGTCGTTAGCCAGCGACTGCCAGTCTATGCCACTATCGATGACTACACTCTTAGTAACCGGCAAATTCGGCACAAATTCGAAGGGCTGTGTATCGGCATGCATGATCGCAAAACCCGCGGCGGTATCCCGCAGCGCCGAGGAGATTCGCACTCTGCCGTCGGCGTCTATATCCACGATGGCATCGGAATTAATAGCTTCCGATCTAGCCACGAAGTCGAACAAGGCCTTCGCATCCGCCAAACGAATCTCTGGCAAACTCCAATTCACCCCGTGCTCATCGACTAGGATCAACTCTCCATCGCGAAAAACCAACTCCTTAGGGACGAAATCTAAACTAGCAGTTTCTCCAAGGGCGACGCCACCGGGCACTATGATCGCTTCAATAGTAGATTGATTGTATTCATCGCCGAGAGTTTCTTTCAAGAACACCGAAGGCTCCCTGCGCGCTAAAGAACCATCACCTAAATTTCCGTCATCGACAAACAGCGAATTACTTTTCCTGCGTACCCGCTCGCCGAGGTACTCGAGCTCAGTCACCTCAGTACGATACCTCCTAGCGGCACGACTATCTATCGCTAGCCGCTGCGCCGCTGTCGCATACAGTTCGGCGGCGGTAGCCACGCGGTCGGGCTCGAAAAGAACATCGACTGCATGGCCGTAGTCAACAGCAACGTCAGCCAGCCTTTCTGCGGCGACTAAATCATCCGCATAGAACGTAACAAACAGCCGCTGCTCACCCGAACTTTGCAGCCAACGGTCAACGAAAGTCTCCGAAGACACCGCTGCCAGGCCATCTATCAAGAGCGCTACCCCGCCTAACTCAGATTCTCCGTAGGCACCCTCCCAACTTACTATCTCCTCACTGCCAGCAAGGCGGTCAAGAGGCAGATCTGGAAAGCGCCCCAGCCTCGGCCGTTGTATTCGCTGGCGCACAACCTCACGCGAGTTCAAATTAGATGTGACATCTATATCATAAGCACCCAGCGCGTCTGCCAGTGTGAGCAAGAAAGAGTCACTCTGCACCCCTTCATCCAATACGTCTGCTGCAACCAGCACAGGGTAGGATAAAAGTGCCGCAGCAACTAAGTTAGTCGCCGCAACCGAAAGCCTAAATCCCAGGCAAGAATTTTTCTTGGAAATCCTATTCTTGGAAACTCTATTTTTAGAAATCCTATTCACAGGCATCGTATGCCTCACCACGCCTTTTTCTTAACAGTCGCTCACGCAGATCCGTCACCCACTCAGGCTCACCGAAAAAGTGAATCGGCTGAGCTAGCTCGGCTATTAGTCGATCGGCCTCCTCAAACTGATCAGCCGCGATAGCGTAACGAACCGCCTGCTCCAATATAAAAGTATCCGCTGGCAATAACTCGAATGCTCGTCGCTGAAAAGAAACCCCTTGCTCCCAATCGTTCCCCGCTAAGAGATAGTATTCACCCATAGCCAGATTCGCTTCGGGACTCCGCGGCATAATTTCCAGAGCGCGATTAAAATGTTCGTATATGTCTGCGGTAATCTGGCGTCTCTGCGCGGTCGGCCACACATTCTCACAGGCTTCTAATGCCGCCTCCCAGTACTCACCATAGTCTAATAGAATATTGGGCTGCTGCGGTGACAACTCAACCGCGTCGAGAAAGTACTTGGCTATGCGCTGATCGATACCTTCGATCTCGCTCATGCGCAAGGCATCACCCACACCAGACAGTCCGCGGGCGAAACCTGCATCCTGCTCCACTGCGACCTCAAACATCATCTGCGCCACCTGCGCATTTCCCGAGTTCAGTGCGAGTTCCGCGAGCGCCGATGCCAAGGGAGCTCCTTCGATGGTACTGCTGCCGAGCAGCTGCGCCTCGATCAGCAACGCGGTCTGGACCGTGCCTGCCGGCCTCTTACTATTCAGTAAATAATAGCTAAGCTCTTCATCAAGCTGCGCGGTAGTAACATCGAATGAGCGATCGTAGGCATAGCGAGGATTGCGCCCCTCCAACAAATAACCCAGATAACTCTGCAATTGCGCCCTGCGATCGGGGAAGCCCTCTTCCTCATAGGCATGTAATAAATAATGCAGTAAGGCGCTAGATTTCAGATTCGCGATCTGAACTATCCTGGGCGACGCTAAGGCATCATCGCTATAGAGAAGCCGATCCATAGAAAAAGAATCAAAAACATTTGCGAGCACTTCATTGCTGGCGCGATCGAAACGCTCAAACTCCACCTCATCACCATCAATCTGCACGCGACTTAAATACCCGGCGAGACCTTCTTCATACCAGCGCGGGAGGCGCAGGTCATTAAAATTACGCACGAGAAAGTGAGTATAGTGATGAAAGCCTAAGGATGTTGAGCCTTCTTCGTCGAATGCGAAGGCTAAGAAGTTCGCGCGAGGAGTGGGAGAGAAAAACGCAGAATCGTTGGTAGCAGCAAAAGTCTGTAACGTCTCTACATCATCGAACAGATAAACCAGATTAGGAATGTTAGCCTTGGGATAGCCACTTACTCCAGAAATGGTAAAGGAGGCGACCTGACGCCAAATCTCCAGTTCATTGGCAAACCGGCTTGTCTGCCGCAATGATTGCTGACTGTAAATATGGAAATTGTCGCTGCGTACTTCAAGCCAACGATCGCTGAGTATCCGCTCCTGGGCAAAACTCGATTGGGCAAACGACGACAGTGCTATGCCAAGGGCAAGCAGCAGGCTTGGAGAGATCATTGATAGCTGACGAAACATGCTAATGCACCGGACTCACTAAGCAAATTCCAGTGTACTACTTTAGCATGTAGGGGGTCAGGGCTTAAAGAAAAAACGCAGCATGCTCGCACCCCCCTCTATCAAAGGGCTACATGGCCGGATAGTTCGGCCCGCCGCTTCCTTCCGGCACTACCCAGTGGATATTTTGCGACGGATCCTTGATATCACAGGTCTTACAATGCACGCAGTTCTGGCTGTTTATCTGAAATTTCTTGCTCCCGTCCGCCTCCTCAACGACCTCGTACACCCCCGCTGGGCAATAGCGCTGCGCAGGCTCATCAAAGAGCGGCAGGTTGTGCTCGATAGGAATAGAAGAGTCTTTCAACTGCAGATGGCAAGGCTGATCTTCCGCGTGATTCGTATTCGACAGAAAGACCGAGGACAGTTTATCGAAGCTAATCTCACCGTCGGCCTTCGGGTAGGCAATTTTCGGGCTCTCTGCTGCAGGTTTCAACTGCGCATAGTTATGTGACTTGTCGTGAAATGTTAGCGGAAACTTGCCGAAGAAAATATTTTGCTCAATAAAAGTTAAAGCACTGCCCAACCAGAATCCGAATTTATGAAACCCCGGACTAAAGTTGCGCGTCTTGTGCAACTCATCATGCAGATCAGAATTGGCGAAACGCGCTG
>Ga0316189_10002846_pt1 | contig 16902 bp, 20 predicted proteins | sample LowCovwburrow_MG_FD_204930 | JGI IMG/M metagenome (GOLD analysis project Ga0316189, IMG submission 204930) | Coastal sediment microbial communities from Maine, United States - Lowes Cove worm burrow | ecosystem: Environmental > Aquatic > Marine > Coastal > Sediment | place: USA: Maine... | reverse complement strand
CTCAGGCTCAGGCTCAGGCTCCGGCTCAGGCTCAGGCTCAGGCTCAGGCTCAGGCTCAGGCTCAGGCTCAGGCTCAGGCTCAGGCTCAGGCTCAGGCTCAGGCTCAGGCTCAGGAATTATTCTTGTTTCCGGAACAACCGCAACTTCTAATTCAGGTTCCGGTTCTGCTTCGGCAATCACTTCCGGCTCAGGCACAGCTTCCGGTTCAGGCACAGCTTTTTCTGCCGGTTTCCTTGTTTTCGGCTTTGCCTTCGCCGGCGCTTTCTTGACCGGTGCTTCTGCCGCTGCCGGTTTCGCCTCCGGTTCAGGTACAATTTCCGGCTCAGGTACGACTTCCGGCTCCGGTACGACTTCCGGCTCCGGTACGACTTCCGGTTCCGGTACGACTTCCGGTTCCGTCGTAGCATCGTCCCTGGATCCCGTAAGGCTTTCCTTCAGGCGGCCAAGCAAGCCCTTTTTCTTCGGTGCAGCATCAACTGCTGCTTGTTCAGCAACTGCCTCATCAGCTGACTGCGGTTCACTAACCGGCTCTGGTTCGCTAACCGGCTGCGGTTCGTCAACAACCTCCGGGGCCGGCAATTGCTCCTGCACCACCTCTTCTGGAGGTTTTGCGTCGTCCTTCTGGCCACCGATACGATTGAAAAGTTTCTTGAAAAAACTCAAAGAACCAGCTCCCCGGCCAGATCATGTCCGGCTGCCTGCACCAGGCGTACCGGTGCGATTTCACCGGGCTTCATGGTGTGCCCGGCAATTTCGACATTCAGATAATGCGGCGTGCGGCCACGTGTTTCGGTCTCGAACAGAACATCCTTGGTATGGCCGACCTGCGAGTTCACAAAACCCGCCAGCCGCGTTTCCCCGGCTGTGCGCAACAGCCTGGCGCGTGCCTTGATGTCGGCGCCGTTGACCTGGGGCATCTTCGCCGCCGGTGTTCCCGGCCGGATGGAATACGGGAAAACATGCAGGAAGGTCAGCCCGCAGTCCTCCACCAGCCTGATCGAGTTTTCAAACATCGCATCGGTTTCTGTCGGGAACCCGGCAATGATGTCGGCACCAAACACCACGTCCGGTCTCCTGCGCCGCACGTCGTCGCAGAACCTGATGGCATCGTCGCGCAGGTGGCGGCGTTTCATCCGTTTCAAGATCATGTCGTCACCTGCCTGCAGCGACAGGTGCAGATGCGGCATCAGGCGCTCTTCTTCCTCGATGGCGATCAGCAGGTCTTCGTCGGCCTCGACCGAGTCTATCGACGAAATACGCAACCGCTGCAACTCCGGCACGGTCTTCAGGATACGCCGCACCAGGTTGCCGAGGCTCGGCTGGCCGGGAAGATCCTTGCCGTAGGATGTGATGTCCACGCCGGACAGCACGATTTCCGGACAACCGGATGCCACCAGCTTGCGAATCTGGGTCACCACTTCACCGGCCCCCACCGAACGTGAATTGCCACGGCCAAACGGAATGATGCAAAACGTGCAGCGATGATCACATCCGGTCTGCACCTGCACAAATGCCCTGGTGCGCTCGCCAAATCCATCGATCATGTGCAGCGCGGCTTCCCTGACGTCCATGATGTCATTGACCCGCACGGGCGTCTCGTTCGCCAGTCCGAAATCCATGGCACTTGCCTGCCAGCTGCCGGCCTTGAGCTTTTCCTCATTGCCCAGCACAAGGTCCACTTCGTCCATGGCGGCAAACGCCGGTCCGTCAACCTGGGCGGCACAGCCGGTGACAATGATACGCGCGTCCGGCCTGTCCTTGCGGGCACGTCGGATGGCCTGGCGTGCCTGGCGCTGTGCTTCGGCGGTCACCGCACAGGTATTGATGACAATTGCATTCTCCAGTCCGGCGGTGTCTGCATGAGACCGCATGACTTCGGCTTCATACGCGTTCAGCCGGCAGCCAAAGCTGATGATGTCGACTGGCTTGTTCACGATACCGCATCTTCCAGTGCGGGCAGTTCACCTTCAAAATCGTAGGTGACCGGCCCCGTCATCAGCATGTGATCGCGCTCATCCCACTCAATCAGCAGGTCGCCCCCCGGCAGCGTGATGGTCACGTCCCGACCGGTTCGTCCGCTCCGCGCCGCGGCAACGGCAACCGCGCACGCAGCCGTTCCGCAGGCAAGCGTCAATCCGACACCACGTTCCCACACCTTCACCTCGACATGGCTCGGCGATATCACGTGCGCCAGGGAAATATTGGCCCGTTGCGGAAATATCGGGTGGTTCTCCAGCAACGGTCCGGTCCTTGACAGGTCCGTCACCTCAAGATCGTCCACCCAGAAGATGGCATGCGGATTGCCAACGTTCACAACCGAAGGGGTGTGCAGAATCGGCGCATCAATCGGTCCGATCTGCAATTCAATGCCACGCGTGTCGTGAAACGCTTCTGCCAGCGGGATGTCCTGCCAATCGAACTTCGGCACGCCCATGTCGACGGTAACCAGGCCCGCATCCGCCTTGCGGCACACCAGCAACCCGCCCTTGGTGTCGATGGTCGCGCCATCAGCACCGGTCTCCTTGAACACGATATCGGCCACGCACCGCGAAGCATTGCCACAGCTTTCCACCTCGTGGCCCTCGGCATTGTAGATGCGCATGCGGATATCGGCCACGTCGGAGTTTTCCATGACGATGAACTGGTCGCAGCCGATACCACTTTGCCGGTTCGACCAGGCATGAACCTGTTCGGGCGTAAAGCTGCGCAGTTCAGACCGGCCATCGACAATGATGAAGTCATTGCCGAGTCCGTTCATCTTGCGAAATGGAATATGTGTGTTCGCGCTCATTGTGCGCCTTATATGGTGAAATGTACCCAACTTGCCAGAGGCAAGACGTCGAGACCGATAAAGACCGCGGCAAAGCACGCCTGTATGCAGATGAAGCCATTCGCCGGGATAATACAGGATAACATTGACCTGCAGCCGCAATTGCCCTATTGAACCGCGCAATCCAGATGCCAAAATGAATTGGCAGGCTTGCTGACACATGGACGCGATTAACCGCATCCGGGAGGTCAGGGGTCTACATCCGTCCGCGAAGGTTCGCGCACGGGTGCCATTTTGCTTTGTGTAATCTGTTCGGGAAACAAATATGTTTGAAACGCTTCAAGATCGCCTGGGCGGTATATTCGACAAGCTGACGGGCCGTGGTGCCCTGTCCGAGGCTGATGTCGATACGGCCATGCGCGAGGTGCGCCGTGCGCTGATTGAAGCTGACGTGGCCCTGGAAGTCGTTCGCAACTTTGTCGAACAGATCAGGGAACGGGCAATCGGCAGGGAAGTCGTCAAGTCGGTGACCCCGGGCCAGATGGTCGTCAAGATCGTCAACGACGCCATTGTTGACATGCTGGGCAAGGATCCTGCGCCCCTGAATCTCAAGGCGGCCCCACCGGTGCCGATCCTCATGGTCGGCCTGCAGGGTTCCGGTAAAACCACGACAACCGCCAAAATTGCCAAACGGCTGCTGGAACGTGACAAGAAAAAGGTCATCATGGCCTCGCTGGATACCCGGCGTCCTGCTGCACAGGAACAGCTTGCCATTCTGGGCCAGCAGATCGCGGTCGACACGCTGCCCATCGTCAAGGGCGAAGATCCCGCTACCATCACCAGACGTGCCATGTCGGAAGCCAGGAAGGGCGGTTATGACGTCGTCCTGCTGGACACCGCCGGTCGTCTGTTCATCGATGAAGAACTCATGGCGGAAGTCCAGGCGGTTCGCGATATTGCGCAACCGGCAGAAACCCTGCTGGTCGCGGATGCCCTGACCGGGCAGGACGCCGTCAATCTGGCGCGCGCCTTCGATGAACAGGTCGGCATCTCCGGTCTCGTGCTCACCCGCATTGACGGCGATGGCCGCGGCGGTGCTGCGCTGTCCATGCGCGCTGTCACCGGCAAACCGATCAAGCTGCTGGGCACCGGCGAAAAACTCGACGGCCTTGAAGACTTCCATCCCGAGCGTATAGCGTCGCGCATTCTGGGCATGGGTGACGTGGTCTCGCTGGTTGAAAAAGCCGCCCAGACCATAGATCACGACAAGGCTGCCAAGATGGCGGCCCGCATGAAGAAAGGGGTTTTCGATCTCGAGGACCTCGCCGACCAGCTCAGGCAGATGCAGAAGATGGGCGGCATGTCGGGCCTGATGGGCATGATGCCGGGTCTCGGCAAGATGAAAAAGCAGCTGGAAGGCGCTGATCTCGACAATTCGGTGCTCAAACGGCAGCTGGCGATCATTTCATCCATGACGGGCAAGGAAAAACGCAATCCGAAGATCATGAACGCCTCGCGCAAGAAACGTGTCGCCAAGGGTTCCGGCGTAGAAGTTCAGGAAATCAATCGCCTGCTTAAAATGCACCTGCAGATGGCCGGCATGATGAAGAAGATGGGCAAGGGCAAGGGCGGCATGCTCGGCAAGATGATGGGCATGGGCGGTGGTGCCGGCATGCCGTCAGCCGAGGAAATGGAAAAGATGCAGGCCGAGCTTGCCCAGATGGATCCGGCCTCGATCCCGCCGGAGCTTAAAGATCTCGCAGACGGCAAGATGCCGAAAATGCCCTCCGGATTGCCTGGCATGGGCGGCGGACTGCCCGGCCTGCCAGGGCTTGGCGGCAAGGGCGGATTGCCCGGTCTCGGCGGCGGCTTCAAGGGGCTGCCCGGTCTGGCCAAGAAAAAGAAATAACGACGAACGACGAACTCAAGCAATTTAATCAGACATGTGAACATTCAAGGAGACTTCGAACATGGCATTGAAAATCAGACTGGCCCGTGGCGGCTCGAAAAAGCGTCCTTACTACCGCATCGTGGTAGCTGACGTGAATGCACCGCGCGATGGCCGCTTCATCGAAAAAATCGGCACCTACAACCCGCTGCTGCCGAAGGATTCAGAAGATCGCATCAATCTCGACGTTGATCGTGCAAAGCACTGGATGAGCGTTGGCGCCAAGCCAACCGACCGCGTCCTGCGTTTCCTGGATGCGCTCGGCCTCGAAAAGCGCGAGCCACGCAACAACCCGAACAAGGCCAAGCCTGGCAAGAAGCGTGTGGAACGTGAAGCGGCCGAAGCTGAAGCAGCTACCGCTGCCAAGGCTGCAGCAGAAGCCGAAGCTGAAGCAGCCAAGGAAGCCGCAGCTGCTGCCGCTGCTGCACCTGCAGAAGAAGCTCCTGCAGCAGAAGCGCCCGCTGAAGAAGCAGCGTCCTAGGGGGCCGGTGCCTGAATGCCCGAGCATTCGCGCATCATCCTTGGCGTCATAACCGGCGTGCATGGTATTCAGGGCGAGGTGAAGCTGAAAAGTTTCACCGGCGACCCTGAAGCCATCGCGTCCTATGGCCCGCTGGATGCGTCCAACGGCACAACACTCAAGATAAAATCGCTCAAGGCTCACAAGGACTTCTTCCGCGCCCGCATCGAAGGCATAGACGACCGCAATGCGGCCGAGGCCCTCAAGGGGCTTGAACTGTCCATCACGCGTGACCGGCTGCCCGAACCGGAAGCCGATGAGGTCTACCACGCGGACCTGATCGGCCTGTGCGTTCACGATACCAACGGAGCGGAAATCGGGACCGTGGTCGATGTTGTGGACTTCGGCGCCGGCGAACTGCTCGAACTGAAACTGCAGGACATCAAGTCCACCGTGCTGATGCCGTTCAACCGGCAAACCGTGCCGGACATCAATCTTGAATCCGGCACGCTGAGCATCGACCCTCCTGAAGGACTGCTGGACGACGGTGCTGAATGACGCAGGACAGCCACCAGATCACACCTTTCCTGGCGACAGTATTGACGCTTTACCCGGACATGTTTCCCGGGCCGCTCGGGCAGTCCATGGCCGGCAGGGGCCTCGAAGACGGCATCTGGTCGCTGGAGGCGCGTGATATCCGCAAACACGCAACTGACAGGCACGCTTCGGTTGACGACACGCCGGCAGGCGGCGGGCCCGGCATGGTGTTGAAACCCGATGTGCTGGCGCGCGCCATTGATGCAGCCTGTGTGCCGGGAGACACCCGCCCGCGCCTGCTGATGAGCCCGCGCGGGCGCCCCTTGACGCAAGCCTATGTACGTGAACTGGCCGCAGGCAGCGGCGTCACCCTTGTTTGCGGCCGGTTCGAAGGCGTTGACGAGCGGGTTATCGAAGCCCGCAACCTGATCGAAGTGTCGGTGGGAGATTACGTACTGTCGGGCGGTGAACCTGCGGCCTATATCGTTCTGGATGCAATTGTGCGCCTGTTACCCGGCATCATGGGCAATGACGCATCCGGCACTGACGAAAGCTTCGAGCAGGGACTGCTCGAACATCCGCAATATACCAGACCACGCACCTGGGAGGGTCTTGAAATACCGCCTGTATTGTTGTCCGGCGATCACGCTGCCATCGCGCGCTGGAAGCGGGAACAGTCGGAAAAACTGACCCGGGACCGCCGCCCGGACCTTATTCGGCCAAAAGACGCAAACAAATGACCCGAATTTGCCGATAGACATTGACTTTTACTGCCTCACACGGGTAAAGACCCGCATCGCAAGATCATTCGGTGGTCTGGCCATGCCAGTGGATTGCCGAAAATTGATTGTCTCTGAAAAAGTTGGAGCGACTGTTCTGCATTCAAAATGAATGCGGGCCGCACCAAGAAGGAATTCGTCCGATGAACATTATCCAGCAGCTCGAACATGAGCAGGCTCAGGCCATTACGGCCAAACGCGAAATTCCGGACTTCAGCCCCGGCGACACTGTGGTTGTTGCTGTGCGGGTTACTGAAGGCGAACGTTCGCGCATCCAGAACTATGAAGGTGTGGTGATTGCCCGTTCAGGCGGCGGCATCAATGAAAACTTCACCGTGCGCAAGCTGAGTTATGGCGAAGGTGTGGAGCGTGTGTTCCCGGTTTACTCGCCACTGGTTGAAGGCGTGAAGGTGCTGCGCCGCGGCAAGGTGCGTCGCGCTAAACTGTATTACCTGCGTGGCCTCACCGGCAAGCGCGCCCGTATTGCTGAGAAAAAGCGTGCAGTCGTGGTACCAGGTGCTGCGCAGGCTGCAGCCGCGAAGGCTGAAGCAGCCAACGCGCCCCAGGTGGTTGATGATGTATCCCTGATTTCCGGTGTTGGCGACGTGCTCGCTGAAAAACTGGCCGGCGAAGGCGTAACCAGCCTGGCCCAGATCGCCAAGTGGAAGAAAGACGACATCGCCGATTACGATGCCAAGCTGTCTCTGGGCGGACGTATCGAGCGCGATGAATGGATCGTCCAGGCCAAGGAATTGCTGGCAGGCAAGGCACCACGTGCCAAGACTGACCAGGAAGCTGCCGAAAAGGCCGCCGACGCCGAATAATCCGCGTCATTTCAGATTTGCAGAAAGGCCGGGGTTTTTCCCGGCCTTTTTTGTTGGCCTGTCGAAGGCAGGCAAGCTGCTGCATCCGTGAACAGACGCTCAGGAATACCCTATTTCAGCCCCCGTGTCGGCATATTGGAGTGATGCACTGACACCCTTGAAAGGGCTAGGGGGCCATGAGTAATGGAGTATTTGTCATGGCCACTGACTACCACAATCAAACCCGTTCACCTGCACCCGACTATCGCACCCGGTCCGGCGGATCAAACGGCTGGCTGATCGGCCTCGCCGTCGCAATCGTGCTTGCAATGATTGCCTTCTTCTCGTTTTCAGGCTCTGAGCGCCCCGCGCTGACAGTCGGCACGACAGGCGAGCAAGTCACGCTGCCGCCGGTAACGCATAACCCGCCGGCTGCACAGGAGCAGGTTGTTCCGCCAGCCTCTCCGGCCACAACCGCGCCGGCACAATAATACCGAAGGAACTAACTGTTGAAACAAGCCGGTTGCCCGCCTGTGGACCAGCATGGGTTCACAGGTGGGCAGCTCTTGAAAATCACGTCTTGCGCCATAGCGTGTAGAGTCCCAGCGGCGGCCTGGCTTCGAGCGTTTCAAGGTCGCTGCAGAAGTTCGAGATGTCGTGTCCCACTTCATGCATGTGCCGGAGTTCCAGACCGGCCTTGAGGGCGGCATTCACCACTTCCGACACCGTGTGGGTGAACGAATAGTGCGGGCTTGAGGCATATTTCTCGTAGCCGAAATAATCCAGGCCCGTGGTCTCCTCAAACGGTTCGGTATGGAAGTAGGAATGCACAAGCCTGGATGGCCCGCCATTGTCATCAGGCTCATACATGAACACGATGGGGTGGGTTTCTTCCATCACCCAGTGCCCGCCGGGTACAATCAGATCTGAAACCGCGGCGAAGAAACCGTCCAGGTCCGGCATCCATCCGAGTACACCGATGGTGGTCATGGCAATGTCAAAGCGCCCCTTCAGGTCTGCCGGCAGCGCATAGACATCCGCCGCCCTGAAACTCACCTCAGAGCCATAGCCGGCAATATCAGCCAGTTCGCGCGCCTGGTCCAGAAAGGCTTCTGCCTGATCAATGCCAAGACACTGGCCCGCTCCCATGGCCTTCAGCGACAACAGGTCCTTGCCGTTATTGCACGCCACCTGCACGACTGACTTGTCGGTGACGCCCACCTGCTCCAGCATGGCGACGACTTCATCTGCCAGGTAATTGTGGCCGCCTTGCGCAAACTGCTCACGCAGCTTCTGCTGATTGTGCACGGCATGGCGCGGCGCTGCCTCGTTCCAGGCCTGCTTGTTGGAAGCAACATATCTGTCTCGATCACTCATGGCGGGCATGCTTATCAAAACCTGTGGCGAAGCAAAAGCCCCTTCCCCTGTGGAGTGTTCCAATGTAGCTACACATGATGTCTTTACCGCCCGATCTCACCAGCCTTCACCTTGTCGCCTTTGGCCTGCTGTTTGCGGCATGGTGGCTGTACTCACCGCTTCTGTCATTTTTCGGACGCGGCACTCTGAATGCGCAGCTGGGCGTTGTACGGCTGCGCTGGATGCGATTGTCCACGCAGCGCACCAACCGGCCATTTGACGCCATACTGTTGAACCAGATCATCAACTCGGTGGCGTTTTTCGGCTCTGCCACACTGATTGTACTGGCCGCCCTGCTCGGTACATTTGCAAATGTCTCGTCGGTGCACACGGTTCTGTCACAGCTTCATTTTGTTGCACCGATGAGCATTGAACTGCTGGCGGCCAATCTTTCCGTCGTAGTGTTGGTTCTGGGCCTCAGCTTTTTCTCCTTCACCTACGCTTTGCGCAAGCTCATCTACACCGTAGCGCTATGTGGCGGATTGCCTGACAACGCGGAAGAAACGCCGCAGTCTGCCATTCAGATTGAAGCAACCGCCACCGTGCTGACAGAAGCCGTTCGCAGTTTCAATAATGGCATTCGCGGGTACTATTATGCAGTTGCCGCCCTGTTCCTGCTGATCGGGCCGATGCCGTGTATCATTGCAACGTGCTCCGTTATGGCAATGTTGTTTTACCGCCAGACCATGACCACCACGGCCGTCGCCATCGGCACCTATGTGGATGCCATGAACAAGGAAGACGGCGCGCGCAAATAAAAACCCTGCAGGCCGGTTATGGCCTGCAGGGTCTGAAACTTGTGACTTAAAAGGCGCTTAGATTAAGAAGCGTCTTCCAGGTTGTCAGCTGACATCTTGCCGCTGCGCTGGTCTGTAACCAGTTCGAACTTGACCTTCTGGCCTTCGTTCAAGGTGCCCATACCGGCGCGTTCAACGGCGGAGATATGAACAAAAGCGTCCTTGGAACCATCTTCTGGTTCAATAAAGCCGAAGCCCTTGGTGGTGTTGAAAAATTTTACTGTGCCTACTGGCATGGTCGTTGTCCCTTCAAAGGAGAAACCCGCACATACACACCTTGTGATGGCTGGGTCAGTACATTGCTCACATTGTCAGGAATAACGAGGTTAAACGGCGCACCGGATATCGAGGCATCACCAGACAAGTTCGGTCTATACAAGGTCGTATATGAGTGATTGTGAAGCAAATTGCAAATGATAAGCGAAAATAAACCTGAAAATGGCTAACGCTCAACTTACGCAGCCGCTCGCGATGCCACCTTTTCCGAAATCACGATCTCGACAATCGCCGCCTTGGCTATCAGGGATTCCCGTCCGTCCTCGCGCAGGAATTCCAGCAACGGATTGTCGCCATTGAGCACACGCCTGATGTCGCTGCTCACGGGCAGCATCAGTGTGCCGTCCACTGCGCGCCCGTCGGTCAGCAAAAGCTGAACCTTATGGGCATTTCTTTTGTTGTCGTTGTTGAACATTGCGCCACATCCCCGTTGTTTTGCGGTCAGTCTTATCAGCACACGCTTAAGCAACCACCTGCGAAATAGAAGCGATTTTATCGACTTCAGTTGCACAGGACAGGCACGAGTATAGGGGATTGAGTGATTGTATCGGCACCCACCATTACTAACAGAAGGATGTGATTAGAACTTTCAGCCTGCGACAAAATGTGCCTTAGTGGGTGCGCACAAACAAAAACGGAGGGTGCGATGTCTGCCAAAATAGTAATTGGCCTTGATGGGAGCGGTTCAGGGGAAAGAGCCGTTGCCTACGCGAAAAAGCAAGCCAAGCAAATCGGGAAGTGCGAGTTAATCGCTGTTTACGTGATCGAGTGGTCACCTTACAGCTTTCAGACACCGGAAGAGAACGAAGAACGGCACAAGCGGCGCGAGGAAGAAATTTCCGCTGCCACCAGTCGCATCGTTGCACCGGTAGTCGATGCCTTGAAGAAAGACGGATTTTCCGCACGCGGTATCGTGAAGCACGGCCACGTTGCCGACCTGCTGAACGCAGTAGCTGTGGACGAAGGTGCAGATCAGATTGTCGTCGCGAGATCTTCCGAAGGCGGATTTGCGAGCCGCGTATTTGGCACCTCGACTGCGAACCTCGTCATGACGGCATCTGTGCCAGTCACGGTTGTCGGATAAGGAATCCTCTCATGAAAAAACTTACCTTAACTGCCCTGGCGATAGGCGCGGGGTCAACTTCTGCGCTTGCGCAGGAAGCCAGAACCATCGACCAGGCGGTAAATGAAACCTTTGCCACCATCACCGGCCCGTTTGTGAATTTCATTTTCTCGCCGTTTCCCGGCACCAGTTTTCCATGGATTGTGATGTGGCTTGTCGTGGCCGCATCATTATTCACGGTTTACTTCGGATTCATTCAAGTCAGAGGCATTCGGCACTCCATCCAGTTGGTCAAGGGTGACTATTCAGACCCCAATGATGCCGGTGAAGTCAGTCACTTCCAGGCACTCACAACCGCCCTGTCCGGCACAGTCGGCCTCGGCAACATTGCCGGTGTGGCGGTTGCAGTCAGCATTGGCGGTCCCGGCGCTACATTCTGGATGATTTTGGCCGGCCTTCTGGGCATGGCATCGAAATTCACCGAATGCACCCTCGGCGTCAAATACCGCAATGAATATGCAGACGGCACTGTTTCGGGTGGCCCCATGTACTACATGTCAAAGGGCTTTGCGGAACGTGGCGTGCCGGGAGGCAAGATCCTGGCCGTGGTGTTTGCGATATTCTGTATTCTTGGTGCACTTGGCGGCGGCAACATGTTCCAGGCCAATCAGGCTCACGCCCAGATCTCAGGCATACTGGGCGATTTTCCCGGCTGGATCACCGGCATCGTGTTTGCCCTGGTTGTGTTTGCGGTTATCGTTGGCGGCATCAAGTCAATCGCCAATGTGACGGAAAAGGTCGTCCCCTTCATGGGTCTCCTTTATGTCGGCACCGCGCTCATCATCCTGTTGCTCAATTTCGACAAGATCGGATGGGCATTCGGCCAGATCTTTGACGGTGCGTTCACCGGTCTGGGAGTGGCAGGTGGCTTCGTGGGCGCCCTTATCCAGGGCTTCAAGCGCGCGGCTTTCTCCAATGAAGCAGGCGTTGGTTCTGCAGCAATTGCCCACTCGGCGGTTCGCACAAAAGAACCTATCACCGAAGGACTGGTGTCCTTGCTGGAGCCGTTCATCGACACGGTGGTGATCTGCACCATGACAGCGCTGGTGATCACCATTTCCGGATTGCTGATCATTGATCCGGCAACAGGTAACTTTGTACTTGATGGCAACTCCATCAAGACTGTCGGTGATGTTTCCGGCGTATCGCTGACCTCTGCAGCATTTGCAACCGGCTTCAGCTGGTTTCCATATGTACTCGCGGTGGCAGTCGTCCTGTTCGCTTTCTCCACCATGATCTCATGGTCATACTATGGTCTGAAAGCCTGGACGTATCTGTTCGGTGAAGGCAAGACCACGGAACTGGTGTTCAAGGTCATTTTCTGCATCTTCGTCGTCATCGGCGCCTCGGCCAGCCTGGGTCCCGTGATCGACTTCTCTGACGCGGCAATCTTTGCCATGGCAGTGGTCAATATCACGGCGCTCTACGTCCTGATGCCGATCGTGAAGAAGGAAATGAAGTCGTATATGTCTCGCCTGAAGTCCGGCGAGATCAAGCGGTTCAAGCACTAGATACTTCAATACGCACACCTGGATGCCGGGGTGATCAACATCACCCCGGCATTTTTATTGCCCGATGCAGTATTCCTGTTTGAGCACCCGATCAGACCAGGCAACTGTTCAGCCAGCGTTCAGCGTGAGGGACCCGATCAGGAAACAGGTCGCGGCACCGGCAGATGCGAGGGTCCTGACATGATTCCACGATGTCCAGGAACGCGCATAGATTGCCCAGTAGGATGCCGCCTCTTCGCTGGCATGGTTCATGGCATCAAGCCGCTGGTTCATCGGCACATTGAACACCACGGTCACGACGAAAACGCCGATTGCATAGAGCGCGCATCCCGCGATGATCCACACCGCTTCGGGGCCGGACATGCGCAAGAAGGTATACGCAGCAAGGCACACGGAAGCCACGGCCATGGCAATCAGAAGCGCCAGGAAAATCGAACCGTACACCTTGCGATTGATCAATTGCATGGACTCGATTCCACTGGCCGGACGGGCCGCATGAAGTGATTTCATCACGAAATCCGAAAACGCCAGAAACACACCTGCTACGAGGCCACAGGTAATAACCGCGGTGGCGCAGGCAATCAGTATCAGTTGCGATGTCATGTTGGTTCTCCAGAATTTCCCGGCATCTGCGATGCATCGGGAATGATGCTTGTCTCAGCAGGCTGCAGCCGTGCCGCCCATCCGCCCGGCACGCGCAATCCAGCCGTTGATTTTTGTTTCACTGGCAGTCTTGACGGACCCGAACTGAACGACGTTACGGGCTTTGACGCCGCAAAACCCGAACACCTGGTTTTTCATCACGCGGCGCGCCGGTTTCCTGTAAACCCATGCATCGATCAGCGGCGGCGTATCCGACGTGATGATCGCATCGCCGGACTTGCCCTTGAGCAATTTGTCCCAGTGCATGCCCTGCGAGTGATACTTGAAGCCAAATCCAGGCTCCAGCGCACGATCCAGCACTGCCTTGGCCTTGGTTGGCATGGCACCCCACCAATACGGATGCACGAACAGCAGGTGGTCGGCCCATGCAATATTGGACTGCCAGGCCCTGAGATCGGGTTCCAGCGCCGGCGAGTTTTCGCCATAGCCTGAAAAGCTGTCCATCTCCAACGACATTTCACTGAGATTCTGTCGCCGCACTTCAGACCCGCTGCGTTCAGCTCCCGCCTGATAGGCATCGGCTATCGCCTCACACAAAGACCCGGCCTTCGGGTGAGCGAGCCAGATGAAAATCCGTTTTGACATAACGTTCTCCTTTTGCTTGACACAGTGTCAATTGACATGATGTCAAGTACGTTCTAGTTTACATCATGTCAAGCGATAACATCGAAACCCGAACCCGCATTCTGAATGCCACCTGGAAACTGCTGGAGGCGAACCAGGGTCGCGGCGTGCGCATGAGCGATATCGCGCGACAGGCCGGCATCAGCCGTCAGGCCGTGTATCTGCATTTCCCGACACGATCAGAGCTGCTCATTGCCACCACCCGCTATCTGGACGACCTCAAGGGGATTGATCAGCGGCTCGCAGCGAGCCGGGCAACCACGGACGGAGTCGAGCGACTGGATGCATTCATCGATGCCTGGGGAAACTACATTCCTGAAATCCACGGCATCGCCAAAGCCCTGCTTGCCATTAAAGATACCGACGAAGCCGCAGCACTGGCCTGGGACGACCGCATGCACGCGGTTCGCCACGGCTGCGAAGCCGCGATAGATGCAATCGTCAAGGATGGCAGGCTGTCGCGTGAAATTCCGGCCGGACAGGCGGCTGACATACTCTGGATGATGCTGTCGGTTCGCAACTGGGAACAGCTTACTGCCCAGTGCGGCCTGTCGCAAATCCAGTACATCGACACCATGAAGCACATTGCCCGCCACAGCCTTCTCGACGCACCGCCCAGTTGCTGAGCATTTCCAGATGACAAATGCGCCCGGCCTCGCTAGTTTGCCGGCAATTCAGAACACTTCTAGATGACTTGAGGATTTTCATGGCTGGCCCACGCACCCTGTACGATAAAATCTGGGACGATCACCTGGTTCACGAGGCCGATGACGGCACGTGCCTGCTCTACATCGACCGTCACCTCGTGCACGAAGTAACCAGTCCGCAGGCTTTTGAAGGCCTGCGCATGACCGGACGCGGTGTGCACGCACCGGAAAAAACCCTCGCCGTGGTTGACCACAATGTGCCAACCACCGACCGCTCAAAGGGCATCGCGGAAGAAGAAAGCCGCATTCAGGTCGAGACCCTGGCAAAAAACGCCGCCGAGTTTGGCGTGCAATACTTCTCCGAAACGGACGCACGCCAGGGCATCGTCCATATCATTGGTCCCGAACAGGGGTTCACCCTGCCCGGCACCACGATTGTATGCGGTGACAGCCACACTTCGACCCACGGTGCATTCGGGGCATTGGCCCACGGCATCGGCACCTCCGAGGTCGAACATGTTCTGGCGACCCAGACGCTGATCCAGAAAAAAGCCCGCAACATGAAAGTACAGGTTGACGGCAAACTGGCCAGGGGCGCGACGGCCAAGGACATTATTCTTGCCGTCATCGGTGAAATCGGCACCGCCGGCGGAACCGGCCACGTCATCGAGTTTGCCGGAGAAGCTATCCGCGACCTGTCCATGGAAGGCCGCATGACGGTATGCAACATGACCATCGAAGCTGGCGCACGCGCCGGCATGATTGCGCCTGACGAAAAGGCCTACACCTACCTGAAAGGCCGTCCCATGTCGCCGTCAGGCAGCAACTGGGACGCTGCGATGACCTATTGGGAAACCCTGTTCTCCGATGACGGCGCCCATTTCGATGAGATCATAACGCTGGACGCTGCCTCTCTGCCGCCCATCGTGTCATGGGGCACGTCACCGGAAGACGTCATCTCCGTGGCAGGTGCTGTGCCCAACCCCGACGACATCGCTGATGAGGCAAAGCGGGTCTCCAAGCAGCGTGCACTGGATTATATGGGCCTGACCGCCGGCACCCGGATAACCGACATTGGGCTGGATGTTGTGTGGATCGGCTCGTGCACCAATGGCCGGATCGAGGATTTGCGCGAAGCTGCCCGCATCGTCGAGGGCAAGAAGATCTCCGAGCGGCTGGATTACGCCATGATCGTGCCCGGGTCCGGTGTGGTCAAGGCGCAGGCGGAAGCTGAAGGTCTCGACCGGATATTCACGGCGGCGGGATTTGAATGGCGCGAGCCGGGCTGTTCCATGTGTCTTGGCATGAACCCGGACCAGCTCAAGCCGGGACAGCGCTGTGCGTCCACGTCGAATCGCAACTTTGAAGGCCGTCAGGGATTCAAGGGACGCACCCATCTTGTGTCCCCTGCCATGGCGGCGGCAGCCGCAATTGCAGGCCACTTTGTGGATATTCGCACACTGACCTGAGATAACTTGCGGTTCGCACTTGCGGATCAATCGCGAATGTGGTGCAAACCGCATTAACCCGGCATCAGGCAGTGTCGGATATAACGAATTTGCAACTCCGTGATGAGGCCGGTTCGTGTTTTTTGAGTATAGGGGGATATATGTCCACGACGTCACCTGTAGCTGACAGACGTTTTCTCCGTCGTGTCCTGGTTGCCCTCGTCGTCGCCACGCTTGCATCCGGGGCCATGATGGCCTATGCCGCTGCAAGCATGTCGTGATTATTGCCCGGCAATTCAGGCCGGAGCAGATGTGTGAGAAGCTACAACAATAAACGGCCCGGCATGAAGTGACGGACAGGCCAGACAATCGTTCTGGTATTACGCGCGTCGTGCTGGCATCATCAAACCCATGAATTCACCGTTCCACAATGACAGTCGCTGGTCGCACATGCGTGCGCCCTCTGCCACAGATCTCTCGCATCTTGCCCGCAAGACCTGGGGCGAGGTGCCGCAATCCCTGCGCAAGATGACCGGTGAGATTGCCATCACCGTCGAGGAGTTCCCCGACGATGAGACCATGGACGAGGTCGGCAGCGAAACACCTTTCGATATTATGGGCCTGTTGCGCGACTCCGATGCAGGTCATCCGGTTCTGGTATTGTATCGCAGAGCCGTTCTGGACTACTGGGTTGAACAGGGTGATGAACTGTCTGCCGTCCTGGCCCAGGTTATGGTTCACGAAGCAGCCCATCAGCTTGAACTGTCGGAAGAGCAGATTAGCCAGCTTGAAGCCGAGATCGAGGCTTCAACGCCTCAGCCCCGCACGGTACAGTAATGGCGCGAAAACCCGACCGTAACGAAGAAGCCGTTCGCAAGGCGCATGCCGATCTCAAGCGCATCGGCGAGCAATCAGAAAAAATCCTCGGCACCGGTACAGTATCGGACCAGGAGCCCGAAGACCGCATTGAATTGTGGGGCAAACGCATCGGACGCACCGTCGCCTACATGCTCGGCGCCTATCTGATTTACTACTTCCTGCGCCGCTACGGCATTATCTAAAGCGCTTTCCGAAAAGTGTGAAACGGTCTTCGGACCAAA
>Ga0316189_10002845_pt1 | contig 16904 bp, 17 predicted proteins | sample LowCovwburrow_MG_FD_204930 | JGI IMG/M metagenome (GOLD analysis project Ga0316189, IMG submission 204930) | Coastal sediment microbial communities from Maine, United States - Lowes Cove worm burrow | ecosystem: Environmental > Aquatic > Marine > Coastal > Sediment | place: USA: Maine... | reverse complement strand
ACATTGAAGAAGTGGCGGCCCGCACACCGGAAAAGATCCTGACCTTTTCAGTTGATCCGGCAACCGGCGTGATGCCCTATCATGGCCGCAAGGTTGCATTTGCCCTTGGACTTGAAGGCGATCAGGTCAAGCAGTGCGTAAAGATGATAACATCCCTTTACCAGGCATTTATCGAAAAAGATTGTGCGCTTCTTGAGATCAATCCGCTGGTGGTTGACAGCGATGGCAACCTCAAATGCCTTGATTGCAAGATGAGTTTCGATTCCAATGCGCTGTACCGGCACAAGGACATCGCCGACTTGCGTGATGAGACCGAAGAAGATGCCAAAGAGCTTGAAGCTTCGAAATACGACCTGAACTACATCGCGCTTGATGGCGAAATCGGCTGCATGGTCAATGGAGCTGGCCTTGCCATGGGCACCATGGACATTATCAAGCTGTACGGTTCTGAACCGGCGAACTTTCTCGATGTGGGTGGTGGCGCAACAACGGAAAAAGTTACCGCCGCCTTCAAGATCATTACATCGGACCCCAATGTAAAGGGCATTTTGGTGAACATTTTTGGCGGCATTATGCGCTGCGATGTGATCGCCCAGGGTGTCGTTGCAGCCATCAAGGAAGTCGGCCTCAAAGTACCGCTTGTTGTGCGTCTTGAAGGCACCAATGTAGAAAAAGGCAAGGAAACACTTGCCCAGTCAAAACTGAATGTTATTGCGGCTGACAATCTGGCTGATGCTGCTGAAAAAATTGTCAAAGCGGTTAAGGAGAACGCATAAAATGGCTGTACTAATTGATAAAAACACAAAAGTCATTTGTCAGGGATTAACCGGCTCGCAAGGCACCTTTCACACAGAACAGGCTATTGACTATGGTACCAATATGGTTGGCGGGGTAACGCCCGGCAAAGGTGGCAGCACTCATCTTGATCTGCCGATTTTCAACACGGTGGACGAAGCCCGTCATGTAACAGGCGCCAACGCAACGGCCATCTATGTCCCGCCGCCATTTGCCGGTGATGCCATTCTTGAAGCCATTGATGCAGGCATTGAACTGATCGTCTGTATTACCGAAGGTATCCCGGTTCTCGACATGATGAAGGTCAAGCGGGCACTGGCAAATTCATCCTCGCGTCTGGTTGGTCCTAATTGTCCAGGTGTGATCACACCTGATGCCTGCAAGATCGGCATTATGCCAGGACATATTCATCAGGCTGGCAATGTAGGCATTGTTTCACGCTCTGGCACGCTGACCTACGAAGCCGTGGCACAGACAACGGCAGTCGGACTTGGGCAGTCGACTTGCATTGGCATTGGCGGTGACCCGATAAAGGGAACCGAATTTATCGATTGTCTTGAGTTGTTCCTGGGCGATGACGACACCCAGTCAATCATCATGATTGGCGAAATCGGTGGTTCGGCAGAAGAAGAGGCGGCAGAATTTTTGCTCAGTGAAGCCGCCAGGGGACGCAAAAAACCGGTTGCCGGATTTATCGCCGGACTAACCGCGCCTCCCGGTAGAACCATGGGTCATGCTGGTGCGATTGTTTCTGGCGGCAAAGGCGGTGCGGCAGACAAGATAGAAGCCATGCGCTCGGCTGGTATCGTTGTCTCGGAAAGTCCGGCTGGACTGGGCGAAGCTTTATTGTCCGCCATAAATAATTAAATCTTGTAACAGGTGGTGGCTGGAGCCATCGCCTGTTTCACCTCCCAAAACTTAAAAGCCTTCGGGCTTTTTTTTAAGGACCCCCCTATCATCGCTTGTACTGCGAAAGCCTCGCGTTTATTAACTCCTAGAGCATTTCCGGTTCATTCTGAACCAGAAGTGCTCTAGCAAGCAAAACAGTATCTCACAGAACGAAAGAACAGACATGACAACCTGGGTACGATTTCAAAACGGCACGGCCAGCGGATTTGGCACACTTTCAGGCAATGATATTTCGGTTTATGAAGGAGAACTTTTTGGTGCCAACAGTGCAACCGACCAAACACTGGCACTTGATGATGTAACCTTGCTGACGCCGTGTGATCCCACCAAAATTTTAGGTTTGTGGAATAACTTTCACGCCACCGCAGCAAAGACCGGCCTGCCCCGGCCCGAGCATCCATGGTATTTTGTCATGACTCCCAACACCTATGCAGCGGCCAATACGACAATTCGCAAACCCGCCAGTTGTTCGGGCAAAATCCTGTTTGAAGGCGAGCTTGGTATTGTAATCGGCAAGACCTGCAAGGAAGTCGATGTGACAGATATTGAAGACTATATTTTCGGCTATACCTGCGTCAACGATGTCACCGCGCTTGAATATCTGTTTAAGGAAGAATCTTTTGCCCACTGGACACGGGCCAAGTGTTTTGACGGCTTTGGCGTTTTCGGCCCCGGCATCTCAACAGGCATCAAGCCTGATGACCTTGTCATCAAAACCTTCCTTGAGGGCGATGGTCAGGTGCAGGAGCGTCAGAACTATCCTGTCAGCGACATGATTTACTCCCCCTATGAGATGGTCAGCGCCATATCCCATGACATGACGTTAAACCCCGGCGACATCATTGCAGCGGGAACCTCTGTGGGTGCCGGTGCAATGAAACATGGTTGGAGCGTCAGGATCAGCATTGACGGGGTTGGCGAACTGGTCAACGTTTACGCAGACAGTTAAGCTATTGCAAAAGGTGCCCTCATACAAAGGGCACCTTCTCGATCAGAACGTCAGGATAATTTTGCCGCGATGTCCGCCCTGCTCCATCATGGTATGGGCTTTAGCGGCCTGATCAAATGGCAAAACGGCATGGGTTATGGTGTGCAGTTTGTTTTCAGCAAATAGCGGCCAGATGTGTTGAGTAACTTCTGCCGTCAGCCGGGTTTTGAAGGCAGAAGGTCGTGAGCGCAAGGTCGACCCGCGATAGGTCAGCCGTTTCAACATCACCGGCATCAGATTAATCTCAACCTTTGATCCCTTGTTAAAGGCAAGCTGGATGACATGTGCATCAGGGTTGGCGGCTTTGAAATTGCGGGCGATATAGTCGCCACCAATGATGTCGAGAATAATATCAGCCCCACCTGCTGCACGAACGATTTCAACAAAATCCTCGTCACGATAATTGATCGCCCGCTCGGCGCCCAGTTCCTGACAAAAGGTGCAATTTTCAGCTGATCCGGCGGTGACGAATACTCGCAAACCAAGAGCAACACCAAGCTGAAGGGCAGCAGTGCCGATACCCCCTGCCCCGCCATGAATCAGCAGCAGGGAACCTGGTTTAATGTCCTGGTCCAAAAAAACATTACTCCAGACGGTGAAAAAGGTTTCCGGCAGACCGGCGGCATCAATTTCTGACACACCTTGCGGGATTGGCAGGCAATGGCTTTGTTCAACCGCCACATATTGCGCATAGCCGCCGCCATTGGTCAGGGCACATACCTTGTCGCCAATTGACCAGGCGGTGACGTCAGAACCCAGCGCCACAATCTCGCCGCTGACCTCCAGACCAAGCAAATCAGACGCGCCTTTGGGGGGTGGATAAAAGCCTTTACGCTGAATGATATCTGGCCCGTTAACGCCGGCAGCTGTTACTTTAATCAGCACTTCGCTCGTCCCGGGTGCGGGAACCTCTCGCGTTGCCTGTATGAGCATGTCCGGCGCGCCGAACTCCTTGATGTCGATGACTTTCATTTCGGTCGGTATCATTTGCATTTCTCTGTTTGGGGCTTGAAGCATTGGCCGTTAATTGCACCTGTAAAGCCGTTATGGCAGGCACATCACTATAGCATTTTGCCAAAATTGGGAACCGGTTTGCTGACAAAGAATACCCGGGAGAAGAGCTCGGCAATCCCCTCCCCGTCATTCCTGCAACAGCGGCAATGACGAAGCGGCATAAGAAAAATGGAAAACATTCACATAATCATATGTCTGCGACATAATATGGGCTTCTCATATAATTTTGGCTGCGTTATTAACTAAACACAAACAGTACCATGGCGGCCTGTGCAGTAGATTCGGGAAAAAATAATGAAAATTTGTATTTTTGGCGCTGGCGCAGTTGGCGGGTTTCTGGCTCATGGGCTGGCACAGGTTGAAGGTGTTGAATTGTCGGTGATTGTGCGGGGTGCACATCTGGCGGCCATTCGTGAAAACGGTATGACACTCGAACGTGATGGCACCTCTGTCAGTGTTCCCATGAAGGCAACTGATGACCCCAATGAGCTTGGCCCTCAGGATGTGATTTTCAATTGTCTGAAAGCCCACCAGTCGTGGCAATCAGCAGAGGCTCTTGGGCCCTTGCTGGACGATGACACAACTATTGTCACCTGTCAGAACGGGGTGCCGTGGTGGTATTTTTACGGCCTCGAAGGCCCATATAAAGGCAGCCGCCTTGATTCCGTTGATCGGGGCAACCGGCAATGGGACCTGGTTGGTCCGCAACGCGCCATTGGCTGTTCGGTCTATCCGGCAACCGAGGTAACAAACCCCGGTGTCATCAAACATGTTTATGGTGACAAATTTGCTTTGGGCGAACCCGACGGGTCAAACAGCGCGCGGATTCAGGCTATTTCAGAAGTCATGGAAAAAGCCGGTTTCAAGGCACCCATTCTCGATGACATACGCTCTGAGCTGTGGCTGAAACTATGGGGCAATCTTTGTTTTAACCCGATTTCTGCACTGACCGGGGCAACACTTGATATTGTTGCTTCGCATCCGACCAGCCGCGATACGGCCAAAAAAATGATGCTCGAAGCACAGGAAATTGCTGAAACGCTTGGCTCCAGTTTCCGGGTTGATGTGGAACGCCGGATTAATGGCGCGGCGCGCGTTGGTGCCCACCGCACATCAATGTTGCAGGATTTCCTCGCCAAAAAACCAATGGAGATTGATGCGCTGGTAACAGCAGTGCAGGAAATGGGCACCATAACCGGCAAGCCCTCACCTACGCTCGATATCGTCCTCGGCCTCGTTCAACAATTGGGCATGTCGCATGGCCTTTACCCGACATACCCTGAGGATTCATAATATAATTACTGTCGGCATTGTCGCGTTGTTGAATTTCGCTTGAGCGAATTTGATTCAGAATCCCGATCACGCAGCCGCGGTCGCCATCTGCCAAACGCTCATCGTTTCGTTTTATTGTTCACATCCAAAGCCATCGCCCGGGTTATCCATCCGAGACAAAAAGAAGTCACTCGTGATATCTGAACAAAATGACCAAAAGGAACAATCAAGTCCCTTTTGGCCAGATGGCAAAATAGTCAATAGGGCGTGCAACTATTTTGCCGTAGGGAGTAAAACGGTATCGATGACATGAATGACACCATTATCGGCGGCGATATCAGCTGAGACGACCTTGGCTTTACCGACACTGACTCCGGCGTCAGACTTCTTGATAACAAGCATTTTGGAATTGCCGTTCAGTGATTTTACGTGAATTGCTTTGCCCGGTAACATATTGGCAGTTAATTTACGCCCGACAACGTGGTGTGTAAGGATCCCGACGAGTTGGTCTTTGTTTTCCGGCTTGAGAAGGCTTTCGACAGTGCCTGCTGGTAATTTAGCAAATGCAGCATCTGTTGGTGCAAAAACTGTCAGGGGGCCTTTGGTTGAAAGTGTTTCAGCCAGTCCTGCAGTTTTTGCTGCGGCCAATAATGTTTTGAAAGTACCCGCTTTGTCTGCTGTTTCCACGATGTTGGCGGCAAGAAGACTAGTGGAAGAAAAAGCAAGAACGGTAGTTGCTGTGATAACGAGCTTCTTAATTGACATAATGATTCCCTTTGAAAATAAATACTGTTTGCTTCATGCAACAGTTATTAAGGAAACGTCAGGAGTGCCGTTTTGGATCACAAAAATAAATTTTTTATAATTACAAAAATGTAAGTAAAAACAGTATGTTAAATATGGTCCGCAATGCAGTTTGAAACGTATTAAAGGAAGTAGATTCTATTTGTTATTTTAAAAAAATGTCAGCTGATGTGATGCACATAGGGGGTGAATTTCATCTTCTAGTAAAGTGAGACCCGTGCTACAGAAACATCGGCTGAGAACTCTTTACCAATTGCCGCGATACCCAAACGGCGCAGTTTCGACAGATCTAGTTTTTTGTCCGTTCTATATCGTTCGAACTGATCAAATGGAAACTTTAAAACCTGCCATTTTTCGCTGGCAACAAACGTTTGCCGATATGACTGCCACGGTCTCTCAAGGTCTGACGTTCGCAAATGCAGACCATATGGCTCATTATTACCACGCACAACAAGCTCAATGCCTGTAAAACCGTCTGCATTAAAACGCCCGGCGTTTGCGTTCAATGGCAGAGCCATTTGCACAAAGCCGCCATTGTTCTCAAGGCTGACATTTCCGGTGAGGCGCAGAGCCTTTCGTCCACCAATTTCGTGGCGCGAGATGGTTCCACTCGAGACACCTCCCATAACGGTGTCAGAAACAAACCTCCAGGGCGTTCCGATGGAACTATGCGGGTGAGGATTGGAAAGGTCATCAATAATGGATTTCACTTTTACCGGGCCTTTTGTAAATTTTTCGGTTTGTCGTAGTGCTAGCTGTTTGTCCAGCACACGCATCAAACGCGGATCAAGCGGTTCTATATTCGAACCAAAAGAATAGATGAACCGCCCTTTGGCATTAATAATATATTTGTGGAAGTTCCAACGAGGTGTTGTGGCGGGGCCTAATTGCTGAGCAGCAAGTTTGTATAAGGGGTGTGTGTTTTTACCACCCACAGTCATTTTTTTTGTAAGTGGAAATGTTACGTTGAACGCACCCTGACAAAATTTGGCGATCTCTTTTTCTGACTTTGGCTCCTGTCCGCCAAAATTATTGGAAGGAACACCTAAGACAATAAGATCGTGATCTTGATACTTTTCCCACAATGCCTGAAGCCCATTATATTGGCGGGTGAACCCACAAAAAGACGCGGTGTTAACAAGTAAAATCGTTTTGCCGCGGTACTGCAAAAGAGGCATCGCCGACCCGTCAATAGCCGTTAGATCAAATTGATATATGGTTTGAGCTCCAGCACTTAAAATGCTTGCAGGCAGGGACAGGGTCGTTACTACAACCAAGGCCAGCAGCTGCTTTGAAGGTGTTTTCATTTTAATGGGTCTATCTTGTTTACACACATATTTTTATTCCTAACGTATGATGCCTGACTTTGGATCACCAAGATTGACAGTTCACTTGTAATAATGAAGAATATATTTTTCGACCAAAGTGATCCATTTCCGGCCCTTACTCGTTCCTGTGAGCAACGATGTAATATTTTGGTTATGTGACATGCTAAATGTGGTTCTTGCCATGAACGCCGACCCCGGCCCCGACAAAAAGTCAATAACGCAAATTGCACTGTCTGATCTTGTTATTCGTATCGCAGAAAAGAGTGACAAGCGCGCTTTTACAGAACTTTTTGCATATTTCGGCCCGCGTTTAAAAGGTTACATGATGGGGCGCGGCATGAATGCTGAAGCAGCAGAAGATTTGGCTCAAGAAACAATGATCCGGGTCTGGAACAAAGCGGCAATGTATTCCAGTGCAAAAGGGCAAGTGAGCACGTGGATTTTTACCATCGCCCGGAACTTGCACATAGATTCTGTTCGCCGTGATAAAATTGTCAGCTTCACTGACCTGGCAGACTTTGACCAAGCAGATGAGGACCCGGTTAGCGATGAAAATTTAATCGCGACAGAAGAAACAGAGCTGGTAGCGCACGCCATTGCCAAATTGCCGGGCGAACAGAAAGAAATTATTGAAATGGCATTTATGAAAGACATGACGCAAACCGAAATTGCCGGCAAAATTGGTTTGCCTCTCGGGACGGTTAAATCACGAATGCGTTTGGCTTATCAAAAATTGAGCAAATCTTTGGAGGATTTGTAAAATGTGTAATCATCATCTTGATGAGGCTACTATTGTAAGTTTTGCATCTGGTGCTATTTCACCACCGCTTGCGATCGTTGTCTCGTCTCATCTTGAACTGTGTTCTCATTGCCGCGATAAGGTCGAGAAAGCTGAAGTAATTGGCGGAAGCTTGTTGCAAGGTATGCAAGAGCAGCCCCTTTCCGACCGCGCTTTAAATGATCTGCTTGAAAAACTTGGTGCAAGAAACAAGAACCGCATTTTGGAAGTGGCAGAACAACCACCAGCCGTCCATTGCGATATTCTACCAAGCTGTGTGAGCAATATCGTTAAAAAACCAGTGAACGAACTCTCGTGGAAACGTGTGGGAGCCGGTGTTTCTCTCTATCAAATCGCAACTGAAAACACTGATAAAGCCCGTTTTGAAAAATTGTTTCTAATGAAAATTGAAGCTGGTCGAAAGATGCCGGAACATGGGCATGGCGGATCGGAAATTACGCTCATATTGTCGGGCTCTTATAGCGATGAGCTTGGAACCTATAAGCGCGGAGATGTTGCGGACCTTGATGAAGATATAGAACATCAACCCATTGTTTCCAAAGAAGCGCCGTGTATTTGCTTGGTTGCAATCGAAGCACCGACCCGGTTTAAGGGATTTTTTCCAAAACTATTTCAGCCCTATGTTGGGTTGTAATGCCCTGCAGGGGCAAATGTATGAATGACATTGCCACCAGCCCTCGACCTTCCAACCGGTGGCCACCGCGTCATGCCTGGGTTGTTGGTGCCAGCTCTGGAATGGGACAAGGCCTCGCCATTGAATTTGCCAAGATGGGAATAAAGGTTACCGCTTCTGCCCGCTCAAAGTCTGCACTAGTATCCCTAGAAAAAGAAAACCAAAATATTCGAGCTCGACCACTAGATATAAGCCAATTGGGTGATGTAAGGGAAATCGCCAAAAAAGCCACAGAGCAGTTCGGCCCTATTGATCTTGTGGTATTGAGCGCTGGTGCATGGGACCCTTCTTCACCTGAACATTGGGATCAAGAAAAAGCGACCAGATCAATGACTGTCAATTATTTTGGCGTCATCAACGTGATTGATACAGTCCTGCCTCAGATGCGCAAAAACATAAAAGGACACATTGCTATTGTCAGCTCAGTTTCTGGCTATTGCGGTCTGCCGGGCGCGGCGTATTACAGCCCGCCAAAGGCAGCGTTGATCAATCTTTCAGAAGCAATGAAACCAGAACTTGAACAACAAGGCATCAAGTTGCAAATTATAAATCCTGGCTTTGTTCGCACACCGATGACTGAGGTCAATGATTTCCCAATGCCTTTTTTAATGGAGCGCGCCGATGCCGTTCAACGCATTGTTGATGGTCTGCAAAGCCGCAGATTTGAAATCGTTTTTCCCCGCCGCTTTGCTTGGCTGATGAAATTACTTAGCTTTCTACCCTACCCGCTTTATTTTTTCATTACCGCAAGGATGGTAAAACAAAATGCCGGAAATACCTGATTACAAAGAAAAAGTTGATGCATATTGCAACAAGCTGGAAAACCTCAGCTTGGATAATCTTTCAAGCCTTCTTGATCTTTGTTCGACAAATATGGAATTCAAAGATCCATTTAATCACACCCACACACTCACCGGGTTTCACAGTGTATTGAAGGACATGTTCGCACAAATCCCAAACGCAAAATTCGACGTTACTGCCCTCCACGGCACCGACCAAAATTGGGTTGTAAAATGGCAATTTCGCGGACATGCAGGCAGGTTAGGAGAGTTGGATTTTCCAGGCATGAGCGAGATTGTACTCGATGATCAAGCCAGGATTTGCCGCCATATAGATTACTGGGATTCAGGTGAGTATTTCTGGCCCAAAATACCGATACTTGGTTTTGCAATCTCTTGGATCAAGCGTCGTTTTAAGGTGCACTAACCCTGCAATTTTGAAAACGAAATAACCAGCCGCCCAACCGGCAACCCCCATTTACTAATGCTAGAACGATTGAGTACTCTGGTTTCAGAGAGCATCACAAACAGATCCGTAAAACGGACATTCACCTTCTTGTCTGCGACGTTCAAGCCTATTTTATAAGACATGGTTGCCGTATTGCCCTCATGTCGGACAAGTGCCGGAGAAACGATGTCTGAGCAATGAGCGTGAAATATTCGATCTTTATTTGCGACCAGAAACCATGAGCGATCTTCAGTTGAGCCATCACTGAAATCGAAATGCTCATTGAGACAGAACTGATCATCTTTCCAAAACCCGATTATGTCGGCAGAAAAGGTTTTTTTCACCTTTCCTAATGGCGTCTCGAAAAAACCAATTGCCTGTGTGCGGCCATCGAAAAACTCTGGCAGCAAAAGCCGTAACTGTCCCTTAACTGGCGTTTCAGACTTGGTTTTTAGCATTGATTTTTCTCACACTTTCCTTGCCCTGCATCCCGTGATTAGAATGCGTTTTCAAGTCATGGATTTGGTTCTTTGCAATTGATAAATGCCAACATTGACAGACCCTTCGTGGAAGCCTCCTTCGCAGTAGGCCAGATACCATGTCCACAAACGACGGAACCGGTCATCAAAGCCGAGCTTGCTCAAATTCAGCCAATTTTCGTCAAATTCTTTCTGCCAGAGCTGCAGTGTTTTGGCATAAGATTGGCCAAACTCTTCCACCACTTTAAATTCAAAACCGGTTGCTTCAGCCAAATTACACATGATTGGAACTGTCGGTAGCATTCCACCGGGAAAAACATGTCGCTGTATGAAATCTGCTTTGCGCCGGTAAGTAGGAAAAATTTCAGGTGAAATTGTAATTGCTTGCAAAACCACACACCCGCCCGGCTTTAGTCGGTCAAAAAGCGTTTGGAAATAGGTGCCCCAATTTTCTTCGCCCACAGCTTCAATCATTTCAATGGAAACAATTGCATCATAACGACCTGACGTATCCCGGTAATCAAGAAATTGAAACTCTGCACGATCATTGTCAGCAAGCCGTTCCCTGGCATAAGACAACTGCCGGTGAGATAAAGTTATTCCCTCAATTTTAGCCCGGGTCTTTTGTACAAACCGTTCTGCAAATCCGCCCCATCCACAACCAATTTCCAAAACATTGGAATCTGCATCAAGCTCCAGACAGTCGATTATCCGATCATATTTTTCCTGCTGAGCTTGCTCCAAGTCACCACTGGCACCTTTAAACAAGCCGCTTGAATAGGTCATGCTCGGATCAAGCCAACGCGAAAAGAAATCATTACCAAGGTCATAATGTGCGGAAATGTTTTTCTTGCTCCCTGCCCGCGAGTTCCTCTTGAGTAAATGGCGAATGCGGCTAACCAAGCCACTGCTAAAAACTCTGCCGCCTGATTTTGCCAGCACAGCCCGATTTTGGACAAAGAATTGAACCAACGCGACAGGATTAGGGGTGTCAACTTCCCTGTATATGTAGCTTTCAGAAAAACCGATTGTCCCGTGGCGCATAGCACGCTTTAAAACCTTCCAGCTTTTTATATGAAGTATCGCTGTAATTGGAAGATTTCTTTGTCCCAAATTTACTGTGTTTCCAGACGGCATATGAACCTGCAGATGTCCGGTTAATTGCTCAGGCAAGAAAAACTTGGAACAATGGATAAGAATGCGCTCAATGTAAGGCGGACCACCTTGATGTTGTTTGCTATCGCCAGTTATCAGTTTGTCTGTCATATGTATTCCTAGTCGCCTGGTTTAAGAATAAAAATGTTAGGTGTATGCGGTTCCTTCTTTCGAGGTTTCACTTTCATTCCCTTTAACCAAAGAATAAATGCCTCCAAGTGGATGCCCGCAATGACTTTTAAAGTCATCAAAGGTGTTTTTAAAAAAGCCGCAACAAGTGCCCTGTCATTCAGGGGAGCAGCCGTCGCTCTTTGGATAGCGGTGAGCAGAGGTTTGTTATTTACGCGCAAAGCGATGCCAATGGTCAATTCATCGCCTTGTTCCAACACTCTGAAATGATAATCCCCTTCAACACTATTGAACGGTGACACATACAGGGACTTTTTACAGGCTTGGTCGATAACAGCTTGGTGCCCCGAAACCGGTAGTGCATAAAATTGGCGCTCGCCGAAGGTATTGTTAACCTGATAAATGATCAGTTGTCGGCATCCTTTATCATTACTGCAGAAGAAAACCGTCAAAGGATTAAAGGCATAACCCAAGACGCGGGGAAAACATAAGATTTCAATTTTTATGTTACTTGTATTTAGCCCGGCTTGTTCAGCGATATTACAGATATACGCCTTCAGCCGCTCATCGGTTCCCTCGCCATGGTCACGTTCGTAAAAACTGAAAACATTAAACTTGTTGAGTGAAAACAAACGCAGCTTTTGGTTTAGAGTTGGTAATTCGTCCAGATCGGCAAAGAGTGAATACACTCTATAGTTAAGTACATGGCGCATCGGGGCATAACGACGATGTATGACTTTTCCGGTATAGAGTTTCGAATTTACTTCAGTCATCATATAGCCTTCAGGGGCCGGGGCGTTGCCCGCAGCGGCAGATAAATACGGTTATTGGAAGAACTTGCCTTTAACTTCCAGGGGCGCAAAACACCGCCCAATTCTTCTGCAACCGCCAGTCCGCTTTGCAAGGCATCTTCATGAAAACCTGCGCCAAAATAGCTGCCACAAAACCAGATATTCCCGTTTCCCTGAAGCTCCCATAATTGTTTTTGTGCAGCCAGTGCGCGGGCATCGAACATCGGGTGTTGATACTGAAATTTAGCTATATGATGATCAGGCCTGACAGGGGCATCGGGGTTTAGAGTGACAAAAATATTACGCTTTATCGGCAAGCTCTGCAGACAATTCATCCAGTAAGATACCAGTGGAACATTTTTTTTACTGTCGCTACGTTCAATATAGTTCCAGGAAGACCAGATGTTTTCGCGGCGGGGCATAAACTGAATGTCACTATGTACAACAGCCAGATTGTCAGCATATGAAAATGCTCCCAACAATTCACGTTCGCGCGCGCTTGGTTCATTAATCACGGATACGGCTTGATCGGCATGCACCGCCAATACCACATCATCAAAAATCGCCCGCGATGTTGATGTTTCTATCGCAACCATGTCGAGCCCCCGACGAATTGATGTGACTCTTTGGCCCAATTCAACACTAAAAGACCCGTCTGCACAAAGTCTATCGACATAGGTCTTTGCCCCCCCATCTACAGTCATCCATGGCGACCGATTGATCAGCTTTAAGAGACCATGATTATCGAAAAACCGAATAAAGGCTTTGGCTGGGTAATCCAGCATGTCCGTTGTCGGACTCGACCAGATAGCTGCTGCCATCGGCAGCAAATGGTTGTGGATAAACGACTTGCTATATTTTCCTTGCGCTAAAAACTCTCCCATCGAAATGTCATCGTTCAAATCCTGAATTCGATCGCCCGCTGAATTAAAAAACCGCAACAGATCTTTCAACAAGCACCAGTGAGAAAAATTAAAAACATTCTTTGGCTGTCCGAAAAAACCGGTCAACCCGCTACCGGAATACTCATATGCAGCGCTCCCCAAAGAAGTTGAAAACCCCATTTTCGCAGGTTTAACGGGTACATTCAGATGTTCAAACAGTGCAACCAGGTTTGGATAATTTGGCGGATTGTAGACAATGAAACCTGTATCAACAGCACACGTTCCCTCTGCTGTATCGACATTGATGGTATTGGTGTGTCCACCCAACCGATCATCACTTTCAAAGATAGTCACATCATGGTTTTTCGATAGCAACCAAGCAGCAGACAGACCTGCAATCCCCGATCCTATGATGGCAATTCTTTTTCTTTTTGGTATCATAGAAAATACATTGAGCCTGTGATGAATAATTGATTATTGGTCTGATTAAGCTGAACCGCTGCTCACCCATATGTTAAAAATGAACATTCTGGAAATTGTCTAAAACCTTAAGCAGCTTGTTGTGTCTTACGGACAGAATCGCTGAGCGGATCACCGAGCACAGAAAATTTAACTATATGAAGTGGACCATTGTTTCGACTGAAGTTTGATTGAACGGTTGTGCCGCATGATGAATGTCACATCACGTGGCTTTCGTACCTGGCACGGTCGTCCAGTTAGTCAACGTCAGCGCCCTTCTCGACGATACAAAGCATGGCCTGCCAGGCAGTGGATGACATGGTGTTGCTGGCTCATATTCGAGAGTAACATTCAAAAATCTAGGCGGTCACAGAAACCGTCATTTGAGACTCGGGATCAATTTGCCCCGAGTTACCCCTATTTAGCGTCTATCTTAACGAAAAATACGTCTCTTATCCCGCTAAGTCGAGGAAATTACGCCATAAAATGGAAAACTATAAAACGCCCGGTTCGATACCGGATTGAATGGTGGTGGGCGATACTAGTTTCGAACTAGTGACCCCTTCGATGTCACCGAAGTGCTCTACCACTGAGCTAATCGCCCCAACCATTCATCAGTCCGCCCGCTGCATCAGACCAGATCATGTTTTGATGAAATCAAAAAACATGTGAATCTGATCGACATCAATATGCCAAGCGCCGGATTCGGCATACCTATATCGTGAACAGCCCGCCCCTGCAAGACTTGTTCACCTGATTGAAAAAAAATTTTATCAGAGCGTGTCATGTTTACATTGAAGCGCTCAGGGCAGCAAGTCCTGCCCCGGCCGGTCAGGCCGCCAACATTTTCTCAACTTCAGATACAAGGTCTTTGAGATGAAACGGTTTGGACAGCACCTTGGCCTCTTTAGGCGCCTGAGAATCAGGGTTAAGCGCCACAGCAGCAAAGCCGGTAATGAACATGATTTTCATCCGCGGGTCCAGTTCCGCCCCGCGCCGGGCCAACTCGATTCCGTCCATCTCGGGCATGACAATATCGGTCAGCAACAGATCGACACTCATCGTTTTCAGTGCCTCATAGGCGCTGTTCCCTTCAGCAAAGGAAACCACATCATGCCCGGCCTTTTCCAGTGCTTTGGCCAGAAACCGGCGCATGTCGCCATCATCCTCGGCAAGCATAATCTTCGTCATAAAACTCAAAATCCCCAAAACGTTTGCATTACTGCTATACCGCCGCTGTAATCAGCTTAGAGCACTTCTGGTTCAGAATGAACCGGAAGGGCAAGTCTAAGTAATTGACTTTGTTGCGTTTCTGATTGAGTTTGTGATTCAAACTAAACCAGAAACGCTCTAGCAACCTGCCAGCATATGGTAAAACTGTAAACAGGAAATTGCATGACTGGCTTTTTGCAAAAAATTATGAACAAATGTCAATATGGCAACTTCAAAACATCAGATTCCAGACTTCGAAATAAGTGCTCCGGATGAGACAACCTCACCGGTGATATTCAATTCTCCCCATTCAGGCAGTTACTATCGCCCCGATTTTATCGCCGCCTCACGTCTGACGCCATTGTCTTTGAGAAAGTCAGAAGACAGCTTTGTTGATGAAATTTTTTCCGCCATGCCCACAATCGGCTGCCCACTGCTCAAGGCAAACTTCCCGCGCGCCTTTCTCGATGTCAATCGAGCCCCGTGGGAACTTGACCAGAAAATGTTTTCTGACATCCTTCCTCCCTATGCTGAAACCAAAACCATACGGGTTGCTGCCGGCCTTGGCACCATTGCCCGCAATGTCACTGAAAACGAAAAAATTTACCGCAAAAAGCTCACATTCGCTGAGGCCAAAGCCCGCATCGAGCGCTATTATTTCCCCTATCATCTGGCTCTTGAAAAACTCATCGCCACAGCCCGCGAACAATTTGGTCAGGCCATACTGATCGACTGCCACTCCATGCCCTCAAGCGCTGTCACCCCGATAATGATAAACAACCGCCGCAAAAAACCCGATATTATCCTCGGTGACCGATACGGCACCTCCTGCAATAACGCGCTGCTCGACCACCTGGAATATTTATTCGATAATACCGGCTTGAACACCACACGTAACAAACCCTATGCCGGCGGTTTCATCACCTGCACTTACGGCCAACCGGCACAATCGGTTCACGCCATCCAGATCGAAATCAATCGCAGCCTTTATATGGATGAAAAAACCATAAGAAAAACCGCCGGTTTTGAACCACTAAAGGCCGTCATCGGCGATATCTTCAACACATTTGTACAAAGCCTGCCGCAGTCATCCAGCCAGCCATCTTTGGCAGCAGAATAAAAACAAGCTTTTGGTTATTCCGGTGCCCTGAACTTTTTATGACAGGTTTTGCAGTTAGTCCCGACAGCCATGATTTCCATTTTCACCTCACCGGCAGCCTTTGCCTTACTGGCTTTCAGTGCCAACGTCTGTGCCGCCTGTGCCAGTTCTTTTCCCAATTTGTCAAACTCTGGTTTATCGTGCCAAACTTCGGGCAATGCCCGTGTTGGTTTGTGGTCAGAACCATCCGGAAACAGATGTTCAATTTTTTCTGCATGGCCCTTAATCACCCTGGCAGCCTGTTCAAGTCGCCCGGCATCAAACCCAATCTTGCCCTGCAACATGCCGGCTATGACTTTCATCTCGGCCCCAACCGATTTCATAACCTCCATCCGTTCCTTGACAATGCCCGTTGCCCCGCTATGGGCCAGTGCCAAACCAGTTCCACCCAAAAACAACACGCCCGCAACCACAACAATCAGCTTCTTCATATAACAACCTCCCAAATACGTGCGATCATAAACAATCGTTGTTGGCAATATCACACCTGCAAGCCATAACCGTACAAATTTCCGTGTTGTATAATCCCGGACAAAAAAACCCGCCTCTTGAATGAACAGGAAGCGGGTGAAATGCAGGGGTAAGTATTCAGCAGTGCCTACCAGTTAAGCAGCTTTCTTACTTTCGATTGCCTTTCGCTTGGATGGCGAATTAATGGAAATGGTACGCGGCTTCATGGCTTCAGGAATTTCGCGTTTCAAAGTCACATGCAACAGACCATTTTCCAGACTGGCATCAACGACTTTCATATGTTCTGCCAATTGGAACTGGCGCTCAAAACTGCGCGCGGCAATGCCCCGGTGCAAATATTCCTTGTCGCCGTCTTC
>Ga0316189_10002844_pt1 | contig 16906 bp, 18 predicted proteins | sample LowCovwburrow_MG_FD_204930 | JGI IMG/M metagenome (GOLD analysis project Ga0316189, IMG submission 204930) | Coastal sediment microbial communities from Maine, United States - Lowes Cove worm burrow | ecosystem: Environmental > Aquatic > Marine > Coastal > Sediment | place: USA: Maine... | reverse complement strand
CAGACCGTACAAGATACCGCAATAGAGAAACGGACGCCGAATGAAGGCGTTGGTGGCCCCGATCAGCTTGGTAATCTCGATCTCTGCGTGGCGGTTTTGAATCTCCAGGCGGATGGTGTTGACCACGATCAGCAAAACCGCCAGGCCGAGCAGGGAGGCAAGTACCAGCACTCCACGTCGTGCAATATCGGCAATGGCGTGAAAGCGACGTACCCATTGTAAATCCAGCTGGGCGAACTCGACCTCGGTTAACTGTCGCAACGCGTTCAGCATGGCTTCCGCGGCTTCCGGTGTTTCGGTCAACGGTTCCACCACGATTACCGCTGGCAGGGGGTTTTCTCCGAGACTGTCAAGGGCGCCCGAAAAGCCGCTGAGGCGCCGAAATTCCTCCAGTGCCTGCTCCCGGGTAATCAGTCGGGCACTGGTAACATCCTGCTTTGCCCGCACCTCCTTCACCAGTCGGTCAACCCGCTGTTGTGTCGTCTCCTGTCTGAGGAACAGGGAGATGGTGGCAGCTCCATCCCAGTTGCCGCTCAGCTGCTGGATATTCCCAAGCAGCAGATGAAGGCCGGCCGGAAGGGCCAGGGCGATGCCGATAACCGCGGAGGTCATCAGGGTGGAGAAGGGGCTGCGCGCCAGTCTCCCCAGGCTCGCCAGCGCCACCTGCAGATGGCGGAGAATCCAGCTGTCCAGCCGTAAATGACGGCGTCCGTTAAAGCTCGCCGAGCGCTTTTTGTTCGTATGTCTAGCCATCACCTTAGACCTGTATCGATCCATCCCGCTCCAGTCGGCCGTCGCGCAGGATGAGAATACGTTTTTTCATGCGGCCGATCAGTTCCAGGTCATGGGTAGCGATAAGCAGGGTGACGCCTACTTGATTAAACTGTTCGAAAAGCCTCATGATCTCCTGGGAGAGGGTTGGATCCAGGTTGCCGGTGGGTTCGTCAGCCAGTACCACAGGGGGTTTACTCACCACCGCACGGGCGATGCCAACGCGCTGCTGCTCGCCGCCGGAAAGGGTTATCGGGTAGACCTTCTCTTTGTCCAGCAGGCTGACCTTGTCCAGGGCGGCGCGCACCCGCCGACCGACCTCGTTATGCCTCAGTCCCGCCACGATCAGTGGCATGGCCACGTTGTCGAAAACCGTGCGGTCGTAGAGCAGTCGGTGATCCTGAAAGATCATTCCCACTTCGCGGCGGTGGTAGGGGATCAATCGGCTCTTAAGCCGCGTCAGGTTGCGACCGGCGACGCGCACCTGCCCCCGGGTACTCCGTTCCAGCAGCCCGATCAGTTTGAGCAGGGTGCTTTTCCCTGCACCCGAGTGTCCGGTCAGAAATGCCATTTCGCCGGCTTCAAGGTGGAAGCTGACATTGCTCAGCCCCTCGTATCCGCCAGGATAGCGCTTGGTCACATTGTCGAAAGAGATCATGGTTGAGGGTTTCGCACCTGGGGCTATTGGTCGAAAAGGGCGTCCACGAACTCCGCTGCATCGAAGTGACGAAGGTCCTCGATTGCTTCGCCAACCCCGATAAAGCGGATGGGTATCTTGAGTCTGTCGGCGATGGCAAAGACGATCCCCCCCTTTGCAGTGCCGTCCAGCTTGGTCAGTGTAATCCCGCTGAGACCTACTGTCTGATTGAACTGCTGTGCCTGGTTCAGGGCATTCTGGCCAGTGGTTGCATCGACCACCAGCATCACTTCATGGGGCGCCTCCGGATCGATCTTTTTCATCACCCGGGTGATCTTGGCCAGTTCCTCCATCAGATTGGTCTTGGTGTGGAGGCGGCCAGCGGTATCGGCGATCAGGACATCAGTGCCACGTGCAGTGGCAGCCTGCAGGGCATCAAAGATGACCGATGCCGCATCTGCTCCACTGTGCTGGGCGATGACCGGAATGTTGTTGCGCTGGCCCCAGGTCTGCAGCTGTTCCACTGCCGCGGCACGGAAGGTGTCCCCCGCGGCCAGCATTACGCTTTGCCCTTCTTCCTGCAACCGTTTGGCCAGTTTGCCGATGGTGGTGGTTTTTCCCGCACCGTTGATACCAACCATTAGAATCACCTGAGGACGTCCTTCCGCCGGCTGGGCCACCGGTTGGTCGCAGCCGTCGAATGTCTCCAAAAGCAGGTCCTTCAGGGATCGGGTAAGGGTCTCCGGGTCGGACAGCTCTCTGCGTTTTACCCGGCCGGTGAGGTCGTAAATGATGCGGCTGGTTGCGTCCACGCCGACATCGGCCATCAGCAGCAGGGTCTCCAGTTCTTCCAGCAGATCGTCATCGATGCTCTTGCGGCCGAGGACCAGATTGGCCAGACCGTCGCTGAATCTGCCGCGGGTTTTGGAGAGACGGCCCTTGAGACGGAACAGTAGCCCCTCTCTTTGCTCTCCGGGGGCCGTGGTTTCGGCCGTCGGAACCTCAAGACCCGGCTTTTTATATCGCCTTCCAAATCCAAACATATTGTGTCATCCACGGCGCCAGGGAACCCATGACGGCCTATCTTGTCAGTAAAACCACATCTGCTTTGGACATTGCGGCCCGGCTCTGGAAGAATCTGCGGCCGCTGTCGAGGCGAAATCCTAACATTTCGAAGGGACGAGGAAGTAAAAAAATGAGAACTATTTTTGCGCTCGCGCTGCTCGCATTCGTGCTGCCGGCCCTGGCCGGTGAGAAGGTGCATGAGTATCGGCTGGGCAACGGGATGCAGGTGATCGTAAAACAGGACCGGCGGGCGCCCATAGCGGTCTCTCAGGTCTGGTACAAGGTGGGCTCTTCTTATGAGCCAGCAGGCCTGACCGGTATATCGCATGTCCTTGAGCACATGATGTTCAAGGGTACCGAGAGTCACCCGGCAGGCGAATTTTCCCGCATCATTGCAGCCAACGGAGGCAAGGAAAACGCCTTCACCGGGCGGGACTACACCGCTTATTTTCAGACCCTCTCAAAAGACCGCATCGAGGTGGCGTTTGAACTGGAGGCGGACCGGATGCGCAACCTGAGCCTGCCGGCAGAGGAGTTTGCCAAGGAGGTCGAGGTGGTGAAAGAGGAGCGGAGGCTGCGTACTGAGGACAAGCCCAACTCCCTCACCTACGAGCAGTTGAGCGCAGTGGCCTATCGCAGTCTGCCCTACGCCCACCCGGTAATCGGCTGGATGAACGATCTTGAAAATCTGCAGGTTGAGGATCTCCTCGACTGGTATCGGCGCTGGTATGCGCCCAACAACGCCACCCTGGTGGTGGTGGGCGATGTGGATCCCGATGAGGTTCTGGCGTTGGCAAAGAAGCACTTTGGGCCATTGCAGCCGGAGGAGATCCAGCAGCTGAAGCCGCTGAAAGACCCTCCTCAGCGCGGTATTACCCGGGTGCGCGTCCGGGCGCCGGCCCGTGAACCCTATCTGGTGTTCGGTTTCAAGACACCGGCGATAGGAAGCGCCGAGCATGACTGGGAGCCCTATGCCCTGGATATGCTGGCTTCGATCCTGGACGGTGGCGACAGCGCGCGTTTCAGCCGTAATCTGATACGGGGCCGGGAGATCGCCGTTTCGGCCGGGGCCCAGTACGACGCCTTTACCCGCTTGCCAGCTATGCTGTTGGTGGACGGAACACCGGCCAAGGGACATGACATCGGTGAACTGGAACAGGCACTGCGGGGAGAGATTGAACGGCTCAAGGAGGAACTGGTGTCGGAAGATGAAATGGAGCGGGTCCGGGCCCAGGTGGTGGCGGCCAAGGTCTACGAGCTCGACTCGGTATTCTACCAGGCGATGCAGATAGGGACGTTGGAGACCGTCGGACTCGACTGGCGGCTGCTTGATGAGTATGTGACCCGAATTCAGCAGGTTACCCCGGAACAGGTACGCAGCGTGGCGAGAGAATACCTGACCGATGAGGATTTGACGGTGGCCGTGCTAGATCCCCTGCCGCTGGAGCCGGGCAAGCCCAAGGCCCCGCAAACGGGAGATCGTCATGGTCACTGAACGGAACAGATATTGGATATTCGCTCTGCTTGCACTGGTGTTACCGGCTCAATGCCTCTGGGCGGGCCCTCAGATTCAGAGCTGGAATACAACCAACGGCGCCCGGGTGCTGTTCGTGCAGGCCCCGGATCTGCCGATGGTTGATATCCGGGTGGTGTTCGATGCCGGGAGCGCCCGGGACGGCAGCCGACCCGGCCTGGCCACACTGACCAACAGCCTGCTGACCGATGGTGCCGGGGAGTGGGACGCCAACCAGATAGCGCAGCGGATGGAGGCTGTTGGGGCGGAGCTGGGGGCCGGCTCCCTGCGCGATATGGCCTGGGTTTCGGTCCGCACCCTTTCGGCGGACAAAAACTTCGCTACCGCGGTCGAGACCCTGACCGCGGTGCTGGAGTCACCCAGGTTTCGAGCAGATGACCTGGAACGAAATCGTCAGGCCATGCAGGTGGCACTGCGAAGAGACGAACAGAGCCCCGCAACGGTGGCGAAAAAGGCCTTTTTCGAGGCCCTGTACGGGAATCACCCCTATGCCAGCGACAGCGGTGGGACTCAGGCATCGCTGGCTGCTATGACTCGGGACCATGTGGTCGCTTTTCACCAGCAGTATTATGTCGGGCGAAACGCGATAGTCGCGGTGGTGGGCGCCCTGGATCGAACCCAGGCCGAGCGGTTGGCGGAGCGAATCACAGCGCGGATGCCGGCGGGTGAGCCTGCCCCGGAATTACCCGGAGTGGAGGGTTTGAGCGAGGCAGAGGCCAGCAACAAGGTATTCCCATCCAGTCAGAGCCATATTCTGATGGGGCAGCCCGGGATGCATCGAGGCGACCCGGATTATTTCATTCTCTACGTCGGTAACCACATCTTCGGCGGCAGTGGCCTGGTCTCCCTGTTGAGCGAAGAGGTACGGGAGAAACGGGGGCTTTCGTACAGCGTGTACAGCTATTTTTCACCGATGCGGCGTGATGGGCCTTTTATCCTCGGCGCCCAGACTCAGAACGCCAAGGTGCAGCAGGCCCTGGATGTGATGCGGGAGACGCTGCAGCGTTTTATCGATCAGGGTCCTACCGAGCAGGAGTTGACCGCTGCCAAGCAGAACATCACCGGTGGGTTTCCGTTGCGTATCTCCAGCAACAGCAAAATTGTGGAATATCTGGCGATGCTGGGCTTCTATGACCTGCCGTTGGACTATCTGGACACCTTCGTCGGCAAGATCGAGGCGGTGACCCGGGAACAGATAAAGGATGCCTTCCGGCGCCGGGTGCATCCGGACCGCCTGGTCACCGTGGTGGTGGGAAACGGGGAACAGGAGGATAAAGAGGGCTGAGTCGGTGCGACACACAGGCCGGAAGCGGGGGCAGGCCAACCTGGTGCGCATCATTGGGGGCAGTCATCGGGGCAGGAGGCTGCGATTTCCCGATCTGCCGGGTCTCAGGCCCACCTCTGACCGGGTGCGCGAAACCCTGTTCAACTGGTTGCAGACCAGGCTTCCCGGCGCCGCCTGCCTGGACCTTTTCGCCGGTAGCGGCGCCCTCGGTCTGGAGTCGGCCTCCCGCGGCGCAGGTAGGGTGGTAATGCTGGACCGCTCGCCCGAAGTGGTGTCTCAGATTCGGAGCAATATTGAGCTGCTGGGGCTCGAGGCAGTGCGGGTAGAGCAGGCGGAGAGCCTCGACTGGCTGGGCCGCCAGCCGGCCCGGCCGTTCGATATCGTTTTCGTCGATCCGCCATTTGCCGACGATCTGGTGGCGACCTGCTGCCAGCGGCTGCAGGCCGGAGGTTGGCTGAAACCGGGCGCCTGGGTCTATCTGGAAACGGATAGGGCGACTGCCCTGCCGGAGCTCCCCCCCAATTGGCGGCAGCGGAAGGAACAGCGGGCCGGGCAGGTGGCCTTCTATCTGTTCTCCGTTTAGGAAAGATGTCGGCAACTGCGATATGTCATTTGACTTGATCGCTGCCGGCACTATCATCGCCCATTTGGATGCACCGAATCGAGTCATGTCTATAGCCGTCTACCCCGGAACTTTCGACCCGATCACCAATGGCCACAGCGACCTGATCGAAAGGGCGGGTTTGCTGTTCGACAAGGTGATTGTAGCGATTGCCTCGAATCCGGGGAAAAGCCCACGGTTTTCCCTCGAGGAGCGGGTGGATCTGGCGCAGCAGGTGTTGGCAAAGGTGAGAGTCGCGGAGATACGGCCATTCAACACGCTGCTGGTGGATTTCGTGCGTGATTGCGGGGCGGAGGTGATCCTCCGCGGGCTGCGGGCGGTGTCGGATTTCGAGTACGAGTTTCAACTGGCGGGCATGAACCGGCGGCTGGCGCCGGAGATCGAAACGCTGTTTCTGACCCCGGCCGAGCAGTTTTCCTATATTTCCTCCAGCCTGGTGCGGGAGATTGCAGCTCTGGGCGGCGATGTGTCAGAGTTTGTGCATCCAGTGGTTGCCACTGCAATCCGGACTTAGGGCAGGAGCCAGAGAAATTTCGATTACCAGGGGCGACCGGCCCTAGATTCAGGAGTTAGAAAAAATGGCTTTGATCATTACCGATGAGTGCATCAACTGCGATGTGTGTGAACCCGAGTGCCCCAACGGGGCCATCAGCATGGGTGACGAGATCTATGAAATCGATCCCAATCTCTGCACCGAGTGCGTTGGTCACTATGATACCCCTCAGTGTGTCGAGGTTTGCCCGGTTGACTGTATCCCGAAGGATCCGGACCATGAGGAATCGGAAGATGAACTGATGGCCAAGTATGAGAAGCTGCAGGCGGAAGGCTGACCCGGGCCCGCTGGTAGCGCTGGAACTGCTCCGGAAAGGCCCCTTTTTAAGGGGTCTTTCCGTTTCCGGCGGATATGCTGGAATCCACTTTTCTGATAGTCCAGTAAATTACTGGACCCCGGTTGTCCCAGCCTGGATAACGACCGACCGACGTGAAGGAGGCAACAGATGCAATTCAGTCCCTGCCAGGGCGGAGACTTCTGCACCCACGATGGTACCCATTGCCGAGGCTGTGGACGCAGCCACCAGGAGATCGCCGAGACCCGGGAGCTGATTATGGCAGTGGCCAACTATGCATTGGACAAGGGTTACGAAAACCTGGAGGAGTTTACCGCCTTTGTCGCCGCCAGGGCGGTCGGTATGGCGCGTCAGAGAGAGCTGGAGCGGGCCGCCGGTAATTTGGGTTAGCGCTGGCAGTGGCTGCAGAAGTAACTTGAGCGCTGGCCGATACGTCGCTGTCTGATCGGTTGGCCGCAGCGGGGACAGGGTTGTCGCTCCCGGCCGTAGACCTGCAGTTCCTGGGCGAAGTAGCCCGGTCTGCCATCTTCACGCTGGAAGTCACGCAGGCTGGTGCCGCCCTGGCGAATAGCGCTTATCAGCACCCGCCTGATCTCTTCGACCAGCCGATGGTAGCGGTTCAGGGAGATCCGGTTGCAGGGTCGGTGCGGGTGGATGCCGGCATGAAACAGGGATTCGCTGGCGTAGATGTTTCCCACGCCGACCACCACTTTGCCGTCCATGATGAAGTTCTTCACCGGTCCGTGGCGTCGACGTGCCAGCCGGTACAACCATTCCCCGTTGAATTCCTGGCCCAGCGGCTCCGGGCCGAGATGGCGCAGCAGGGCATGCCCGGCCACCGCTTCGCTGGTCCAGAGTACGGCGCCGAAGCGGCGAGGATCCCTCAGCCTCAGACAGCAATGCTGGAATACCAGGTCGATGTGGTCATGAGGACCCGGTGGGGTCCCCGGAGGCAGGACCCGCAGGCTGCCGGACATGCCCAGGTGGATCAGCAGCGTGCCTGTTCCGGTCTGCAGCAGCAGATATTTTGCCCGCCGCTCTACCCTCAGGATGCGCTGACCGCGGAGTCTGTTTTCCAGGCGGGGAGGAACCGGCCAGCGCAGCCGATCCTGCCGCACGATAAGCCCCTGAATCTCGTGGCCGAGGATATGGGGTTCAATGCCCCGCCGGGTGGTCTCTACCTCGGGCAGCTCCGGCATTTCAGGGTTTTTCTCCGCCAGGAAAAATCAGCAGTTCAGAGTCGGCGGGCAGGCGGTAGCCCAGGCCGAGTTCCTGCCGCACCAGAAGGGTCCCATCGGGCCGGCTCAGGATGGCGAAACGCAGAGGGTCTTGGGCGCTTTCCAGCAGTATTTCCACCCGCTGAGCGCTTTCTTCCGTCTGCACCGCCTCAACCTTAAGCGCCTCACTCTGCTGCCAGGCGCGAATTTTTGAGGCCAGTTGATCCTGCGGCAGGCCCGGCACAGACGGTGTCATCCGCCAGTTGCCGTCCGCTTGCCTGAACAGCTGCCAGCCAGGGGTTCGGACGGCCAGGATTTTCGCCTGCTCGGCGACCAAGCGGGGGGAGACGAAGGCTTCTGCCGGGGCGGTAAGATGGTGGGCGTAGATATCCTTGATTAGATGCAGCTTGCCCTCGAACCGGACGTAGCGGTGGTGGTTTATGGGGTCGGTGTTGCCGAAATCCAGTGCCAGTCCGTTCAGTTCGAGTCTGGCCAGTGGTGCGTCCAGGCCAAATTCCTGAAGCCTGTTTTCTGGCATGGGAAACTGTTCAATCGTGGGGGCGGCTGCCACATTCAGTAGTCGCTTGACCCTTTCTGCATTGGCCGCCAGGGCATAGGGTTCGGTCATGTGCCAACTTTCGTTCAGCCGCAGCATCCGCAGCGCGGGGCCGTGACGACTGAGCCTTTGAATAGCCGTTATCTTTCCTGGCGCTAAGGGGGTGAGTGAAGCCGGGGCACCGGAATGGTCGTCGGTGGGGGTGAGCCAGACCGCTACTGCCAGGCTCGCCACCAGCCCCACCAGCACCAGATTGATTGCGCTGCGTTTCAAAGCTTGCGTCGTCGCCACCAGATCAGGGTGCCACTGAGCGCAAGGCCCAGGGGCAGTACGAACAGAAACCCCAGGCCGACCACCGCACCGGCCAGGGGGGGCAGATTCAGGCTCAGGTCCCGGGCGGTTTTGGCGGGGATGTCGATCAGCCTGTCGTCCCCCGTCAGCCAGCGGACCAGATTCAATCCCAGGTTGAGGTTCCCACCGTTTCCCAGAAAGGCATTGGCAAGGAAATCACCGTCTCCGATCACCAGCAGCCGCTGCTCGCCCAGGCCCCGCGGCCGGCTGAAGGCGATTCCAATCGCGAGCGGCCCGGCCTTTTCCCCCTGTTCCGCATCACGCCCCACTTGGCCGCGAACAGCCCCGGTTTCGTTCCAGCTGCGGGAGAGCGTTTTGAGCAGGGTGGTCGCTTCCCAGTCATCAGTCGTCCCGCTCTGTTCCAGGGCCGCCGCCTGAGGATAAAGGGTGATCAGGTCGAACTGGTCGGTGGCGGGGTGGTTCGGGTAACGGGGCACCAGGGCGATGGCGGGATCCTCCAGCCCCAGCTCTGCACCATTGGCGTCCACCACTGTCCCGGGCAGGATTTGAAGTCCGATCTCCCGGGCCAGTGGTTCCAGCCCGTGCTGTTCGCCCGGGTCGGTCAGCCACAGCAGATTCCCCCCTCCCTTCAGGTAGTCGAGGATGAGACGGACTTCTCCCGGAAGATAGGGCGTCTGGGGTCCTGCAATCACCAGCAGGCCGGTGTTGTCCGGCAGCTGCGGTGAGCTGGCAAGATCCAGGGACTGTACTCGAAAGCCCTTGCGCGCCAGCTCCGCGCCGAATGCCTCCAGGTCGTGGTTTGCCTGGCCGTCGAACCGGCGTTCGCCGTGACCCTGGAGCGAGACGATCCACTGTTCCCCCTGGCGAGCCAATCGTTGGATCGCGTTGCTCAGGCCCTGCTCATCTATCCGCTGCAGGTTTTCGCTGCGCTCGCCGTACTCCAGCCGCAGTTCGCCGGAGACCCGGATGCCCAGCTTCCGGGTGAGGGATGGATGCTGCGCCGGATCGACAAACTTCAATCGAATATCGGGGCGGTAGCGCTGATAGCGTTCCACGATCTCCCGGGTCGGTTGCCGCAGCGCCCGGTTATCCGGGGTAAAGGAGGTGATCAGCAAGGGCTTTTCCAGCGTGGACAGCAGCCGCTGGCTGGCCTCGGTCAGGCTGTTACGGGCATTGCCGGACCAGTCCCAGCTCCAGTAGTAGTGGTTGCCGAGCCAGCCCGCCAGGCCTACGGAGACAGCCAGCAGCAGGTGAAACAGCAGGCTCTCGATCCGGGCCTTGGTCTGTTGCTGGCGGCGGGATTTCATCCGGAAGCTATCCATCGCTGCGCAGCGTATCAAGCCGGCGGATGGTAAGGATCAGGCAGGTCACGATCAGCAGCGCGAAATAGAAGAGATCCGAGCTGACCACCAGGCCGCTGAGCAGTCGGTGAAAATGGCTTGAGATCGCGAGCTGGCCGAACAGCGCGCTGCCCCTGCCGCTGCCCGCCAGGTTGATGATCCACAGCAACAGAAGAACCCCATAGCTGCCGATCGCCGCAATGGCCGGTTGCCGGCTGAGGCTGGAGAGGAAAAGACCCACCGCGCCATAGGCCGCCAGGGTCAGGGCCAGCCCCAGCAGCCCGGCACTCAGCGTCCCCAGGTCGAGTGATCCGCCCAGCAACAGGGAGAGCGGCATCAACGCCACCAGCAGCAGCATGATGGCCAGTGTCGCCAGCAGGGCCAGATATTTCCCGACCACGAGACTGGTCATGGAAACCGGGGAAGTGAGCAGCAGGCTGAATGTGCCGTTCAGGAACTCCCGGCTGAACAGTCCCATGCTCAGCAGGGGGACCAACAGCATCAGAATCACCGCCGCCGAGTCGAACAGCGGCATGGCCACCAGTTCAGTGATTCCCGGCGGGTTTTCCAGGGCCGCCAGCCGGGGTTGCAGTTCCAGGAAGGTCTCTATCTGCACCAGGAAGAGCCAGCCCAGCAGCAACTGCATCACGGCCAGCAGGCTCCAGGCCAGGGGGGAGAGAAAGAGTCTTCTCAGTTCGTTGCCGGCGATGGACGCGATCATTGGATGCTTTCCGTCGTCGTGAGTCGGGTGAAGATCTGTTCCAAACCCTGCTGTTCCGGGCATAGCTCGTGGAGACGCCAGCCTTTTTCGACCGCGTACTCAGCGATCACGCCGGGATCCGCGTCGTCGTCCAGCTGCAGTCGGAAGCGATTGTCACCCAATGGGCTGGCGCGTCTGACCCCCGGCAGCTCCCCCAGGGCCGCCGGTTCCAGCGGGTTTCCGGTTTGTATCAGCAGGTCGCTGCGGTGGTGTTGCCGCAGATTTTCCAGGCGCTCCGAAAAAACCAGTCGGCCGGCGTGCAGTATCAGCACCCGATCGCATACCGCCTGCACCTCCGGCAGAATATGAGTGGAGAGAATGATGCCCTGGGTCTCCGTCAATTCCCGGATCAACCCGCGGATCTCTCTTATCTGATTTGGATCAAGGCCGTTGGTGGGTTCGTCCAGGATCACCAGTTTCGGTTCATGGATGATTGCCTGCGCAATGCCGACCCGCTGCTGATATCCCTTGGACAGGTTACCGATCAGCCGGCGGCCGGATCCCTCCAGTCCGCAACGTCGCTTGGCCTGCTGCAGCGCCTTTGCCCGGCGGCTGCGTGGGACTCGACGCAGCCGGGCGCAGAAGCGCAGATACTCGTCCACCGTCAGGTCCCGGTAGAGCGGTGGATTCTCGGGCAGATAGCCGAGACTCGCCTTGGCCTCGATTGGTCGCTCCAGCAGGTCGATGCCGTCCAATCGCACCTGCCCGCCGGACGGTGCGAGTGCGCCGCTGAGAATCCGCATGGTGGTGGATTTCCCGGCCCCGTTGGGTCCCAGAAAGCCCAGCACTTCGCCGCGCTGGAGTTCGAAGCTGACGTCCCTGACGGCGCAGAATCCTGCAAAATAACGGTACAGGCCTTCGGTTTTTATCAACGGCTCCATCGGTTCGGAAAGGTACAGGAGTATCGCCGTCGGTTGCAAGCGGACAGGCAGAGAGGTAGCGTTGTGAATACGATCGGGCTGGCTTCGTATTCAGAAGGGTCGAAACGGGGCCTGGCGAATCGCTACGGGGCCAAGAATGTTCGCGGATTTTACCCTGTCTTAAATAAGGGTTATATATAGCGTATTTAGGATGCCGGTCAGAATCAGAGCAATCGTTCAGATGCTGTAAAGTTAAAGAGGGGTGGGTATGGATTTCCGGTTTTTTCTACTCGTAACGCTGGCCTTGATTTTTACACCGCTGCACTCGGCCGAGGTGATTATCGGGACGGGAAGCAAGTCGGGTGTTTATTTTCAAGCGGGCCGGGCCATCTGCCGGCTGATAAAGCGTAATATTCCGGGGACAACCTGCACCGCGCTGGAATCTGCCGGTTCCGTCGCCAATCTAATCAATGTTGAGGCGGGCGCGCTGGAACTCGGCCTGGTTCAATCCGACCTGCAATACCACGCGTTCAACCACAGCGGGCCTTTCGAGTTCGTGGATACGCCCTATGCAAACCTGCGGTCACTTTTTTCTCTTTACACCGAATCATTCACTCTGGTCACGCGCCGCGAAGCGGATATCCGAACGCTGGATGATCTGAAGGGCAGGAAAATCAATATCGGCAATCCGGGCTCCGGACAGCGGGCTACCATGGAAGTGGTGATGGCCGCCAAGGGTTGGAGCAAGGATGATTTTCAGCTGGTCACCGAACTACCCGCTGCACAGCAATCCCTGGCCCTCTGTCATGATCGGGTAGAGGCCATGGTGTACACGGTTGGCCACCCGAATTTTTCGGTAGCCAAGGCCTTGAGCCTCTGCCAGGCGGCCATCACCGAGGTCTCGGGGCCTGATATCGATCGCCTGGTGGCGGAAACCCCCTACTATGCCCGCACGGTCATTCCGGCCGGGATCTATCCCAGTATCGTGACACCGGTAGCTACCTTCGGGGTGCTCGCCACCGTCGTCTCTTCCAGCGATGTGGATGAAGATCAGATCTACACTATCGTCAAATCACTGTTCGATAATCTTGATTATTTCCGCGGTATGCATGTTGTGTTTAAAAATCTGAGTCCGGAGGCGATGATTCGCGATGGCCTGTCGGCCCCGCTGCACGAGGGGGCAAAACGTTACTACCGCGAGCGGGGATGGCTGCCTCGTGATCAGGAATAGGTGAAGTCATCAGACTGAAATCTCGGGGTGGAAAAGCCGGCCGGGCCGGATCCGCGGTCATCAACCGCACGCCCGACTGTTTACCAGAAAGAGGCCGTGTCGGTAAGCTGCGACACCCGTTCGATCACCCCGGGTTCGTCGATACGCCTCATCAAATTGCCCACCTGGCGCTGCAATCGGCCCGCATCCAGGGTCCGAATGGTCCGCTTGGCCTCCAGCAGTGAGCCTGCCTGCATACTGAACACCCTCAGTCCCATGCCGAGCAGCAGCGGGATGTAGCGAGGGTCGCCAGCCATTTCGCCGCACATGCTGACCGGAATATCATGGCGAAGGCCGGCGTCTATCACCTTCTGGATAAGGTATAACACTGACGGGTGGAGCGGGTCATAAAGGTAATTGACCTCGTCGTCGATACGGTCAATCGCCAGAGTATACTGGATCAGGTCGTTGGTGCCGATGGAGAGGAAGTCCAGCTCACGGGCGAAGACATTGGCGGAGAGGGCCGCCGCCGGAACCTCGATCATTCCGCCCACCCGAATTTCGGTGTCGAACGGCAGTCCGTCCCTGATCAGGGATTTTTTAGCCTTTTCGATCAGGTCTTTGAGTTCCAGCACCTCTGCCCGATTGGACAGCATTGGGATCATCATTCGTACGGGTCCCCGCGCAGAGGCCCGCAGGATGGCCCGCAGCTGGGGCAGAAACAGGCTGGGTTCCTTCAGGCAGAGCCGGATGGCCCGCAGGCCGAGCGCCGGATTGCAGGCCGCCGTTTCCCGGAAACAGGTGCCATCGGTCTGCTTGTCCGCTCCCAGGTCGAGGGTGCGGATGGTGATGGGAATGCCGGCAAGCCCATCCACTGCCTGCCGATAGGCGGCGTAGTGTTCCTCTTCATCCGGTGGCCTGGAACGATTCATGTAGAGGTATTCGGTACGATAGAGACCCACGCCGTCGGCTTCCAGGGAGCGGATAGTATCGATATCATCGGGCAGCTCGATATTGGCCATCAAGCGGGCGGTCTCCCCATCGGTGGTGACTACCGGTTGTCCGATCAGGCTGCGCAACTCCTCCGTCCGTTGCAGGGAGGCGTTGATCCGCTTACGGTAATGGGCGAGGGTCTGTTCGTCGGGAGAGGCGAGTACCAAACCCTGTTCACCGTCGATGATCAGCAATTCGCCATGACGCAGGTAGCGGGTGGCATGGTGGACTCCGACTACTGCCGGAATATTCAGGCTGCGTGCCAGGATAGCGGTATGGGACATAGGGCCGCCGAATTCGGTAACGAAGGCGGCTATACCCTGGTGGCTGATCAGGATGGTATCCGCCGGCGTCAGATCCTGAGTCAGGACTATTTTGCCATGCAGATCAGCGGTTTCCTCCTCCTCCTTCTCATCCCGCAACAGGATTTTCTGTATCTGGTTGACTACATGGTCGACATCGTCCTTGCGGCACCGCAGATAGGGGTCCTCCATTGCGTCGAACACCTGGGCCAGTGCGTTGCGCTGCATCTGCAGGGCCCAATCGGCGCTACATAATTTTTCCTGGATATGATCGACTGGTACCTCTGTCAGGACCGCGTCATCCAGCATCAGCAGGTGAGTGTCGATAAAGCTGGCAATGTCCGAGCGCGTGGCCTGGGGAATCTCCTGTCGCAAGGCCCGGAGCTGGCGTCTGGCAACTGATACTGCCTGGCGGAAATGAGCGATTTCAGCGGCTACATCTCCACGATCGATAAATCGAGGGGCAACCTCCAGTCGCCCGCGCAGCAGCAGGTGCGCTTCACCGATGGCTATACCCCGGCTTACCCCGATGCCGCGTCCGCTGAAGGGCGGCGTCATTCGGGTTCCCCGAAGCGGGTCTTTACCAGCGACTCCAGCGCATCGGCGGCGGTCGCCTCATCTTCGCCCTGGATAATCAGAGTGAGAGCTGTTCCCTGGCTGGCGGCCAGCATCATTACCCCCATGATACTTTTTCCGTTTACTTTCTGATCGTTGCGGGTGAGTTGCACGCTACTGCTGTACCGGCCAGCCTCGGTGACAAACTTGGCGGCTGCCCTTGCGTGCAGCCCCAGTTTATTAACGATCTCGATCTCTCTGCTGATCATGGGCAATGGTGGATGGGGTGTTCCTTATTTAGCTGTAATCGATGATACACGCCTTGTCCTTGATGCCCTTCAGATTCAGCAAAATGGGCAGGTTGATACCGGCGACCACGGCGGTGTGCCCCTTGGCGGAGTACTAGCTGGTTGCGGCAAACAATACCGAGCTCGCAGCCCAACAGGCTTTTAGCAATGCCGTTACCGGCCAAGATCAGCACCCCTGCCGTCATGACAGCTCCCGGTGACGATTAAGGATCTGCCGCCCTCGGCGCCTGAAGTGCCCGCTCAACTGTTCCACCAGATAGACTGATCGGTGCTGTCCGCCGGTGCAACCGATGGCGATAGTCAGGTAACTGCGTCCATCCGCCTCGAAGCAGGGGATCCAATCCTCCAGAAAATCGATAATAGCCTGTTTGAACTGTTGTACCCGGCTGTCCTGTTCCAGGAAATAGGCGACATCCGCGTCTCTGCCGGTCAGGGTACGGAGTTCCTGCTGCCAGTGAGGGTTGGGCAGACAGCGTGCATCGTAGACGAAGTCGGCGTTACGGGGGACCCCGTGCTTGAACCCGAAAGATTCGAATAACAGGGAGATCTCTGAGCTGGAATGTTCGCCTACCCGCGAGCGAATAATGTCCCTAAGCTGGTGCAGATTGGTGTGGGTGGTATCTATTTTGAGGTCCGCCGCACTGAGAAAGGGGTCGAGTATCTTGCGCTCCAGCTGAATCGCTTCGGCCAGGGGATGTTCATCATCGGCCAGCGGGTGACGGCGGCGGGTTTCACTGTAGCGCTTGATCAGTGTGTCGTCCTGGGCCTCCAGATAGAGAATCTCACACTGGATGCCATGCGACCGCAGCGGCTCAAGCAGCGGTGCCAGGCTCTCCGGTGCGGATGAGAGGTTGCGCGCATCTATACCCACCGCAGTTAGGTTGAACCTTGGGTCATGGCGCGACACCAGCGCATCGACAAAGGCGTGCAGCAGGAAAACAGGCAGATTGTCGATACAATAATAGCCGAGATCTTCCAGGGTATTCAGCGCAATACTCTTGCCGGAGCCCGAAAGCCCGGTAACGATGACTAATTTCATAGCTACTCGCGTCTGTCAGACAACACATCCGAGATCTGAGTATATCCCTATTGTTCGCTGTAGATCAGTTTCGATCGCCTTCTGTTCCCCCCCTCCCACATCGGCTGCAAATGGACGACAAACTGAAGGTCCTGCTGCCGCTGTCGATGAACATGGCTCGAAGCAAACCCTGTTCAAGGCCATACGAATACGCAAGTTCCACCGGTCCAATGAATCGGACTTGATCGGGGCGAATGCAATTGAGAAGGCCTATCGCCCCCTCATTTTCCCTGGAAAAATGCTCCCTGAGGATGCGCCCGGGGCAGCTTTGGCCTGCGATTGACTCCAGCGCGGGCTTCTCGCGCCGGGCATAGGCCACACGGGTGGTGCCCCGGGTTCTCACGCGCTTTGCGCTATTTCTTCCCTCTGTAGAATTTCGTTGAGTAAAGAGTGGCGATCCCGGGCCTCCCGCAACCGCGCACAGAACTCCTGATTACTGAATAGAGAAGCCAGCTCTGCCAGCAGTTGCAGGTGTTCCCGTGTCGCATTCTGGGGAACCATCAGTCCAAAAACCAGGTCCACAGGATGGTCGTCAATCGCATCGAATTGAATCCCCGACTGCAATTGGACAAGGGCGCCTCGTGCCTGTTCTATGCCCTCAATTCGGGCGTGGGGCAGGGCGATACCCTGCCCCAGTCCGGTGCTTCCCAGAC
>Ga0316189_10002843_pt1 | contig 16911 bp, 13 predicted proteins | sample LowCovwburrow_MG_FD_204930 | JGI IMG/M metagenome (GOLD analysis project Ga0316189, IMG submission 204930) | Coastal sediment microbial communities from Maine, United States - Lowes Cove worm burrow | ecosystem: Environmental > Aquatic > Marine > Coastal > Sediment | place: USA: Maine... | reverse complement strand
CCGCCCGACTCGAGGAGAATCGTCGCGTTCACGCCCCGAAGCGATGGAGACACGGGATCGAGCAGAAGCGCCGTCTCGATCATGGGAAGCGCCTTCGTAGCATCTCCCGAACGTGCAAAGATACGGGTCGCGTCGGTGCCCAGTGCGGCCGCCAGCACTTCGGTGTCTCGAAGCACTCGAACCGATGGGCTCTGCACGTCCCCGCCGCCCCAGGGGTCGAAGTATGCGGATGGCTCCTGGGCCTCCGCCGACTCGTACACCGCCGTGACGAAGTAGCCCAGCATGCCCGAAGGATCGGCCGGCGCATTGGTGCCTTCCAGCTCCCAGGCCTCCGCAACCATCGCTTTGACCCCGCGCTCGCGCAGCAGGGCCGTCAACGCGGTCGCCATCTCGAGCGGATAGAGCTTCACGCGCTCCTGCTGTGTTTCCATCGCTGCAAACGTCTGGTCGGCGCCGAGAAGGTCGCGCGTCAGCGGCCGCTCGAGCGACCAGCGCGCCGACTCTCCCTGCATTTTCGAAGCAATGTCGGCGGCGCTCTCGGGCCAGCCTTCAACTCCACCGCTGAGCATCATGAGCGACTGGTAGGTTCCGACTTGAACCTGGTCTCGCTCGAGGTAGGCCGCCAGCTCCGCAGGCTCGAGCGGGCGTAGCGGCGGGGTCTCTTCGAGCGTGACCGTCGTGGCGCGGTACACACCGTAGCCCACGCCCGCCGCGACGAGCACGAGTGCCAGCAGGACAATCCAGGGACGCCGCGCTTCGGCTCGTTCCGGGACTTCCTGCGCCAGCTCGACGCCGCCCCTACGCATACAGCGAGGGCACCGCGGTTTTCCCTCCGGCTCTTCCAGAACGAATTCTTTGTCGCAATTTGCGCAGAAATACTTCGAGGACATCGCGCGCGAGCATACGGCTACGGAGCGGACTCGTCGACCGGCGGGTCGGGCACAAAACCGTTGCCGTGAATCTGCGCGAAGGCGAAGCCGCAGTCCCTGGCCCGCCCCTCACGCCACTGTCGATCCCAGAGCTCGATCTCGCAGCGGCGATCTCCCAAGTTGATCTCCAGCTGAGGCTTGGCCTCGCTCGGATAGGAGCGTTCTTCAGCAGTCGACGTCAACGAGCAGCAGTCTAGCTCGCGCAGAGCCCCCAGCAGCTTCGCGTACCCATCTTTGGACACGGTGCTGCTGACGGTCATCATCGTGCCGTCGGGAGACCGGCTAGTCGTGATCAGGTCACGACTAGCCTCGAGTACCACATGGCTGCTCCGCCGGTCTGCACTTCGGCTAATCACGCTCCAGGAGACGACGACCGTATCCGGAGAAACCTTAGGCAGCGCGACCTCCTTGTCGCTCTCGCTGGGCTTGCAACTCAGCAGCACGACCACCCAAAGAAACCAAATCCGCATCCCTCACAATAGATCACGCTTCGTGAGCAAAGTCCACCGCGTGCGCCGAAGGTCGAGCGCGCCATACTCCTCAATCGATGGACGAAGAGCTCGACTGCCTGAGCTGTGGCGCTTGTTGTCGAACAGGAGCCGACGGCCGCATCTTGATCCCGCCAGAGGACTTGTTGCGCTGGCGACGACTCGGCCGGGGCGACATCGCTGAAGCGGTTCAACCGGGCCACTTTGGCATGCTGGGGTTCGCAACCCGGGAAGACGGTTCCTGCGTGCATCTCGGGACCAACGAGAGCCCGAATGCGTGTCGGATCTATGAGATCCGCGGAACCACGTGCCGTGAGTTCGAGAAAGGAAGCTCGCAGTGCCTGGAATTTCGCAGAGACGCGGGCCTCGGGCCATGACGCTGTTGCCAGTGCGCTAGCAATTCGAGTACCACCCTTCCATGCCCAGCCAGGTCGAGGTTCTCGGGTCCATGGTGCTCGGTGTGTGCCTCCTCGCTCTGACGATTCGCGCCGACGCCGAGCTTCCGCCCGAAGAGGTCGGCCAGGTCATGCAGCTGCCCGAGAGGGCGAGCGAGCACTGGGTCTGGGTGCCGGACCGTGTGTTTCGTCATTCCATCCTAATCGACGGAGACAGCGGTCGAATGCTGGGCTCGCTCGATACTGGGGTGCAGGTTTCGCCCAAAGCCCCCGTCTGGTCCCGCGTGCGAAACGAGATCTACAACATCGATACGATTTACTCTCGCGGCCACCGCGGCGAGCGACACGACTACGTCGTCATCTACGACGCACGCACCCTGGAGGCGAAGGGTGAGGTCGAAATCCCACCGAAGGCAGCAGACACTGGGACGGGCATTGCCCTGGTGGGGATGCTCGACGGTGATCGCTTCATCGTGGTCCTCAATCAGTCTCCTGGAGCCTCCGTGTCCGTCGTGGACATCGAAGAGCGGCGAATGGTTGCCGAAGTTCAAACGGCCGGCTGCGCGGCGGTCTTTCCCGCCGGCCGGACTCGTTTCGGGATGCTGTGCGGCGACGGGACTGCCATAACCGTACATCTGAAAGCGAACGGTGAATTGGACCGTATCGCGCGAACCGCACCGTTCTTCGATGTCGTCAGCGATCCCGTCACCGAAAAAGGCGTTCGGGATGGCTCTACCTGGTGGTTCGCTTCGTTCGAGGGCCTCCTCTACGAGGTGGACTTCGGCGGCGACGCCCCGGCGCCCAAGACGCCCTGGCCGCTCTTCAGCGACGAGGAGCTCAAAGAGGGTTGGCGTATCGGAGGCGCCCAACATCTCGCATATCATCGGGGCACCAAACGCCTCTACTCCGTGACACACCAGGGCGGACCGGGATCTCACAAGGACCCGGGCACTGAGATTTGGGTCTACGACCTGCCAGCACAGAAGAAGGCTGAGGCGTTCTCGGCCCCCAATCTGATCGCTGCATTCCTGGGCCCCCAAGCCGGTTTCGACGCTGAAGGCACGGTCGGAAAGATCCTCAACTTCGTCCTGCCCAACATGGGTGTACACAGCATCGCGGTGACTCAAGACAGCCAACCACTCCTCTTCATGCGCAACGCCGATCTCGGTGCGGTAGGGGTTGTCGACGCGCTGAGCGGCGCGCATCTTCGCGACATCGAAGACACCGGCCTGTCCGGCGCGCTCTTGGTGGTGCCATGACCGACCCCGTGATCGACATCACGCTGCGCACCTGCTTGGCGCTCCTCATCGCGTCCGCCGCATGGCACAAGCTCTCGGACCGACTTCGATTTGCAGCGACCTTGCGCGCGTACGAGCTGCTGCCCCGGTGGCTGGTTTCTCCGGCAGCTTCGCTCCTTGCTCTGCTCGAGCTGTCGATCGCGGCCGGGCTTCTCTACCCCCCAAGTCGTGAGCTCGCTGCGCTTGCCGCGATATCCCTCCTCGCTCTCTACACGGGCGCCATTGCGACGAACCTCTTGCGGGGCCGACAACAAATCGATTGCGGCTGTTTCGCCTCCTCGCACAGTGCGCCGCTGAGCAGCCTGCTTATCGTTCGGAACCTAATTTTGCTCTCCGCCGCAGCTCTCCTGCTCATGCCCGTTCGGAGCCGGGCACTCCTCTGGGTCGACCTGTGCACCGTGGCAGCGGCCGTCCTCACGCTCTCGCTCCTTTGGGCGGCTGCGCAACACCTGGCAGCAAGCGGCCCTGCGCTGCAGAGCTCGAAAGGTCCCCTATGATCGACGCCCTCCTCGTCTCCAACGCTGTCCTCTGGCTCCTTGTCATCGGTCTGGCGCTGACCGTGCTCGCGCTCACGCGCCAAATCGGTCTGCTCCACGAGCGGATTTCACCAGTCGGCGCCCTGAGTCCGAAGTCGAACGTGAAAGCTGGAGATCCCGCCCCCGCGTTGAGCCTGCTCGACCTGCAAGGTCGCCCTTTGCACATCGGCGGGCCATCCGAAAACGAATCCCGAACCCTACTGTTCTTCCTGTCGCCGAGCTGTCCGGTTTGCGAGACGCTTTTACCGACCCTCGAGCGCGTCGCCCGAACCGAGGTGCCGCGCGTTCGGGTCGTGTTGGCCAGCGATGGAGATCCGGAGGAGCACCAGTCCTTCGTCGCCCAGAAGCGAATTGCGCACCTGCCCTACGTCCTGTCCGCGCCCCTCGGCATGAGCTACGGGGTCGCCAAGCTCCCTTACGCGGTGTTGATCGACGAGCACGGCATCGTGGCAGCGCAGGGATTGGTCAACACGCGCGAACACGTCGAAAGCCTGTTCGAAGCGCAACGACACGGCGTCGCCTCGATTCAGGAGTTCCTAGAGGAGAAGGCGAAATGAGTCGGCTCGATCGCTGGTTCGAGGGCATGACTCGTCAGACCGCGCGGCGCGTGTCGCGTCGCAATTGGTTGTCGCGTTTCGGCGGAGTGCTCGTCGGCGGCGCCGCCCTTCCCCTGCTTCCGGTCGCTCGAGCAGCCGAAAAGCACACACTTGGAGAGGACGGTGTCAAAGGCCGCGAAGGCGACCCGACGCGCTGCGAGTACTGGCGCCACTGCGCGATCGACGGCTTCCTCTGCAGCTGCTGCGGCGGCTCGCACACCGCCTGCCCGCCCGGTACCGCGATGTCACCAGTGACCTGGATCGGCACCTGCCGAAACCCCGCGGACGGAAAGGACTACATCATTTCGTACAACGACTGCTGCGGGAAGACGTTCTGCGGACGTTGCATGTGCAACCGAAACGAAGGCGAGCGCCCCCTCTACCACTGGTATCGCAACAACGACATCAATTGGTGCGGCGGGGCAGCAACACAGACCTACAGCTGCTCGACCGCCGTCGTCGTCAAGGTTGCCAAGGAGGCGCAGCCGGAGAAATGAGTCGTCTCCTCGCGCTGACCGGGTTCCTCCTTCTGGCGCAGCCAGCGAGCGCGGAATCGTACGAAGAGCACGACTACCTTCTGAACTGCTCTGGCTGCCACAGGATGGATGGAACCGGTTCGAAGACGGTGCCCTCACTGCTGGCCATGCGGGAGCTCAGCGCAAAGCCCGGCGCCCGGCAGTACTGGGTTCAAGTACCGGGCGCTGCCCAGGCGCCACTGTCGGACGCGAGGCTAGCCGGCCTGATGAATTGGCTAGTCGCTCGCTTCGCGGGGAAGCCTCCCGAGCCCGCGTACACAGCCGAGGAGGTCGGCCAGTTGCGAGGGTCCCCGCTGAGAGACCCGGTCGCGAGGCGCAATGAAATACGCCGCGCGGCATCCCGCTGACATTGACACTGGCACGGCCCCCCAAGAGAGCAGGCGGCAGCGCGAGCCCGAAGGGCGAAGCCCGGCGCAGAGCGCCGGCCAAGCACGAGCGAAGCGAAGCGCGCGGCAGGGAGGACTACGGGTGGGGGTGGGCGGGCGGTGCAACTAGACAATGGCACTGGCACTGGCCCATGATGGCTGGGAATGACCGAGATAATCTCAATACCGGTTGCTGAGGGGAAGGCTCACGAGGCAGCGCTGTGTCTTCCCAGCACCGCAGAGGCGCCCTTCCCCGGTGTCGTCGTCATTCACGACATCTACGGTTTCACCACGGATCTCAAACGGCACTGTCAACGATTCGCCGACGCAGGGTATGTCGCCATTGCCCCGGACCTCTACCAGGGCCGCAAGCCGGGCTGCGTCGTCAGGACCCTCACCTCGATGGCCACCGGCGAGGGCTTCGCCTACGAGGTCATCGAGGCCAGCCGGCAAGTCTTGTCGGCGAGAGACGACGTCGACGCCGAACGCATCGCCGTCGCGGGCTTCTGCATGGGGGGTGGATTCGCCCTCATCGCGGCTGCCGACCAATCGTACGCAGTCGCAGCGCCCTTCTATGGCGCTGTTCCTCAAAAGGCTTCGCGTCTCCAAAATCTCTGCCCCACGATCGCGCAGTATGGCGCCATGGACACCCCGTTTCTTTCACATGCAAAGCGCCTTGCCCGCCATCTCGAAGAGCTCGGTGTCGAACACGAAGTGCACATCTACGAAGGCGTCGGTCACTCGTTCATGAACCAGCTCGAAGGCCGTCTCGCCCCACTCGGCCGCCACATTCCAATCCGAGCATTCTACGACGCCGACACCGAAGCCAAGGCCTGGTCGAAGCTCCTCGACTTCTTCGCTCTGCATAACGGCAGCTAGCTAAGGCGCGACCGTCGGTTTTCGCGGCGCGCCTCGCACTGGTGCGAAAAGGCGCGGCTTCCGAAGGGGGAGCTTGTCCCCTATTCGCTGAAGAGGTTTTCGACGTCCGCCTTGGTGAGGCCCTTGAGGGGGCTTCCTTCGGTGGACAGGACGTTGCTGACTAGGGCTCGCTTCTTGGCCGAGAGCTCTAGGATCTTCTCCTCGACGGTGCCGGCGGCGATGAGCTTGTAGACGTTGACGTTCCGTGTTTGGCCGATGCGATGGGCCCGGTCGGTAGCCTGGTCTTCGACGGCGGGGTTCCACCATGGGTCAAAGTGGACGACGGTGTCTGCGCCCGTGAGGTTGAGCCCGGTGCCGCCTGCCTTGAGTGAGATCAGGAAGACCGGAACGCTCGTGTCTTCGTTGAAGCGGTCGACCTTATCGAGGCGATCCTTCGTGGAGCCGTCGAGGTATTCGTACTGCACCCCGTCGGTGTCGAGAGCAGTGCGGATGTGGTTGAGCATTTGAACGAACTGGCTGAAGACCAGCACACGGTGACCGCCGTCCACGGCTTCGTCGATGATCTCGCGAAGCGCGCCGAGCTTGCCGCTGTCGTCCGCGTCGAACTCGGTATCGGGAAGCTTCATGAGCCGCGGATCGCAGGCCACCTGCCGGAGTCGAGTGAGCGCCGCCAGAATCTGAATCTGCGCTTTGCTGATGCCCTTCTTCTCAACCTCGCTGAGGACACTCTTGCGCACCTCGCCGAGGATCTGCTTGTAGAGCTTCGCCTGCCCTTCGGCGAGGGGCACGATCATCTCCTGCTCGATCTTGTCGGGCAGGTCGGCCGCCACGTCTCTCTTGAGGCGCCGCATGACGAATGGCTTGATCGTCGCCCGCAATCGCTGGGCAGTTTCCATGTCACCACGGTCGATTGGCCGTGCGATCCGTTCTTCGAAAGTCTTGAGCTGCCCGAGAAGCCCAGGCGACACGAAGTCGAAGATGCTCCAAAGCTCGCTCAGGCGATTCTCAATCGGCGTACCCGTCAGCGCGAGCCGTCGCTCACTGCTCAGCTTCTTCGCCGAACGCGCGGTCTGGCTCATCGGGTTCTTGATGTGCTGAGCCTCATCCAAAATCACGTAGCGAAGGTCCAGCGACTGCAGTAGCTCCTCGTCGCGTCGCAACAGCGCGTAGCTGGTGATCATCACGTCCGCTTTTTCGAGATCCGGCGCCAGCTGATTGCGATTGGGTCCTTGCCAGACCACGGTCTTGAGCCCCGGTGCGAACTTGCGGATCTCACGGTCCCAGTTCGGCACGACCGAGGTCGGCGCAACCACTAGGTTCAGCTTGCGCTTGTACTTGCTCTTGGCCCAAAGCAGCAGCGCAATGGTCTGAATCGTCTTGCCGAGGCCCATGTCATCGGCGAGGATGCCGCCGGTGTTGAGCTCGTGAAGAAGGACGAGCCAGGAAAACCCATCTTTTTGATATGGACGAAGGTCGGCCTTGAGTGTGCGCGGCTTCGCGATGCTCGGAACCTCATCGATGTCTTCGATCTTCGCGAAAAGCGACTTGGCCGACGCCGAGACCTTGGCGTTCGAGACCATCTTCAGCAGGTCCTGCACGCGCCCGGCCTGCGACAGCGGAAGCTTGTCTTTCATCCCAGCGGTTGCGTAGATCTCGGCCATTCGAGTGAGCACGTCCCCAACCTTCTCGGGATCCACCGGTGCGTACGTGCCGTCTTCGAGCTGAACGAGCCGCCGCCCGTGCTCGAGGCAGGCGCGAAGCTCTTCTTCGCGCACGACCGCACCGCCCGACTCAAACTTCATGTCGAGGTTGAGCCAATCGACGCCGCTCGACACGCGAACCTGCGGGGTCACCGACTCCTTGCGGATCGTCACATCCACCAAGTCGTCGGGAATGAAGCGGTCCCATTCCTCAGGAAGCTCGCCGATGCCGTTCGTCCAAAACGCGATCGCGTCTTCGCCTGAAGCCACGAGCTCGTCTCCCGACTCCGATACATCGAAACTCTGATTGAGCAGCGCCTGAATGCCAGCCATCTCGGCGCCTACGTCCCGTCGAACGACCCGAGGCCGCTTCTTTCCTCGTTTGGGAGGCAAGACTGCAAGCGGTGAGGGGAACTCATCGGGCGGGACGTCGAACTCCTGGTCCTCGTACCGCACGTACAGTCGAACTCGCGCATCGATGATGTCGCCGTTGGCCTTGAGCTCGAAGCGCGGCTTCTGGTCGACCAGATCAGCCACCGAGCTCAGATCGGGAAGATCCGCGCCAAGCAGCGCAGCGACGTGTGGAATCGATTCACCAAGCAGCTCGGGCAGGTCTTCGTGGGACTGCACCATGGCGGGTGAGCGGTAGAGCCGCTGGAGCCAGGCCGGCGTCACCAACTCGCTCACCGGCCGCGCCACACCCTCGGTCGTGTCGATCTGCCAGCCCGGGGTCCCTTCGAACCAGGCGCCGTTCGACAAGGCAAAGCGCCGCTTGTTGCTCTCGAGGTAGAAGACGACCCGCACCCGCAGGCTATCGCCATTGGCCGGGTCGAGCTCGATCCGCGGCTTCAGCGCCTCGTTTGCGAAGCGAAGCTCCATCGATGCGGGCTCGAGCAGCACGCGCCGATCACTGAGCATTTCCAAAACCTCGGCGGCATCCTCGCCTCGAAGCTCGGCCGTCGTGGCCTGCCCCCGGTTCGTGTTTCGGGCGAGAGCCCGAAACAGCGGACGCTCATCGATCGACACCATGTTGAACGCGCCGAGCGCATCACTGATGGGCACCATGCTCCGCGAGCCCGCCAATACCGGCGTCACCGTGATCGAGGCAGGGCGGACCGTCATCCGATATTCAAACTCGAGCGGCTTGTCCAAAGCCTCGACGGGCAACCAGGCATCCATTGGCCCGCGCGCTTCACCGCGCTTGGCCTGCATCTCGCGCGGCGAGAGAATCTCGAGGGCGCCACCATCGCCACCCGCTGAGCCACGCCGCCGTCGTCGGGAACGCCGCCGCTTGCCGCCCGCGGAAACCGTCCCTGGCACGTGCACAGGCTCGGTCTTCTTTTTCTTCTTGCTCTGCTGCTGCGGTCCCTTGACGCGTGGCGGTCGCACTTCATCGCGCAGGGCCACCATGACCGCAGCGACGTGCTTGCAGTGCCCAGTGGGACCGCGCCAGCCTGGACAGCTGCAGCTCGATTCCCAGCTATCGCTCTCTTCATTGTAGGTCGCCTCGGTATGGTAAGGCTCCTCGGCCGTGCGGACCGAGATCTCGCCACTGACCGTGTGCTCTTGCTCCTGCAGGTTCTCGACCGCTTTGCGCCGCGCGTACAGACGACCGCGCAAGAACGCATTGCCACCGGTCACACGTTGAATGCCCCGGTCGCTCATCGAAGCGAGCTTCTTGCCCACCGAAGTGGTGGGCTCACGCCAACTGGACGCAGCTTCGTCAACAATCGCCTCGGGAGCGACTTGTTCGTCTACTGATTGTTGGATAGCAGTGTCGGCCATCGAATGACGTTGGAGGCTAGCGGGACCCAAACGGAACTACGCGCTTTGCGTCTCTTCCCCTAGCGGCGTCGTTGCTCGATCTACCGTGGATCCCGGTGTAGGCCGCAACCGCCGCTACTCCTCGCATCTTACACACACCTCGGAAGACTGCAACTCCAAGCCCCCCCCCGGGGCTGAAGCTAGTCGGAGGCTCGGACCAGGGCCTCTGGCAGCAGGAGCGAGGGGCTCCCCGTCGTGAAGACCCAGAGCTGGTGAGCAGCGCGGGTAGCCGCGATATGGAGCAGGTGCCGGGTCTCCTCGTCCACGGGGAACGCGGCCCGATTGCACTCGACGATAACCACGTAATCGAACTCGAGGCCTTTGACCTGTCGCACGTCTGTCACATCGACGCCCGGCCGGAACGGGAAATCCTGCTCGGCGATGCGGCGAAGGTTCGGCACCTCGCCGTGGCGAAGGCCCTTGTAATAAACGTCCGCCTGCTCGGGGTAGCGGGAAATGACGGCAATCGACGAGAGCGGCTCCGAGCTGACCAGATTCCGTAGCGCCTCGGAAAGGAAGCCCACGGCCTCGCCACTGCCGCCAAACTGGAACAGCTCGACCGGCGCGCCATAGCGAGTGGCCTCGCCCGAGACCTCGTTCCGAAGCGGGCCAAGCACGTCCGTCGCGAACTCGAGGATCTCGTGCGTCGAGCGGTAGGCGAGCTTGAGCGGCTCGATTTCGATGTGGTCGAGCTTCAGCTCCTGGAGCACGTGCCGCCAATCACTGAAACCATTGTCCAGGTGAAGCTTCTGCGCGATGTCCCCGGCAAGCGTGACGCTCTGCTGCTCGGTCGCGGTGTCGAGTACGACCGCCAGCTCGACCGGGCTCATGTCCTGCGCCTCGTCGACGAAAATATGCTCGTACTCGAGCGGGCCTCGGCGCCCGGAGAGTGGGCCCCGAAGCATCTGGAAGATTCGTAGCAGGAGCGCGTCGTCTTCGCGGTCGAGCTCGGCGGGCTCATCGTTGTCGAGGCCATCGGCGCCGGTGCTACGCACGTGCGCATCATCGCCTTCTTCGAGCGTCTCTTCGTACTTCATCAAGACGGCCATGGAATGCCGGCTGCACCATGAATGTACCCATTCGATTTCTTTGTCGCTCAGCGCGTCGGGTGCCCAACGTTTGAACGCGCTGACGAGCCGCTGGTGATCGGTCAGCAGGTCGGCCCACGCCGTCACGATGTCCCGACTGCGCTCCGTCCAGCGATGACAGATGCGCCCGAGCGCGTGCCGAGCTCCGACCGACACCTGCTGGGCCTCTCCGTCGCGCTCCTGAAGCCACTGTGAAAGGACCTCTAGCCGCACGCCGAGCGCCTCGGCAGCCGTACCACGCCAGATTCGAGTGACTGCGGCGCCACCCTCGCCTCGACTGGCTTCATCGAGAAGCTCCGCCTCGACCTGCTCGGTGAGGTCGGCGACGTAATGATCGATCGCGCGCAACATCGCCGGATGCTTTTTGAGCCGGACCACGTGCGTGGGCGTATCCTCGACATAGCGCGTGGTGAGCTTGGGAATGTGACGGCGCCTTTGCTGCTCGGCCCAGCGCTGGAAGGTCTCCACGGGCACGTCCTCGACGCCCAGCGCCGGAAGAACGCGGGAAATGTACCGAACGAGCGCATCGTTGAAGACGATGACGAGCATTTGGTCTGAACGGAAGCGCTGCGGATCTTGGAACGCGAGGTACGCCAGCCGGTGAAGCCCGATGGTCGTCTTGCCGCTGCCGGCGCCGCCTTGAATCACGACGAGACCCGAGGTGGGCTGGCTGATCAGATCGAATTGGCGCGGGTCGATGAGCGCGGTGATCTCGGAGAGATGCTTGTCCTCGCGCAGATCATCATCGCCAATCCCGAGCTCGCCGGGCCGATGGTGCGATTCGGGGCGCATGGCCGAGCCCTGCCCGCCCGAGAGCTTCGTCGACTGATCAGCGACGCGACTCCACACGTCATCGCGCGAGCGCCTGAACGTACCCTGCGGCGTGCCGATGCGGCGGAGCTTCCCTGTGGTGATCGACAGGTTGCGACGAACGAGCACTTCGCCTTCGACCTCCCGGTCGCCGAAAATCTCGTCGTAGTCGTCGCCTTCTTCGTAGCGGTAGTAGACGCGGCTGACCGGCGCGTCCCGCCAGTCGACGATACGCACGCCGGTCTTGGGATCGAGGAAGGTGCTCCGGCCGATGAGTATCTCGCGCTTGCGGCCCTCTTCTTCCAGAACCATCCGGCCGAAGTACGGCGACATCCGGTCGACCACGCCTTCGGTCACCTTGGCGCGGCGCTGCGCCACCTGCTGAAGCCGCTCCATCTCCTCGACCAGCGGCGGGATGTCCTCGAGCCGCGCCTCCCGGATCTGATCACGGAGCGCTATCAGCTCGGTGTCGTAGTCGATGAGCCGACCGCGGTGCGCGGGGCGCTTGGCCTGAGCGGTCCGATGCACGCGGGCAAGGACTTTCTCCTCCTGGCCGACGATTTCGTCCATCTCCTCGTCTCTGTGAGGAGCGTCTACTTCCGGGCTTGGATTGAGCTCGAGCTGCTTCATTTTGCGCGTATCAAGGGCGACTCATGTCCCGATTAAGCGAATTCGGGGACGAGTAGCACGATTCTGAAGCCCATCCAAGCGTGAACGCAAAGCCCTGTGCTTTGGCGTAGATGCGTCAGTCGAGCGGCTTGAGCAGGATCTTGGACCGGCGCCCCTGGTCGTAGTGTGAACGCCGCGATTCGGGCAGCTCGTTCAGGTCGCAATTGTCGAAGCCATGCTCGCGAAACCAGTGCGAAGTCTGAGTCGTGAGCACGAAGAGGCGGCCCAGGCCCTGGGCGTCGCATTGGCGTTCGAGGTAATGAAGCAATTGATCGCCACGGCCCGAGGCGCGGTAGTCCGGATGCACGACCAGACAGGCGACCTCGGCGATCGACTCGTCGGGATACGTATAGAGCGCAGCGCAGCCGATGAGCATGCCGTCACGCTCGATGACCGTGAATTTGTCGACGTCGTTTTCGAGCATCGCCTGCGGGCGCCGCACCAGGATGCCCTGCTCTTCGAGCGGCTCGATCAAGGTGAGGATGCCGCCGATATCGCCTCGTACAGCCGTTCGCACGCCTTCGAAAGTCTCGGAGGTCACCATCGTGCCGACACCGTCGCGCGTGAACAGCTCGCGAAGCAGGGAGCCGTCGTCTTGACGCGCAACGAGATGCGCGCGCGGAACCCCGGCCTGGCAGGCCGCGATGGCCGCTGCGAGATGGCGCTCCACATCATGGCCGAGATCGCGGCCCGTGTGCAGGAAGCGCTCGGCCTCGTGAGGGGTGAGCTGGGAGGGTTGCCGGCCCTCCGCATCGACGACTCCCGGCCCTTCGAGCAGGCCGATTAGCTTGTCAGCCCCAAGCGCAACGGCGGCTGCCGCCCCGACGTCGTGGCTGCTGATGTTGAACGCTTCTCCGGTAGACGAGTAGCCGATGGGAGTCAGCACCACGACCGCACCGTCATCGAGCCGCTGCCGAATCGCGTCGGCGTCCACGCGCCGCGGCCTGCCGGTGTACTGATAGTCGACGCCATCGACGACACCAACGGGCTGCGCCATCACGAAGTTCCCGGTCGCGACCCGCAGCCGCGCGCCTGCCATCGGTGAGTTTGGCAATCCCATCGAAAGAAGCGCCTCCAGCTCGACCCGCGTCGCGCCGACCGCCTCTTTCACGCACTGAAGCGCGCTTTCGTCGGTGACGCGCAAATCGCCTTCATAGCGAGGCTGCTCTCCGCGCCGAGCCAACGCCTCGTCGATTTGAGGGCGCGCCCCGGCGACCAACACGATGCGCACGCCAAGCGAATGCAGCAGGGCAACGTCGTAAAGGAGCGTCCGCAAGTCCTTGGACTCCACGGCCTCTCCACCAAACATGATCACGAACGTCCGCCCGCGGTGCGCATGGATGTAGGGTGCGCTCGCTCGGAAATGTTGGACGAAGGGGTCGACTTGGGGGCTCATGGCGAGTCCATGCAGTAGCGTTGAATCAGGCTTGCGTACACATCGGTGGCACGCTCAATCGCTGCAATGGTGACATATTCGTCGGGCTGGTGCGCCACGGCAATGTCGCCCGCACCGAGGACGAGCGTCTGAAGGCCCAATTCCGCGAGATATGGCGCCTCGGTTCCGAAGAGCGCAGTCTTGGCTGAACACCCGCACAAGGTCTCGACGGTGCTGGAAAACTCGGCATCCGAGGGCCCCGCAAATGCGTCCGCATAACCGCCCACCGCTCTGAGGTCGAAGGTCCACGGCCCTGCGTCCAGCGCATTTGCTACGACCTCGCGAAGCTCCGTGACGACCGCCTGTCGCTCCATCCCGGGCAGCAAGCGAATGTCGACGTCGAGCGTGCACTCCGCGCAAATTCGATTCGGGCTGTCACCGCCGCTGATGCGACCGAAGTTGAGCGTCGGCGTGGGCACCTCGAAGTCCTCGTCGTTAAAACGACCGCCAATCGTATCCCGCCACGACTGCAAGGCGGCGAGCACACGCTGCAGCCCTTCGATGGCGTTCACACCGAGCGCGGGATTGCTGGCATGCCCCGCTTTGCCCCCAACGGCGACCTGCACGTAGAACACACCCTTATGCTTCCGAATCGGCTGCAGGCCCGTGGGCTCACCGATGATCGCGTACCGTCCGAGGCTCCCACCCTGCTCAACCAGGGCGCGCGCGCCATTCATCGTGCTCTCTTCGTCGGCGGTGCCCAGAATCGTGATCGGCCGTCGAAGCGCCGCCGGGTCTGAGCGCATCACCGCGTGAAACGCCGCCGCGAAGAAGCCCTTCATGTCGGCCGTTCCCAGGCCGTAGAGCCTGCCCTCCCGCTCGGTCAGCGCGAAGGGGTCGTCGGTCCAGCGTTCGGCGTTGAAGGGAACCGTGTCGGTGTGCCCCGACAGCACGAGCCCGTCCTCGCCCTCCCCCAGGGTCGCTATCAGATTGGCTTTGCCCGGGTCTGCTGGGAGTGACTCGATTCGCACGGCGAACCCTAGCCCAGCGGCCCACTCTGCCAGCAGATCGACGACCCCGCGGTTCGACTGGTCGAAGCGCAAGTCGGGCGAGCTCACCGAAGGCGCGGCGACCAACTGGCGAACCATATCGATGGAGGGCGGCAACATCCTTTCAACATAGCGCCGAACTCGCCCCGTCAAAATCCGGATTGCGGGCGGGGCTGGAGAGACTAAGTTCGGAGGATGAGCGACGATTTTGCGACGCGCGCAATCACCATCATCGAAGAAACCCACCGCGGTGAGCGAGCCTGGGACATCTACAGCCGGCTCCTCAAGGACCGTATCGTCTTCCTGGGTACAGCGATCAACGACTTTGTCGCCAACGCGATCATCGCCCAGCTCCTCTATTTGGAGAGCGAGGACGCGGACAAGGAGATCACCCTCTACATCAATAGCCCCGGAGGCATGGTCTCGTCGGGTCTCGCGATCTACGACACCATGAGCTATGTGCGTTGCCCCGTCTCGACCGTCTGCCTGGGGCAGGCCGCGTCGATGGGCGCATTCCTGCTGGCCGCCGGCACGAAGGGCCTGCGCCGAGCGCTCCCGCACAGCCGAGTGATGATTCACCAACCGCTGGGCGGGTACCAGGGGCAGGCGTCGGACATCGAAATCCACGCCAGAGAGATCCTCAACACCAAGAAGCGGCTGAACGAGATCCTGGCCCGCCACACCGGCCAGGACGTCGAAAAGGTTCGCCACGACACCGAGCGCGACAAGTTCCTTTCGGCCCTCGAAGCCAAGGAATACGGCATCGTCGACCACGTGATCATGCCGCGCAAAGAGCAGGGCGTCGCCCCCGCGGCATGAGCAGGGTTGAAGTCTGCCTGGTTCGACACGGGCAGTCGGTCTCGAACGCCAATGGTGTTTGGCAGGGTCAGGGCGACTCCCCGCTGAGCGACTTGGGGCGCATTCAGGTCGAGGGCTTGGGCCGGGCGCTTCTCGGGCTGCGCTATGATGTGGTGCTGAGCTCGGATTTGAGCCGGGCCGCCGACACGGCCAAGTCCGCAGGGGTCGAGGTCGAGCACGACCGGGCCTGGCGTGAGATTCACGTCGGCGACTGGGAGGGCCTGACCATGGAGCAGGTCGTCGAGCGTTTCCCGGAGCAGATCGCCGCTTTAACGGACCGGCGGACATTCGCCATCGGCGGCGGCGAGAGCTGGCCGGAGGTCTTTCAGCGGGCCGACGCCGCCCTGGCCGCCCTGCGCCGGAGGATACCCGAGGGCGGCCGAGCCATCGTCTTCACCCACGGCGGCATCATCGCCGCCCTTCTCTCGGGCCTGCTCGGGGTCCGCGACCAGTTCCCCTGGCCGCTCGGGCGAATGAGAAACACCGGCCGGACCACGCTCCGATTTGCCGGCGACCAGGTCGAGCTGGTCAGCCACAACGACGACAGCCACGTTCCACGCGAGCTCCGGCAGGCCTACGAGCCCCGTCAGGACCAGGTGCTGGTTCGTTTGACCTCCATATCTGGCGACAACCCGGCCCGACGTACAGGCACAGCGGATTTCAACTCTGCAATCAAATCTGCACGGAATGCGGGTGCAGGTGGGGTGGTGTCGGTATCAGGTACGTCACACCAAATCGCCGAGCTCGCTCAGAAGACCGCGGGCGCTTCGCCCCGTGAATTCCGGTTCGTTGCGCCTCCCGAGGGCCACGCCAGCAAGCTGCTGATCTCGGAGAAGCATCGGATGCTGCTCGACTACGGGCTGCCGACAATGCAGATCTGAAAAATGAAATGCACAAATGAAAAGTTAGCTGCCTCACGCCTGTGCAGCGTGGATACACTTGTAATTCATCTGTAAGGGTTATTCCGAGGCTGTCTCGTTTGTGATCCACCCCACATCTAGAGACGCCCCTTCGGTCGATCGGGTGCAATTCAGGGGTTAAACGCTCAGAACTTCAAAATCTTTTCAGATCTGAACGACGTTCAATGAACCCGATCCGAGAAGGCCTTTGAGATCATTCATGATTCCAGGCATGGGAAAGTTGGCACGGTAGTAGCATATATACCCGTTGACATAAACGCTGCGGCGATGACGTCCCCCCACGTCCCCCGTAGCGTTGTTAGACCGGCGGTTTGGGTTATTTCCCCCCACTTCACCCAATCCGCCATCTCTCTAACGGCCCGAAAGCCCCCCCTTTCGGGCCGTTACTTTTTAATTTCGCGGGAGCACGCGCTGCGGCGGGTGGCTTAGGGGGGTTGGGGGGAGTGTAAGCGCCAGCGCCAGCCGCGGCGGCGGCAGCGGCAGCGGCAGCGGCAGCGGCAGCGAGGGCTACTTCACTACTTTTAGATAGGAGGGTCTTTCGCCTGGTTTTGGCGGGCTCGAGGGCCTGGATTCGCTTTCCTCGACTGCGGGGAGGA
>Ga0316189_10002842_pt1 | contig 16913 bp, 16 predicted proteins | sample LowCovwburrow_MG_FD_204930 | JGI IMG/M metagenome (GOLD analysis project Ga0316189, IMG submission 204930) | Coastal sediment microbial communities from Maine, United States - Lowes Cove worm burrow | ecosystem: Environmental > Aquatic > Marine > Coastal > Sediment | place: USA: Maine... | reverse complement strand
CCGGCGCGGCCGGCATTATCGTCGGTACCATCTCGCTCACCGGTGCACACCAGGTAGTCGGCGAATTCGTCGAGTTCCTGTCGGGTGGTAACTTGATCATCATGCTGATACTGGTCGCGGTGATGAGCCTGATCCTGGGTATGGGCTTACCGACCACGGCCAACTACATCGTGGTTTCGTCGTTGATGGCGCCGGTCATCCTGACACTAGGTGCCAAGAGTGGCCTGATCGTGCCGTTGATTGCGGTACACCTGTTCGTGTTTTACTTCGGTATCCTCGCGGACGATACGCCACCGGTGGGTCTGGCTGCCTTCGCAGCGGCGGCGATTTCGGGCGGTGATCCGATCAAGACCGGTATTCAGGGCTTCGCCTACGATATTCGTACCGCGCTGTTGCCGTTCCTGTTCATCTTCAACACCGAATTGCTGCTGATCAACGTGGGGGTCGTAAAAGCCTTTTTCGTGTTCGGGGTCGCAGTGGTGGCGATGATGCTATTCGCATCCGCCACCCAGGGATTCATGTTTGCTAAAAATAGAGTTTACGAAACCGTATTGCTGTTACTGATCGCGTTCACGCTGTTTCGACCGGGTTACTGGCTGGACCAGGTTTCACCGCCTTACGACGTCTCTGCTCCGTCAGCGGTGCATCAGATAGTCGACGGTATGGAAGTGGATTCGGTGTTGACGCTGATCGTCAGCGGTCCGGACTTCGATAGCGGTGAGATTGAACAGACAACGATATTGGTCAACCTCGCGGCTGGCGTCGATGCGGCTACGCGGCTCGGCGACGCCGGGTTGACGGTTAATATAGACGGGGACAAGGCGCTAATCGACGAGCCCTTCCCAGGTACGACCTACTTCGAGACTCTCGGCAAAGCCTTTGATTACTACGGCGATGAACCGGTGCAAATCGCCGCGGTGTGGAAGCCGGCGGAGCGCATGCCAAAGGAAGTGTTCTACCTTCCAGCGGTCCTGGTGCTGATCTTTATCGTCGTCTCACAACGCCGTCGCATGCACGAAAACAATCGCCTGGAAGCTGAAGCTGAAGCTGCTGCCTGAGGCCACCGGATGTTAAGGCAATAACTCCGGTGTAGCGGCGATGTCTCCCTTTATCGTCGCCCTGGTTCTGCTGGCTGCACTGTTGCACGCCAGCTGGAACGCGATGGCCAAGTCGGGCGGGTCGGCGCAGTACAGCATCGCCTCCTATCGTCTGGTCAGCGCGCTATGTTGCCTGCCGTTATTGTTTTATTTCCCGCTACCCCTGGCCGCCAGCTGGACGATGTTGCTGGCGTCGACGGTGATCCACACGGTTTATTACGTTGCTCTGTCAAAGACCTATCGCAGTGGTGACCTGTCGCAGGTGTATCCATTGTTCCGTGGGCTGGCTCCTGTGCTGGTGGTCCTGGGGGCCGCGTTGTTTGCAGGCGAATATCTGCCACTGGGTTCGATACTGGGTATCGGCCTGGTCAGTCTCGGTTTGATCAGTATCACTTTCGCCGGTGGTGCGATCGGCAAAATACCACCGCTGGCGCTGCGTTGGGGCCTGGCCACTTCGGTAATGATCGCGGCCTATACGGTGGCTGACGGCATCGGCGTGCGGGCCGCCGGCAATCCCTTCAGCTACATCCTGTGGCTGTTCGTACTCGAGCCGATTCCCATCGGTTTGTGGTTACTGGTAAGAGACCGTGATGGCTGGATTAGCTACATGCAGGCAAAACCGGGCAAGATCTGTGTCGGTGCGCTGGCTGCAGCCGGTGCCTACTCGATGGTTATATATGCAATGAGTGTGGCACCGATGGCGATGGTTTCGTCATTGCGTGAAACCAGTGTTATATTTGCCGCCCTGATCGGTAGTTTGATGTTTCACGAGCCCTTTGGGCGGCAACGTATTATCGCGGCGAGCCTGGTGTGTTGCGGGGTCGTATTGATCAAGGTTTTGAGCTAGTCGAGAGGTTTGCCTGTGGCATCATTAATTAAAGATTTTCCCCGTGTCCACCTCGGACATACGCCAACACCACTGGAGTTGCTCAACAACATCAGCGCCGAGTTCGGCACCAATGTGTGGATCAAGCGCGATGACTGCACGGGGCTTGCTTTCGGCGGCAACAAGACCCGACAGCTTGATTTCTATATTGGCCAGGCGATGCAGCAGGGCGCCGATATACTGCTTACCACGGGCGCGGTGCAGTCCAACCATGTGCGTACCACCGTGGCCGCGGCCCGTAAGCTGGGCCTTGACGTGGAGGTGCAGCTCGAGCATCGCGTCGATCGCGATCAGCCCGAGTACCACAATTCCGGAAACCCCTACCTGGTGCGCCTGATGGGGGCACAGATTCACTATTACCCGGTGGGCGAGGATGAGGGAGGTGCCGATGCGGCACTGGAAGTGCGTGCTGCCGAACTGGCGCAGGAAGGACGCAAGGCTTTCGTGATTCCACTGTCAAATGCGCACACGCCCTACGGTGCGCTGGGCTATGTCGAGGGTGCTGAAGAGGTGATGGCCCAGTTACAGGAAAGGCAGATCGAGCCCGTGCGTTTCATTGTACCAACCGGTTCGGCATCGACTCATAGCGGGTTTCTGCTCGGGGTGCGCGCCTGTGGCAGTGACGTCCCGGTGCATGGCGTTTGTGTACGGCGCGATGCGGCCAGCCAGACGCAGCGGGTGAGCAACAAACTCAATTCGGTGATCGACACCATCGGTTGTGATATTCATATCCCCGACAGTGAAATTATCTGCGATGACAGCCAATTGGCGCCAGGCTACGGACTGCCCAACGAAGATACCGTCGCCGCGATCAAGTACATGGCCCGCAGCGAAGGCATATTGCTCGACCCGACCTATTCGGGCAAGACCTTTGCCGTGTTGCTCGCCATGTTGCGACGTGGTGATTTCGGCGCTGATCAGCATGTGGTATTCCTGCACACCGGTGGCGCGGTGTCGTTGTTCGGATATCCGGAACTGGTGGAGGATGAGCCTGACAATATCACCTTGAAAGGACACGAGTAATGGAAGGCCTCGAATGGAATATTGATACCGTCGCCAGCGTAATCGACGTCGCCGTGGCACCGGTTTTCCTGTTGGCCGGAATTTCCGGGCTGTTGATGGTATTGACCAGTCGTCTGGGTCGCACCATCGATCGCTCGCGGTCGCTGCAGGCAACGGAGGCTGAAGTCCGCTCGCCTCGTCACCGGCAAGCCCTGCAGCGCGAGATGGCAAATCTGTTGCGGCGCATGCATTTGAATCATATCGCTATCAGCATGGCGGTGTTGAGCGCGATCCTGGTTTGCCTGGTGGTCGTTACCCTGTTCCTCGGCAGCCTGTTGCAACTCAATGTCTCGAGCGTGATCGCCGGCCTGTTCATCGTCTGTATGATCATCCTCAGCCTGGCCTTCATATCATTTCTGCTGGAAGTCCTGGTCGCAACGCGAGTGCTTAGAGCTTCACTGATACATGTGACCTCGTTTCGTCACGAGGAAATAGATTCTTCGGCTGAGGATAAGCCGTGATGGCGCTTTTCCGATAGTTTAATCCGTTACTTGGATTTACACTTCGACAGTCTTTGCTAAACCTTTTTCAGATTATATTTTAAGGAGTCCATATCATGTCCAGGCCCAAGGTCATAGTTACCCGCCGTTGGCACCCCGATGTAGAAGCCGTGTTGACCGAGCGTTACGATACGCAACTCAATGAAGACGATCATCCGATGTCGGTAGCGGAACTGCAGGATGCTTTGCGTTCAGCCGATGCCGTGCTGCCGACGGTCAGCGACAAGGTGAATGCTGAAGTGCTCGGTGTTGATGGCATTCGCGCCAGGATCCTTGGCAGTAATGGTGTGGGTTTCAACCACATCGATCTCGATGCCGCAAAGGCCGCAGGCCTGACGGTCACCAACACCCCTGAAGTTCTGACTGACTGCACCGCTGATCTGGCGATGACCTTGTTGTTAGCCGTTGCCCGCCGTGCCGGCGAAGGTGAGCGCCATTTGCGTAGCGGGGAGTGGACCGGTTGGCGACCGACGCACATGATGGGCACCAGCGTTACCGGTAAAACCCTGGGTTTGATCGGCATGGGGCGTATTGCGCGCGCTGTCGCTGCTCGTGCCGCGCACGGATTTAACATGAAGATCATCTTTCATGATCCTTTTCCACCCAAACCCGAAGACATTGCCGACCTGAATGCCACGCAATGCGCTTCACCCGAAGAAGTGTTCGCGCAGGCCGATTTTGTGTCGCTGCATTGTCCGGGTGGCAAGGATACCTATCACCTGATCAGCACTGATGCGCTCGCGGCGATGAAGCCCAGCGCCTTCCTGATCAATAGCGCCCGTGGTGATGTTATCGATGAAGCTGCCTTGGTGAAGGCGCTCGCCAATGGCGAGATCGCCGGTGCAGGACTAGACGTGTTCGAAAAAGAACCCGCGATATCGGCCGACCTGGTGGCGATGGAAAACGTGGTGTTGTTACCGCATCTCGGCAGTGCGACTATGGAAACCCGCAAGGCGATGGGCATGCGCGTGGTTGAAAACATCGACGCTTTCTTTGCCGGCGAAACCCCGCGCGACAAATTAGTTTGACTTGAAATGGGCTTCGAAGGGGGCAGAGCTCAGTTGCCGGTTTGAGTGTTGCGATGCTCGAACACCTCGGCGGAAACCTGTGTCTGACTCCAATGGCCTTACTTAAGCCAAAACATTGATGCATCCAGAGTCCGACTACGGTCGGATGATTGGGGGTTGTTTCGCGAATGCCTCGGCGGCTTCGCCGCCTGCGGTTTACTTCGCAAAACAACCCTCAATCATCTACCTTCTCCCGACCAGGAAACGGGAAACCGGGATCTGACCCCGAGCAGGAAGCCAGCTATAAACAGGCCTCAAACAACGCGCGCGTGTTGGCTTCGGTCATTTCGATGGGGTTGCCACCGCAGCTCGGATCCTTAAGGGCGGACGCCACCAGCCAGTCCAGATCGGGATCGGTAACGCCGAGTTCGGTCAGATTGGCGGGAATGCCGAGCGAGGCGTTCAGCTCGATTACATAATCGTAAAAGCCATCGAAGCCACCGGCAATCCCGAGATAGGCGGCAAGGGCTTCGATGCGCTCCTCGATAGCGGCTCTATTAAACTTCAATACCGGCGCCATCACCACGGCGTTGGTGGTGCCGTGATGGCTGTTGTAAAACGCACCGATCGGATGTGACAGGGCATGGATCGCACCAAGGCCTTTCATAAAAGCGGTGGCGCCCATCGCCGCGGCTGACATCATGTGCGCGCGTGCTTCGAGGTCGTTGCCATCTGCAAAGGCTCGCGGCAGGTATTCCTTGACCAGGCGCATGCCTTCAACCGCGATCCCCTGGCTCATCGGATGGTAATGCGGTGAGCTGTAGGCCTCCAGGCAGTGGGCGAATGCGTCCATGCCGGTGCCGGCGGTAATCATCTTCGGCATACCGACCGTCAGTTCCGGATCGCAGATGACCACGGCGGCGAGAATCTTTGGATGGAAAATAATCTTCTTTTCATGGGTGACTGAATTCGACAGTACGCCCGCACGCCCGACTTCAGAGCCGGTACCGGCGGTGGTCGGAACGCAGATAATCGGTGCGATTTTGTCCTCATCGGCTCGTGTCCACCAGTCACCGACATCTTCGTAGTCCCACACCGGGCGGGTTTGACCGCACATGAAGGCGACCACCTTGCCGAGATCAAGGCCGGAACCACCGCCGAAAGCGATTACCCCGTCGTGTCCGCCGGCGTGGTAAGCCTCGAGGCCTGCGGCCAGGTTTTTTTCATTGGGATTGGGGTCGACTTCGGAAAACATCGCGCGACCGAGGCCGGCCTGTTCGAGCAGGTCGAGGGTGTTCTGGGTAATCGGCAGATTGGCCAGGCCGCGGTCGGTGACCAGCAGTGGCTTGCTCATTCCGGCCACGCTACAGGCGTCGGCAATTTCACTGATGCGGCCGGCGCCGAATCGTATTGAGGTCGGGTAGGACCAGTTTCCGGTTAGTTGCATGGTGTTGTCTCGTTAGATGATTGTTGTCTGATATTGATGATGTGGCCTAGGCGCGTTCAAAACCGCGATTGACCTCGTATTCGGTCACTTTACTGGCAAAATCTTCCTGCTCCCACTCGGCGGCGCGCACGTAATGGTCGATGACGTCTGACCCCATCGCATCGCGCAACATGGTCGATTTCTTCAGTGCCAGCGTTGCCGCGGCCAGGCTGTTGGGGATTTCGCGCGCCTTGCGTGCCTGGTAAGCATCGCCTTTGAACTCCTTTTCCAGTTCCAGTTTGTCCTCGATTCCGGCGATACCGGCGGCAATCTGCGCTGCGATCGCGAGGTAAGGGTTCAGGTCACTTCCGCCGACACGGCATTCGACGCGCACATTGCGCGTGCCATCAGCCACCACGCGATAGCCGGCGGTGCGATTATCCAGTGACCAGATAGCCTTGGTCGGAGCAAAGGTACCTGCCACAAAACGCTTGTAGGAATTGATGTAAGGCGCCAGAAAATAGGTGTTGTCGCTGGCATGCTTGAGCAGGCCGGCAAGGTAGTGGCGCATGGTTGTGGACATGCCGTATTCGCTGTCACCATCGAAAAATGCCGCGTCCCCGTTGGCGGACACCAGCGACTGATGAATGTGACTGGAAGAACCTGCGGCGTCGTGACTCCACTTGGCGAGGAAGGTGACCGCGCGGTCGTTCAGAAACGCGATCTCCTTGACGGCATTCTTCACCAGGCAGTGATTGTCCGCCATTTCCAGCGCGTCGCTGTAACAGACGTTGACCTCGGCCTGCCCCGGATCGGCTTCGCCCTTGGTGTTTTCCACGCGCACGCCGGCCCCCTGCAGGCCGTTGCGAATCTGGCGCATCAGACCTTCTTCCTTGGTCGTCTGGAAAATATGGTAGTCCTCGTTATAGGCGCTGATAGTGGTCATGTCACGGTAGGATTTGTCGCGCAGTTCTTCAAAGCTTTCGCGGAACACAAAAAACTCGAGTTCGGTCGCCACCATCGATTTCAGGCCCATGGCCTGCAGGCGATTGATCTGCTGCTTCAATATTGCTCTCGGAGAGTGCGGCACCTCCGCGTGGGTATGGTGATCGTAAAGATCGCATAACACCATCGCGGTTCCTTCGAGCCATGGCAGCAGGCGCAGGGTGGTCATGTCGGGCCGCATAATGTAGTCGCCGTAACCGGCTGACCAGCTTGTCGAGGAATATCCGTCTACGGTAAACATTTCCATGTCTGTCGCCACCAGGTAGTTGCAGCAATGCGTTTCTTCCCAGGCGCTTTCGAGGAAGAATTCGGCATGGAAGCGTTTGCCCATGAGACGTCCCTGCATGTCGGCAAAGGCGGTGATAACGGTATCGATTTGTCCTGAAGCCACCTTTTCCTTGAGGGCTTCCATTGTCAGATTACCAGGCATGGCGAGGTCCAGTGTTTTGGTTAGTAATATAGCCCCGGCGAAATGGTCCCGGGTTATCGTTGTGTTGTTTTGATATGGTCACGCTCGCCTGAAGGCGACGTCAATATCAGCCGGTTAAACCTTGTTGATTATGCGGGGCATCTTTCCATTATCGTCAGGCACAGTCAAGCCGGACAGGCGTAAGCTGCTGTCTACAGGGCAATGAGTTTTGCAAGGGCAGTGTGGCCGCGGTTTCAGGTCAGGCCGAACAGGCTGCGGAAGGTCCTGGTGAATGATTGCTGGCGACGCATGGCGCGTTCGTAATGCTCGCGTTTGAGCCTGGCGCGCAAGCTTTGGCGACGATGCTCGACAAATTCCGCACCAATGATGCAACTGGCAATCTGGGTATAGGTCATTGATAGATCGGTATCTGTGTTATCGCTTTGGTTCAATCCGTCGTGATTCGAATCCTTGCTCATCGATTTCCCCTGTTAGCGTGCTGCACAGATATTTCTGTACGGGGAATATTCTAGCTGGCGAATAGATGAATTCTGTGTGCCGAACCACGTTTTGCTTGCACATTGATGATTTTTACCGATCTGAGACCTGGGTCACTTGCTTCAGGCAGTGCAGGATCGCCGGTTAAGGATCGAAATCCCGATACTTTCAGGGTATGGGTAAATCGACAAAAATGCTTTTGATGGCACTGTCGAGCCGCGATAGCGGCTTGCCGAGATGACGAATAAGCGTTAACTGGCGCGTATCAACCGGGTGACCAAACGGAATTCGTACGAGTTTACTGGAATCCATCTCTGCATGTAGCCGCAACGGCACAATGGATACACCGAAACCGTCTGCGACCAGGTTTTCGATGGCTTCTAGCGAGTCGATCTCAATCGTGGCCTGGATATGAATACCACGTTGTTGCAGCTTGGCGGCGATGTGCTGGCCAACCCAGGTGCGTTTGTTGAAAGCGATGTAAGGTAATGAGCGTAACAGGCTGGCATCGGATTCGATCGTGGCGCCGACTGGTCCGATGACGTAAAAGGGCTCGAATGCGATCGGGGTGATATCCAGTTCCGGAATTTCGGCAACCGGGGTCGTGACCAGAGCGAAGTCCAGTTCACGACGCACTACCGCCGCTGCGAGTTCGCTGGACAGGCCCGATTTGACGCCGACCTGCAGTTCGGGAAATGTCTTGCGAATGGCATCGAGTACCCTCGGTAGCAGGTGGTGCACGCAGGTCGGGATAAAGCCTATGGAAACCGCTCCCGAGGTCTTGGCGCCGCTGGCCTCGAGCCGCAGGTTGTCGACTTTTTCGAGCACTTCGCCGGCCAGTTGCGCAATTCGAACGCCGTCCGCAGTCAGTGCCACCGGGCGACTGCTGCGGTCGAACAAATCGGCGTCGAGAGACGCTTCGAGTTGATTCATCTGTATGCTCACCGCCGCGTGGCTCAGACCGATATAATCACCTGCCGCGGCAAAGCTGCCCTTGTCCAGGATTGTGCTCAGCGTGCGCAGTTGGCGTAAATTCATGATGCGGTATTAGTTTAAATAAATTTAAGTTTATATTAAAAATATTTAGTTTTCATAAGAATTAGTAAAGTAATATGATGTGAAGATGTCATTCCCCACTGAATCAAATTCGCTTCCGATTGCCGTCCGTGTGTGGCGTGGTACGTCTGCTGGTGGCAGTTTCGAGCAGTTTGAAGTTCCCCAGCAACCCAGCCAGACGATTCTCGATGTAGTCACCTGGATTCAACGCCATCTCGATGCCGGCCTCAGTTATCGCTTTGCCTGCCGGGTCGGCATGTGCGGTTCCTGCGCGATGATGGTCAACGGTATTCCGCGCTGGACCTGCCGCACGCACGTCAACAAGGTGATGCGTGACAACCAGCTCACCATCGAGCCGCTGCGTAATTTGCCGGTGATCAAGGATCTCGCCTGCGACATGAGCGAGTTTTTTGAAAAGTGGACGGACTCGAAAGGCTATTTTCAGGGTTCGACTACTCGACATGACCCCGTCTCGACACTATCACCGAATTCACCCCAGCGTCGAGTTGCGGATGCGGCCACCGAGTGCATCAATTGCGCAATCTGTTATGCCTCCTGCGATGTGGTTAACTGGAATCGTGACTATCTCGGACCGGCCGCGCTCAACCGCGCCTGGAGCCTGCAAAACGATGAACGTGACAGTGCCTCCGCAGAGCGTCTGTCGGTGGTTGCCGGCGACGCCGGCTGCCATCAGTGTCATTCGCAGCAGGGCTGTGCGACTCATTGCCCGAATGAATTGAATCCCACGGCATCGATCGCGGGTCTCAAGCGCATGGTGACGAAGGCCTATTTAAGGGGAGAATTGCCCGGGCACGGATCGAAAAGCGATGCTTGAAGTTCGCCTCTACCTGGCGCAACGCGCGAGCGCCGCGATCATGGCGCCACTGGTATTGATCCATCTCGGCGTGATGATTTACGCCATCCAGGGCGGCATCGATGCCGCGGAGATTCTCGAACGTACGCGTGGCAGCCTGTTCTGGGGTGCAAACTATGGGCTGTTTGTCATCGCGGTATCGATTCATGCCGCGATCGGCCTGCGCAACATTCTGCGCGAATGGCTGTCGCTGCGAGGCATCAGGCTGGCGGTGATCAGCTGGATCTTTTTTGCAGGCCTGTTGACGGCCGGCCTGCGTGCCGTCGCCGCCGTGGTGTTGCCATGAAGCCACATCGCCAGCAACCCCTTTACCTCGCTTTCCTGTTGCATCGCGTGTCCGGTCTCGGACTTGCGCTATTTCTGCCATTTCATTTCTACGTTCTCGCACTAGCGCTCGAAGGTAATGCTGAGCTTGATCAATTCCTGCACTGGAGTGCGTCGCCGTTGGTGAAGTTTGCCGAGGCCGGGCTGGTTTTTCTGCTGGCACTCCATCTGTTCGGCGGCCTGCGCCTGCTGGCGCTGGAAAATCTGCCGTGGAGTAATTCGCACAAGAACTATGCGGCGATGGCACTGGCTGGCGGATTTTTCGTCGCCTGCGGCTTTTTGTTACGGGCCTTTTGATGAAATTTCAGACCATAAAAACGGATGTATTAATACTGGGTAGCGGGGGCGCCGGTCTGTTCGCCGCACTGCACGCCAGCCAGGCTAATCCGGATCTGGATATCACTATAGCGGTCAAGGGTTTGCTCGGTAAGAGTGGTTGTACGCGCATGGTGCAGGGTGGCTATAACGTCGCACTGTCGCCCGGTGATTCGGTGGAACGCCATTTCATGGACACTATCAATGGTGGCAAGTGGCTGCCGGATCAGGACATGGCGATGCGACTGTGTCAGACAGCTGTCACCCGGGTACAGGAGCTCGAAAATGAGCTCGGTTGTTTCTTCGATCGCAACGACGATGGTTCGCTGCATCACAAGGCGTTCGCCGGCCAGACGTTCGATCGTACGGTGCACAAGGGTGACCTCACGGGTATCGAAATCATCAGCCGTTTGATGGAGCAGGTGCGTGCGCTGTCGGTGAACATGATGGAAGAACATCGCGCACTGGCGCTGTTACCGTCGCGTGATGGTGACGCCCTGGCAGGCGTATTGCTGGTTGATATGCGCAGCGGTGAGTTCCGCGTGGTGCAGGCAAAAACAGTGCTGATGGCAACCGGCGGTGGTCCGACCATGTATCGTTACCATACGCCATCCGGTGACAAGTCGATGGATGGCCTGGCGATGGCGCTGCGCTCGGGACTGGGGCTGCGCGACATGGAAATGGTGCAGTTTCATCCAACCGGATTGCTTGCAGGTCGTGATACGCGCATGACCGGTACGGTGCTCGAAGAGGGGCTGCGCGGTGCCGGTGGGCATTTGCTCGATGGTAGCGGCGAACGCTTCATGCTCAATTACGACGATCTTGGTGAGCGCGCCACGCGCGATATCGTCAGCCGCGCGATCTATGCCGAAATGCGCGCCGGCCGCACCACTCCCAATGGAGGGGTGTATATCGCAATGAGCCATCTGGGCCCCGAGCTGGTGGCAAAGAAATTTCCGGGTATGGTAAAACGCTGCGCTGATTGCGGCTTCGATCTGGCCGCCGGTCGCGTCGAAGTGGTGCCGACCGCGCATTACTTCATGGGTGGAGTGGTGGTTACGCCGGATACGCGTACCGCGCTACCCGGCCTGTTCGTCGCCGGAGAGGATGCCGGTGGAGCTCACGGCGCTAATCGGCTTGGTGGCAACGGTGTCGCTAATTCAACCGTTTTCGGCGGCATTGCCGGCGATGAAATGGCCGTGCAGGCAGCGGCACAGCGGCATTGGGCTGATATCGACGAAGCGCTGGTCGAGGCTGAGATCGAACGTAGCCTGTTACCTTTTAAGCAACCAGCCGGAGACGTCAACGGGATACGTGATCGCCTGCTGGACGTGATGTGGGATGACGTCGGGGTGTTGCGTGATGCCGACGGATTGAGTCGCGCCCAACAGGAACTGGCCAGCTTAAAAACCGAGTTGCATGCCAGCGGGCTCGCCGATAGTAATCGTGTATTCAACCTGAGCTGGCATGACTGGCTCAATTTGAATAGTTTGATCGAAGTGTCCGAGGTGATTGCCGCCGCGGCATTGTCGCGGGAAAATTCGCGTGGTGCACATTATCGCGAAGATTTTACGCAGGTGGGCAGCCTCGAAGATTCCTATTTTACCGTTGCCCGCAGCGAGCAGGATCAGCTCAGCGTCGAACGCCAGCCGGTCGTGTTTTCCATAGTCAAACCGGGTGAATCCCTGCTCGAGGACGAGGTCGTTAATGATTAAAAACGAAACCATTGAAACCGCGGCGCGCCAGATCATGGCTACCGCCGCGATCGATATCCCGCCGGACTACCGTCAGGGCATCGAGGACATGGCGAAATGGGAAGAGGGCGACCTGTCCTGTTTCGTGTTGCAGACCATGATGGATAACTGGAACGCGGCGACCGAGGATCGGCGCCCGATGTGTGCCGATACGGGCTTACCTCGCTACTACGTCAAAGTGGGCAATAATGCGCGCCTGGCGGATGGCTTTATCGGCCTCGAGCGAGCGCTGCGCAGCGCCACCGCACTGGCCACGCATGATATCCCGCTGCGGCCGAATCGGGTGCATCCCCTGTGGCGCACCGACAACAACAATAACGTCGGCATCAATTCGCCGGAAATCGACTGGAGTTTCGAGCCCGACGTTGACTGGGTCGACATCACCACGGTACACAAGGGTGGCCTGTTCGGTACCGATTACCGCATGTTGTTTCCGGGCGACGGTATCGACGGCATCAAACGCTTTTTCCTCGATACCCTGGTGTCCTTCGGCAAGCGTGGTCTGGCCTGCCAACCCGCCATTGTCGGCATCGGCCTCGGCGGCTCCAAGGACGTGACCATGGTGCTCGGCAAGCAGGCTGCCTGCCTGCGCACCGTCGGTGAGAGTAATCCGGACCCGAAGATCGCCGAACTTGAACGCGAACTGAAACGAATGGGCAACAGCATCGGCATGGGCGCGATGGGCTTTGTCGGCAACGCGATGGTCGCCGATTGCCACATCGAAGTCGGTTACACCCATACCGGTGGTATGCCGATGAGTGTACACACGTTTTGCCTGTCCTCGCGGCGCGCCACGGTGCGCATTCACGCCGATGGCAGATGCGAATATCGCCACGATCCCCGGTGGTTCACCCCTTACATGCGCAGAGAGACAATCGAATGGCCGATACCCGAGCACAGCGAAAAACAGTCCGTCTGAAACTGCCGGTTCGAGACGGCGATCTCGACGGTCTCGAAGTCGGTACCGTGGTTTATCTCGACGGTGTCATTTATACCGGACGCGAGGGCGTCTATAAAAAGGTGCTCGAGGAAGGCGCACAACTGCCCGAGGGTCTCACCGAGCTGAGTAACGCCAATTTTCATTGTTCGCCGGCAGCCGCGATCGAAGCTGACGGTAGCTATAACGTGGGCGGTGTCACCGCGACCGCCAGTTTCCGTTTTTCCAAATGGATGCGCGCCTGGCTGGAGTTATCAGGGGCGAAAGTCATCATTGGCAAGGGTGGCATGTCGGTCGAGGATTATCGCGATATCCTGGTGCCGGCGGGTGCGATCTACCTGACCACGGTTGGCTACGGTACCGGTGCGTTGCTGGGGCGCGGTATCAAGGGGGTGCGCGTGGTGCACTGGCTCGAAGAACTTGGTAATGCGCAGGCGATGTGGGTTTTTGAAGTTGAGAATTTCGGGCCTTTCATCGTTGAGAGTGATCTGCAGGGTAACAGCCTGTTCGAGCAGCAGGGCAGGCTGATTAACGCCAATCTGGAAGAGATGTATGCAGGGCTCAAGGCACCAGCCCTTGCGCGCTACGGCGAAACTGACGACCGCAAGGACGAATTGATCTAATACTGCTTCAGTTAGTAGCCGCTTGCGGTCACCCGATTATCATCATAGAATCGGCGTTTCATAATAATTGATATAATACGCAGACAACTGCGGTTCACTCCTGGAGGAGAAAATGAAGAAGCTATCTCTGCTATCACTTGTGATGGCGACCTTTTCGTTATTGTTTACCCAGAGCGCCATGGCGGCCTGCGGCGAAATTCACCTCGGTTCGGCTATCTCGCTGACCGGCAAGTACGCCACCAACGGAGTCCACGCCAAGAACGGCTATGAATACGCGATCCAGGTTATCAAGGATAATGGCGGCGTCATGATCGACGGCAAGTGCTACAACTTCAGGGTCACTTACTACGACGACGAGTCCAAGGGTGATCGCGGCGCTACGCTTGCCGAACGTCTTATCAGTCAGGACAAGGTGCAATACATGCTGGGGCCGTACTCTTCGGGTATGACCAAGGCGATTGCGCCGGTTACGGAGAAGTATCAGATCCCGATGATCGAAGCCGAGGGCGCGTCGCGCTCGTTGTTCAATAAGGGTTACAAGTACCTGTTTGCGGTGCTGTCAACTTCCGAGCAATACCTTGCCTCAGCCGTAACCCTGGCAGCCGAAATGGCTGAAAGTCAGGGTAAGAAGGCATCGTCGGTCAAGGTCGCGATTGCGGTTGAAAACGATCCTTTCTCGCTTGATATTCGAGCCGGTGTTTCAGATGATGCGGCCAAGTACGGTATGAAAGTGGTGATTGACGAAAAACTGCCGCGCGATCTGTCCGATATGAGCGCTATTCTGACCAAGGTCAAACTGTTGAAGCCGGATCTGCTGATCGTCAGCGGGCACTCCAAGGGCGCCGCTACCGCGGTTCGCCAGCTCAAGGAGCAGAACATCAAGGTACCGATGATTGCATTGACGCACTGTGAAGCCGCCGACGTTACCGGTAACTTCGGTGATGCGGCCAACGATATTCTGTGCTCAACGCAGTGGGCTGAAACCCTGGCTTATAAAGACGACCTGTTCGGTACCGCCGCGGAATACGAGCAGAATTTCAAGAAAGCCTATCCTGAGTACAAGGATAAGTCTGTGCCCTACCAGATCGCCCAGGCCTCGGCTGCCGTTTACGTGTTCAAGGATGCCTTCGAGCGCGCTGGTAGCCTGGATAAAGAAAAGTTACGTGATGCTATTGCGGCCACTGATATGATGACTTTTTATGGTGGTATCAAGTTTGCTGAAGCGGGTAACAACATTGCCAAGCCGATGGTGTTACGTCAGATTCAGGACGGTAATTACAACGTAGTTGCGCCCTCGGCGTTCGCCTCGCACAAGCTCAACTGGCCACGCAAGTAGGCTGTTAGCGACGAACAGGATGGTAGCTTGCTGCCATCCTGTTTTCTATTGAACCCGACAGACTCCCTACGCCCATGGATCAAATTCTAGGTAATATCGATTTACTATTCGAGTTCCCGATCGTAAACCTCAAGATCATTCTGGACGGGGTCATGGTTGGTGCGCTTTTTGCCCTGGCAGCCTACGGCCTGGCATTGGTATGGGGCGTGATGAACGTCAAGAATCTCGCCCAGGGCGATTTCGTCATCGCCGGGGGTTACGTTTCCTGGTGGTTGGTTCAGCATGGCTTTCCAGCCCTGCTCGGCGTTCCGGTTGCCTTCGTGGTGATGTGGGGCATCGGCTGGGTTATTTACAAACTGGTGATTTCACGCGTTATCGAACGCGATCTGTTCACTTCCCTGCTGGCCACTTTTGGCCTCGCCATCATGATGGCGCAGATCATGAACCTGATGTTCGGTTCCGATACCCAGAGTGTTGACCTGGGCTATCCGACCCTGCACTTCTTCGACGGTTTTATCGATTTGCCAATCGCCAAGTTGATTGGCGTGGGCATGGCGGCAGTTCTTGCTGCCGGGGTTATCATTTTCATGAAATCGAGCCGCATGGGCCAGGCGATACGCGCTACCGCCCAGGATGCACGCGCGGCTCGCGTGCTCGGTATCGATACCGAAAAAGTCTACGCTTTTACCTTTTCATTGAATTCGGCGATCTGTGGTGCAGCCGGCGCCATCATCGTTATGGTCTGGGTCATTCAACCTTTCTACGGCATTTCTTACTCGATTCGAGCTTTTGTGATCGTTACCGCAGCCGGTCTCGGCAATTTGCCGGGCGTTATCTCCGCGGGTCTCGGTATCGGTGCACTGGAGCAGTACGGCGCGCATATTTTCGGTATCGGTTATCAACAGGCTGTGGCGGTGATGTTACTGCTGCTGGTGTTGTTGTACCGATTGATCCAGCAGCGGCGTAATCGCCAGGTCTTGAAATAGGGCGATGACGATGTCAACAAACAAGGTTATTTTGTATTCGGCAATCCTGGCATTCAGTATCCTGGCGCCATTCGTGTTTCCGAACTTTGGTACCCAGCTGGCGACGCTGTGGCTGATGATTATTGTTGCCCTGACCTGGGACATGACCGGCGGGCAGATGGGTTACAACTCGCTCGGCAATATCTTTTTTTACGGCACCGGCATGTATGTTGCAGCGCTGATTCAGATCGGGCTGGTGTATGACATCGGTAGCTATACCAGCGCGGCCGGTGGCGGTATCTATAAGTTTACTGATCTCGAGTATTTTGGCGGTATGGCGCTCGGTATCATCGGCGCGGGCTTGTTCTGTTCGGTGACCGCGGTCATCATTGGCTCGTTGACTTTCGGCTTGCGCGGGCCATATTTCGCTATCGGCACGCTTGGCGTGGCCATTGCGGCGGGTGAACTGGTGTCGAACTGGGACTGGGTAGGCGGCGGCCAGGGTATTGCCCTGCCGGTTTATCCTGGCGATCTCGATGTCGGTAAGATCTACTTTTATTTTCTGTTTGCCGCGGTCGGAGTCTTGACTTTCCTGTTTTGTAAATGGCTGTACGGCACGCGCTTTGGCGCCGCTATCAACGCGATTCGCGACGACGAAGAAAAAGCCGATGCGATGGGCATCCACACGCTGCGCTACAAGCTTTACACCTGGGCCATGGCGGCCTTTTTCGTCGGTATGGCTGGTGGTATCTCGGCTTTTCAGCTGATCCATTTCGAACCGCTGGAGTCGGCTTACCAGACCATTAATCTCGGAATTTTCATGGTCGTCTGTGTACTGC
>Ga0316189_10002841_pt1 | contig 16914 bp, 18 predicted proteins | sample LowCovwburrow_MG_FD_204930 | JGI IMG/M metagenome (GOLD analysis project Ga0316189, IMG submission 204930) | Coastal sediment microbial communities from Maine, United States - Lowes Cove worm burrow | ecosystem: Environmental > Aquatic > Marine > Coastal > Sediment | place: USA: Maine... | reverse complement strand
TAATGAAAGAATCTTTCGAGCTTTCTACCCAAAATCGCTCTAAAAGTGATGCCAAAGCTGCTGAGGCAGACGCTGTGATGAAACGTATAGAAGCCTTGGGTAAATAGTCATATAGTACAGATGTATATTGAAGGCAATAGTTGTTCAAATTGTTGAATTAAGTCTAGTTATCTGCAATAGTAACCAATTCGACTATCTTTATAATGCTTATGAGCACATTGATTGCCTTAACGTTTTTTTCCGCCCTTTCCTTTGTTTTTTTCGGCCTAGGGTGCTTTGTCAGCCCTCATATGAAAACGGAATTCATTAGATATCAACTCCCTAAATACCGTAACTCCGTCGGAGCGTTACAACTTTTTGGGGCTTTTGGCCTTATTTTAGGGTATTATTATTCACCTTTATTGAGTATTGTAGCCGCCATTGGTCTTGCCCTACTCATGCTTTTAGGTCTCGGTGTTCGGTTGAAAATTAAAGATTCCTTCTTGCAATCTACTCCAGCATTTTTTTATGCCCTAATAAATATATACATCGCTTTTGTTCAATTTACCAATTTATAGAGCGGACACTCTTCAGGAAAGAAAGGCGAGATACAAACACATACATAGGAATAGAAAGGCTGGAAAGGACTTTTTTAAAGGGTCATTAATTTTAACATGCATTACCACAGACCCCGCTAGCAATATCGCAAGCCCTATAGCCGAAGGTTTTAAAAATGAAGGAAACCAAATGGCCGAAATTAGCGCTACGGCAAGTGCTACCTTCAGGGCACCAATAATATAACTGCTCCAAATCGGTAAGCCGTAGGTAGTGAATTCCTCTTTAATCGTGGTAGCATTTCCACCACGCCATTGTGTGGGTTTCTTATATTGCAGGAGCCAAACATTTAAAATACTGAGGCCTACGATAAGTTGTAAAGCGATGTTGAGATATTCCATATTTCTTTTTATCTAAAATATACGAAAAGTAGCGGAAAGCCATAAATAATTGTTTCATTAAAATTTTCGAAAATGAAATAATTTTTCTTTTACTATTACGAAAAAACTGGCCTTCAGAGGTTTCACGCTGCACAGCGCTACGCAAAGATAGATATATGTTGATAAATTAGGATAATTTTTCTTAAAAAAAGGGTTTATAAAAATGTCCATTTGCAAAGCCCTTCTTCGTCTTCTGTGGTAAAAATATTCAAGAGATTAGAGCTCGACCAAGTTGCTCAATTTTCTTTAGAAACGATTGCATGATAAGATTTAATCCAATTTGATATCTAAAGTATAGTAATCCAAAGGGGTATCCATTTCTGGGTCGGTATCAAGATTTTTGTCGAAAAGGTGATTCAAATTGTTTCCTGCCAAATCTTCAAGGATAGATTTTACCCTTATGGTATATTCCCCTTTTTTCCATCTGTTTTCGGGGGTAAGTGATATTTTTTTTTCATCGTTCGAAAGGCAGGATTGCGTCGGAACCGGATTCTGGAAATCATCATAAATGCTTATGCTCTCTGTTGCTAAAATGGCATCCAAAGGGCCAGAAAAGTGTATTGTTAACGGTTGCCGAGAATTTGCTTTTGGTAAATCGAGCTTCCAATCTTTTACGGAAGGTTTTTTGTTGTCTCTTTGGGTGGCCACAAGTGTTTTGTTATAAGACCTTTTTAATGACCTACCCAGTGCGGACCTCCAACTACTATCCATATGAATGGAATATACATGTCCATTTAAAATGGGCAACCCCAGTTCCCTATTAGGAATCAAATCGGTTTTAATTCGGCCAGGGTCTAGCCACAAGGTCAGTTGGTCGTGGTCTTGATTCCAAAGTTCAGCTTCCATTTTAAGAAACAGTTCTTTTTCAACACCTTCGGTTTGATCTATAACGGTTATAAAATCAAGAACATGATGTGCCTCTTGCATGGGTTCGGAAAACTTAAGATACATTTTCAATAGATTTTCAGGAACTGTATCCGTAGTAGGATAGATGGCCAGAATTTCCGGTACTGTTTTAAGCTCGCCTCCTACTACTTTGAATTTTCCTATGGTTCGCTGCCCTTTCCTGAAAACATAGGTCAGGTTTTCCGTAAAAGGTATAATAGGCATAAAAGAATATTCATTAGGGCTTACATTAATTACATTACCTAAAATAGGCGTTTCTAGTTCTTTCTCCAGAAATAAATTAAGACCTTTAATACCTTCTTTATATGAAAAATTAGCACTTATCGCTTTTCCATTTTCATAATTTATTTGGACATTTATGGGAATTGAACCATTATCACACGATGTCAAACAGTTACATAAACAAAAAAAGATCAAGTACCACTTGATCTTTTTTCCAAATCGTAAATGAAGGATTACATCCATTTTGTGCTTCTACTGCGTAAAACGAGTTCGCCATCGGCAGTACGTTGCAAATAAACAATGTTGTTGGTATCTAAGTTGTCTATTTGTAAAACGTTAACCATAGGTAAGGAAACATAGTCTACACCCGCGGAAACGGCAAATTCAGTAATGGGCTCCGTCAATGATTCTCTAGAAGCGGCCAAATCACTGTAATCAATTTTCATGACAGGTCTATTTGTATTCGACATCAAAAAATAGCGTTTTCCTTCTTTTTCAAAAGAGAGCATATCCAATGGAGAATTACCCGATCCCAACTCCGCTACAGTACGTCCTTTGGAATGCACCCCATTCTTCAATTCCTCTAATGGGAAAAGCACTAAAGGCGTACACGTATAACTCGCCAACAAATAGTCATCCCCCTTGATTTGAACTACGTCAAAGGTCTTTATAGGAGCGTGTGTTTCATATTTGCCATGGGCGGCATGATATATTTCCAAAGAGGCAAATTCCTGAGCAGCATTGAACGGGAATGGAATACTTCGAAAAGTGGACCCGAATTCTTTGTTGGAAAGGCCAGAGACTAAAACTTTACCTTCATGATATTTAAGATCTGAAACAGCCCAAGTACGTAACGGACGTTCTCTGTGATCTTTGGCATCCAAAGCTATGGGGTCTGATAATCCGATTTTGGAATGATTAATTTCCTTTAGCCCGACATTTTCAAAATTTTCGCCGTCAAGTTTCAAAAGAATCGGGGTGCCATCCTCAGTATGGACACCAAAATAGATAACTTTAGATATAGGATTAACGGCCATATCAGTAATTTTAATTTTTTCGGCCGTTGTGCCAAGGGCTGCAGCAATCTTTTCGTCTACCGCGCCTAAATTTAGTTCTGCGGCCTGATCTTTAGCCTTTATATCCTTGGTGTCCAATGCGTAAATCGCGGCGTTTTTGGAATCTCCGACAAACAATATTCCCTGTGGTCCAAAATTTAGTTGATTGATAGCGGCAATCTCAGGGTTGCCAAATATAAATCCTTCGGTTAGGTCAATAACTTTTTCATTGCCCTTGGTGGCTGAGACGCTCACGAAGGCTATAGTCATAATAGCAAGGCCGAGCAGTAATTTTTTCATGGTCATACAATTTATTAATTGTTTAATAATAGCCAAATTATCGTTCGTTGACTATTGGTAATGAACTAATTAACTAAATTTTAACTTGAAGAGCCAATACGTTATTCTTACTTCTATAGATTACAAAATGCAATGGTTCCAATTTTTTGCTGTTTCGGCCTGTGCTTCTTGAAAACCGAAAAAAAGCGATATCACATCATTTATTCATTTTCGTTAGAACGTAAATAGTCGTCGGTGTTGTTCAACCAATCTTCGCGTATGGGAGTCCAAGTATCGATTCCTTCGGCATCGCCTAGCATCAAAGCCTCATGGGGCATGAGGGCGGGTATGACCACCACATCTCCGGCATGCATATCAAAGGTTTCTTCTTTGTTTTCCCCGAACCAAAACCTCATAGTGCCAAAGGTTACTTGGCTTATCTGCTCATTAACATGGCTATGTAGGGGTACCCGAAACCCATCTTTGAATTTCATTTTGGCGACCATAATCTTATCGCCGTAAACCAATTTGCGTTCCATTTTTGGGGTTACCCTTTCCACGGGCACATCGTCCCAATTAATTTTTTTTAGCATAAGGATTGAATTATAGTTTTTAAAATATGTTACTCTCTAAGAAGTTTCGGTAAAATTATAATACCACTTTTTAAGTATTCAATAGTCAAATCAGCTATAAATAGGTCTGTAGATACTTCTTAAAGTAATCGGCACTATCAGCAATACTTTGCATCGAGTTTTGCGCAAAATTACCACCTTGTTCCAAGTAATAATATTCAAGGGCATCAGTAGTTATGGTCGACAACATTTCGATATAGTCAATTGACCCATTACCAAGTTCGGTATAATCACGCGTTACCTTATCCATATCTTTTATATGCCACATTACATATCGTCCAGGGTTGTTGACAATGAGCTGCGCTGGACTCATTTTTGAAGAGTGTTCTACCCAGTACATATCCATTTGCAGTTTCACCAAATCGGGGTCGGTCTGCTTGAGAATGATATCATAGCCTGTTTGCCCATTGTGTTTGGTAAATTCAAAATCATGGTTGTGATAGGCAAAACCTAGTCCTGCCTTGTTGACCTGTACTGCCATGACATTCAATTTCTCCGCCAGTTTTTTAAAATTATCTAACGTGCGGTATTCGGGCGCCAGCCAAGGCCAGGTGATGTACGATTTTTTTAAAGCGAGTGATCCAGAAAGACATTGATCTAAATACTGAAGCATTTCATCCATTGGTCGTTCAAAATAAGTAGAAAAATCATAGTGGCCGCTAGTCACGGTCAATTCTAAATCATCTAAAAGCCGTTTGAAGTCTGCTGCTTTAAAGCCATAATATGTTCCTTGCTTAGCATCGTACCCATAAATTTCCAGGTCTTCATAACCCAGTTTCTTGACTTGCTTCAAGGTGGCGACAGGATCTTTGGCCATAGCATCCCTAATTGTAAAGAGTTGAAGTCCCATCTTATATTTGCTTTTAGTCGGAGCTGAAAAACCGTAAGCGGGAAGCAATGCCGCCCCTGTAAGCAAAGCACTCTTTTTGATGAAATTTCTTCGCTGGAGATTCATAAATGGGTAGTATATTTTGGAATCCTTTCTTCCCTTGTGACCAAATATAACCTAGTCCTACTAATTCGTTGAATGCTATAACAAAAAGATGGTTTTCAAGCAACCTTTAATTTCAAAAAAATATATTAATCCTGTTATAATTTATTCTTCTGAAATTGGAGCCACTGAACCACTATATCGAATAGGAAAACGTTGCGAACTATTGATGTTAATAGCGGTGGTCAGATTTGGAAAAAACGTGACAGAGACTTTAAAACTTTCAGTCGAATTAATTATATTAAAACGAAGGTCGTAACGTTGTTTTTTTTCATTTTTTATGAGTTCCCATTCTTCGGGAATTCCAGAAAACTGTATACCCGTATCACGACCATTATAGCCTCCGCCCATTTGACGTTCCCCAAAATAGGGAAGCTCTGCGATTACACTATCACCGATAACCTTTAAGAAATTGGAATTTCCAGTGAGGTTAATCTGACTGGCCGCACTGCCCGGAGGAAAAAGTCCTGCATTGGAAAGACTGTTCATACTATTGGTCATCAAAGGCAATGCCATATCTGATATTATGATAAATTTTTTATTCGCCATTAGAGCGTTCAATTGCGCTTCTTTCACTTTCGAAGATGTAGTTTTCTCCGTTGTGCCACAATTGACTAGAAATACCAAAACTAACAAAAGCTGGTATGGTTTAAAGTATACTGTATTTAATCTAATCATACATGCCAAGGTAATAAGAATTCTAATAGTTAATTTTTAAAAGTATCTTAAAGTTTACCCCTGTTACGAACTAGTTCAATATGTAATTTGAACGTTAAAATTTCTTAACTTGGAAACCTAACTTTATTTTTCAGGTTTATGTTATCAAAAGATGAAATAGCTTTTCTTGACACAAATGGCTACGTAGCACTCGGTCAATTATTGACCGAAGAGGAAGTATGCACCGTTAACGAGCGCATAGATGAATTATTAAGCTTGGAGGGCGATAATGCTGGTTCGGAACTTTTCGAATCAAAATACATACGGCACCCGAAAGAGGAAGGTGCCGATCGCTTGGCAGATTTGGTAAACAAAGGAGGCATTTTCGATATTTTCTACACCCACGAACGAGTACTATCTGCAATCGCCGCCGTTCTAGGAAATCAATTCAAATTATCTTCCTTGAACTATCGCGCTGCAAAACCAGGGCAGGGTCATCAAAAATTACATGTTGATTACAAAAATGCAGTAGCTGGTGAAGGTTATAAAGTGTGTAATTCCATTTGGTTGCTTGATGATTTTACCGAAAATAATGGTGCAACTCGAATTGTACCGGGTACGCATAAATTAGATAGGTTACCAGAAGATGAAATGGACGATCCAAATCTTCCCCACCCTAACGAGATTTTAATTAAAGCTCCTGCTGGATCAGTGTTCATTTTCAATTCGCACGTATGGCATGGAGGTACGACCAATCAAACCACAAATTATAGAAGAAGTATCCATAGCTATTTTTGTGCAATAGATCAACCACAACAGCTCAACCAAAAAGATTATATTTCCGAAGAAACCAGAAATCGAATAAATCAAAGGGCCAAGCAAATATTGGATGTGCTATGAGTCAACATATTTCCTAAAAATTAATCATGAAAATAGTTTGGAAGGTATTACAAATTCTTTTGGCCTTGTTCTTCATTTATGCTGGCGTACAGCACTTTATAAAGCCACTCTTTTACGAGCCTTTTGTACCTGCATTTTTACCGTTTAAAACGGCCATAATCTATGCTTCAGGAATTTTCGAAGCTATTTTCGGAATACTATTGCTCATACCGAAATATGAAAAAATAGGAGCAACGGGGATTCTTGTCCTGCTTCTAATCTTCCTTCCAGTTCATGTATGGGACGTATTCTCAGAAACACCTGCCATTGGCAGTAAAGAAGCGGCCTATATTCGACTACCTTTTCAGTTTTTATTTATCGCATGGGCCTATGCTGTTAGACGATTTGCGGGCTAAGTAGTTTTTTAACATCTATTCATTCAATTGCTTTCTTTGTCCATGTTAATTTAGAAGGTTAGATTTAGCTTCATTCTAGGGAGGTAAGAAGTACAATATGCAATTTCAAAACAAAATATTGTAGTTGCAAAGATTTAAGGGTTTAGAACGGACTTTATTATTACTCGGCCTTCTCTCCCTTTTTTATCACGGTCATTATGGCTAATTTGCTATATTTAGACAATAAACTCACCATGAAACCAATCGTACAAATTTCACTTGATTTAACGAATATCGATGAAGCCTTGGATACGGCCGCATTAGCATTGCGCGCAGGTGTCGATTGGCTAGAGGCAGGCACACCTTTAATACTGGCCGAAGGATTACATGGCGTACGGAAACTTAGGGAAGCTTTCCCGAAAATTCCTATTGTCGCAGATTTAAAAACTATGGATGGGGGCTATTTAGAAGCCGAAATGATGGCTAAGGCCGGTGCTACCCATGTTGTGGTTATGGCCAGGGCGCATGCGGAAACTATAAAAGTGGTGGTGCAAGCAGGAAAAGACTACGGCGTAAAAGTAATGGGTGACAACTTAGGTTGTCCCGATATGGTTGAAGGAGCCAAATGGCTTGAAGATTTAGGCTGTGATTATGTGATTCACCATATCGGTTATGACGAACGAAGGGGAATTGCTGCTCAAGGACTGAAAATGCCGAGTCCGCTAGATCAATTACGGGAGGTGGTAGCGGCAGTAGACGTTCCTGTACAGGCTGTTGGCGGACTCACTTTGGAACAGGCCATACGTTGCCCAGAATTTGGTGCACCTCTGGTGGTTTTGGGCGCTCCCTTGACCATCGACGCAGATTCTTTCAAAACTGCCGAGGGTGACCTTGAAGGTGCATTGCGATTGATTTGTCAAAAAATACATGCCCATGGTGAAGTTTGAAACCCTAAAGTAAAAACCTATATATATTCATATGAATGCCATAGTCAATTTTGCTCCAGAAAAAGGAAGCGTAGAAATTCGAGAGATCCCAAAACCAACCATAGGTGAAGATGATGTTTTATTGGAAGTAGTAAACGTTGGGGTCTGTGGTAGTGATTTACACCAATGGACTGCTGATCACAGTTGGCCAGTAAACTACCCTGTAGTACTAGGTCATGAATTTGGCGGTTATATCTCGGAAATCGGAAAAAAAGTGACCGGCTGGATGGAAGGCGACCGCGTTGTGAGTGAGACCGCTGCAATTATTGATCCGGGTAATCCGCTTTCAAAACAAGGCCTTTATAATTTAGACCCGACACGAAAAGGTTTTGGATATGGTGTAAATGGCGCCATGACCCGCTTTGTTCGTGTTCCGGCTAGGTGTCTTCATCGCGTTCCTGAAAACTTACATTTTGAACAGGCTTGTTTGACCGAGCCATGTTCGGTGGCTTATAATGCCGTAGTCGTCAACTCGAATATATGTCCTGGGGATAAGGTCATTGTACTTGGACCAGGAACTATTGGCATATTATGTGCTGCGATGGCCAGATTATGTGGTGCCGATGTAGCTATTGTAGGGTTGGAAACCGATACGACGAGACTTGGGATTGCCAGAGAATATGGTTGCAAGACTATTGTCGGAGATGCCACCTCATGGGCAAACCAATATGACGGCTTGGGTGTTGATTGCGTTATTGACGCCGCCGGAGTAAGTGCTACTTTACAGCTTGCGATGCAACTTGTGCGCCCCAATGGACAGATTACCAAAGTGGGTTGGGGACCGCAACCCCTTAATTTTTCTATAGACCCTTTAGTGCAGAAAAATGTCAGATTACAGGGTAGCTTTAGCCATAATTGGCCTATATGGGAAAAGGTGCTTTCACTTTTGGCTTCTGGGCGTCTTGATGTAAAACCGATTATCGGGGGCGTTTGGGAATTGCAGAATTGGCATGATGCCTTTGAGCAGATGCATTCGGGAAAAGTGGTCAAAAGTATATTAAAGCCTTGTTGACATATAAAGGCAAAGATTATTAATTGGAACTATTTGAGAAGTACATTTTAAAATTTTAGAATTCTCCAGAATAGTTAGTATTCACCTCATATAATTAGACAGTACTATGCGTCTTAAAAACAAGGTTGTTCTTATTACAGGCGGATATACGGGTATTGGTCGCGCTATTGCTACGATTTGCGTAAAGGAAGGAGCGAAAGTAGTGCTAAATGGGTTGGACGAGCAACGTGGTACATCTTTGGTAGTCGAATTGGGTGCTGAGAATACAACGCATATTACAATAGATATAACCGAGACTGAAGCTCCTGACAGACTAGTGGAAAAATCCGTCAGTACCTTTGGGAAGTTAGATGCCGTGGTAAACAACGCCGCTTTGATTGCATCTTCTAACATTGGAGATACGAGCATTCAATTCATGAAACGAATATTGGCCATAAATACAATGGCCCCTTTGGCTATAATTCAAGCGGCCTTGCCTTATTTGGAAAAAACACGTGGAAATGTACTGAATATCGGTTCTATAAATGCTTGGTGCGGAGAACCTGATTTGTTGGGTTATAGTATGTCTAAAGGAGCCATGATGACGATGAGCCGTAATCTGGGCGACACCTTATTCCGTGAAAACGGCGTACGGGTGAACCAAATCAATCCTGGGTGGGTGTTGACGGAACGCGAAATAATAGATAAAAAGCAACAAGGAATGAAATCGGATTGGTATAAAGATCTTCCAGACATCTTTGCCCCTGCCCAGCGTATTTTTTCTCCCGATGAAATTGCTTCCGCAGCTATATTCTTGCTTTCGGATGAGTGCGGACCTGTAAGCGGCCAAGTGATGGAACTGGAACAATTTCCCTTGATCGGCCGAAACCCTCCAAAGAAATGGGCGGGTTCACATAAACCTTAACATGCAGTAATCAATAGCTATTGGATTAACCATTTAGCGTTTCCTCATTAAACCATTAACTTTTTTTCTATGCCAAAACTAGCCGTATTCCCCAAAGCATTTATGCAAGCCCTTTGTAAGGATGGAACTATGAAAGTTTCTGAATGGATTGATTTGGCCTGTAAATTAGAAATTGATGGATTGGAATGGTACGCGGGATTTTTGGAAATGGCAGATGAAAAGAATTGGGAACCCTTCCGAAAGGAAGTGGAAAGTCGTGGCAAAACTATTCCCATGCTCTGTTGCTCGCCAGATTTTACGCATCCTGATGCGAACTTTCGACAAAAGGAAATTCAAAAACAATTACATTGGATTGAGATGACCCACGTTTTGGGCGGCTCATATTGTAGGGTATTGTCGGGCCAAAGACGGCCTGAGTTGTCCATAGATAAGGGCGTCAGATTAGCAGCGGAATGTATCAAAGCCTGCTTGCCAAAAGCTCAGGAATTGGGTATCACCTTGATATTGGAAAACCATTACAAAGACGACTTTTGGGAATACCCCGAATTCGCACAACAAATGGATGTTTTTTGCCAATTAGTCAACAGTATAGATAACCCAAATTTTGGAGTCAATTACGATCCCAGCAACACCTTTCTGGCCGGAGAAGACCCTATGGAACTGCTCAATCGCGTTTCAGACCGTGTTGTGACCATGCATGCGAGTGATCGCTACCTAATCGAAGGCACGATAGAAGATCTTCGAAAGGAAGAAGGTGGCTCGATAGGGTATGCAAAAAGATTGAGCCATGGCGAAATAGGAAAGGGACTAAACGATTATGATGCCATTTTTACAGAGTTGAAACGGGTAGGTTTCGATGGCTGGATCAGTATCGAAGATGGAGTTGATGGCATGGATCAACTCGAACGGAGCGTAGCTTTTTTGCGAAAAAAAATTACCCAATATTGGCCTGATTTTATTTAATTTCTTGCGCAATCTGGCTTTCGGAGGTTACGCCTTCCGGCAGCTCGATTAGTTTAAAATTCCGGAAATGGATTTCCGCTCCTTCCGATTCCAAGCAGAGGTATCCTTTTTTAATGGTCGATTTGCTGATGCCATTTACAAACTTGCCGTTAACGGAGAGTTTGATAGTGCCATCGACACAAACTACCTTGTAAGAGTTCCACTCCCCTTTTCCCAGAGCTCTATTTTCTACAGATTTACTTCGTGTTCCCCTTGGGTTATCGGGTAGGGTTTCTACCCCGCCGACACCAAAAAGTTCACCATGCACATAAGCAATTGGGGGTTTCTTACCATCACGGGTATTTAGGTTCACCCAATCCAATTCAAGCATCTGCACCTCAACCCCGCCAGGTAAACGTGACTCTGGATCTGGTTTAGCATCGCTCCAGACGAAAACACCTGAATTTCCTCCCGCCTCCATGTGTCGCCATTCGACCATCAGTATAAAATTTTCATATTGCTTTTGCGAGCGCATCACCCCAATCGGATTACCAGAACATACTAACATATCGTCTTTCATATACCATGTATCTGGATCTGTATTTACATTGGTCCACTGGATTGGTTTCCCAACTACTTGAGTATCGGAAACCAAAGCATCGATAGGGGTTTCTGTTCCAAAAACAATACGGTCTTCTTGGCCTTGTAAATTCACAAAACAAAAAATGAACAAAGCAACTGCTGCAAACAAAAAATTTTGTCTCATAGGGTAAGATAAGATGATTATACTACTTTAGTTTTACCGGGTACAGCAATGGGTGGCATAGGCCAGTTATAGTCCCAATCATAAGCATCGATATCTGGTCCTAAGGATGCGTTGGAATTAAAAGCTTCATCCCATGAAATTTTCTTTCCGGAATAACCTGCCATACGAGCCCAGATAGCAAGCATACTGCTGTTGGCCATATGTTCGCCATCGTTGATAGGTTGCCCGTCTCTAATCGAGGCAAAGAGTTCATCGTGCTGAGTCTGGTACATATCGTTCTCCTCCCCGTCATAGCTCCATTTTTCGACACCATTGATTTCATACAATCTTCCCGGATGGATTTCTGCCGTACCCTGATCCCCAAAAATATCGACGCTGTTTCGGGTATCGGTATCGGCTTGTTGCCTTGTAAAATGATACCCTTTGGCGCCATCGGGATACGTAAATTCGACTGCGAAATGATCATAAATATTACCATATTTCTTATCTGTTCGTCTTTGTCTTCCACCCGTACCAATAGCACTTGTTGGCATTACATCGCCCATTGCCCAAGACATAAGATCTAGACTATGAACGGCCTGCTCGACAATAAAGTCGCCAGAAAGCCAATTATAATAGTACCAATTTCGCATTTGGTAGGTCATATCCGTCCAATCGGGCTGCCTGTCTTTATACCAGAGTTCGCCGCCATACCTAAAGGTAGAAACGGATTTTACATTTCCTATGGCACCATTCAATATTTTATCGAATACGGCCCTGTTTCCTAGCCCGAATCTGTAGGTGAAGCCAGCTACAACTGATAGATTCTTTTCCTTTGCCTTTTTGGCTGTGGCCAATATCTTGCGCACACCCGGAGCATCTACGGCCATTGGCTTTTCGCAAAATATATGCTTGCCCGCTTCTACTGCTGCCTCAAAGTGACCGGGGCGAAAAGCAGGTGGAGTGGTCAATATAACAACATCAACATCGGACGCCATAACATGTTTATAGGCATCAAAACCAATGAATTTTTTTGTGGTATCCACCTTTACCCGATCTCCTCCGATTTTGATTAATTCTTTGAGAGATCCCTCAAGTCGGTCCTCAAAGACATCACCCATGGCGGTTAAAATAACATCATCCCCCGCTTGTAATGCCTGCGCAGCTGCTCCGGTACCTCGGCCTCCACACCCAATAAGACCAACCCTAAGTTGGTTATCTTTTGATGTTGGCGCATTCGAAAAGGCGCCCACGGGATAAATCAATGAGCTGCCAGCCAGTACGATACCCGATTTTTTGATAAAATCTCTTCGACCGGAACCGACAGAAGAATTTTGATTCGAATTTTTCATATAAAAGTGTTTTGGCGACGATTTTCGTAAAAATCGTACTGTTTTTGATATTATGCTAGGACCTGTTTTTCAAATTTATGGAATCGATAGCTGTTTCAATCAATTTCAAGGAGTAAGCTCGCTAATCGATGTTATCTCTACTTTTCGAAATTCAACCTCTGAACCTTCGGCCTGTAGGGCAATATTTCCGTTATTCGCTGTGGCCCCATACCCGTGATTGACCAAATCGTTGTTGACCCAGACCTTTATCTCATTCCGTAAGCATTCTATAGTCATATGGTTCCATTCGCCAACTGGCTTCTCAGAACCATCGGTCAAGTTGAATATACGTCGCTTTTTACCCTCGGTTATGCCCCATTCCTCTTTAGGGCCACGGCGTTCTAACATATTATCGACGGTAATATTTTCGACTATACACCAAAAATCCCCAGCATTTTCGTGCATCATTTGTACTTCGATGGATTTTGGAAACATTTTATACAAAGATCTTGGCGTCGACGCGAAAACAAGAACTCCACAATTACCAGGCTCAGCGGCAAAGCGGTATTCAACTTCCAATCGAAAATCTTGGTAGGTAGCATTGGTAATGAGATGCCCCTCTGGAGTACCTAAACTTACCAATAGACCATCTCTTACAATAAATGGGATTCTAGCTTCGGGAATACTGTCTAGCGCTGGAACATCGATATGCCAGCCCTCTAAATTCTTTCCGTTAAAAAGAGTGCTGGTTGATTGCGAACAGGTGCTCGCTGTTGAAAAGAGTATTAGAAAAGAAAGCACTACATATTTCATAGACGGAAGTTTATACGCTGTACATTTTGTAGGCATAAAGTTGGAAATTTCAATCTATTGGGGAGACTTGGATCATATCTTCTTTACGCGCACGGCATTCATACCTTTCATTCCTCTTTCTAATTCAAAAGAGACTTTATCTTCCTCGTTTATCTCATCGATAAGACCGCTGACATGTACAAAATACTTTTCTTGGTTTTCAGAATCGATTATAAAACCAAATCCCTTTGAGAAATCGAAATAAGAAACCTTTCCGTTACGAACGGGATCGAATTCTTCAACATCACCTTCCTCCTTTTTAGGAATACCAAGAACAATGCTTTCGGCATCGACCTTGACTTTCATAGATGGATCAGGTGGGGTGTCGACAAGATTCCCATTGTGGTCGACATAGGCGAAAGGAATACCTTCACCATTTTCTTTAGCGGCAGCTTTTCGTGCTTCTTTTTTCTTTTGTTTTTCTTCTCGTCTTTTGAGACGTTTTTTTTCTTTTTCAGTTTTATTATATGTCTGCTGCGATTTTGCCATTCGTATTTTTACTGTTTTATAATTAAGTGGATAAGATATGTAATTTATTTGATTTTTTTTAGAATTTCAGGTAAAGAATGGTCGAAGATCTGCACGTCGTCAGGGCTACGTAGCAAAAGTGGTAGACAATAACGTAAAAGAGTCTTTAAAATGGCATTATAAATTCCAAACTACAAAACGAAGGATTTGATAACCTAAGATGGGTTAAGCACTTCTATGCCAATGAGGCTATGAAATCTTCAGGAATTTCATTTTCTTCAGAAGATAGCTTTGTAGTTTTTAAAAAACCATTTGAGAAGAGTTTTTGCATTTCTTTCGAAAGCAATGCACTTCTATAGGTTTTCCATATTTTAGCTTGGTCGCCATACATATGCTCTACAAGATTAGGGAAGCCCCAATCGGCATTTTTGCCCCAGTGTATGGTAAAAGGAATATCATTTTCTTTCAATTCTTTTATCATGAGTGTTGAAAATTCTTTTAAACCAATAAGTTTCTTACTCTTTTTCCAAAGAACCCCATCGATCTCAATCATGCACGTAACGGGGAATTTGGCAAACGACAAGGTAGCTTGAGATTGTTTTATGAAACGCATCGCGAATATGCCGGGAATAGGCCCCTTGCTTTTTGTAAGATCGGCAAGTAGTTTTAGTGCTTTTACAGAATCTTTATGGTTTACCCCAAAGGAACAGGCGAATGCTGGACCTTGGTAGGGTGCATCCCAAAAAGTTTCGGCTAATGTACCAGTAGTTTCCTCATTAACCTTCGGTAAAATGCTCTTCTCGAGACTTTTGACAAAAGCGGGAATCGCTTTCGGGAATTTTTCACTAATCCTGATAATCAGATTGATCAAGTCGCCATATAATGATTCCTTGATTATTGGAAAAGGATCGGGATAACTCTGCACATAAGGCTTTTTGTAAATGCATTCTACGACATAGTTGTTGTCGTCTTTACTATATTGATTAATAAATACTTTATAATGGTAAGGCGTTTTTGCGTTTCCGTCGGAATCTGTTTCGCCATTAATTTTGAAGGTGGAATTTTTAAAATCTAAGGTCTCTGCAAGTTGCAATGCAACTGTTGCATCGATTTTTTTAACATAACGTTTCAGCAGAAATAAATTCTGCGCTTCGATGACCACCCCATGAATGAATCCAAATGCACCTAGACCGACCAGGGCTGCATTGAAAAGTCCGTCGTTGCGAATTACCCGTGCCTTTATTTTCTGAACGAAGACATCATTTAACGCGGGTTTGGTATGACGTTCTAAATACACAATATCCCCTGGATTTGGCCCGATAATCAGATTTATGCCGACTACATAATCCTGCACTGAACCTATGCCCAGAGCCGATCCGTGTACACCAGTAGAAATGCACCCAGCTATAGTCTGGCCGTTACTAGCACCCGTTGTTTTCAATGATTTTCCATGCTCTTCTAAAAACTCCGATATTTCCTTAATCGTATTACCACATTGTAATAGAAAAATATTATCCGCACGATATGATGATAGGGCATGCAGGTCTTGATCCTTAAAATTTGAACGAAGGTTCATGTGGGAATTGAAATGCATTCGGTCTTTTTGGTGCGCGATATTCGACATAGACCAAGCAGAGCCGTAGGCCCTAAACCCCTCGTTTTGATTATGGGTCTCCTTTATGAGGCGCTGTATTTCATTTGCAGCATCATTGTAGCGATCTAATTTGGAAGGCATTGTTCCCGAACCTTCCAGTTTGGTCTTGTACAATATTTTCAAGGGAAAAGGCCCATTGCTGTGTAGTGTATCCCATTTTTTTAATGTAAGCTTTGTTGTTCTTGCCATGGTTGTTCAATTAGGGTCTTCTTTCATACAGACATACTTTATCTTCACCTTTCGTTTTCTTCCGAGGGTAATAGCACTTAAAAGTACCGAGCCTAACGTATTTCTATATTCTATGGTATGTAACTTGGCAGATGGACAAAGTTCACTTTTCTTGATTAAAAGTGTAAAGTCTTTGCTGGTGGCGCCTATGGTAATTACAGTATCTAATTCAATGAGTGCCATTGGCCTATAATAATCATCGCGAGTAAGTGGCACAGCTGGTTCATAAGCACCTTGTTCACTTCGTATGCGAACGGAGTAACACGATTGTAAAAGTAGAATTGAAAAAATGAAACAACTCAGGGCAAGCAAAAAAACTCTTGATAATTTCATGGTCGGTAGTTTAAGTTCTGTGGGGGAACAAATGCCGACGATTTTTTGGGAAAGTCGTCTTCGATTACCAAAGCCAAACTAGCACTTAATCGGTTTACGTGTTTTGGAAGTTGTACAGATGGTAGAAAAAACTGTGCGAATAGTTCAAAAATCAACGAGAAGCCTATGTGTCGTAACATATGATTATTTTTGAACGGGTACCGCGAGAAGAATCCACATTTGTTTGTCGGGTTCGTTTTTCCAATTACCAAAGTCGGCTATTGATTCGATAATTTCAAAGCCTGCGTCTTCCAATTCTTTTTTTACATATTTTGAGGATATGGTATGCGCCTCAATCTGCTCAATTCTGTCCTTATCCCGTTTGTGTTTTTTAAGTTTTTCAAGAATAAGTAGCCTTCCGGTTGATTTTAAGGATTTTTTAATGTGGGAAAGTATGGTATTGTAAGCTTCCATTTCATGATAGGTATCC
>Ga0316189_10002840_pt1 | contig 16915 bp, 15 predicted proteins | sample LowCovwburrow_MG_FD_204930 | JGI IMG/M metagenome (GOLD analysis project Ga0316189, IMG submission 204930) | Coastal sediment microbial communities from Maine, United States - Lowes Cove worm burrow | ecosystem: Environmental > Aquatic > Marine > Coastal > Sediment | place: USA: Maine... | reverse complement strand
AATAAGTATAAAAACGAATGGACTAACTCACAAATAAAAAAGTAGAAATACTTCGTTTATTTAAAAAACTTAAAAAAACCATTGTAAAAAACATTATTAAAAATTTACCTGATTCAAAGCCACACTACCTTATTTATGAGGCTTTTTATTTTAAAAATTAAATGGCCTTGTTTACTATTTAATGAACCAATGACCCTAAAAATGCTTAAAAAAAGACGAATTTATCTCCAATAATAGAAAAAGGGCAAAAATAAGATCTACAATTATTACTATTTATAACTAATAATACCTTTTATATAACATTTCGTAACATAAAACAAGCGAATTTACTTACACTTCAAGGAATATAAATTAATTATTATTACAATTCAGTAGGCAATTATATTGATTTTATCATTTTTTAAATTCTTATTCAATAAAACTATATATACTTGACACATAATTACTTTTTATATCAAATTCATTAATCAAAAAACTATTAAAACTATGATCCTATTATTGCTTAAAATTATTCAAATGTTTCTTATTTTCATTCAGTTGCTATTTGTTTAAATTTACAATTTCTATGAAAAAGCCAGAATCTATGAAAAAGTTCAATTGGTATTTATAAACTCTTGATGAACGTCAAGAGTTTTTTATTTGTTAATTTTAAATAATGAAAAAACAACTTTTTAAGCTTTTAGCGAGCCTCAATAAAATTTTATTACCAAGTTATTCCAAAAAACGTTTAGATATGACTAAAGCATCAAAGCTTCAGCTAGCTTTAATTGGTTGGCGATACTTTATTACAAAAAACAGTCTATAGTATTACTAATTTAATTTCGTATCTTTAACTAAAGTCATCGTTATGGACGAACATTCTAAACATACAAGATTATTTACCGGTTCATTGATTGAAATTCAAAGATTACAATTAGATCTGGATGACAATCAGATACCTTCTTTAGTAAAAAATAATTTTCAATCTGGTTTACGTTCTGGTTTTTATGGCGGTTCGCCATCACAGGTTGAGTTATATATCTATGAAGAAGATATTGAAAAAGCGATGCCTATCCTCGAAAAGTTTAAAAAACTTCTAGACTCTTAAATTAGTATTGAAATATTTTTTCAGTTCCCTAAAAAAGAAATATATTTGCTGCCCACAAAAATGGCCTCGTGGCGCAACTGAATAGCGCACTTGATTACGGCTCAAGAGGTTACTGGTTTGAATCCAGTCGAGGTCACGAATAAATAAAAAGCAAGCTAAAAAACATAGCTTGCTTTTGTTTTTTAGTACGGTTTTTATTTTCAAAGCGGAGCTTTGGTGGATGAACGAACGAAGCGAGATCAATCCAGTCGAGGTCACTTAAGAATGAAAAGCTCATAAAAGGTGGGCTTTTTATTTGAATGAGATAAGAGCTAGCCATTTTTTAAAACTTGGCACCCTGACTTTTTTTACTGTCTGAAGATGAAATATTAAAGATGTCTCTTCAGAAAGAAGGAGAAGCTATTTCCTTAACTAAATCTCTCAAACTTAAACAAAGTCAAAAGAGCACCTACAATATGCAGGTGCTCTTATATATATAAAAACTAATTTAATTTTCAACTTTCAGGGAAGAAAGGATAGAATTTTCGACTTAAACAAACTGCCTTTTGCTTGTAGTTAAAAGACAGTTTGAAATCCAATTCATAGCAATTTTCCTTTTTAAGTCAAACGTAATAGAGGTTATATTTAACCGTCTATATCGTTTATTTTTTAGTTTATTAAAGATTAAAAAAATTGTTTTCTAAATGTTTCTTTTTAGTGACTTTTACAAGTTTACTTTATGTTTCATTTAGCTAATCTCAATTATCAATTTCAATCTTTTTCTAACTAATATTTGTTTAACTTTATTTTGAAAATGTTACGAAATAATTATTTCTTTACACGTTTCATTAATTAAACAACAGAGTAGATAAAATTCCTACCTTTGAATTAATTTTTATTTTATATTACTGATTATCAATTATTTAATTTATTATTTATTGATCATCAATTTGTTTAATTTTATACAAAAAAACTTTTATACCATAAAAAGATATATATCAACCTTCTTATTTTTAATAAAAAACATATTTTTTAACAAATATTTCTAAATCCAAAAAACAAAACTATCCTAATATGTTTTTTAAGAGAAAATAATGCCTGCAATGCACAAAGTAGCTTTCTTACCTATCTAACATAAAGCTTCTTAAATAGTGGCTATTTGATAGACAAGAGGCAAAACATGTTAAACCAAAAAGACTGCCATAAATAGCAGTCTTTTTGGTTTAACATGTGATATATTATCTCAATCTATATCAAATGAATCTAAGTTTAGCGCTTCAATATATTTATATTCCTATTTTAGTTACCATCATCAACTTTTTTACATTGTTCCATAACATCTCTTTCATGCTTATTTACATGATCCAATTATTCAAAATCACGTACACCTCTACAAACATTAACTGCGGCTTGTAATGTATTTTCAAATTCTTCATTATTATATACAATTGTCTGATTTTCTTCATCATCGAGAAGTACCAATGGGTAACCAATTCTTAGTTCTTCCAGGCCACCTCTTTCATCAAAATAATCAATTAGATCTTGATCAATATTGATAGTAATTAAGTCAATTGTCGATGCCCCAGGTATTTGACTATAAAATATAATTGGGTATTGAAATACTATACACTGTTCATTAGCTTCATTAGTCAATGATTTTACAGCTGCCGAAGAACTGCAAGAAATTGCATCCTGCATTAATGTTATAATTTTATACTCCTGAGTTTCTTCGAAACCCGCTTTTAATTCAAATAATTGAACATTTTCGTCACATGATATAAGAAAAAGAGCACATGATAAAATTAAGCAAAAAATGGCCGGATTCAATTTTAACTTTAGAAATTTTGATTTCATAATTTAAAATTTACAATTTTTAGCATTTAATTTTTTAAGGATTATAAAAGCGTAATAAGCTCTATATAATATAAAACAACTTCATCTGTATTATTCCTAATTAACCTTATGAAAACCAATTCTTCCAAATTATTTTTAGTTTAAAAAAGGTGTAGATCCGCATAAATCAAGACATTCATTCAATTTTGATTTAATTATAAATTGAACTTCTATCTATTGTTATCTTTACTATTGTATAATAATTTAAATTACTACATATCTAACGTTTTTTGAAAACTAATGTTATTTATAAAAAAATTGCCCCGAAAAATTCGAGGCAATCATAATTGAAAAAATATAGCAATTTTCCCAATATCAAAATAAAACTAACCGAAACTATTTTTAGATTAAATACATTTTACTCTTTTTACTTTTAGGGTTTCACTTATCAAACAACTTTAGAATAAAAATTCCTACCTTTGCGATTAATTAAGTTGATTTCAACACAATAAATAACTCTCTTTTTTGTTATTAATAAGTTGAAAATCAATATTTCAATATCTTATAATTAAATATAAGTTATTATTAAAAAAACCAAAACCCGGCCAGATTAAGAATGGTAACAAGTTTAAACAGTCATGTTTGCGAAGAACAGCTATTTTCAAAAATCTTTAGAACAAACTCTAACGACCTTTTTAATTTTTTGCGTTATAAGTATGGTGAAGGTCTGAGTCCTAGAGATAAAGTCCAAGAAGCTTTTGTAACCTTATGGAATAATTGCAAAAAAGTTCCTCCCGAAAAAGCAAAATCATTTTTGTTTACTACTGCTAATAATTTAATGCTTAATGAAATTAAGCATCAAAAAGTTGTTTTAAAACATAGGGAACTAAAGCCAATGGGGCATACCAATGAAAATCCGGAATTCTTAATGGAAGAATCTGAATTCATGCAAAAATATGAAGCAGCACTTGCAAAATTATCTGAAGCACAACGAGTTGCTTTTTTAATGAATAAGGCAGAAGGTAAAAGACATAAAGAAATTGCTGAAATACTTGGAATATCTAGAAAAGCTGTTGAAAAAAGAATATATGGGGCACTTGCGAAGCTCCGTAAAGATATAGATGGTATATAAAATTGACTATAAATTATTTAAAATAAATGCATTGTAACGAAAAAACTACAATTAGAGGTAGGAAAAACAATTACTTAGTTGTTATATTTACAAATCGCAGATTATGAATAAAGAGGAATTAATAAATAAATGGCTAGATTCAGGGCTAAATGATATTGAACTTAAGGAGTTTGAAAAGCTTCCTGAGTATAAATCATTTAAAAAGCTTTCTGAGTATGCTCCTTTGTTTAAAGACGATTCGTATAATGTTGATTTAGAATATCAAAATTTAAGTTCTAAATTAAAAAAACATACGCCAATCCAAACAAAACCGAGCACATTTAATAATATATTTAAGCCAATGCTAAGAGTAGCAGCTATATTTGCTATAGGTATTACAGTATATTATTTACCAATATATGACAACTTTTCTACCATAAAAACCTTGGCAGATCAAAATACAACTATTGAATTACCTGATGATTCTACAGTTTCTTTGGAAAAATCTTCTTCATTAAGATTTAAAAAAACGAACTGGGAGGAACAACGTAAGGTTAATTTAATTGGTGAAGCTCGTTTTAAAGTTGCAAAAGGTTCAACTTTTGATGTTGAAACTTGGATAGGAAAAGTAACTGTTTTAGGTACTGACTTTAAAGTAATACAAAGATCTAATTATTTTGAAATTATATGTTTTGAAGGTGTGGTAAGTTTGGATTATAAAGGTAAGACCGTAGAGCTTCCAGCTGGAAAATCTTTAAGAATTATAGATGGTAAGATCGTTTCAAAGCACGATACAAAATTAGCATAGTTATAATTTAATTATATAGAAATAAAAAAGCCTCCTAAACTAAGGAGGCTTTTTTATTTGATAAGTATTATACTTTTAGGCGGCATTTTCTTTCTTTATCAAATTCAATGCAGATCCATGTTTAAACCATTCTATTTGTCCCTTATTATATGTATGATTCGCTAAAATAGCATCTTCACTCCCATCTATATGTTTTGCTAGAATTGTTAAAGGTTTCCCTGGAGTAAAATCTGATAAATCTGTAAAATCAAACGTGTCATTTTCCTGAATTTTATCATAATCGGCTTCATTCACAAAAGTTAACCCTAACATTCCTTGCTTTTTCAGGTTTGTTTCATGAATTCTTGCAAACGATTTTACTAATACTGCAATCACACCTAAGTGACGTGGTTGCATTGCAGCATGCTCACGAGATGATCCTTCACCATAATTATGATCGCCTACAACCATAGTTTGAATATTTGCTGCTTTATACGCTCGTTGAACTGAAGGTACTGAACCATATTCGCCTGTTAATTGATTCTTGACAGTATCTGTTTTATCATTAAATGCATTAACTGCACCTGTCAAGGTATTATCAGAAATATTATCTAAATGTCCTCTAAAACGCAACCAGGGACCCGCCATTGAAATATGGTCAGTTGTACATTTACCTTTAGCTTTAATTAATAATTTAACTCCATTAATATTTTTACCATCCCAAGCTTTAAAAGGAGTTAATAATTGTATGCGCTTAGAATCTGGATTTACTTTTACTTGAATATCTGATCCATCATCTGGTGGAGCAAGAAAACCTGCATCTTCTACATCAAATCCTCTTGGAGGTAATTCAAAACCTGTAGGCTCATCTAATTTTATTTGTTCTCCGTTTTTATTTATTAAAGTATCTGTAATTGGATTGAAATCTAATCGACCAGAAATTGCAATTGCTGCAACCATTTCCGGAGAGGTTACAAACGCATGTGTATTAGGATTTCCATCAGCTCTTTTTGAAAAATTTCTATTGAAAGAATGTACTATACTATTTTTTGGTGCATTTTTAGGATCGCTATATCTCGCCCATTGCCCTATACATGGGCCACAAGCATTTGTAAATATCATCGCATCTAAATCTTCGAAAATAGCCAATAGACCATCTCTTTCTGCGGTAAACCTTACTTGTTCAGAACCTGGATTGATACCGAATTTTGCTTTTGTTATCAAGCCTTTATCAACTGCTTGTTTCGCAATTGACGCTGCTCTAGATAAATCTTCGTATGATGAGTTGGTACAAGAGCCTATCAAACCCCATTCAACATCTAAAGGCCAATCATTCTCAATAGCTTTTTCATTCATTTTACCAACGACTGTTGCTAAATCAGGCGTAAATGGCCCATTAATATGTGGTTGCAATTCTGATAAATTAATTTCAATTACCTGATCAAAATATAATTCAGGATTTGCATATACCTCATTATCACCTGTTAAATGTTCTTTTACTTCATTGGCCGCATCTGCAATATCACTTCTATCTGTAGCCCTTAAATAACGTTCCATCGAATCATCATATCCAAATGTAGAAGTTGTAGCTCCAATCTCAGCGCCCATATTACAAATAGTTCCTTTACCTGTACAAGACATGCTCTTTGCTCCTTCACCAAAATATTCAACAATTGCACCTGTACCGCCTTTTACAGTCAAAATACCCGCCACTTTTAAAATAACATCTTTTGGTGCTGTCCAACCATTTAATTTTCCTGTTAATTTTACCCCAATCAATTTAGGGAATTTCAATTCCCACGGCATATCTGCCATCACATCGACAGCATCTGCTCCGCCTACACCTATAGCTACCATTCCTAATCCTCCTGCGTTCACTGTATGTGAATCTGTACCAATCATCATCCCACCGGGGAACGCATAATTTTCTAATACTACTTGATGTATAATACCTGCTCCGGGTTTCCAAAAACCAATACCGTATTTACTAGAAACTGATTCTAAAAAATTAAATACTTCATTACTCGTATTCAATGCGTTTTGTAAATCTGACTTTGCGCCAATTTTGGCCTGTATCAAATGATCGCAATGTACCGTTGTTGGTACCGCAACTTTCTTCTTACCGGCTTGCATAAATTGTAATAATGCCATCTGTGCTGTTGCATCTTGCAATGCTATTCTATCTGGTGCGAAATCGACATACGACTCTCCCCTTTTAAAAGTTTGACTCGGAGTACCCTCAGATAAGTGAGAATATAAAATCTTCTCAGATAAACTCAAAGGTTTTCCCGTTAACTCTCTTGCTTTATTAATGCGTTCTCCCATCTTGGCGTAGACGCTTTTTATCATGTCAATGTCAAATGCCATATTTTTATATTAATTGGTTAAATAAATGTCCACGAAGATACTGAATTTCGTAATATTTTTTAATTATACAGAAAATAAAATGATGAAACAATTGTATTTATGCGAATAGTATAAAAAAGCAAACTTTTGGTTTAATTATTATCGATTGAGAGTGCTAATTTTTATGAACCTAAAAATCAATATACGGGTAAAAAAGCCTATTTCAAACGATTTCGGCAGACAATCCTAAAGTTAGGAGTCTAGAGCATCGAGGTTTCAATTCTTTATACTCACCTGTCTTTACAGCGCACTTTCCTTTGTAATGGACTAAATAAGCACATTGCTCTGCTTGTTCTGAAGTATGGTCACATACGTCAATCAATGAATCGATTACATGATCAAAGGTATTTACATCATCATTAAATAAAATGATCTCATGTTGATTTACTTCTTTCTCTAGTAAATCAACTTCTTCTTGCTTTTTTTCTTTTGTACCCATAATCTGACTATAAAATTATAAAAAAGAATTCAAAAAACGAATTAAAACGAAACTTTGCATATTAAATAGCTATTGTTATATCTAAAATAACTAAAATTATACAGTGTCATATTTTAAAGCAACCCAATTATTACGCTCGATAATCGTACTTAATTTAATTTTATACTTTGAAGTCTCACCATCAATAACAGGAATATCTTCTTGATAGAATCCACTTAATAATAAAACACCATTTTCATTCAAACAGTTTACATAAGTTCTAATATCGCTCATCAATATATTGCGATTAATATTTGCTATAATTATATCGTATTTTTTATTTACTATGAGGGAAACGTCGCCCTTAAAAACAGAAATATGTTTACATTTATTCCGTTCACAATTTTCAATAGAATTTTCATAACACCAAGTGTCGATATCTATAGCATCTATCGGTTTAGCACCTTTCATTTCAGCAAAAATGGCCAAAATACCGGTACCACAGCCCATATCTAATACCTTTTTGTTTTGTAAATCCAATTCTAAAAGGTGTTGTACCATCATATGTGTGGTTTCATGATGGCCAGTACCAAAACTCATTTTTGGTTCAATAACAATATCATATTTAAGCTTTGGATTTTCATGAAAAGGTGCTCGAATACTTACCAAGTTGTCTACTTGAATAGGTTGAAAATTTTTCTCCCATTCAATATTCCAGTTTACCTGAGCCATTTCTTCTTGAGTATATGAAATTTGAAACTCTTCATTCTTTAATGCAAAAATATCATCTAATATAGTTTCGTAATACTCTACTTTTTGGATGTATGCTGTAACACCATCTTCATTCTCTACAAAACTTTCGAAACCCGCATAACCTAATTCGGCAATAAGAATATCGGTTGCAGGTTGTAATGGTGATATTTTAAAATGGTAGGCAAGGTATATTGACATTAAATTGCATTTACTATTGCCAAAAAGTCTTCTGCTTTTAGCGAAGCTCCGCCAATCAAACCGCCGTCAACATCAGGTTTTGAAAATATTTCATTTGCATTTGAAGGCTTTACACTCCCTCCGTATAAAATAGAAACATCATTCGCCAAATCGTCATCATACTGCTCTGAAATTAAATTTCTAATAAAAGCATGCATTTCTTGTGCTTGTTCCGGCGAAGCAGTTTCACCTGTACCAATTGCCCAAACCGGTTCATATGCCAATACAATATGCTTCCAGTCACTTTGTTTTAAATGAAACAACGAGTCCTTTAATTGATACTCCACAACATTAAAATGGTTTTCAGATTTTCTATCTTCTAATTTTTCACCAAAGCAAAATATAACCTCCAAACTATGTTCTAAAGCTTGTTCAACTTTCTTTGTTAATAAATGCGCATCCTCATTAAAATATTCTCTACGTTCAGAATGCCCCAAAATAACAGTATGAACGCCGGCTCCTTTTAACATATCGGCCGAAATTTCACCTGTATAAGCACCATCTTCTGCCTGATGCATATTTTGTGCTGCTACAATAATCTGCTTATCTCTAGCACTAGCATCCATTATATATGGAATATTGATATATGGAGGTGAAACAACAACTTGTGTGTCTGAAGACAGCTGTCCTAAACCATTACTAATTTCGCTTACTAATTGTAAAGACTGTGCTTTATCTAAATTCATTTTCCAGTTTCCTGCTACGATTTTTTTTCTCATAATTTTATTCTGAGTACTCTACTTTGTAAAGAACTTCCTTTTTAATTATTAATTTATTTCAATTTAATTCTTGGGTCTAACCATCCGTATATAATATCTACAAAAATATTGATGATAATAAACATTGATGCTATAACCAATACACTTCCCATAATTATAGGCAAATCTAAAGTATTTAATGCATTTACTATTTCTTTTCCTAAGCCATTCCAGTTAAAAATATACTCGACAAATACAGCTCCTGCCAATAAGGATGCAAACCAACCAGAAACAGCCGTTACAACAGGATTCAAAGCATTTTTTAAGGCATGCGATTTTATAATTTTATACATCGACAAACCCTTTGCTTTTGCCGTTCTAATATAATCTTGACTCATCACTTCTAATAAGGAATTGCGCATTAATTGAATTACTACCGCCAATGGACGAATGCCTAAAACAATGGCCGGTAGCAATAAATTCTTTAGCTGAATATACTTTCCGTTACCAAAATCATCAACTTCATATAAACTACCTGTCATGTTCAAACTGGTATATTTATGCAGAACAAATCCAAAGAACCATGCAAAAATAATAGCCGAAAAAAACGACGGTACACTCATACCAAAAGTACTAATTATCGAAATAAATCTATCAAAAAAAGTATCCTTGAAAATAGCTGATAATATTCCGAAAAACACCCCTATAATAATTGCGATAGTAATTGCAGAAACCGCTAAAACAGCTGTATTTGGTAATGTTTCACTTATAATTTCTGAAACTTCTTTTCCGTTTTTTTGAAAAGACTCTCTTAAATATGGATACTTAATTACCAAAGTTTTATTTCCAATAGCAAATAATTTTTTAAATGAATATTTATTTTCACTTAAAAAAGTATAATCTTTCTTATTATTGCTATGTAATGATATAGGTGAAAGATCATTTAAATAATAAACATACTGTGTAAAAATAGGTTTATCAAATCCATATTTTCGCTTGATGTTCTCCAGTTGTTCGCTATCTTCACGTTGATCTAACATCATTCTTGCAGGATCACCAGGCAAAACTGTAAACAAAAAGAAAATCACCGTAACCACACCAAAGAGTGTTAATATTCCGTAAAAAAATTTATTTGAAATATAGCTAAGCAAAGATTATTATTTAGCTATCAAATATAGCCAAACTATTAAAAAATAGTAGCTTTGCACAACCTTTTATTTATATCCCAATGACAAAAACTCAACTTATTGAGCAGATCAAAAAAAAGAAATCCTTTTTATGTATTGGTTTAGATGTTGATTTAGATAAAATTCCAGAACATTTATTGGAATTGGATGATCCAATTTTTGAATTTAACAAACAAATTATTGATGCAACTCATCACTTAACTGTTGCCTACAAACCAAACATTGCTTTTTATGAAGCTTACGGTATTAAAGGTTGGCAATCGCTACATAAAACTATTGCCTATTTAAACAATCATCATCCTGATATTTTTACAATTGCAGACGCAAAACGTGGCGATATAGGCAATACTTCAACACGTTATGCGAAAGCCTTTTTCGAAGACCTAGATTTTGATTCTATCACTGTTGCTCCTTACATGGGGAGAGATTCTGTTGAACCGTTTTTAGCTTTTAAAAATAAATTTACCATTATGTTAGCGCTAACTTCTAATATTGGTGGACTCGATTTTCAAACCCTTAAAATTGAAAATGAAGAGCTTTATAAAAAAGTCTTAAAAAGCTCATTAACATGGCAGAATTCAGAGAACTTAATGTATGTAGTAGGCGCAACAAGACCAGAATATTTTGAACAAATTCGTAAGATCATTCCTAAGCATTTTATATTAGTTCCAGGTGTTGGCGCTCAAGGCGGAAGCTTATCTGAAGTGTGTAAATACGGATTGAATAAGAATATTGGCTTGTTAGTAAATTCTACCCGAGGAATTATTTATGCTTCAAAAGGTGAAGATTTTGCCGAAAAAGCACAAGAACAGGCGCTGGAATTGCAGCAAGAAATGAAAGCGATACTGAAGCTTCAGTAAGCATGTGGCATTCTTTAATTAGTTAAAAAACGTCAATTCAAGTGTATTGATAAAATAAAATTCAGACAATGGCTATCTAGAACAGCTCAATCAACTAAAATTATCCATTCAATATTTCTGAGAAAAAATTACTGATTTCATGCATTTGCTGCGCTCCTTTCTTTCTGCCTATTCGTCCCAAAAAATAAAGCACAAACCATAACACCGGCATTATTAAAGACATCATTAAAGCGAAAGTATAATCTTGTTTTAAGTTCCAACGAACATAAACCAACACCAAAAAAACCACAAAAGCCAAAGCCACAGCAAAATGAATAAACATAAATAGTGACCAGACATTGGGCTTTGGTCCGAATAATCCTTTTATCGTCGTATTGTTTTCAACTTCCTCAATTTCAATATGCAATTGCGGAGACCAAAAATGCTCTTCAGCTTTAGGAACATCAATCACAATATGATGATCGATTATTTTTCCTAAAAATTTATTTCCGCCTTGAGCGAATTCATCACTGAATTTTTTAATAATTATTGCCTTATCCTCATCTCTTTGAATCTTAAAACGGGGCTTCAACAAAATTTTGTTTAACTGATTATTATCTAAGCCATCATTCATTTCAATATAAGAATTTTAGAAGCTTAAATTTATAAAATCTATAAGCAATAAACTATCTTTGCAGACAATTTTAGTTAAAAATGGGAAACATCGTTGCTATTGTAGGGAGACCAAATGTTGGTAAATCTACTTTCTTTAATCGTTTAATACAGCGTCGTGAAGCAATTACCGATGCCGTAAGCGGTGTGACGAGAGATAGACATTACGGAAAATCTGAATGGAATGGCAAGGAATTTACGCTAATTGACACTGGAGGATATGTAAAAGGTTCTGACGATATTTTTGAAGCTGAAATTGACAAACAAGTTGAGCTAGCTATTGATGAAGCCGATGCTATAATTTTTATGGTAGATGTAGAGTCTGGTATTACCGGAATGGATGATGATGTGGCGAAACTACTACGTAAAGTAAAAAAACCAATTTTTCTAGTAATCAATAAGGTTGATAATAGTACACGAGAAGCAGATGCTGTTGAATTCTATGCTCTTGGTTTAGGTGAATATTATACTGTTGCTAGTATTAATGGAAGCGGTACAGGTGATTTACTAGATGATTTGGTGAAGGCCTTACCCGAAAAAGATGAAGACATTGTTGATGATCTACCGAGATTTGCAGTTGTAGGAAGACCAAATGCAGGTAAATCATCTTTCATAAATGCCCTTATTGGGGAAGATAGATATATTGTTACCGATATTGCTGGTACAACTCGTGATTCAATTGATACTAAATACAATCGTTTTGGTTTCGATTTCAACTTAGTTGATACGGCCGGGATTCGCCGTAAGGCTAAAGTTAAAGAAGATCTTGAATTTTACTCTGTAATGCGTTCTGTTCGCGCTATAGAACATTGTGACGTGGCCATATTGGTGGTTGATGCCACTCGTGGATTTGAAGGGCAAGATCAAAGTATTTTTTGGTTAGCTGTTAAAAATAAAAAAGGAGTTGTTATTCTCGTTAACAAATGGGATCTAGTTGAAAAAGACACGAAAACAACTAAAGAGTTCGAAACAATGATTCGTCAAGAAATTGAGCCCTTTACAGATGTGCCGATTATTTTTGTTTCTGCATTGACAAAACAACGTATTTTTAAAGCAATAGAAACTGCCGTTGAGGTTTATAATAATAGAAAAACTAGAATTTCTACTAGTAAGTTAAACGATACAATGTTAGAGGTTGTGACGAACCATCCACCTCCGGCGACAAAAGGTAAATTTGTAAAAATTAAGTTTTGTACTCAATTGCCAACCCCTACACCACAATTTGCATTTTTCTGTAATTTACCGCAATATGTTAAAGACCCATATAAACGCTATTTAGAAAATAGAATGCGGGATATCTTTGATTTTCATGGTGTACCAATTATTATCTATTTCAGGCAAAAGTAAGCTGCCCTTTTTCATGCTATTTTCATCTTTAGTAACCTAAAAAAGATGATTTTTATAATATTTTGTAAAATTTACTTGTCTAAATGTAAAATATACTTTACATTTGAAAAATAATTATAAACTCTTTATTATGAAAATTAATTATCTACTTCCTAATAAGTATAAAACACTTGGTTGGATACTTTTTGTTCTGGGAATTATTACCGGCATCTTTTTATTCTTTAGCGATTATGAATCTAATATTTTGACTATTAATGTATTAACAATTTACAATGAAGCTTTTCTTTTTTCTGAACAAAGCGGGTTCTTTAAAATTATTGAAAATAGTATCTTAGATGAACTGGCAGCTCTGGCAATTATAATTGGAGGCCTCCTCGTTGGGTTTACTAAAGAAAAAGTAGAAGATGAATTTATTTATAAACTGAGAAAAGATTCTCTTGTCTGGGCAATCATTTTCAATTATGCAGTACTCATTTTTACAATTCTATTCATTTATAATTTTACATTTTTTGATGTGCTTGTTTTTAATATGTTTACGCCACTCGTATTTTTTATTTTTCGCTTCAATTTCTTAAAGCATAAATCCCTGAATTATGAAGAATAGTATAAAAGTACAACGAGCAATTCATGATATGACCCAAGCAGATTTAGCTGAAGCTATTGGAGTTAGCAGACAAACCATTAACGCCATGGAGAAGAATAAGTATGTTCCATCAACCGTACTTGCCTTGAAAATAGCGCGATTATTTAAAAAATCTGTTGAGGATATTTTCACTTTAGAAGATGAATAAAATTCTTTTCTCTTAAATTACTTATATTTATCTCTTGATCAATAAATAATGAGCCTCAGAAGACAATTTGTTCTATTTATCATGGGTGTTTCTGGAGTAGGAAAATCAACTATCGGTGAACTACTCTCACAACAACTATCTATTCCTTTTTTCGATGGTGATGATTATCATCCTGAAAAGAATGTAAAAAAAATGGCTGAAGGTAAAGCTTTAACAGATGAAGATCGCTTTGATTGGTTAGTCAAGCTAAATGAATTGGCTAAAGAACAAATCAATCATAATTCGTGTATTATAGCCTGTTCTGCTTTAAAGGAAGATTATCGGGACATCCTTAAAAAGAATATTGACGCAAATGTAAAATGGATTTTTCTAAATGGATCCTTTGACCAAATATCCAATAGATTGAAACAACGGAAAGGTCATTTTATGCCTTCTTCATTATTAAAATCACAATTCGACGTTTTAGAGAATCCTATTGGTGCATTAACTATTGATATTGCAAATTCAACAGCCGAAATAGTAGAACAAATAGTGAATGAATTGACTAAAAAATCAGAATTTGGCCTTATCGGATTAGGTGTTATGGGTAAAAGTCTTGCCCGAAATTTAGCTACTAATCATTTCATCTTATCATTGTATAATCGGCATGTCGATAATTTTGAAGTGGATGTAGCGTTAAATTTTAAAAATAAATTTCAAGAACTTTATTTTGCGCATCCGTTTGATGATTTAGGAGCCTTTGTAGATTCCTTACAATCACCACGTAAAATATTATTAATGGTAAATGCCGGAAAACCAGTTGATATTGTAATTGAAAGTTTGATCCCTTTATTATCCAAAAATGATGTGATTATTGATGGCGGAAATTCTCATTATAATGATACGCAGCGAAGAATAAATTCCTTACAAAAACATAAGCTAAATTTTATTGGAGCCGGAGTTTCGGGTGGAGAAGAAGGAGCATTAAAAGGGCCTTCAATTATGCCCGGCGGAAATAAAAATGCTTATAAAATAGTGCAACCGTTTTTAGAAACGATTGCGGCAAAAGATAAAGATAATAACCCTTGCTGTTCTTATATTGGTGAAGGTGGCAGCGGTCATTTTACAAAGATGGTCCATAACGGCATTGAATATGCAGAAATGCAATTGCTTGCTGAAATCTATTTTATATTGAAAGAATCTGATAAGGATCCTGATGAAATAGCTAGTATTTTAGAATCATGGAAACTAACATCAAATAGTTATTTATTAGAGATTACCATTGATATTCTTAGGCAAAAAGAAGGTAATGACTGGCTCATCAATAAAATTCTTGATATTTCCGGAAACAAAGGTACCGGTAACTGGACAACAATTGCTACCGCCGAACTAGGAGTGCCGAGTACAATGATTCCAGCCGCGTTATTTGCGCGCTATATCTCTTCGTTTAAAGAAGAGCGTATTCAAATCAACGCATTATATGGTCAGGAAACCAATAAAATTAAGGTTGATCCGAATGAATTATTAAAAGCATATCAACTTGCACGGATAATAAACCATCATCAAGGTTTTAAATTATTAAATCAGGCATCAAAAACTTATCTATGGAATCTAAATCTAGCTGAAATAGCACAAATCTGGACTAACGGCTGCATCATTAGATCTTCTTTGATGGAAGAACTGTCAGCAACACTTAAAGAAAATGATTCTATTCTAATAAATAAAAATATGATTCCGATAATAAAAGGTTTAAAGCCATCTCTAAATAAGATCGTATCAAATTGTATTTTGCATGAAATTGCCATTCCATGTTTAAGTGAATCTGTAAACTTTTTAAATGGATATCGGGAAGTAAATTCTTCGGCGAATTTAATTCAGGCACAACGGGATTATTTTGGAGCACATACCTATCAGCGCCTTGACGATAAATCGGGTAAATATTATCATACGAACTGGAAGAAATCTACCAAATAAACAACTATGATTACTTTTAGCAGGAATTTTAATTAATGTAATTTTTTAGAAAGAAATTACTATTTCTTGACTGGCAATGTTAAATCCTTTTTCCAGTACTGTCTCTTGAGCCATACTCCCATCAATCAACAAAGGATTGGTATGATTGAAATGGATAAAATGTATTTTTTGTTTATTCTTTGGAGTAAGGTTTTCAAATAATTGCATGCTTTCTTCAACAAACGGATGTGGGATTTCATTCATGTCACGATTAATCTCACCATTTTTATAGAAAGTTGCATCTAATAGAGCAATATCTACTTTGTTGATATACGCTATAATATTTCGATCCCACTTGTTCCATTTATCAATATCAGGTATAAATAATACCTTTTTATTATTGTTATGGATCATAAAACCTACTGTTTCTGTAAGCTCATCACGATGTGGCACTTGAATAGGAGTTACAGATATTCTTTCATTCAAAACAATTGTTGAATCTTTACGGATGGGCTTCAAATCAATATTTTCTAATTCAACTAATTGACTCCATGGTCCGTTATTGATCAAATAATCTTGCATTCTAGGCATAGTATAAACGGGCAGACTATTTGTTCCTAAAGCTTCTCTTCCCAATAACATCAAACCAGTATAATGACCTATATGTCCATGCGTTAAGAAGATACCATCCGGCAACTGCTTTCCATTTTTTAAATGTTTGGACAGTAGTTTGGTTTGTTCAGAGAAGTCAGGTGTTGCATCAAAAATCCAACTCTCATTTGAAATAGGATCAACAACAGCGATAGAACTTACAAAGCGCTTATTTTTCGGGTTTTTA
>Ga0316189_10002839_pt1 | contig 16916 bp, 17 predicted proteins | sample LowCovwburrow_MG_FD_204930 | JGI IMG/M metagenome (GOLD analysis project Ga0316189, IMG submission 204930) | Coastal sediment microbial communities from Maine, United States - Lowes Cove worm burrow | ecosystem: Environmental > Aquatic > Marine > Coastal > Sediment | place: USA: Maine... | reverse complement strand
GACCTGTTTTGAGCCGGTGCCGGCGCTGGTTTTGACACTGCCTGAGGTGGCCGCTGCGGAGCCCGGTTATAAGCCGCCTTCGGCGGTGATTGGCGTTGAGACGTTTTATTGACTGCCTGCGCCTGGCGCTGCCCCGACTTGTTGTATGTGTTGCGCTGCTGCGCCGGCCTGGCCTTGGGCGAACTCGCCGAAGCCACCGTTAACGGCTGGCGGGAACGGCTACTGTCTTTCCTGGCAACCTGGGTCCGATTATTTATGCGTATGCCGTCAACCTTGTTGACCGGCTGTACCGGCTTGGTGCGGTTCTTCGCAACCTTTGGAGCACGATCGCTGCGGCTGGGTGAGGCCGGGCTGACGGGTTTCCGATTCACCGGATCTTTCTTTACAGGTGACCGGCGCGCGGGGTTCTTCTGGGTTCCGACCTGGGCACGGCTGCCCTTGCGGTATACGTTTCCGCTGTTGTCCGCCACGAGACGATTCTGCTTCGCGGCGTAATTGGCATTCCGCAAATCGGCCTTGGTTCTCAATTCGGTCGGGGATACCGGACCGATTCGGCTGCGTTCATTCCTCTTTTGCCGTGTGCCTGTTCCGTTCCGGGCCGGACCACGCTGGACGTCACGGGAATCCGCGATCCGGGCGCGCTGCCCACTGTCACGATAGAGATTGTCGTGGCGCTCCGGATTGGTGTGTCCACGATTGCCACCGCGGCCAGGTTCATCACTTCCGCGTCCTCCGCGACCATCGCGACCGTAATCGTTGTGCGCATAGCGGCCGCGCCGATTGCCATGGCCTCCGTAATGAACCGGTCTTGGCCGATAACCACGCGGCCCGTGCCTGCCATAGTGGCGGTGGTGCCAGCGGTGACGATGATGCCAATAGCCACCGGAGTAGTAGCCTACACTGAATGGTCCCCAGCCCCAGCTCAGGCCAAAATTCCATCCGCTCCAGGAGTTGTAACTGACGTTAAATCCCCAGGTGCTGAAGCGCGGGTAGTAGTAATAGGGTGACACCCAGGGCTGATAATTCCAGCCGGAACCATAGACCAGGGTCGGGCCGTACACATAGCTGCCGACGTAGCCAGGGGTGTAGCCAACGTAGACCACGCTCGGCGTGACGTCGTATACCTGGACATACCTGACGTTGTGTACCGGAGAGGTCGGCATAATCGTATCGACTTGCGCAGGCCGCTGGGTCGCTACCTGCCACGGGCCGTTGGGTGAGGCGGATACGTACCAGACGCCATCCTCGACCAGGTAGTACAGGCCGTCGGCCACCAGCACGGTAGATCCTGTATTCGCAATATAGGTCAGGTCGGTGCCATCAACAGGCTGGTACACCGGATTGCCATCGTACTGGACGTCAATATCTACCTCGCCGCGGGCAACGGCGGCAGTCTGTGGTACATAGGCATCCAGCACGGCCTCTTCTGCTTCTTCAGTGCCGGCAACGTATACACGCGAATCGGCCTGTGCAGATTGTTCAGGAATGTTGGCAAAGGCCGGAGGTAGTTGATCGGCCGCCCGGTAGTCCCAGGGGCCGTTGAGCGAGGAGGATTCGTACCAGCGCCCGGCCAGAACAATGTAGTACTTTTGTGAACCGACGTGCATGAACACATCGTCATCTGAGTTTTGCAACACCAGCAGGTCGTCCACCAACGGTACAAAAGCCGCAGGACCTTCGGTCACAACCAGCTCTGCCGGCTCTGTCGTTACAACGATTTCCGGTGCATTCTTTGCCGTGATGGGTTCGGCCGGCGCATCCCCGGCCGCACCGGCATCACCGTCCTCGACCATCTTCACGATATCGGACGGCGGGCGGCTATCGTACTGGTAAGGCCCGGTGGCCTTATTGGCACGATACCAAACACCCTTGGCGACATTGAGGTGGTAGCGCTTGCCGTCATAGATCAACGGGTACGGTGTGTTGATGACCGCCTCCAGTTCGCTGTTTTCAATTTCGCGTAAAACCGGGTCGCCGTCCAGCGAAACCAGCAGCGCAGGATTATCCCGGTAGATAACCAGGGGGGGCGCCGTATTCAGGTTTTGAGCCGCCAGGGATTCTGCCTCGGATTGTTTCAGAGCGGCGTCGAGTTCGGCCACGGAGAAATCCAGGTTCCAACCAGGTGATTCCTGGGCCAGCGCCGTTGCCAGTTGGATTTCGACCTCTTCAGTGCCTGCAGGAAACCGGGTTTGCGTTACGCTCAGGCTGGTGGGGTGGACAATGCCACTGGCTTTATCAATGTCGACCGGTGATTCAAACCAGCCGGCGCCAAATACCGGCTCTGATTTGCGGCTTGCGCGATAAGCAAGCGCTGCCCGATAGCGCAGGACATCACCCTTCAGTTCCTCTACCTGCAATTGATAGATGGTGACCGTGCCTTGCTCCAATGGCAGAGTGCGCGGCCAGCCGTTTTCCTGGGCCTCGAGAACGGGCATACCCGCCGCCAAAACGAAAAGGAAAATCAAACTCAGCAGTGATCTGTTCATAGCTAACTCCTGCCCTTGAAAAAGAAGGGGACAGGGTTACTATAAGACGCGCACCATGAATCCAGCGTGAACGGGAAGCCGGACTGAATACGGGCTTCTAAACTACTCGGATTGAGCCGCTAACGCCTTGTCCAGCATTTCGATCAGGGCCGCGCGGTCATAGCTGTAGGGCTGGTCTGTGTTTTGCTCAACCAGACGCCCCATCGCGGCGCTAATGGTTATATAAGCCTGGTCCTGGTTGGGCACCACCATGTAGCGGGGCTTGGGGTTCTCATCGAACAGGGTCCCCGGGTTGCCGATGATAGCGTTCCCGCAATGGAACCGATGATGGCAACGCGACCCTTGGACTCGATAATCAGCGGAGCGAAGGCCCGCGTAACACGGTAAGGCCCATAGACATTCACATCCATCTGCCAATTGAATTCCTGTTCGTCTGTCTCGATCAATGGGTTGAGAACCAGCACGCCAGCGTTATTGACCAGGCCATAAAGCCCCCGCCCTGCATCGGTAATGGTCTGGACAGCGGCATCGATTTCGTCCTGCTTCGTCACATCCAGCCGCACGGCCTGGACGTTTTCAATCGCGTTCAATTCCCCGATGTCTTTATCTTTGCGGGCGCCGGCATAAACAAAATAGCCATTGGCCGCCATCATCTCTGTCATGTTTCGCCCAAGGCCTGAGCTGGCGCCCGTAACCAGAACCGCCTTCTGCCCGGAATCGGATTCGGCCAAGGCGACCGTGTACGGGACGAAAGCAAAAACAGCAATGGAAAACAGGGTAAGGAAACGTTGCATGTGGCTCTCCAGGCACAGTTTGTTTGGCCGAACTATAGCAGCATCCGAAAAAATTGTGCGCATCTAACTCCGGTAGGCGCTTTCGACCATCTCCGGTGTAAGGATTCCAAAAACGCGACCGTTGCCGTTCACCCCGCGGCGTTTCACTACCAGCGCTTCGATCGAGGGTCGCGCCAGCATTTCCGCCGCTTCCTGCAGGTTGGCCTGCAGGTTTACCTCCGCAACTTGCCAGCGCTTTGCTGGAATGGCCAGCAGGTCGATGGATTCATCCTCAGGCATGGCGTCCCGCGCTTCGAGGTAGCTGGCAAGGTGTGATGCGGGCATCAACACCTGCTCGCCGCCCCCGGTGCCGATGAGCAAATACCTGGGTTCTTTTCTCAGCAGTTCCCGCGCCTGGCCACGTTGCACTTTTTTCTCAATCTGAACCAGTTGCCGATCCATCACGCTGGCCACGCCAATGCGGCGCTGCGCCTGTACCAGGGGATCGTTACCCGTGCGCAAACCACTGGAACTTTGCATGGTGCTGAACACGGAGTCTTTGCCAAAAACCTCGCTGGTGGTCAGCCCCGAGATAACAACCACCAACATGCCGGGCAGGATAATCTGAGGATTATCGGTCAGCTCCAGCATGGCCGTCAGCGCGGCCAACGGCGCCTGCAGACTGCCCGACATCATGGCGCCCATGCCAAGCAAGGCGAACAGTCCCACCTGGTTTTGCGGCGTCAGCGGCAGAAAGTCCGCCAGGCCGGCGAACAAAGCGCCAAGCATCGCGCCGATGAACAGGGCCGGGCCGATATTGCCACCGGGAACGCCCAGGCCGATGCAAATAGATGTCGCGGCCAGCTTGCCCAGCAGCAACAGCAACAACAGCTGGAGCGTGAACCCACCATGCAGAGCTGTATCCACAGAGTCGTATCCCAGCCCCATGACTTGCGGCAGAAAGAACCCGATACAGCCCATCAACAGGCCTGACAGTAGCAGACGCCATTCGATGGCCAGCCCTGCGGTTCGCTTGGTCACCGTCTGCAACGATTGTATATAAGCGGCAGAAACCACACCGGCGGCCACGCCCAGCGCCACCACCGGCACCAGGTCCCAAAGCGAACCGATGTGAACGCCGGGCAGGTTGAAGGCAGACTCACTACCAAAAACGGAAGCCGACACAGCCGTGGCACTGACCGCGGCAAGAATCACCGGGATGAAGCTGCTGACGCTGTACTCCATCATGACAACTTCCAGCGCGAACACGACACCTGCCAGGGGCGTGTTGAAGGAAGCCGCGATTCCGGCAGCCGTGCCGCAACCCACCAGGGTGCGAATCACGTTGTTGGGCAACATCAGGCGTTTGGCCAACAGACTGCCTGAGGCAGAACCGAGAACAACATTCGGTCCTTCGCGTCCGACTGAATGGCCGCCAAGCAGGGCCAATGCCGCCCCGAAAAATTGCAGAAGAAATGCCCGCGTGGAAATGCGCCCCTGGTGGCGTTCCATCCGCTCCAGCACGTAGGCCACGCCCAGGCCGCGAATGCCACCGGAGAACCAACGGAACATCCCCGCCAGCACCACCGCCGCCAAAACAGGTAAAACGAATCGCATGGGCGCGCTCAGCCCTTCGAAGTTCTCAGCACCCTGTCCGGGCAGCATGAAATCCTGTGCGCCTTCCACGAGCAGGCGGAACAGCACGATCACACCGCCGGCCAGCATGCCCGTCAACAAGCCAAGCAGGGAAAGCGACAGCAGTGCGCCCGGGCGTGCCAGGCGGATGCGTGCCTCATCGAGGTGGTCGGCAATCCGCGCACTCATTGTTTGTTGCTGGTCTGCGTTCATGTGCCGCAAAAAGTCCTTGCAACTACTTCTTCCGGGCGGGGCGGCCGGGCATATTCGGCCAGATCCGGCGCATAGTCACGGGGCTGTTCGAGCAGGTCAACCAGCTGGTTGAACGGTGTAAAATCTTCCTCTTCGACGGCTGCCGTTATGGCGGCCTGCACCAGGTGGTTACGCGGGATGAACACCGGGTTAGCACGGTACATCAAGGCCTGGCGGGCCGCGGGCGGTTGCGGGTCGTTTTCAATTCGTTGCTGCCAGCGCTGCAACCAGGGCTCAAACGCTGCCGGAAACTCGAACAGCCCGGCAACATCATTACCGCAGCCAGGCTGCGCCAGGTCCGACAATCGCCGGAATGCCAGTGTGAAATCAACCTGTTCAGCAGCCATTAGCGCCAGCAGGTCACTGGCCAGCTCTTCATCACCGGATTCCAGGCCCGCCAGGCCCAGTTTGTCGGCCATGACATCGCGGTAGGCCTCCTGGAACTGCCCGGGAAAGGCGTCAATGGACTCCTGGGCCAGGGCAGTGGCCTGTTCCCGGTCGTCGCTCAGCACGGGCACCAGCGCCTGGGCCAGGTTGGCCAGGTTCCAGTGCGCGATACCGGGCTGATTGCTGAATGCGTAACGACCCTGGTGATCGATCGAGCTGAACACGGTATCGGGGTGGAACGTATCCATGAAGGCACAGGGTCCGTAGTCGATGGTCTCACCGGACAGAAGCATATTGTCGGTATTCATCACGCCATGGATAAAGCCCAGCAGTTGCCAGCGGGCGACCAGGCGGGCCTGGGCGGTAACAACATTGTCGAGCAGGGCCCTGGCGGGGTTGGCGGCTTGCGCTACCTCCGGATAGTGGCGCTCAATCACGTAATCCGTCAGTAGCTGCAGCGCTTCGTTGTCCTGTTTGGCGAAAAAATACTGGAAGGTACCAATCCGGATATGGCTGCGCGCCACCCGAGTCAGCACCGCGCCCGGCAGGGCGTCGGGAGGACGGAACACGTGCTCGCCTGTAGTTACCGCGGCCAGCGCACGGGTGGTCGGCACGCCCAGCGCCGCCATGGCCTCACTGACCACGTACTCTCTTATTACCGGTCCCAGCGGCGCCCGGCCATCGCCTCCGCGTGAATAGGGAGTGGGGCCCGAACCCTTGAGCTGTACATCGTAACGCACACCATCACGGCCAATGACCTCCCCCAGCAGGATCGCCCGGCCATCGCCAAGCTGTGGCACCCAGCCACCAAACTGGTGCCCGGCATAAACGGCGGCCATTGGGTCGGCACCCTCCGGCAGGCGGTTACCGGCCAATACTTCGGTGCCTTCGGGCGACGCGAGCCAGGCTGCATCGAAGCCCAGCGTGTCCGCCAGCGCCGCGTTGACCCGAATGGGCCCGGGGACCGCGACCGGCGCAGGTGCCAGTTTCGTATAAAAGCGATCGGGCAGCTTCAGGTAGCTGTTATCAAAGTCCGGGTGCTTGATCATGGTCATGATGATAAATCACCAACGTGTGCCTTGCCTGTTTGTTGCTAAAATAGTGCGATCCCCCCAGGCCAACCGAGTGCCCTCTATGTCGTATCCAATGCCATTTATCAAAAGTCTTCTGATCTCCTGCCTGGCGATCACCATCGCAGACATCCAGGCTGCACAGGTCGACACCACGCAGCTTTCCGATACCGTTAAAACGCTTGCTTCGGACGAGTTCGAGGGCCGCGCACCCGGTGGCCCCGGTGAAGACATCACCGTTAATTACCTGGTTGACCGCTTCAAGGCATTGGGCCTGTCACCAGGCGGCGAAAACGGCAGCTGGACCCAGACCGTGCCGCTGATCCACACCCAGGTGCAGGAGCCCGCCACCCTGAGTTTTGGAATCGGCAACTACCAAATGGCACTGAAGCAAGCTCGCGATATCGCGATCGAGACCAGCCGGGCGCAGGAAAAAATCACCATAGATAAAGCCCCCATTGTATTTGTGGGCTTCGGCGCCAGCGCCCCGGAACGCGAGTGGGACGATTATGGCGATATGGATCTGACCGGCAAAGTCGCGTTGTTCCTGGTTAACGACCCGGATTTTGCGGCCGAACCGGACGAAGACGTTGCCGGGCGTTTTGGAAACCGGCGGATGACTTACTACGGCCGTTGGATGTACAAGTTCGAGGAAGCTGCACGGCGCGGCGCCCTGGCTGCATTGGTCATCCATGAGGATAAGGCTGCTGGATACGGCTGGACAGTCGCTGCTTCAGGCCCTGGCGAGAGCTATGCAATCGCCAGCCCCGAGGGAAGCGACTTGCCGGTCACCTTGCAGGGCTGGTTGCACTTTGATGCGGCAGCACGGCTTTTTTCAAGCACAGGACTCGACCTTGATGAGCAGCGCATGCTGGCCCGCAGCCCGGATTTTGAGGCTTTCGAACTGCCGGGCGTCAGTTTCAGTGCAGACCTCGATGTCGCCGTCGAGCGAGTTGAAAGCCAGAACGTGCTGGCAATCATGCCCGGCACCACCCATCCCGAAGAGACCCTGATGGTGTCTTCGCACTGGGATGCATATGGCCATGGCGAGCCCGACGCCCAGGGCCGCACCATCCGTCCCGGCGCCAATGACGACGCACTGGGAACGGCTGCCGTACTGGAGGTCGCCCGCGTACTCAAAGCCGGGTCACCACTGCAGCGCAGCGTTGTTTTTGCCGTGTGGACAGCGGAGGAAAGTGGAATGCTGGGATCCGCCGCCTACACCAGTAAACCCATCTATCCGCTGGAGAAAACTGTAGCCAATTTCACCTTCGATATCATGCAAACCGCCGGGCTGGCCAAAGACGTCATCCTGGTGGGTGAAGGCCAAAGCGACCTGGAAGGTGACCTGGAACGTGCTGCCGCCGCGCAGGGCCGCGTCGTGACACCGGAGAACCTGCCCGAAAACGGCCTGTTCTTCCGCGCCGACCATTTCTCCATGGCGCGGGGCGGCGTGCCGGTACTGTTGATCATGGGCATCGCCGGCGGCTCAGACCTGGTCGAAGGCGGCCGCACCGCGGGTGATGCGTGGATCGCCCAGTTCACCGGTAACTGCTATCACCAGACCTGTGATGAATGGAGCGCGGACTGGGATCTAAGCGGGGCAGCCCAGGATACCGAGTTGTTCCTGACCATCATTCGCGATCTCGGCGATTCGCGCCGCTGGCCGCAGTGGAAAGCCGAATCTGAGTTCAGGGCCATTCGGTCAGAGAGCGACGCCGTTCGTGCCAACTGAAATGTACAAAAAATACCCGGTCTTCGAGTACCGCATCGAAGGAAATCCCGATGGCCCAAGCCTGGTGTTCATCCATGGCTGGCCGGACAATGCGAGCTTGTGGCGAAACCAGGTCGACGCCCTGGGCAGCGAATTCCGTTGTGTACTGGTGACCCTGCCAAATTTCGGCGAGCAACCCGTCAAAGCCGGCGGCTTCGACTTCCCGGAGTTGGTGGATCAGCTGGCCGCTACGATCCGGCTGGTTCAGCCGGATGGAAAAGTCGGGCTGGTCACGCACGACTGGGGCGCTTACCTCGGCTATTTTCTTGAGAAAAAACACCCTGAACTGATCGATAAAATGGCAGCCCTGGACATTGGCGGCCACCTTGGGTCCCCGGGGCTTAAGGCGACCCTGATGATCATGGCTTACCAGTGGTCGCTTGTTGCCTGCTGGATAATCGGAGGCCTGATACCGCCACTGGGCAGGTTGATGTCGAAGGCTGTGGGCAAAGTCATCCGGGTACCGAAACGACAGCGCGCCAATCTTCGTTCGCGTTATAACTACTCTTACTTTTATCTCTGGCGCGGCATGTTACTTCCATGGAAGCGAACCAGTCTGCTGGGCAGGTATCGCCCCCAATGCCCGGTGCTCTATCTGTTCGGCGAGCGTAAACCGCTGATGTTCCATTCACCCAAATGGCTGGAAATCGTCGCCGCAAGCGGCGGACGGGCAGAAGGCGTTGCTGGAGCCGGGCACTGGCTGATGGAATCCCACGCCGCAGAGGTCAACAAAAAGCTCGTCGACTGGTTTTCTAGTCTCTGAGCCCGGTCATCTCCCAGCGCAACATGGCAATCATATTTGCCATGCTCTCAATTAAAACGAGCAAAAAATACGCAGACGTCTATACTCAGCCCGCACTATAACTAAAAACACACTCGAGGAGATCTTCATGAAGAAAGTAGTATCACTAGCAATTCTTGCACTAGCTCTGACTTTCGCCAGCAGTTCCATCCTGGCAGATTACGTTGTTACCTCTTACACCTGTGAGATGAAAGAAGGTAAAAAAGCAGCCGATGTGCAGGCGATCAATAGTAAATGGCTCAAATGGGTACATTCCAACGTCAGCAAAGACGTCAAAAGCGCCGTTGGCAGCCCGATTGTAGGAAACCAGGAAATTTTCATCTTTGTAGACACTTATCCCGACCTCAATACCTGGGCAGCAGCTCAAACCGCGCTGGACAGTGACGCGGCCAAAGAGCTCGAAGATCTTTTCGAAGACGTATCTTCCTGTTCAGAGAACAAGCTCTGGAAGTTCACAGACACCAAGTAAGCCAGCCTGATGGCTTTGCCGGACACCCCCAATACGGGGGTGTTCGCTCAAAGCGCTTAGCGGAAAGTTTGTTCCTGGCAGATGCTTCAGGCCGGGGCCGGATGCTCCTCGCGAATCTCTTCACGCCACTCGGACAGGTTTCTCTCAATTGCCCAGAATCCGGCGACCCATAAAAACTGGTCCCAGGCCCACACCCAGTGCCCGGTCCAGGCCCAGTAAGCCCCATGGACCAATAGGATTGCATAGCCAAACCTGGCGGCATGACTGGCCACCATCAGGGCGCCGCCGGTAATGTCGCGGTTTTGCAGCCACACCGCCAATTCGATGGCCCAGATCACCAGCAGCCATATCACCGCATCCTGGAAGTCGATCCAGACCTGTTGCTGTTCCAGTTCAAAGCCGGCGCTGTCAGTGATCACCGAGGGGTCGAGCATGTAGAACGTCGTATCGTTTGAAAGCGTACTACAGTTTTCAGACGTCACGATCTCGTAACGGTAGTTATAACCGTACGAAATCTCCTGGTCGGCCACCTGGCAAAGCCGGGTAATTGACGGGGAGGGCTGGACGACGTAAACATCCACCATGGAATTGACCCGCGCGTAGACCGTGTGTGCCAGGAAGATATAGCAGACCAGTCGCATGCCATGGATGCTCCACCGCACCCAGCGCTTTTTCAGCGCATCATCCAGCGAGTAGGTTTCCAGTTCGAGCATGAACAGCAGCCCGAACCAGGCGAACTCATCGATGGTGGTGGCAAATTCCTCGGTCCACATCAGAAAAGTACCGCCCTGGCGCAACACGTGCGAGGCGATATAGAACTCCTCGATCGCGTAATACCCCCAGTTCAGCAGCAACAGGGAATAGACCGTCCACTTGACCAGTTGACCCTTGTCCAGCCTTTGCCAGCGGCTGGCTAAGCTAGTGGCGGCAATTTCCGACAAGCACCGACCTCCTATCTGAAGTCAGGAAAGCATAACCGAAAAAAAAGGGGTCAGAACCTTATTTTTACTCAACTACCGGGTAACAGGGATCTCCCCACAGCTGGTTGTGGTTCTCCATCATCAGGTGAATCACAGCCGGGACCAGGTAGCCGAGAATATTGGCGCCATCTTTCATTTGCGCCCGGTTAACGCCGCCGTTCCAGGTGGCCCCACCATGGACGATCTGGTTACGCAGCGTGTAAAGACGATCAAATACAACTGCCAGCACCCTGGTCGTATCCATTCTGCCAAGCGCTCGGTTGGCGGCGGCTTTGCTGTTTTCGAAGGCTTCCTTCCACTCGCTCTCTGAGATCAGACCCATCTGGTATTCCCAAAAAGGCTGAAATACGAACTGGTTGTCAATCAGCACGCGAATGGAGCTTGAGAACTGGTTCCAGACAATCTCGGAAAGCAGCCCTTCGCTATCTGATTTAACCAGGCGACTCAGGAACTGCAGAAGCAAACGGCGCTCGGTAAAGACCCGGCGGTCGAGTAGTTCATTGGCATAAGCGGCGTTAAAAGAAATCCACAAAAACAGGAAACGGGCATCGTTGTCGGCTACTTCCCGCTCGGCGCGGCCCAGCCAGCTGAGGGCGCGGTGGACTCGCAGTGAAATTGAAGGCGAGAATCGAGCACCCAGCTCCCGTTGCCTGTCCGTTAACTCTTTGTACGCAAGCATGGTTCAGGCAACTTTCAGGCGCGCTTGCCAAAGATCGTAGTCCGCCTGCATTCGTACCCACATTTCTGCGCTGGCCCCCAGTACGGATTCAAGCGTAATTGCAAATGACGCAGAAATGCCTCGTTTGCCGTTCACAATTTCGTTGATTTTGCGGGGTGCGCATTTACAAAGCGCAGCAAAGTGCGTCTGGTTGATGTTCATCTCGGCCATGTATATTTCGGAGAGCACTTTGCCGGGATGTAGCGGTGATGGATTGTTAATCATGATTTGCTCTAGTGGTAATTCTCAATTTTGACTTCAGAAAACTCACCCGCCGAGTATTTAAAAGCAATACACCAGGGCAGGCCAATCGTCACGCTCCAGTAGCCCTGCCTGTCACCCTGTAGCTTGTGCAACCTGATGTTGGGTGGCTGGCCCTGAATTTTCAGGTCGTTGATCGTCGAGGTCGCATGCATGATGGTTAGTAAAGCTTTCGCCCTTATCCACAAAGCCCTGGGTAAGGCCTTAGACTCGTTCGTCTGCCAAATGTCCTTGGCGATCTTGCCGCTGAACCCAACGATCATGGTAATTCCAGCACCTCATACTATTACACTATCTGTAATAGTGTAAACATTAAAAGTCAAAAACAACAAATATAAAATAATGATGCACTGCCAAACCAGGCTCGGCAGCCGCCAATCATCTGGAAAGGTGTGGGAAATGAAAGTGTCTAGCGCTTAAGCTCCGGCAGCTTTTCCCACTCCTCTTCGGAAATGTCTATTCCGGGCAGGGCAGGATTTTTAAACGGCCAGTCGGCGGCCAGCCAGGCCTTTACCGCCTCGGCAAGTTGCGTTTCCATGCCGCTGGCCAGCTCGCTTTGACGGGCCCAGAGGTATACCTCGGCATCAAAGCCTTGCTTGCGGGTGGGATAGATATATACGCAACCCAGCACACGCGACTCATCCGGTGCGACCACGGTGTAGGCAAACGAGCGACGGCGCTGGAATTCTTTCTGGTGCCAGCCCAGGTCGATCAGGTTCTGCTCCAGCGTCAGCCCTTCTGGCCAGCCCGGCCCGAATAGCTCCTGCAGATGCTGTTTGCTGCTCATCACAGCGTCATAGTCTTTAACCACGTCGTTAACGGTCAGCATACGCAAGTGAAAACGGTCTGTTTCCAGCGTCTCAGGAACTTTGAATTCCGGATTCAACAGGGGAAAAGCGGATTGTGCATGGCTTGCAGAAGACAGGCTCATAAAGGTCATTCCAACGAGAAGAAGAAGTACAGGGCTGAATTTTGATAATCTCATCACAACATTATGCCTAAATCAGAGATAGCGATGACAGAAACAAGAACATTGGAAGAATTCAGGGCGAAATTTCGCGTAGAGGACATGAAGATACTGGAGAACCGCTCGTGGACCTGGTCGGTTCGGCCGGGTCAACCTACCCTGGGCGCCGGAATCCTGTCACTGAACCGCCACGCCGGGAAGTTTTCAGACGTTAGCGCAGAGGAAATGAAGGACCTGGCTGAAATGATTGGAACGCTTGAAGGGACCATCAAGCGGGCGTTCGACCACGCCATCATGAACTACCTGATGCTGATGATGGTGGATCATCATGTTCATTACCACGTCATCCCCCGCTACGAAGGCACACGGTCCTTCGGCGGCAGGGAGTGGGTCGATAACGGCTGGCCGGCGTTGCCGGTGCTGGGAGACAGCCAGCATCCGGATGACCCTGAATTACTGCAACTTATACGAGAGAAGCTGGTTGCAGATTAAGTAGCTGGCTCAGCAGCAATCAGGTCTCACTGGCTTGTGAATGATCATGGTGCGTCTTTGACAAACGGTTCATCAGCGGCAATACGGCAATGGCAATCGCTGTGCAGACCAGGGCAGCGATGCCCAGCTTGTTGAACAGGGCCGTATAGATTGGCAGCGACTCAAGCGGATCGGTGATATTGCGCGGCACGCTGGCGAAGGTGGCCACGAGGCCGCCAAGATATTGCGAGACACCGGAGGCGACAAAATAGGCGCCCATCATGAAACCGCCCATGCGCGCGGGCACGTAGCGCGCGATCATCGCCAGGCCAAGACCGCTGACCAGCAATTCACCGAGCGAGATGGCGCCATACCCCCACACCATCAACCACGAAGAAACCTTGCCCTGGTCGTCGGCCATGTGACCTGACGCGCCGTAGATGAAAAAACCAGCGGCCACGATCACGAAACCGAGGGCGAACTTGGCGGCTATGGAGAGATCCTTGTCAGCCTTGCCGGCTCGCGTGTAAGCCCAGGCCAGAACCGGGCTGAGAACAAAGATCCAGATCGGGTTAAATGCCTGGAACTGGGCCGGAGACCAGTCCCACAGATGAACACCAAAAACGACGAAAGAAGGGTCAACGTTGCGTAACGCAAACAGGGCCAGTGACGTGGACATCTGCTGATAGAAGATGAAATAGAAGACCGTCTGCACCGTCAACACTAACGCCGCAATCAAACCTGCGCGCTCGCTGCGTTGGCTGGTGTGAATCAGGTAGGCAAAAATACCGATCACCACCAAACCGGCAAGATACACAAAAGCGCGCGCAACACCCTGGTGTTCCAGGATGTAGGCCGATGCGAATACCGCCACGACACTGCCGGCCAGCACTACGCCCAGCTTGCCATAATTCAACGGCTGTTCATCCGGCTCCGAACCGATGTGATCCATGTATTGGCGCATCAACAGGTAGTTGATCAGACCCAGCACCAGGCCGATCGCGCAGACTGCAAAAGCGACGTGCCAGCCCAGGCCATTACCGTACTGTTCGTTGACGTAGTCCTTCAACCACGGGGTCAGCAACTGCGAAATCATCGCACCCAGGTTGACCGCCATGTAGTAGATGGTGAAAGCACTGTCGATCCTGGAATCATCACCCTCGTAGATCTTGCGCACCAGGTTGCCGGCGTTGGCCTTGAACAGGCCGTTGCCGACCACGATGACACCCAGGGCACAAAACATGAACCAGACACTTTGGCCCGGCACAACCATCAGGGTGTAACCGACAGTCAGGACCACACCTCCGAGCAACATGGTACGGCGGGTGCCGAGGATTTTGTCACCGATCCAGCCACCAATGGCCGGTGCTACATAGATGAGCGCGGCAGCCGCGCCCCACACCAGCGTGGCGCGTTCATCGGGAAAATCCAGCGCTTGTACCATGTAATAAACGATCAGCGCCTGCATTCCGTAGAAGCCAAAACGCTCCCACATCTCGATGAGGAAGATCGTGGTGAATGCGCGGGTTTGAGATTTGGTTGTGGGCATGGTTTCCATGTCGCCTCCAGATTATTGTTATCCAGGATTTTGGTAAGAGTACCGCAATCGACTCTTGGGGTCAGATCAAAAATGTTGGTATGTAGTATTCTGGCCTCGACTCAAATGACTGGCTGCATGGACACTAAAACCCTCCTCACCACTGCCATTGCGATGATCGCGTTTGCGGCCAACTCGATCCTGTGCCGACTGGCACTGGGCCAGGAGACCATTGACGCCGCCAGTTTTGCCTCCATCCGGGTGATTGCCGGGGCGCTTGTCCTGGGCGTTATTGTCTTTCCGCGTTGGCGGGTGCAGGGCCGGGCCAAAGCAGACTGGCGGACCGTCGCTGCCCTTTTCGTCTACATGGCTTTTTTCGCCTTCGCTTATTTGTCCTTGAGTACCGGAACCGGAGCATTGCTTCTGTTCGGTTCGGTTCAGCTAACGATGTTTGCGGTTGCACTGAAACGCGGAGAGCGATTCACGTCGGTGTCCTGGGCTGGCTTTGTATTGGCTATCGCCGGGCTCGTGTACCTGATCTGGCCTGGAATTACCGCACCGGACCCACTGGGCGCGGCACTCATGGCCATTGCCGGAATTGCATGGGGAAGTTATTCATTGCTGGGCAAAGGCGTGGCCGACCCCCTGGAGGCAACAGCCAACAACTTTATCTGGTGTATACCGCTGGTGCTGGTAACCAGCCTGGTCTTTATGGGTGACATCCACCTGTCGGGCAGAGGTTTTCTGATCGCAGCCCTTTCCGGTGCGGTTGCATCCGGCCTGGGCTATGTCGTCTGGTTCATGGCGCTACGCGGGCTGGCCGCCACACGCGCAGCCACCGTTCAGCTATCGGTGCCCGTTATTGCAGCGCTGGGAGGCCTGGTATTCCTTTCTGAAGAACTCAGTTTGCGCCTGGTGCTTGCCTCGGTGGCAACCTTGAGTGGCATTACCATCGTTCTGCTTCAGCGTTCTGTGCCCGCCGGGGCGAGACCGAAGCGCAGCTAAAGAATAAACACATCCTCTATCGCCAGGTCGAACGTCCTGGCAATCTTGTGGGCCAACTGCAGGGAAGGATTGTATTTACCTTTCTCCAGGAAAACGATCGTCTCCCGCCTGACACCCACCTCTTTGGCCAGGTCCACCTGGGTCATGCCACGGGAGGCCCTAAGCTCCTTAATTCTCGTTTTCATGGAAGTTACGGGCCAGGTAGCCTTTGAGGCCGATTGCAACAAATGCGGACAGCAGGATCCCTGAACCCAGCATGGTTTCCACATCGGGAAAATACCCTTTGAACAGGAAGATAAACAGCCAGATGTACATCGACGTCATGAAGGCGTAATAGCCTGCCTTGTACTTAATGAGTGTGCTCAACTCATCATCCGGTGGGAGACCTACCTTCTCAGCCTGGTATCGCCTCATGTGCGTTACAAAGGCATAAACACCCGAGATCATAATGATGGCGAAAATCCCGACATCCAGTCCACTTGGGATATACCCCGCACGATACACGGCGATGAATCCCCAGATGGAAAGCATGGCCAATACGGATACGAAAACAAGAGAGCTTTTGAGTGGTTTCATAGCCTTATCCAAATGTTATGTATTTCTAACCTTATGTTAGAAATACCACACATCCATGTCAAGCTCTTTATGCACCGCTCTATTCGAACTCAGCTGAAAACTCTTTGCAGTCGTTGAGCATTGCAAACTATGCTTGTGCGCAATAATTCGCCAGGGGTATCGCTATGGATCAGTTTGTGTACGTCATCGTACTGGCCGGATTTTCCAAGCTCGAACTCCCGGGATCCTGATCTATGCACGCGCAGATGCCTTCAAATGACCGTATCAGCGTAATCGATGCATTCAGAGGTTTCGCGTTGGCAGGAATCGTGCTGACGCATATGGTCGAGCATTACATTGCCGCCATGCCGCCACCAGATCTTGCCGCCAGTTTTGCGCCCGGCCCTATTGATCAAATCGTCCAGGGATTGATATTCATTCTCATCACCGGCAAGTTTTTCGCATTGTTTTCTTTCCTCTTCGGGCTGAGTTTCTTTATCCAAATGGATCGTGCTGCGAAGAAGGACTTCGATTTTCGGGTGCGATTCATCTGGCGGCTTGTGATCCTGCTTCTGATCGGCTACCTGCATTCGTTGTTTTATCGCGGCGACATCCTGACTATTTATGCCATCCTCGGATTCTTGCTGGTGTTCTTCTACAACGTGCGCAGCAGCCTCCTGCTGGCCATGGACCTCTTCAACTTCAGCCTCTCCGTCGTGCTGCTGTGCACTTTCGTCCTGATCTTCAGCCGCCCTAAGGGCGGGAAAGTGCTGG
>Ga0316189_10002838_pt1 | contig 16920 bp, 15 predicted proteins | sample LowCovwburrow_MG_FD_204930 | JGI IMG/M metagenome (GOLD analysis project Ga0316189, IMG submission 204930) | Coastal sediment microbial communities from Maine, United States - Lowes Cove worm burrow | ecosystem: Environmental > Aquatic > Marine > Coastal > Sediment | place: USA: Maine... | reverse complement strand
TAGAAGACGCCGCTGTTTTGCTGCTACCCGGCACGATGTTTACGCCCGAAAACGATCAAGCAGGAAAGCGCCAGTTACGCATCGCATTTGCCAATATAGACCGTGCCGGAATCGGTGCGCTTTTTGACAGGTTGAAATCGGTCGCACTCTGAGCCTTGCCCCCCTGCGTTGAACCGCCTAAACAACCTCAATCGATTTTGTAGGAGTGACTTATGGCGGGCGGTAAAACAGGCAGTGTTTCCAAACTATTTGTCTGGATCATCCTTCTTCTTTTGATTGTTGGGCTAGGTGGCTTTGGGGTCAGTAACTTTGGCGGCTCTGTGCGCAGTATCGGTGCTGTTGGAGACAAAGAAATCAGCGTTGATGACTATGCGCGGGCACTCCAGCAGGAATTGCGCGCCTTTCAAGCACAAACAGGCCAGACCCTGCCGCTTCAGCAAGCCCGGGTTTTTGGCCTTGATCAGAACGTCATTCAGCGGCTTGTTGCAACTGCGGCCCTTGATAACGAAACAGCACGGATAGGTTTATCAGTCGGAGATGAACAAGTACGCCGCCAGTTACTTGATATCGCCGCGTTTCAGGGGATCGACGGGCAGTTCGACCGCGACGCGTATAGATTTGCCTTGCAACAGTCGAATCTGAACGAGCGGGAATATGAAACCAGAATAAGAGAAGAAACCGCGCGCACCTTATTGCAAGGCGCCGTGATTGGCGGGGTTGAGCCGTCAGAGACCTTTGCGAACAGCATTTTGAATTATGTTGCTGAAAGACGGACCTTTACGTGGATCAGACTGGACGAGTCGTCTTTGGTTTCGCCTTTACAAGAACCGTTAGAAGAAGATCTTACCACCTACTATCAGGCGAATACTGCCGATTTTACCGAGCCCGGGAAGAAACGCATCAGTTACGTCTGGATTGCGCCTGATATGATTCTGGACACAATCGAAATTGATGATGAAGCATTACGTGCGCTCTATGACTCGCGAATCGAAGAATTTGTCACTCCAGAACGCCGCCTGGTAGAACGCCTTGTTTTTGCAGACCAATCTGACGCGGATGCAGCAGACCAACGCTTGAATTCCGGCGAAATCAGTTTCGATGACTTGGTTGCTGAACGCGGCTTATCGCTGACGGATATTGACCTTGGGGACGTTACAAAAAACGAACTCGGCGCAGCAGGAGAAACCCTTTTTGAACTGACAGAACCCGGCGTTACGAGCCCTCTGTCATCATCGTTGGGACCCGCAATTTTCCGCATGAACGGAATTCTTCCGGCGCAAGAAACGACCTTTGAAGAAGCCCGCAGATCATTGGTCGACGAATTTGCGCTTGATCGCGCCAGACGGATCATTGCTGACAGCGCCAGCAACATCGATGATCTATTGGCTGGCGGTGCCTCGCTCGAAGAAATTGCGGACGAGACCGAAATGCGGCTTGAAGAAATCGACTGGTGGGATGGTCTGGGTGAACGGATTGCCGCTTACAACAGCTTTCGAGATGCAGCCAGAGACGTGAACGACGGGGATTTCCCAGAACTCCTCGAACTGGAAGATGGCGGATATTTCGCATTGCGTCTGGATGACCTTATCGACCCAACGCTAAGCCCTATTGATGACGTGCGTGACAAGGTTGTTAGCGGTTGGGAAAACCAACAGACAGAAACGCGATTGCTCGAGCTTGCAGAGCAGTTGAGCGGCCAGATTGCAGAAGGTGTTCTTCCTGAAAGCCTTGGCCTGAGCGGAACCCTTGCCAGCGACCTCACGCGAGATGGTTTCATTGAAGGTGCGCCCGACAGCTTTGTGACCGATGTCTTCGGTATGGCAAATGGTGATGTAACGGTTATCGAGGGTTTTGGCGCGGTTTACATCGTGCGGCTTGATTCGATCGACCCGCCAGATCAGACATCACCCGATACCGAGGCGTTGCAGGCAAACCTTGATCAGCAAATTGTGCAATCCGTATCACAGGACATCTTCGAGGCTTACGCGCGCGCCTTGCAAAACTCTGCGGGTCTAAGCCTAAACCAAACGGCGATCACCGCCGTGAACGCACAGTTTCCGTAGAGGACTGATCGTGGCGCTGACACCCTCTTTTTCGGACTTCGAAACCGGATATAGCGAAGGCCACAATCAGGTGGTCTACACACGGCTTGCGGCAGATCTCGATACTCCTGTGTCTTTGATGCTGAAACTCGCTGGTGCGCGCAAAGACAGCTTTATGCTTGAAAGCGTGACAGGTGGCGAAATTCGCGGGCGTTACTCTATCGTTGGCTTGAAACCGGACCTGATCTGGGAATGTCGCGGAACATCTGCACGCATAAACCGCGAAGCGCGCTTTGAGACAGATAATTTTCAGGAAATACCCGAAGAACCGCTTGCAAGCCTTCGGTCGCTGATTGCGGAAAGCCGCATTGATATGCCTGATGATCTGCCCTCTTCGGCGGCGGGGCTGTTTGGCTACCTTGGCTACGACATGATACGGCTTGTCGAACATCTGCCCAACGTAAATCCTGATCCGCTTGGCCTACCCGATGCTGTGATGCTGCGCCCCTCTGTTGTGGCGGTGCTGGATGGTGTTAAGGGCGAGGTCACCGTGGTGTCACCCGCCTGGGTCGCGTCTGGCATGAGCGCGCGCGCAGCCTATGCACAAGCCGCTGAACGCGTGATGGACGCCGTGCGCGACCTTGAACGCGCGGCATCTGGTGAAACACGCAATCTGGGGGGCGAAGCAGAACTTGGCCCCCTCAACTCGAATTTCACCCACGATGGATATTTGGCAGCTGTTGAGAAAGCTAAGGAATACATCCGTGCGGGGGATATTTTTCAGGTTGTGCCAGCACAGCGCTGGACCCAGGACTTCCCACTGCCGCCCTTCGCGCTTTACCGAAGTCTGCGCCGCACCAACCCGTCGCCCTTTATGTTCTATTTCAATTTTGGCGGCTTTCAGGTCGTCGGAGCCAGCCCCGAAATTCTCGTCCGGGTTTTTGGGCGTGAGGTTACGATCCGCCCCATAGCAGGAACACGCCCGCGCGGAGCCACGCCAGCGGAAGACAAAGCGCTCGAGGCCGACTTGCTTTCAGATCAGAAAGAGTTGGCAGAACATCTGATGCTGCTGGATCTCGGGCGTAATGACGTGGGCCGTGTGGCCAAGGTTGGCACGGTACGCCCCACCGAAGAATTCATCGTAGAACATTACAGCCATGTCATGCACATCGTTTCCAACGTTGTGGGTGAACTGGCCGATGATCAGGATGCGCTTTCCGCGTTTTTCGCCGGGATGCCAGCAGGCACAGTTTCAGGCGCCCCTAAAGTGCGCGCAATGGAAATTATTGACGAACTGGAACCTGAAAAGCGTGGCGTTTATGGTGGCGGCTGCGGTTATTTTGCAGCGAACGGTGACATGGATATGTGTATCGCATTGCGAACAGCGGTGGTGAAAGACGAAAAGCTTTATATTCAGGCAGGTGGCGGCGTTGTCTACGACAGCGACCCGGAGGCCGAGTATCAGGAAACCGTCAACAAATCCAAAGCCATACGTAAGGCCGCTGAAGACGCAGGCCGCTTTACCCGCACCACAAACAACTGATTAGCGCATTGTTCTGGCGCAATTAATTGTCCAAGCAACACCTCTTAGCCGCATCATTCACGCCATTCCCCGCGAGTCTAAGATTGTGACTTCAGAATGGCCGAGATAGGTGCGATTGCCATGTTGGCAGCCTTGTCTTCCAAGCCCCAGGACAGCAACCCGGAAATACTGTCACTGTAAAGGTGCCCAACCATAATAACCGAACCTTCCTGCTGAGCGCGGAATGCGGCCCTGTCCATGTAGCGCCGGATGACCGGGCCGCTTTCGCGGTTGCTGTCAAATTCCCGAAAGGCAAGTGCCACAGGAACTTCGTTTCGCGCAGCGACCTGCTCGATCGCATTTAACCCTTTGCTGAGTGCAACAAGACCATGGCCGCTTTCAGCCAGTATCTGCGCCACCTGTTGCGCCCGGTTTCGGTCAGAACCGATCTGTCCTGCGTCAAACACCGCAACCGCATCAGGAAGGGCCGAGAGCGCACTTTGAAGAACAATTTCCACATCGCTGTTGGTCGCACCCTCGGGCAACCGAAGATACAACATCACCTCGAAACCAGCCTCTCTGTAGCGTGCTGAGCGTGCGCCCGCATCGGGCAGTGCGCCATCCACAGCGAAACTAATGGGAAACGGCAAACGCGCGGCCAGATCCGCGTCGATGCCTTCGTTCCCGTCGTCTATCAATATGATAGAGAACAGTGGTTTGTTGTCCGGGTTCTCAAAAGGAATTGAGTTTGCCTCCAAAGCGCTCTTCGGTAACTCTTCCGTTGCTTCGCTGGCGGTTTCATCTGTGTTGTCCGCATCTTCTCCGATACGCGGCAACCTGTTTGTTGTCACGTTTGGCGCCAGATCACTGATCTCGGGGACTGGCATGCGGATAACGGGAGGATCGACAACAGTTGGTGCCTCGCTCACCTCTGGGGTTTGAGGCTCAGCAATTTCAGGTGCCGGCTCTTCACTAATCTCAGGCTGCACGACGGCGATGTCTTCGCCTTCCTGCAAATCCGTAGGCTGGCTTGCAGCATCTTCCGAAACGGAAGGTTCCTCGATCTGTGGAATCGCAGCCTCTTGAACTTCAGGGGCTGGTACGGTTGCCTGATCTATTTCCTCTTCGACTTGCGTCACAGATGGCGGCTCAGAAGATTCGTTCGAAACATTCGGAACCGCAGTTTCTGCCGGCGTCACCGGAACCGCAGAAACCGTCGGCTGATTTGCAACATTATCCGGTTCAACACTTACACCGGTTTCTGACGCTCCTTCTTCAGGCACCGTCAGGCTGGCCTGAGGACTGCTTACTTCACTCGGAGCGGCGACAGACTCCTGCTCCAGGCTTGGCGCGCTTCGATCTTCTTCTACCAATGGAGGCGACAGGCTTGGCCCGGTAGCAATATCTTCCACATTTTCCGTTTGCGGAACCACTGGTTCCGTCTCGGGTTTTGCCTGATCAAATTCGGACCCTGCGGGCACTTCCACCTCGCGCGCCTGCGGCGCGCCGGCCACGCCGGGTGGCAAATCAGCCAACTGAGAAACGATCACCGTCAAAAAGCAACCGATTGCGGTTCCCCACAAAATACCTGAAATAAATCCGCGTCCCACAGCATTCTCCGTCTGTTTCTGCTCAATTCACATACCGCTCAGGTCTTGACCCTATTGCAGCACTCTGAACATGTATACCTCGACTGAAGCGGGTGTTCACCCCTAATTGATGAAAGCCGGACAATGCTGCTCCTAATCGACAACTATGACAGTTTTACTTACAACCTTGTTCACTATCTGGGCGAACTTGGTGCCGAAGTTGTTGTACGCCGAAATGATGCTCTTGATGTTCAAGAGGCGATGGCCATGCGCGCTGATGCGATTCTCTTGTCACCCGGGCCTTGCGATCCCGCGCAGGCAGGCATTTGCCTTGCCCTGACCGAGGCGGCAGCAGAAACCAAAATCCCGTTACTTGGTGTTTGTCTTGGCCATCAGACGATTGGCGAAGCCTTCGGTGGTAAAGTTGTGCGCTGCCACGAAATCGTGCATGGAAAGATGGGCACGATGCACCACGCTGGAACAGGCGTATTTGCAGGGCTTCCCTCGCCGTTTGAAGCGACGCGATACCATTCCCTTGTCGTCGAACGCGAAAGCCTGCCAGAGTGCCTCGAGGTGAACGCATGGCTTGAAGATGGGACGATCATGGGACTCAGACACAAGACGCTACCAATCCACGGTGTCCAGTTTCACCCGGAATCAATTGCTTCAGAACATGGCCATAAGTTGCTGCAAAACTTTCTAAACACGGTAAAGGTGGCCGCATGAGCGACGCATTAAAACCTCTTATCGGCGCTGCCGCTGACCGGGCTTTGACGCGCGCCGAAGCAGAGACCGCCTTTCAGATATTATTTGAAGGTGAAGCAACGCCCAGCCAGATTGGCGGTTTGCTAATGGCGATGCGTACGCGCGGAGAAACGGTTGAGGAATTTGCTGCCGCCGCCGCCGTAATGCGCTCTAAATGCCTTGCTGTGAATGCACCCGAAGGTGCGATGGACATTGTCGGCACCGGCGGGGATGGCAAAGGCACACTGAATATTTCCACTGCGACAGCGTTTGTTGTGGCAGGTGCTGGTGTCTGTGTTGCAAAACACGGCAACCGCAATCTGAGCTCCAAATCAGGGGCTGCTGATGCGCTTGGTCAGCTTGGCATCAATGTCATGGTTGGCCCATCGGTTGTAGAGCGCGCCCTGAAAGAGGTCGGTATCGGATTTATGATGGCCCCGATGCATCACCCGGCAATGGCGCATGTTATGCCGACCCGCACAGAACTTGGCACACGCACAATTTTCAACATTCTTGGCCCACTGACCAACCCTGCCGGCGTGAAGCGCCAGTTAACCGGTGCCTTTTCGCGCGATCTGATTCGGCCAATGGCCGAAACATTGTTAGCGCTCGGATCTGAAAAGGCATGGCTCGTGCATGGCGCTGACGGAACAGACGAACTGTCAATCGCAGGCATAAGCTGGGTTGCCGCACTTGAGGATGGCGCGGTGTCTGACCGTGAATTGCATCCCGAAGAAGCAGGGTTACCTCTTCATCCGTTTGAAGCAATCCTTGGCGGCACGCCCGAAGAAAACGGGCAGGCGTTTAACGCGCTGCTTGATGGTGCGCCTTCGGCGTATCGCGACGCCGTTTTGCTTAACGCCGCCGCAGCACTAGTTGTAGCCGGAGTGGCTCATGATCTCCCCGAAGGGGTCGATATGGCCCGGGCTTCTATCGATTCAGGCGCGGCCAAATCCAAGGTTATCGGCCTTGCACACATTACATCGGAGCCCCAATGACAGGAACCGTTCTTGATAAGATCAAAGCTTACAAGCTTGAAGAAGTCGCCGCACGCAAGGCCGAGCGCCCATTTGCCGAGGTCGAGGCAGCCGCAAGTGAAGCTTCGCCAACACGCGGGTTTGCGCAGTCGCTGATCCGCGCTACACACACGGGATATGGTTTAATCGCCGAAATTAAGAAAGCGAGCCCGTCCAAGGGCCTGATCCGCGCGGATTTTGACCCGCCTGCGCTTGCGCAAGCTTACGAGGCGGGCGGCGCGACCTGTTTGAGTGTTCTGACCGACACACCGTCCTTTCAGGGGGCTGACGCCTTTCTTACGGCCGCGCGAAACGCAACCTCCCTGCCCGCTCTGCGCAAGGATTTCATGTATGATCCATATCAGGTCGCAGAGGCGCGCGCGCTCCACGCGGACTGCATATTGATCATCATGGCCAGCGTAAGCGACGCCCAGGCCGCCGAACTTGAAGATGCAGCCATAGGCTGGGATATGGACGTTCTAATCGAAGTTCATAACGAGGAAGAACTTGACCGCGCTGCCACGCTTAAATCTTCGCTGTTGGGTATTAACAATCGAGACCTCAAGACATTTGAAACATCGCTCGACATAACACGGCGCCTGTCGCGCCTCGCGCCAGCCGAAAAGGTTCTTGTATCTGAGAGCGGCCTGAACTCGCCCGCTGATCTTGCTGATATGGCGCGGTACGGGGCGCGTGTGTTTTTGATTGGCGAGAGCCTGATGCGGCAGGAAGATGTGGCTGCGGCGACTCGTGCGCTGCTCGCGAACCCGTTAATGCCCGGGGGGATGTAGATGAGTGGATTGACCCATTTTGATGGCAAGGGTGACGCCCATATGGTCGACGTGTCTGAAAAGGCCGTCACAACGCGCGTTGCTATTGCGGCTGGTTGCGTTAAGATGTCACGTGAAACCCTTGAAACTATTACAGAAGGTCGGGCTAAAAAGGGTGATGTCCTTGGGGTCGCACGACTTGCCGGTATCATGGGGGCGAAAAAAACCTCTGAACTGATCCCGCTCTGTCACCCTTTGCCCATAACGAAAGTTGCGGTTGAGCTTTCACCAGACAGCGATTTGCCGGGTATAATGATCGAGGCAACCGTAAAAACAACGGGCCAGACCGGCGTTGAAATGGAAGCCCTTACTGCGGTTACGACAGCCGCACTGACCCTTTATGACATGGTAAAAGCCGTTGATAAGTCCATGGTCATTTCCGATGTCCGCCTGATCCTGAAAGAAGGCGGTAAATCAGGGCGTTACGAGGCAAAATAATGATTACTGTCGCTGAGGCGCTTGACCGGGTCTTATCTCTTTTTGAACCGCTTGAACATGAAATCGTACCATTGGCAGCAACCTGTGGGCGTGTTCTTGCCCAGCCGGTAACCGCAAACCGTAGTCAGCCGCCTTTCGCAGCCTCCGCAATGGATGGCTACGCCGTTATGGGTATCGAGGCAGAACCAGACGCAATGTTCAAAGTGATCGGGGAATCTGCGGCCGGGCACGGATTTGACGGGGTTGTTAAAGCGGGTCAGGCAGTGCGTATTTTTACCGGCGCTCCGCTTCCAACCGGTGCGACGCGCGTTATCATTCAGGAAGATGTCAATCGCACTGGTGATGTCATCACCTTAAAACGCGATCTGGATCAGAAAGATTATATCCGCCCTGCCGGTGCTGATTTCAGCAAAGGTGATACAATCAAGGCGCCCCGTCTCATTTCGCCCAGCGATGTTGCCCTGTTTGCATCGATGAACCTTCCTGCTGTTCCTGTGGTACGGCAACCTGTCGTAGCGCTGATTGCGACAGGTGATGAACTGGTCATGCCAGGCGATGTTCCAAATCAGGATCAGATCATCGCATCGAACAGTTTCGGGTTGAAAGCGTTGTTCGAACAGCACGGTGCTGAGGTTCGTATGCTTCCGATTGCAAGCGATACAGAAAGTTCACTTCGCACAGCATTTGAATTGACCAAAGGTGCTGATCTTATCGTCACAATCGGTGGAGCCTCGGTTGGTGACCACGATCTTGTTGGGAAAGTTGCAGCCGATCTTGGGATGGAACGCGCATTTTACAAGGTGGCCATGCGCCCCGGAAAACCCCTGATGGCAGGCAAACTCTCGGGCACCCCAATGGTCGGATTGCCCGGAAATCCTGTTTCGTCAATGGTTTGTGGTCATATCTTCATCTTGCCAGCTTTGCGCAAACTACAGGGACTTCCGGAACAACCCGCAGCATTGCTAAAAGCAGAGCTCGCCGCGCCTCTGGGCCAAAACGGCCCTCGGGAACATTATATGCGTGCCAAGGTAAGTGGCGGAGAAATCACCGCTTTTGCGCGTCAGGACAGTGCCCTGCTAACGGTCCTGGCAGACGCTAATGCGCTTTTGGTGCGTGAACCCCATAATCCGGCAAAAGAAGTTGGAGCAACAGTCAGCTACCTGCTGCTCTAGCGTATTCCCATCAGAAATGTTGACACAAAAAGGGAACATGGGTAGAACATGTCCTGAACACCCATGAGGAACATGGGGTAATCGGGCGAGAGGATTAGTGAGATGCTGACCAAGAAGCAATTGGAATTGCTCAGTTTTATCAACAAGAGGGTACAGCGCGATGGCGTTCCACCTTCTTTTGACGAAATGAAGGAGGCGCTGGACCTCCGATCAAAGTCAGGTATTCACCGTTTGATCACCGCGCTGGAAGAGCGAGGCTTTATTCGGCGACTTGCCCACCGTGCCCGTGCAATAGAAATCGTGAAACTGCCCGAAACTCTTGGCGGAACAGGGTTTCAGCCTCGGGTGATCGAAGGTGACAAACCTGAAGCGACACCCGCTTTGGCGATGCAAATTGAAAAAACACATGCCCTTGAGCTGCCCGTTTTAGGGCGTATTGCTGCCGGTGTCCCGATCGAAGCGATAAGCGAAGCGTCCCGCAGTGTTGCGGTTCCGGGCCAGATGCTGACAAGCAAAGACCCGCATTACGCGCTTGAAGTCAAAGGCGACTCGATGATCGACGCCGGGATCAACGATGGTGATGTTGTCGTTATTCGGGAAACGAACACCGCTGATAATGGGGATATCGTTGTCGCGTTGATCGAAGGATATGAGGCGACTCTCAAAAGGTTCCGTCGCAAAGGTGATATGATCGCGCTTGAAGCGGCGAACCCGGCTTATGAAACGCGTGTGCTGCCGCAGAACCAGGTTAAAGTTCAGGGGCGACTTGTCGGATTGATCCGCACCTACTAGGCACATCAACGCCGGGTCCAAAGCCTGTTTCCAGCGCGTTCTGCTGCCGTGACGCGCCTTAGGCCAGTCGGTGTCACGTAAATCGCGATGCTGCCGTTTTGTTTGAAGTAATCCGCATCCAGAAATTCGCAGTCTTCTCTCGGCCTTTCCTGGGCAATTGATGTTATAATCCACTGATCACTAGCGCATGCCGTTTCAATATGCGGTACTGCCGCTTTGCCAGTAAGATGAACAAACGCCACACCGCCAAGCGTAAAGCGTGTCCCATTCTCGGGAAACTCAAAACCTCTACGCGCATATGCTTCGTCCTGATCTGCGGCGTCACCATCATTCTCAAGCCAGCTAAGCGCAGTAAAACCGTCGCCTCGCGGCTTACTCAGTGCGCGCCCCTGATCGGTCATCAGCCCAATCAAGCCACCCGTCTCTGATATTAACAACTGAGGTCGTTCAGTTTCTGCCCAAAGGAAAAAGCCAGCAGCAAGGCCCAAAATTCCGAGAAAGCGCGGCTTTCCAGCCCACAGAACCAGAAACAATGCACCAAGTACAATGAGCGGCAGAACGATTGGGACCGGCGTTACGATTTGAATGGCCGCGCCTTCCAGATTTGCCACCCAATTCGCGACTGCAAGAATCCACTTTATTCCAAGCCGCATGACGACAAAGCCAACCCAACTAAGCCCAAATGGCGTAAGCAGCAACGCAACAACCGCAGACGGGATCACAACACTGCCCATCATCGGAACCGTAAGCAGATTGGCGAGCAGCCCATACTGCGCAATTTGGTTGAAATGCGCGGCCGCAATTGGCGCTGTTGCAACGCCTGCAATGGCCGAGGACACAAGCAACGCCAGAACAGGACGCAGTGCTTTTGGTATTTTCCAAGTCTGCCAGTTCTGTAGTGCTCCAAAAACAGCGACCAGCGCGGTTGTCGCGGCAAATGACATTTGGAAACCCGGGCCAATCAGGCTTTGGGGATACAGAACCAGCACGATCAAGGCTGCAACGGCCACAGCCCGCAAGGTCAGCGCACGCCTGTCAAAACAAACGGCAGTCAACATAACGGCGACCATGATGTAGGCGCGCACAGTTGCAATGCTTCCGCCCGAAAGCAAAAGATACCCTGTCGCAACGCAAAGTGCCGCGACCGCCGAGATTTTCTTGACCGGAAGCCGAAGCGCCAAAAATGGGAGCAGCGCCAACCCATACCGCAGGGACCCAAACACAAAAGCCGTAAGCAAACCCATGTGAAGCCCCGATATCGCGAGCAGATGCGCAAGGTTTGAGCGGCGCAGGTTCTCCATCGTTTCGGTGCTGATAGCACTTCGGTCCCCGGTCATGATCGCAGCCGCGAACGCGCCCGCCTCGCCTGGAACCGCGTTCTGGATGGCGTGCGAATAGTCTTGCCGAAGCTTTCTGATCTTCAGTACGGCATTCCCGGGCGTCGGCGGGCTAAGAACCAGAACTGGACTGCGCGTGTATCCCACCGCACCAAGGCGCTCGAACCACGCCTTGCGTCGGAAATCAAAACCACCCGGCTCTGCCGGCCCCTGTGGCGGCGAAAGATGCCCCGTCAAAATAACTATTGCGCCAATTTCGCCAAGAAAGGTGCTGTTTCTGTCATGGAGTGATACACGTACCCGGTGCGGGGTATGCGTTACGTTTTCCAGAACAACATGATCAAGCGTTATCCGTAACTTATTGCTTTGTGATCGGTCGATGTTAACGACCCGGCCCTCAATCGGTCCGTAATACCGAAATCCAAGTTTTGGTGCGTCTGCTCTGTGGGCGTGAACCCCCGCCACAACTACACCGGCAAGTATCAACGCAATGCAGAGAATTACGGGGGACATTTCTTCGTTTGACAGGCGCGCCAGACCCAACAAAAACAGGACCCCGAGGGTGAGCAAAAGAAAGGCGATGCCCTGTGGCTCTTCTGACAAACCAAAGTAAGTACCAATTCCAACACCCAGACAAACCGGGGCCCAGGGAAACAAATACCCCCTTTGCGTCGCCAACAGATGAAAGGGGTTGAGAACGCGGCGCACCCTTGTCCTAAGCCTCCGGTCTCACTAAAACAGCCTGAACGCTAATCTCCTTATGGTTTCCAGAAAGTTAACGCCCAATGTCAGAGCGCCCAGTCGTTACCCGTTTTGCCCCGTCGCCCACCGGATTTTTGCATATCGGTGGTGCGCGAACGGCGTTGTTTAACTGGCTGTATGCGCGTGGTCGCGGCGGAAAGTTTCTGCTTCGCATAGAAGATACGGACCGGGCACGCTCTACCCCGGAAGCAACTGCAGCAATCTTACATGGGCTGGAATGGCTTGGGCTGGACTACGATGGTGAAGCCGTTAGCCAATTTGAATGCGCAGACCGCCACGCCGAAGTTGCACATGCGATGCTTGCCTCCGGCCATGCTTACAAGTGTTTTTCTACCCAGGAAGAAATTGCAGCCTTTCGTGAGCAGGCAAAAGCAGCAGGGACATCAACGCTGTTTCAGAGCCCGTGGCGGGACGCAGATCCGTCAACGCACCCGGATGCGCCATTTGTTATCCGCGTCAAAGCGCCCCGCGAAGGGGAAACCGTGATCGATGATCGGGTGCAGGGCCGCGTCATTTTTCAAAACAGCACACTCGACGACATGATTTGTTTACGTTCAGATGGCACACCGACCTACATGCTGGCAGTTGTTGTTGATGATCACGACATGGGGGTGACCCATGTCATACGCGGGGATGATCACCTAGCTAACGCCGCGCGTCAGACGATGGTATACAATGCGATGGGGTGGGATGTGCCTGTCTGGGCGCATATCCCGCTTATTCACGGTGCCGATGGCAAGAAACTCTCAAAACGCCACGGCGCACTAGGTGTCGGAGAGTATCAGGCGATGGGATATTCTGCCGCTGGCATGCGCAACTATCTGGCGCGCCTTGGCTGGAGCCATGGGGATGACGAGTTTTTCACAGACGAACAGGCAATATCCTGGTTCAATCTGGAGGGAATTGGCAAATCCCCTGCCCGCTTTGATTTCAAAAAACTTGAAAACCTTTCAGGTCAGCACATCGCAAAAACAGAAAATGCTGCACTGCTGCATGAAATCGCCTCTTATTTGGTCGCAAAAGAAGAGCAACCGCTCACAGCGGATCAAATGACTGCGCTCAGTCGTGCATTATACTGTGTAAAGGAAAGGGCAAAAACCTTTGCCGAACTCATTGATAAAGCTCATTTTGTTTTAGGATCACGTCCGTTTATCCCTGATGAAAAAGCACAGAAATCGCTTGATAATGTATCCCATAGTATACTGCGTGAATTGACGCCGCAGTTGCAAAATGCTACATGGTCCCGAGACGACTTAGAAGCCGCAGTGACGCATACCGCGGAGCAACATGACCTTACACTTGGAAAGCTAGCAGCCCCTCTTCGGGCGGTACTAACCGGAAGGGCTGTGTCGCCGAGCGTTTTCGATATTATGCTCGTGATAGGGCGCGAAGAAACCCTTGCGCGGTTGCAAGACGCTATAAGCGCAAAAGCGCTCTAAATGATAAACAAAGAGCCCACCCGATCCGCGGTCTGGGCGATATGAGAGGGAATTACATGGCCGAAAATAAGAAAACCGCAACGCTGAGTTTCGGCGACAAGACATTAGAATTACCGATCTATTCCCCCACTGCCGGACCAGATGTAATCGACATCCGCAAGCTCTATGCGCAGGGCAATGTTTTCACCTATGATCCTGGCTTCACCTCGACTGCGTCTTGTGATTCAACAATTACGTTCATCGATGGTGACAAAGGTGAACTGCTGCACCGCGGATATCCTATCGATCAGCTTGCAGAAAAATCGCATTATCTAGAGGTCTGTTATCTGCTGCTCTACGGCGAACTGCCAACCGCCGACGAGCTTGAAGATTTTGAGGCACGCGTCACCAACCACACGATGGTGCACGAACAGATGCACAATTTTTTCCGTGGATTCCGGCGCGATGCGCACCCAATGGCGACAATGGTCGGGGTCGTTGGCGCGATGTCTGCCTTTTACCATGACTCAACTGATATCAACGACGAATACCAACGCGAAGTTGCCTCAGTCCGGATGATCGCAAAACTGCCGACAATTGCGGCGATGGCTTTTAAATACTCTATTGGACAGCCCTTTGTTTATCCGCGCAACGACCTGGACTATGCGTCAAACTTCCTGCGGATGTGCTTTTCCGTTCCGGCAGAGGACTATGAAGTAGATCCGATCCTGGCGCGCGCAATGGACCGGATTTTCACACTGCACGCCGACCACGAGCAAAACGCATCGACCTCTACAGTGCGTCTGGCCGGGTCTTCGGGTGCGAACCCATTTGCCTGTATTGCTGCTGGTATCGCATGTCTCTGGGGGCCAGCACACGGTGGCGCAAACCAGGCATGTCTGGAAATGTTAAGGAATATTGGCACAGTTGACCGCATTCCAGAATTCATTGCGCGGGCAAAAGACAAGAATGATCCCTTCCGCCTGATGGGCTTTGGTCACCGGGTTTACAAAAACTTTGACCCGCGCGCCAAAGTGCTAAAACAATCCGCTGACGAAGTTCTGGAGCTTCTAGGTGTTGAAAACAACGAAACGTTGAAAGTCGCGAAGGAACTGGAAAAGATTGCGTTGGAAGACAGCTACTTCGCCGAGAAAAAGCTCTACCCCAACGTTGATTTCTATTCTGGCATTATTCTGGATGCGATGGGTTTCCCCACTTCGATGTTCACGCCAATCTTCGCTTTGTCGCGCACCGTTGGCTGGATTTCGCAGTGGAAGGAAATGCTTGGCGATCCACAACTGAAGATCGGCCGGCCACGCCAGCTTTATCTTGGCGACACAAAGCGTAATTATGTGGATGTCGAAGAACGTTGATAGAACAAAGGTCGCCTTTCTGGCGGCCTTTTCATTTCTGTTTCTATAAGTTTACAGATAACTCTGCTTTCCTTGCTATGCACCGAACCCGCTCCTAGGGGTGAAAAATGATCATGATAGCAATAGCGATTGGGGCCAACCCGATGGCAGCGAGATAGGTTCCGACAACCGGAAGCCGCATTTTTCGGGCAAATTGAACGGCGCCAGGATCAGGTATTTCCTCAAAACGCTTGAACAGAAGATACTTGTTTAGCGGCCAGGCACGAACCAAATCACCATTCCCCATCACTGTCGGGCATCCTGCATGGTGCCAAAGCTTTGGATGGTTTTTCCTTGAGCGCGTTATGAATATCCACGATGTCAGGCTTTCGAGAACCACACAGAAAAAGAGTAGGCCTGCGAATGTCCAGAAAATCATTTTAAAACCCGTTTTGTTCCTGGCTCATTCTTTCAGCGACCGACCGATTTTCAACGCCCTTCGTAGCGTGCTGGCCGTTTTCCCAGAAATGCGAGAACACCTTCCTTGAAATCCCGGGTCTCACCGCATTCCCCTTGCAAATGCGCCTCGAGAGCCAGTTGTTCATCAAGGTTGTTGTCAAATGACCCGCGGATCGCCTTTTTCGCGTTTGAGTAGGCCACAGTTGGCCCCGCGGCGAGCTTTGCAGCGCGCCCATACCAATGATCTGCAAACTCTTCATCTGACACCGCTTCCCAGATCATGCCCCAGTCACTGGCCTGGCGCGCTGTTACCGGCTCTGCAAATAGTGCGGCACCCATTGCCTTGGCTGACCCCATCTGACGCGGCAACCAATATGTGCCACCAGCATCCGGGATAAGCCCGATCCGTGCAAAGGCCTGTAGGAATACAGCGCTTTCCGTTGCGATGACCACATCACAGGCCAAAGCAAGATTGGCCCCTGCCCCGGCCGCCGCACCGTTTACGGCGGCGATCGTGGGAATCGTGCAGTCAAAGATCGCCTTTAGCATCGGTACATATTCGTCCCGCAAGGTCCGCTCCAAATCAAGATTGGCCGCATTCCCGCCATCACCCAGATCCTGGCCGGAACAGAAGGCGCGTCCCTTGCCGGTCATCACAAGCACCCGCGCATTTTTTTCCGCCTCTTTCACCGCATGGGTAATTTCCGCACGCATTTGCGTGTTCAGCGCATTCATGACGTCGGGTCGATTGAGAGTCAGCACTGCCAGATCATCACGCACGGTCAGACGAATGGTTTGGTAATTCATCAGCAATTTCCCATATCTTTTTGGATTTATATCCAGACGTACGGCCCTAGGAACAGTTACCTGACGTCACTCTTCCAGTATTTCCCGTAACCGGGCTTCATCTGCTTCTGACAGGGGGGCTTGCACCACTGTTTGACGCCTACGACGCAGATACAGGCCGCCTACGCCAAGCGACAAAAGAAGCATCACCGGGCCTGCTATCCATAGAATAATATTTGCACCGTCACTTTTGGGGCGCATCAGGACAACATCACCATAACGCGCCAAAAAGAAATCAAGAACCTCTGCATCTGTGTTGCCGCCTGAAACAAGCTCCCGCACCATCAAGCGTGCGTCCCGCGCCCAATCGGCGTTAGAAGATGCGATGCTTTCAGACTGGCACTGTACGCAACGGATTTCATGATCAAGCGCTTGTGAACGTTCTTCCAAAACCGGATCAGCAAGCATCTCGTCTGGCTCCACAGCCCAGATCGGGCTCGCCAATAAGACCAATACAAGAATAATCCGTTTCATATACCTACTCCGCCGCGACAGGAGCCGCTGATTTGCGTGCCCCCGCAGCCACACGGTAGCGCCTGTCACTCAGGCTGAGAAAGCCACCAAGCGCCATGATAATTGCGCCAGCCCAGATCCAGTTTGC
>Ga0316189_10002837_pt1 | contig 16921 bp, 15 predicted proteins | sample LowCovwburrow_MG_FD_204930 | JGI IMG/M metagenome (GOLD analysis project Ga0316189, IMG submission 204930) | Coastal sediment microbial communities from Maine, United States - Lowes Cove worm burrow | ecosystem: Environmental > Aquatic > Marine > Coastal > Sediment | place: USA: Maine... | reverse complement strand
AGGTGAGATTTTAGATGATACAAATAATAAAGTCCTCAATTTTGAAACGTCTAAATTCGGATTAGGTAACTTTCAATTTATACCTCAAAAAGGCAAAACATATACAGCAATTGTTTCTCATAATGGTGAAAAACACACATACCCTTTACCACCAGTTATAAATAATGGTGCCACAATTAGAATAGACGAAACCTATCATGGTTACAGAGCAAATGTGTATTCGTCATTACTTAAAGGTGTGGATAACCTTGAACTGTTAGGCATGCAAAAAGGAGAAATTGTTTGTCAAGCTAAATTAAATGGAAATAACGCTGAGGCTGCTGTTAATTTGCCAAAATCCGATTTAGAGTATGGATTAATACAGTTCCAACTTTTAAATAAAAATGGCACGGTTTTAAGCGAAGAACTCGCCTTTATTGATACTAATAATTTAGAAGAAAAAGCAACCATTGCGCCTTCAAAAAAAAGTTATGAAAATAATGAACCAGTAGAAATTGAAATTAAGTTTGATCCAATATTAGAAGAAAGCTTGAAAGCAAACATGTCTGTTTCTGTTACCGAAGTTAATCCTACAGAAATAGATATTTCAGATTTAGATATAAAATCTCAATTACTTTTAAACCCAGAAATAAGAGATGAGATTGGGCAATTTGGTTATTATCACTCTAATGATTCACAAAGAAAAAAAACATTAAACCTATTGCTAATGTCCCAAGATGGGAATCAGCATGTATTTAAAGATACTATTACGAATAATGAATTACCGTTTTTGCCTGAATCTGGTTTTAGCTTAAAAGGAACGGTTAAAGAAGTACATAAAGGCAAACCTGTAAAAGCCAATGTAACGGTTACATATAAAAACAACAATGAGATTGGGCATGATAAAACAATAACAGATAGTTTAGGGCGTTTTAATTTTAATGACCTCAATTTTGAAGAAAGAACTTTTGTTGCAATAAAAGCTGAAAGATTAAATGCTAGAAATTATAGTAGCCATTTTACTATTGTGTTAGACTCCGTTATTCCGCCTACAGTAAAAACTAACCTTATTTCCGAAAAAAACATAACGAAGGATAATACGCCGTTAGGGTCTATAATAAATAGAAATAATGAATTTGCATCTCAAGAAGGAGAAATTAAATTAGATAAAGTAAAGATAACTGCTGAAAAAAAACGTTTTGATAGGTTTGCAAAAAAAAGAAGATCAACATTATATACAAGACCTGCACATACTTTAGATTTTAAAGATTTACGTATTTCACCATCAGCTAGAAATGCAATTCATGCTTTACAAGGCTTATTTCCAGGAGTGCATATAATAGGAGATAATGTAACATTAAGAGGGAGGAATTCTTTAACTGGAAATAACCAACCATTATTTTTGCTTGATGGTTTTCCTTCAGATCTTGACATGATAACTTCTTTACCTATTTTTAACATTGACTTCATTGATATTATACAGGCTAGCGGATCATCAATTTATGGAGCAAGAGGTGGTGGTGGGATTATTGCAGTATACACCTTAGATGGTTCAGAAGAAGATGAGGAACAAAACAATAGGAATGTGACTATTAGCTTTTATCACTCAGGGTATTATCAAGCTAGAAAATTTTATCAAAACGAAAATAATGCATCAACACTCTATTGGAATCCTGATTTAAAATTAGAACAATCTAATACTGCTAAAATAGCATTTAACACAGCTAATAAATCAGGAACCTATAAGGTCTTGTTAGAAGGCATTACCGCCAATGGAATCCCTTTTAAAGCTGAAGCCTATTTTGATGTCAAGTAACTGTATGCTCTTTTAATCTTGATTAATAAATCCCATTTTATAATCTGAGGTTGCAAGTTTCATAATGGTTTGAAAAATGTACTCACAAACCTGCTTTTCTCCTTTAAGGTTTATTAAATCAATAGTATCTTCTGGTGTATGATATTGAGGATGACCACCTGTATGCATACCCAAAACCGAAATGTGTTTTTTATAAAATGACACATGGTCCGATCCTCCAACAGAGCCTGCATGCACAATAGGTGTTAGGTTTAATGATTCGCCTAAAGTTTGCATAAAATTCACGCCATCTGGAAATGTACCTGCACCACCCATATATACGTGTTTTTCATTATTCAATCTACCAACCATATCCATATTAATCATTAGTTTTATTTGAGATAATGGTACTAACGGGTTTTCAACAAAATACTGGCTTCCCAACAAACCTTGTTCTTCTGCCCCAAAAGCAATAAAAATAATACTTCGTTTAAGCCTGTCTTTTTGTGACCCAATTTTTTCAGCTATTTCTAATAAGGCTGCTGTTCCACTAGCATTATCATCTGCTCCATAATGAATTGTGTTTCTTTTATCAGATTTCGAGGATGGTCCACCTAAACCTAAATGATCATAATGTGCGCCTAAAACTATATATTCATTTTTTAGAATAGCATCATTGCCTTCAATAAAACCAACAACATTGCATGTTTTCACAGTTTTATCAGGCATCCCTTTATACACTCTTAACTTAGCTTCAAATTTTTGTCTATAACATTTTTCAAACTTATTTAAACCAAGAGTTTTAAATTCATTTTCAATGTATCTCACTACTTTCCTGTTTTCCTTTCCTCCTGGAGCTCTACCAGCATTATCTTTAGAAGTTAAAAATAACAAATGGTCTTTTATTTCGCTTTCAGTAACTTCCGATTGAGAGAACCCACAAAAACAAATAAAGTTTATAATTAAAAACAAAATGGTTTTATTCATAATCTAGCCTTTTTAGTTTAATCCAAATATATAATAAGTCTCATTTAACTTCAATCTGTTTTGTTTATTTTTGATAAATTATAAAATTGTCAATCATGCAAAAATTAACAATTAGCCTTTTAACCATCATAATTTTAATAGGTTGTAAGCAAGACAAAAAAGAACAAAAAGCTATTATTGTGAATTATCCTGAAACAAAAACTGTAGACACCATTGACACTTATTTTGGTGCAGAAGTAAAAGACCCGTATCGCTGGTTAGAAGATGATAGAAGTGAAGAAACCGAAGCTTGGGTAAAATCTCAAAACCAAACAACTTATAATTACTTAGATAATATTCCTTTCAGAAACGAATTAAAAGAACGTTTGTCAAGTTTGTGGGATTATGAAAAAGTAGGAGCACCATTTACTGAGGGTGATTATATCTATTATTCAAAAAATGATGGGTTACAAAACCAAAATGTATATTATAGAAAAAAGGGGGAAGGTGAAGCAGAGGTTTTTTTAGATCCTAATACCTTTTCAGAAGATGGTACCATTTCTTTAGGCGGATTGAGTTTTTCAAAAGACGGCAATACATTGGCATACTCTATTTCTGAAGGAGGGAGTGATTGGAGAAAAATTCTTGTCATGAATGCCGAAACCAAAGAAGTCATAGAAGACACACTTATTGATGTGAAATTCACTCAAATATCTTGGTACAAAAACGAAGGTTTTTATTATTCAAGTTATGATAAACCTAAAGGCAGTGAACTCTCAGCTAAAACGGATCAGCATAAAGTGTATTATCATAAATTAGGAACATCTCAGAAAGATGATGCTATAATTTTTGGTGGCATACCTGAAGAAAAACATAGATATATTTATGGAACTGTAACTGAAGATGATAAGTATTTGGTAATAACACCTCGTGTATCTACATCGGGTAACAAACTTTATATAAAAGACTTATCTGATCCTGACAGTAAACTTGTAACTATTTTAGACCATACAGATAGCGACACTTATATTATTGAAAACGAAGGAAGTAAATTGTTTCTTGTAACCAATTTAAATGCTCCAAATAAAAAAATAGTAAGTGTTGATGCATCTAATCCTACTCCTGAAAATTGGATAGACTTAATTCCTGAAACAAAACATGTATTGAGTCCATCAACAAGTGGCGGTTATTTTTTTACAGAATATATGGTTAATGCTATTTCTAAAGTGTTTCAATATGATTACAATGGGAAATTAATTAGAGAAATAAAACTACCTGGAGTTGGTAACGCCAATGGTTTTGGTGCTAAGAAAGAAGAAAAAACAGATTATTTTTCATTTACAAATTACAATACGCCTTCTAGTATTTACAAATTAAATATAGAAACTGGAATGTCTGAATTATACTGGAAACCATCTATTGAATTTAATAGTGACGAGTATGAAAGTAATCAAGTGTTTTATAAATCGAAAGATGGCACTAGAGTCCCTATGATAATTACTCACAAAAAAGGATTGAAATTAAATGGAAAAAATCCATCCATTTTATATGGTTACGGCGGATTTAATATTAGCTTAACGCCTTCGTTTAGTATAACTAATGCCGTTTGGATGGAACAAGGCGGTATACTTGCTGTGCCAAATATACGTGGTGGTGGCGAATATGGTAAAATATGGCATGATGCAGGGACTCAAATGAAAAAGCAAAATGTATTTGACGACTTTATTGCTGCAGGTGAATATTTGATTGAAAACAATTATACATCATCTGATTATTTAGCTATTCGCGGTGGATCAAATGGGGGCTTATTAGTTGGTGCCGTTATGACACAGCGCCCAGATTTAGCCAAAGTAGCATTACCAGCAGTTGGTGTTTTAGATATGCTACGCTACCATGCCTTTACAGCTGGAGCAGGTTGGGCTTACGATTATGGCACAGCAGAACAAAGCAAAGACATGTTTGAATACCTTAAAGCCTATTCACCTGTGCATAATGTAAAAGAAGGTGTTCATTATCCTGCTACATTAATAACTACTGGCGATCATGACGACCGCGTTGTACCTGCGCATAGTTTTAAATTTGCTGCCGAATTACAAAGCAAACAAACAGGAACAAACCCAACATTAATACGTATTGAAACCGATGCTGGCCATGGTGCAGGAACGCCTGTTAGCAAAACTATTGAGCAATATGCAGATATTTTTGGCTTTACACTTTACAATATGGGGTTTGATGTGCTGCCAAGTAAAACAAAAGAAAAAATAAAAGGGTAATACCTATACTTAAAGAATATTTAAAAATTCGCTCATGTAGGGCGAATTTTTTTTATGCTATTTTTGCAACTCTTAAAACTTTATGCTTCAAGTTAAAAACATACTATTTAGTTATAAAAAGACACCCGTTTTAAAAGCTATTTCTTTTAAAGTAAATCAAGGTGAGCACTATTCAATTATAGGAGAAAGTGGCTCAGGGAAAAGCACACTTCTAAAGTTGTTATACGGAACATATAATTTAAACCAAGGTCAAATATTCTGGAAAGATGAAGCCATTTTAGGACCTAAACACAATCTTATTATTGGTCCGGAATACATGAAATATGTCGCTCAAGAATTTGATTTGATGCCTTTTATTACCGTAGCTGAAAATATTGGGGCATTCTTATCCAACTTTTATCCTGAAGAAAAAAAAGAACGTATTAAAGAGCTTTTAAATGTAGTTGAACTAATGCCTTTTGCTGATACTAAAGTGAAATATCTTAGCGGCGGACAAAAACAAAGAGTAGCTTTAGCTAGAGCTATTGCTAAACAACCAGAAATAATTTTATTGGACGAGCCATTTAGTCACATCGATAATTTTAAAAAGCAATCTTTACGACGAAGCCTGTTTAAATACCTCAAAGAAAAAAATATTACTTGTATAGTAGCCACACATGATAAAGAAGATGTGCTTCCATTCTCAGATCGAATGCTTGTTTTACACGATGCTGAAATTATAGCAAAAGGCACACCTAAAGACATATATAGTAATCCGAAAACACCTTTAATTGCTTCGTTTTTTGGAGAGTTTAATATTATAAGTAATAAAATTGTTTATGCTCATCAACTTGACGTTGTAGAAAAATCAAACCTTAAAGTAACCATAGTTAAGTGTTATTTTAAAGGTAATTATTATTTGGTTGAAGCTGATTTGGACGATAAATCAATATTCTTTGAGCATTTTGAAGCCCTAAATACGGGTTTAAAAATATCTCTTTTTATCAAGAAAAGTAACCTACAATAGTTTTTTAATCTTAAAATTCTGATTTCTAAAAACAATCTCATCTCCAACTGTTTTTCCAATAAGCAATTGCCCAATAGGCGTATTTGACGAAATAGCATAAAACAATTCATCATTTACTTTTAGTTGCCCTGTACTTATTGCAATAAAGTAGTTTGAGTTAGATGTATAAACCACGCTTCCTAAACCTATTATTTTAGAAACTTTAGATACATTTACTTTTGAAAGTTGTTCTTTTGTTTTTTGAATTTCTGCTAATTGATTTCCTGCTTTTTCTCGCTCTAATTGAAGCATAGCTCTGCCCGTTTCATGCTTATCACCAGCACTACTTTTAGTTTCAGACTGTAACGATTCTTGAATTTCGTTCATAGTATTATGGACAGTCAACAGTCTGTCTTCTATAAACTTAAAGCATAAGTTATATAATTTTTCTTTTAATATCATAATTAATGAAATTCCTGCCTACGCAGGAATTAATTCTGCTAATTCTTTCCCAACCAAACTCCCAATAGCAACTCCCATTCCACCAAGTCTAACGCCACAAAACACATTATTACTTAATTGCTTAACTATTGCTTTTTTTTGATTACCAACACCCATAATTCCGCTCCATCGATAATCAATTTCAAAAGGAATGTTTGGTAGAATAATTTCTTTTAAAAGGTTCTCTAATTTATTTTGAATTAAATCAGTTTGGTTCAATTCTGTAGTTTCTTCTGCTTTAAAATCTAAGTTTCTCCCTCCACCCAACAAAATTCGATTTTCGATGTTTCTGAAATAATAATAGCCTTTATCCAAATGAAATGTCCCTTTTATATGCAAATCTTTTATGGGTTTGGTAATTAAAACCTGAGCTCTTGCTGGTTTTACTTTTTCATTAATGAGTTGCGATGCAAAGCCATTTGTTGCGATAAATAGTTTTGAGGTTGAAAATTCAAAATCATCGGTTTTTACTTTCACATCACTTATACCTTCTGAAAAACCCTTAACAGCAATATTATTTAATATTTTAATGCCTTGCATTTGCGTTTTATGAAGTAAAGTCTCCATCATTTTTCCAGTGTCAATTTGTCCTTCAAATGGATTAAAAATGTAATTAGGCTTTATGTTCTGAAATTGAAAAACATCTTCTTTTAAACTATAAACATCTTTTTTAAAAAAGGGTTTTAACAAAGCGTTTATTTGTTGCTTTTTTGCTAAGCATTCTTCTAGTAAACCATCATTGTTAGAAAACAACTCATAGCCTCCAAATTGACAGTAATCAATCCTTTTATCTCCTAAAGTTTGTCGCATTAATTGCAACCCGTCGATTCTTTTTTTAACAAGCTGAATAATTTCTTCTTCAGAATGTGACTTTAAATCATCTATGATTTCGCTTAAGCTTCCAAAGCATGTAAATCCAGCATTTTTAGTACTGGCTCCTTGCGGTAAAACACCTTTTTCTAAAATTAAAATATTGGATTTCTGAAAACGCTTTTTAAGTTGTAGTGCACAATTTAAACCAACAATACCACTACCAACAATGGTATAATCTATGTTAGTAAGCCACGATTTAATTTCCCAATAAGATAAGTTCAAAATATTATTTTTTTTCTTGCTCTAAAGCCAATTTTAATGCTTCTAACTTATCTGGATAAGATAACGCTAAATTATGTTGCTGTGCTCTATCTTCATTTAAATTATATAGTTGGTACATAGTATCTCTGCCTGTTTCTATATTTACCCATTTATTAGTCATTTTCGATCCTTTATGAGGCGGTATCAAAACCCAATCACCTTGTCTGTATGTTGTAATACCATTTTGCCCTAAAATAAGTCCTTTTCTTCCCGTTGAAGATTTCCCTAAAAATGCATCTAATATATTTTCACTGTCTGGTGTTGTATTATTTTGCCCAGTTAAAGCCGCAAAAGACGCTGTAAAATCCATTTGAGACACCAATGCATTTGAAACGCCTGGTTTTATTGTTCCTTTCCATCTAACCATAAAAGGCACATGTGTTCCTGCATCGAAAAGACTATATTTCCCTCCTCTTAGACCTCCTCTAGGAGTGTGTTTTCCTATTTTAATAACAGCATCATCTTTATAACCATCATCTAAAACAGGACCATTATCGCTCGAAAAGATGACAATGGTGTTTTCAGAAAGCCCTAATTTATCTAACTCATCCAAAAATTGACCTATGGCCCAATCGGCTTCAACAATAACATCGCCTCTTGGTCCTAATCCAGACGCCCCAACAAAACGAGGGTGTGGAACTCTAGGTACATGTGGTTGGTGTAACGCATAAAACAAGAAAAAAGGATTATCTTTATTTTTGTTGATGTATTTTATGGATTCTCTTAAAAAATCATCACTCATATTTTCATCAATAAATAAAGCTGATTTCCCTCCTTTCATATAACCAATTCTTGAAATTCCGTTATGAATGCTCATATCGTGCCCGTGGCTTGGATGTACTTTTAATAATTCTGGGTTTTCTCTACCAGTGGGCTCTCCTTCAAAATTCTTTTGGTAACTAACATAAATAGAATCTTTATTGGTTAAGCCCACAACTTTATGATTTTCTACATATACACTAGGTACTCTATCGTTGGTTGAAGCCATAATGTAGGCGTAATCAAAACCAATTTCTAATGGTCCAGGAGCGACCTTTTTATTCCAATTCATGTTGGCATCTCCTAGCCCTAAATGCCATTTTCCAACAACTCCTGTTTTATATCCAGCTCCTTGTAGCATTGAAGGTAACGTCTGTTTTCCTAACTCAAAAAGCAAAGGCGCGTTTCCAGGTAAAACCTGTGCTCTTTTTGTTCTAAAAGGATATGTTCCAGATAATAATGAATATCTACTTGGTGTGCAGGTTGGTGATGTTGCGTATCCGTTTGTAAATCGAATACCTTCGTTAGCTATACGATCAATATTTGGAGTTAATAACTCTGTAGAACCATAACTACTTACCTCTCCAAAACCTAAATCGTCTGCATAAATTACAACAATATTTGGATGATTTTTCTTTTTGTTTATTGCTGAATTTTTTTTAGAATCATCTTTACAACTTACAAAAACAATTAAAAAAATTATACTCAAAATTTTAATGTAAGTCTTCATAAGTTTTAGTGTCTTGGTTTTTTAGATTAAAAAATCTAAATTAAAAAAAAACTCCGAAATTGCTTTCGGAGTCCTATTATTTATTCTTCAATTTGTTTTTCTATTACAAAATCTTCCATAAATTTAGTAGTATAATTTCCTGCTAAATAATCTGGATGATCCATGAGTTGTCTATGAAATGGAATGGTCGTTTTAACCCCTTCAATTACAAATTCATCTAAAGCACGTTTCATCTTGTTAATGGCTTCTTCTCTAGTTTGCGCAGTAGTAATTAACTTTGCAATCATAGAATCATAATTTGGAGGAATAGAGTACCCTGCGTACACATGGGTGTCTAAACGTACACCATGACCTCCAGGAGCATGTAAGGTTGTTATTTTTCCTGGTGATGGTCTAAAGTCGTTGAACGGATCTTCGGCATTTATTCGACATTCAATAGAGTGTAATTTTGGTGTGTAATTTTTACCAGAAATTGGCACTTTTGCAGCCACAAGAATTTGCTCTCTTATTAAATCGAAATCAATTACTTGTTCTGTTATTGGATGCTCAACTTGAATACGTGTATTCATTTCCATAAAGTAGAAATTTCTGTGCTTATCTACTAAAAACTCTACTGTTCCTGCACCCTCGTACTTAATATATTCTGATGCTTTTACAGCTGCATCTCCCATTTTTTTACGAAGCGCGGTAGTCATAAATGGAGATGGAACTTCTTCGGTTAATTTTTGATGACGGCGCTGAATTGAGCAATCTCTTTCAGATAAATGACATGCTTTACCAGTAGAATCTCCCACAATTTGAATTTCAATATGCCTTGGCTCTTCAATAAGTTTTTCCATATACATATCATCATTTCCAAATGCTGCTTTAGATTCTTGTCGAGCAGAATCCCAGGCATCTTTAAGGTCTTCAGGTTTCCAAACGGCTCGCATGCCTTTTCCTCCTCCACCCGCTGATGCTTTAAGCATAACAGGATAGCCTGTTTCGATTGCTGTTTTTTCACACTCTTCGAAAGATTCAATAACGCCTTCACTTCCTGGAACACAAGGTACGCCTGCTGCAATCATAGTAGATTTAGCATTGGCTTTGTCACCCATTCTATCGATCATCTCTGGAGATGCACCAATAAATTTTATATCGTGTTCTTCACAAATTTTAGAAAACTTAGCGTTTTCTGATAAAAATCCGTACCCTGGATGTATGGCATCAGCGTTAGTGATTTCTGCAGCAGCTATAACGTTAGACATTTTTAAATAAGACTCGCTACTAGCTGGTGGACCTATACAAACGGCTTCGTCAGCAAATTTTACGTGTAAACTATCGGCATCGGCAGTAGAATATACCGCTACGGTTTTAATGCCCATTTCTTTGCAGGTTCTAATAACACGAAGTGCTATTTCTCCTCTATTGGCTATCAGTATTTTTTTAAACATAACTTTTAAATATTTAAAATCTCAAATTCCAAATTCCAACACATTGGAACTGTTTTTTGGAATTTTAAATTTGGTTATGATGGGTCTACTAAGAATAATGGTTGCTCGAATTCTACAGGTGAGGAATCGTCAACTAATACTTTAACTATCTTTCCAGAAACTTCAGATTCAATTTCATTGAAAAGTTTCATGGCTTCAATAACACACAATACATCGCCTTCTGCAATGGTTTGTCCAACCTCAACAAATAATGGTTTATCGGGTGATGGTTTTCTGTAAAATGTTCCTATTATTGGAGATTTAATAGTAATATATTTTGAGTCGTCATTTCCTGCTACTGGTTCTTTAGCAATAACAGTTGCCTCGGCTGCACTTGGTTGTATTACTTGTGTGGCTTGAGGAATTTGAGGAGCAGCAGGTACTTGATGCACAATTGTAGTATCTGAATCTGATCCTGTTTTGATAGTGATTTTTATATCATCCATCTCCAATTTAACCTCACTTGCTCCAGATTTGGCGACAAACTTAATTAAGTTTTGAATCTCTTTAATATCCATAATTTTGCTTATTAGTTAGTGGTTAGTTTTATGAATTATATGCCCATTTTAAATAAATTGAGCCCCAATTAAATCCGCCTCCAAAAGCGGCAAAAATTAAATTATCTCCTTTTTTTATTTGCGATTCGTAATCATTTAAAAGTAAAGGTAATGTTGCTGATGTTGTATTGCCATACTTGTGTATGTTCATCATTACCTTCTCTTCTTCAAGTTCAATTCTATTAGCAGTAGCATCTATTATGCGTTTATTAGCTTGATGCGCCACTAACCAATCGACATCTTCTTTTGTTAAGTTGTTTCGTTCTAAAATTTTAACCGCAGCATCTGCCATATTAAACACTGCGTTCTTAAATACTGTTCTTCCTTCTTGAAATGCGCAATGTGCTCCTTTTTCTATGGCTTCGTGTGTTATTGGGTATGATGAGCCACCATAAGTTGCTTGTAAAAATTCTCTACCTGTACCATCGCTTCTTAGATACTCATCTTGCAATCCTACATTTTCCTGGGTTGGTTCAAACAGAACGGCACCAGCTCCGTCTCCAAATATAATGCAGGTTGCTCTGTCTTTATAATTAATCATAGAAGACATTTTATCTGCTCCAATTAAAAGCACATTTTTATAACTTCCTGATTCAATATATTTTGCGGCAACTGACATTCCGAAAAGAAAACTTGAGCAAGCGGCATCTAAATCGAAAGAAAAAGCATTAACAGCACCAATATTGCTTGCGGTAAAAGCTGCTGTTGATGCTGCTTTCATGTCTGGTGTTGCTGTAGCAACTATTACAAGTTCTATGTCTTTAGGGTCTATCCCTCTTTTGTTAATAAGGTCTTTAGCGGCATTAATGGCTAAAAAAGAAGTGCCCTTACCTTCGTCTTTAAGAATACGACGTTCTTTTATTCCTGTTCTGGTAGTTATCCATTCATCATTTGTATCAACCAAAGTCTCAAGAATTTGATTGGTTAATACATATTCTGGCACATACGCGCCTACAGCTGTAATCGCCGCTGAGGTTTTACTCATAACTTTATAGTTAATTCGACCAAAAAAACATTAAAATTGGACAAAAACGTTCAAAATTTGGGGAAAACTACTAAATTTTAGCTAGATAACATACAAATTATTCGTTTTTGTCTTTTAGAAAATACTTATCATAAAAAAAACGCCCAGAGGTGAGCGTTTTTTAATATGCATGCATAATATTTATGCTACGTTTTCTACTTCTTCAGAGTTATCAATTAAAACTTGACCTCTATAATATAATTTCCCTTCGTGCCAATGCGCTCTGTGATATAAGTGTGCTTCGCCTGTTGTTGGGCATGTAGCAATCTGTGGCGCAGTTGCTTTGTAATGTGTTCTTCTTTTATCTCTTCTTGTTTTCGAGATTTTTCTTTTAGGATGTGCCATTTTTTATGTTATTTATCCGTTAATAGTTTCTTTAATGTATTCCATCGAGGGTCAATCTCCTCGTTAGTATCTTTTTCTTCTTTAAGCTTTGGGCTTAATTCTTCTAGTTTTTTAAGTATTTCTGAATTTAATGTACCATCTTCAATTCCAGGGTGTATACGCTTAATAGGTACTGCAAGTACAATTAATTCGTAAATATATTGTTGTATATTAATTTCGTAACTTCCATGAGAAACAATAAGAATATCAATGTTTTCATCGTTATATTCATCTCCAAATTTAACCACTAAATCAAATTCATTTTCAATTTGTTGATTGAATGGCTCGTTTGTTAAATCGCAATTAATATTAACGTGTCCTAAAGTTTTAAAATGTAATTCTAGTAGTGTTGATTTCTTTTCTAATTCAACATCAACTTGAATGTTTACATCATTAAACTCTTCATACTCAAAATGTTCAAAGAACGCTTGCTTAATTTCATACTCAAAATGATGTTTCCCAACCTTTAACCCTACAAATGGAATTGTAAACGCTTTCAATAGCTTCATTTTCACATCTATTTTGAGCCTGCAAATATATAACTTTTTTATTTACACAACTCTACTTATAAACATTTTTTTGTTTATATCTTTCTTGGTGCTTTTTTTAACGGATTCGAGGTAATATCATCATAATCAAACCTGTTTTTAAAAATTTGTATGGCTGTAAAAACCGCTTCTTTAAAAGAGTTTTCGTCTGCTTTACCTTGACCAGCAATTTCGTAAGCTGTACCGTGATCTGGAGATGTTCTTACTTTATTTAAGCCCGCAGTATAATTTACACCTTCGCCAAAAGACAATGTTTTAAAAGGAATTAAACCTTGATCGTGATAGGCTGCGATAATGGCATCAAAATTTTTATAATTATTAGAACCAAAAAAGCTATCGGCAGCATAAGGACCATAAACAAGTTTGCCTTCGTCTTTAATTTTTTTAAGTGTTGGTCTTAAAATAGCATCATCTTCATTTCCTATAACACCATTGTCTCCTGTATGCGGATTAATGCCTAAAACGGCAATTTTTGGTTTTCTTATTTTAAAATCTTTTTCAAGAGATTTATAAACGGTGTTTATTTTTTTAATAATTAATTCTTCAGAAATATGATTAACAATGTCTTTTACAGGAACATGATCTGTTAACAGCCCTACCCTTAAAGTATTGTTTACCATAAACATTAGGCTTTCGCCTTCTAGTTCTTTGGCTAAATAATCGGTATGTCCTGGAAAATTAAATGCATCAGATTGTATATTGTGTTTATTAATTGGTGCGGTTACCAAAACATCTATCGCATTATTTTTTAATGCTTTAGTTGCCGCTTGTAGCGATTTTATTGCATACTCGCCAATTTTAGTGTCTTCTATTCCAAATTCAATTTTTACGGGTTCGTTCCAACAATTAAACACATTAACTTTACCTATGGCCAATTGTTCTATATTATTAATATTATTAAAATGTATTGCCGATTTAAAATGCGTTTTTAAAAACCCCATGGTTTTAACAGATGCAAAAATTACTGGCGTACAAAAATCTAGAATTCTATTATCCTCAAATGTTTTTAAAACTATTTCGCCCCCAATACCATTTAAGTCTCCTATAGATATACCTACAATTATATTTTCTGCTTGCTTCATAAAAAATGACAACTTTTGTTTGTAATTTTGACTTCTATTTAATCTTGCAAATTTAACCAAATAAACAGATAATATTATGTTTACAGGAATTATTGAAGATGTTGCTGCTGTTACCCGTCTAAATAAAGAATTTAATAACCTGCATATTTCAATACAAAGCGCTATAACTTCGGAGCTCAAAATAGATCAAAGTGTTGCTCATAATGGCGTTTGCTTAACTGTTGTTGAAATTAATGATGATGAATACACAGTAACTGCTATTAAAGAAACTTTAAATAAAACCAATTTAAAAACCTTAAAAGTTAATGATTTGGTAAACCTTGAGCGCGCCATGATGCTTGGCGATAGACTTGATGGCCATATTGTACAAGGGCATGTTGACCAAACAGCGGTATGTACCGACATTAAAGAGGAAAACGGAAGTTGGGTATTTACTTTTAATTACAATTCTAAATTAAATAATATAACTATTGAAAAGGGGTCTATAACCATTAATGGCACGAGTTTAACCGTTGTAAACTCTAAAAAAGATAGTTTTAGTGTGGCTATTATACCTTACACCTATAAACATACTAACTTCAATACTTTTAAAATTGGTACCGTTGTAAATTTAGAATTTGATGTTTTAGGAAAATATGTTACCAAGCTTTTGGAGCTGAACTTGTTCGACAAATAATCTTAGTTCCATTTTGAAATTGTACGTATAGAAATAGAATTGTTTTTAGTCTGTTTGAGGCAAAAAAAATATAAGCATTTTTTTGATTCTTTTTAATATGTAATTAAGTATTATAAAAAAAGTCTTTAAAACGTAATCCTACATGTACTAATATATTGTTTCATTATGAAGCATATTTAATGACAATCGTTAATACGTCAGTAAGAAATTTTCTTTTTGTCATTAAATATATTTCAATGTTTTTAATAATTATTTAAACCAAAAACACCCTATTAAACGCCCTTGTTTGGTATCATACCACAAGTGCCCAAGTTTGGAAAAATATAAACGACATAAAACAGACCTTTAATAGTGTAGATTATGTTGGCAATAACAGATATGTATTTAATATAAAAGGTAACGATTATAGACTGGTGGCTATTATCTCGTTTAATACTCAAAAAGTATATATCCGTTTTATAGGCACACACGCAGAATATGATAAAATTAACGACATTAAAAACATTTAGTTATGATAGAGACAGAAAAACAATACAACGTTATTTTAGAGCGTATAGAGGAACTTTTAAAAGATTCTGACAACATAGAGAATCAAAACGCTAAAGGTTATGTAGAACTCAATATTTTGTCTAATCTTATAGCCAATTATGAAGAACAAAATTATCCAGTTAAAAAGCCGTCTTTAACAGAGGTTGTAAAATTACGTATGGTAGAATTGGGCTTAAATCAAAAACGCCTTTCAGAACTTTTAGGAGTAAGCACCTCAAGAGTTAGTGAGTACTTAACAGGAAAAAGCGAACCTACATTAAAAGTAGCTAGAGAAATAAGTAAAAAATTAAGTATTGAACCGTCTATTGTATTGGGGGTTTAATTTTCTGAACACCCTCGAAAAAATAAAAGCCTCACAAACACAATGTTTATAAGGCTTTACAAGCATTTCTAGTGGTCCCACATGCTCTACCATAAAGTATAGTAGTAGAGAGTATTGTGGAGTATTACGGAGTTTTTGTCCACTCAACTTTTACTTCAAATAACAATACGGAGCATTATAGCCGTATAAAGGTTTGAGCATCAATTGCTAAATTAGTCACAATAAAAATGTAAAAAAGTTAGTAATATTTGTTAATTTGTTAGACTTGTATTAAGTTGCCCTAGGACATATGCAGGTTAACCTTACGAAATAGTATCTTCTCTCAAATATTTAAGTAGGTTTTTTTTAAATTATTTAATAGCAAGAACCATGTGTTTTATATGACTTTAAAATAATTAAAAAATCAAAAGTGTTAAAAATAGAGTCCTTAAAATTTATTTTAGTATTTGGAGTTTCATTTCTTTTTATAGTACTTCCTAGTATAAATCACACCGATTATGCGCAATCAACTATTTCAAGTAAGTTTATTTTTTTTATTTTTAGTAGTCTAGCTTTATTTGGAGTTTATGTATTAGCGTTTGTACTATCAAAACAAAAAAAAGTTCAGATATCTAAGTCTGATATGGCATTATTTTTACTTGCTGTATACTTTACTATAAACAGGTACTTCATTCAAGATAACTATGGCTTTTCTATTCGTTATATAGAATTATTAAGTTTAGGAATATTATTTATTATATTGAGAAGTATACCATATAAAAATTTTGTTTGGTTATTTCTAGCTATTATTATTTCAGGTATTATCCAGGCGGTTTACGGTAATCTACAATTATTAGGGATTTACCCTTCTAATCATTCTGGGTTCAAGATTACTGGAAGCTTTTTTAACCCAGGACCATATGCTGGGTTTTTGGTTGTAGTTTGGAGCTTTGCTTTAGGGTTTTATTTGTTTAAGGATAAAATGATAGAGCTTGTTAATCCAAAGAAAAAGAAAAGGTTCCTTAATATTTTAGTGAGTAGAGTATTTGAATATATTCCGCTCATTAGTATTATAAGTATTGGCTCTAGTTTAAATCAGCTATTATTCGTACATTTATGTTATGAATTTACAAGCAATAAAACATAGTTTATCAAACCTTTCATCACTTGAAAGGCTTGATTTGCAAAAGGAATTAGAATTATTAT
>Ga0316189_10002836_pt1 | contig 16923 bp, 10 predicted proteins | sample LowCovwburrow_MG_FD_204930 | JGI IMG/M metagenome (GOLD analysis project Ga0316189, IMG submission 204930) | Coastal sediment microbial communities from Maine, United States - Lowes Cove worm burrow | ecosystem: Environmental > Aquatic > Marine > Coastal > Sediment | place: USA: Maine... | reverse complement strand
CCGAGAACTCGACGACGCAGCCATCGGGCGTGCAGCGCATCCGAATGCAGCGTTTGTTGTTGGACGATCCCTTAGGCCAGCTCGGGGCCCAACAAGTGCTCCAGCTCCCGCTCCAGCTGCATCAGCCGCCCGGCCTCGTCACGCGGGGCATGCCGCTCGTCGGGAAAGACCTGCAGATCAAAGCGCTTGCCCGCCTTCACGAGCGCGTTGATCAAGCGCCCGGTGTGCCGAAAGTGTACGTTCTCGTCCAGCATGCCGTGCACCAACAGCAGACGCCCGCGCAGACCGTCGACGTGATGCATGACCGAAGAGACCGCGTAGCCCTCGGCGTTGTCCTCCGGCAGGCCCATGTAGCGCTCAGAATAGTGGGTGTCGTAGCCGTCCCAATGCGTGACCGGTGCCCCTGCGACTGCGGCGTGAAACGTCTCCGGGAACCGGCACACCGCCATGGCCGACAGGTACCCGCCGTAACTCCAGCCGATGATCCCGACCCGACTCGGGTCCGCGATGCCCTGCTTCACCAGGTGGCGCACGCCGTCGATCTGGTCGAGCAGCTCACGGTGCCCCATGTCCCAGCGCAGCGCGCCCTCGAACGCCAGCCCGCGCCGAGCGCTGCCGCGGCCGTCGAGTTTGAGCACGGCGACGCCGCGACTGCGCAGGTGCTGAGACCACACATCGCCGGTGGTCTGCGCCCATTGATCCGTGGCGCGCTGCGCGTGCGGGCCCCCGTAGATCTTCACCACCAGCGGGAAGGGACCAGGCCCGTCGGGCCGAAAGAGCGTGCCGTGGAGCGGGATGCCATCGCGCTGGACCACGGTGATCGCCTCGGGCACACGCAGCCCCAAGCGCTCGACCCGGGGGTCCTCCCGCCGGTGCAACAGCGTGGCCACCTCGGGGTCAATGCGACTGCGCAGCCAGACCTCCGGCGGCATGCCGTCGTTGTCGACCCGGTCGATGAACCGGTCGCCACCCGGCTCGCAGACGACCTCGTGCCAGCCTGAGGCCTGCGTGAGTCGCACTGGCGGGGTCACGCCAGTCAGGTCGACGGCGACCAGGTGGCGCTGCCGGGGCCCCCCGATGGTGGTGGTGACGTACGCCCGACCGCCGGCCTCGTCGAGACCGACCAGCGCGTCCACCATCCAGTCCCCGCTCGTCAGCGGCGTCGTCGTGCCGTCCGCCGCCACCTGCACCAGGTGCTGGTGGCCAGTCTCCTCGCTTGCCCACAGAAACGCCCCGGGTTCTTGCTCGAGCGGCCTGAGGACGGAATGCAGGTTGACCCAGACATCGCTGCGCTCGGTCCGGATCCGCTCCGCCGCGCCCGTCGCGGGGTCGAGTCGGAGCAGATCGACCTGGGTCTGCCTTCGGTTCTGCACAACGGCCAGCAGCGCGCCGTCCCGCAGCCAGGCCACCCGAGCCAGGTACTCCCACTCCCCCGGGAGCACCATCCGCACCGGGGTGCCGCCCTCCGATCCGACGACCCACAGCGCGACCCGCGCATTCTCAGCGCCCGGGAACGGGTAGCGGTGGTCCTCCCACGTAGGCGCGTCCTTGCCCTGATGCGGGATCCGCCACACCGGCAGGTGGGTCTCGTCGACCTCGACGTACGCCAGCACGCTGCCGTCGGGAGACCACCAGGCCCCGCGCTGGCGCCCCATCTCCTCCTGGGCGATGTACTCGGCGAGCCCGTGGGTCCGTCCGGTCCCGCGCGCGCCTGTCGTCACCTGGCGGATGTTCCCCTGCAGGTCGACCACGTGCAGCTCGGCGTCGCGCACGAAGGAGACCTCCTCTGAGCGCGGCGACCACGCCGGATCCTGGACGCCGCCCTCCACGAGCAGGCGCAGCGCACCACCCAAGCCCTCCTGGATCCACAGGTCGCCCTTGATCGGAAGGAGCAGCCAGGCACGGTCCGGCGACCACGCGTAGCGGGTGAGCCCCAGCCCGCGCTCGCGCAGGCGCTCGCGCCGGAGCACTTCCTGCAGAGACATCTCGCCCTCGCGCACACCGCCGCCGGGCGCCTCCGCGACCAAGGTGCGGTCACCGGTGGCCGGATCGAGCGCCCAGAGCTGCCGCTCGAGCCCTCCCTTGCCCTCGAGAAACGTGATCGTTCCTCGGGGTCCGAACGCGAGGTGGATCGGACCTCCGAGCCCCGGGCCCGGCAAGCGCACCACGTCTTCTCGCGGGATACGGACACTCACCGGCACCTCCTGGATGCCCGCCTAACCAACCTGGAGAGCGAACATGCCGAAGGCAGAATGGAACGGCGCAGTCATCGCCCAGGACGACGAACCCGTCTCGGTCGAGGGCAACCCGTACTTCTCTCGCGCGTCGCTGGTCGAGGCCCACTTCGAGGCGTCGGACCACACCAGCGTCTGCCCATGGAAGGGCACCGCGAAGTACCTGCACGTCACCGTGAACGGCGAACGCAACGAGAACGCCGCCTGGTACTACCCCACGCCGAAGGACGCCGCCGCGCAGATCAAGGATCGCGTGGCATTCTGGCGCGGCGTCACGGTCCGCTGAGCGGGCCCGGTCCGGGTCTTAGAGCCGGACCGCGAGCCACGCCAGCTCGTCTGCGCCCGGACCCGGAGCGCAGTGTCCGCGCAGCAGGTCCATGTCCACCTGCGCCTCACATGTGGGCCCGGCTCCGTTGCGTGGCGACAGGTACCGCGCAGCTCCGCGGGCGCCGGATCCACCGCAGAGACGTACGACGGAGCGCGGCCCGCCAGGTTGAGGGCCCGCTGGCCGACATGGCGCATCGCCGATGGTGTGGGCTGCGAGACCGCCCCAACGATGGTAGATTGCAAAAATGCGCCTCATCTTCGTTTTTTCTGCCTTGCTCCTGGCTCTGCCGGCCTCCGCTGCCGAGCCCGAGCCCAACCTGCTTGAGATCGCAGCCAAGCAGAAACGTACCGGGTGGATCGAGGTGGGCGCCGGCATCGCCGGAGTCGGCGGGTCCCTGGCGCTGCTGTTGTACAAGCGCCCTGCGGGCCTCCTGTCCACAGAGCCGCCCGCTTCGCACGAGCTTCGCACCATGAGCGGTGCCGCGCTGGGCTTGGCCAGCATCACCTCGATGATGGTCGGCGCAGACACCCTGAGACGGGCGCGCGGAACGCGGGAGCAAGCGCTCGCCGTCATGCCCCTGGTCAGCCCCAGCGGCGGCGGTCTGCTGCTGACTGGCCACTTCTAGCCCTGCCATGCGGCGTTGGGAAGTCCAAGGCGACTTCGGCGGGGACCACCTCGCGCTGGTCGACGCGCCCGACCCCGGCCCACCGGGTCCTGGACAGGTCCGCGTAGCGCTGGCGGCGTGGTCGCTGAACTACCGCGACTGCCTGATGGTAGAGGGGCGCTACGATCCGCGGCTGGCCTTCCCGTGGGTCCCGCTCTCAGATGCGGTCGGGCACATCACCGCTGTCGGATCGGGCGTGACCCGGGTGGTCGTGGGAGACCGCGTGTGTCCCACATTCAGCCCGCACTGGGTCGGCGGCCCACCCGATCGCCAGAGCGTGCGGCAGTGCCTCGGGGGACCGCTTCCCGGCGTGGCGGTGGAGGAGCGCCTGTTCTCCGCCCGCGCCGTCGTGATGCCACCGGCGCACCTCACGGACGCCGAAGCCGCCACCCTTCCATGCGCCGCGCTCACCGCCTGGAGTGCTCTGGAGGGCGTCCGTCCCGGCGAGCAGGTCCTCGTGCTGGGGTCCGGCGGGGTCTCGGTGTTCGCGCTGCAGCTCGCGCGGCTGGCGGGGGCCCGGGTCATCGCCACTACGTCGACGCCGGCCAAGGCGGAACAGCTGAAGCAGCTCGGCGCCGATGAAGTCGTGCTGTACACCGAGGACCCGGCCTGGGGTCGCACGGTCCGTCACCTCGCCGACGACGGGGTCGACCGGGTCATCGAGGTAGGCGGCGCCAGTACGCTCGCGCAGTCGCTCGATGCGGTCCGCGTGGGCGGCATGGTCGCAGTGATCGGCGTGGTGGCGGGCACCAGCGAGCGACTCTCGGTGCTGCCGATCCTCATGAAGGGCATCACCTGCCGCGGCGTGTTCGTCGGGCATCGGCAAGGCTTCGAGGCGATGAACCGCGCGATCGCTCGGCATGGACTGCGGCCGGTGATCGACCGCACCTTCCGCTTTGGAGCCCTGCCCGAAGCGCTCGCGGCACTGAAGCGCGGCGAGCACATCGGCAAGATCGCCCTCACGCAGTGAGCGAGAGTCCCACCGGCTGCAGCAGCTGCCAGTAGTGCCCACGCTGCGCCACAAGCTCCTCGTGCGTACCGTCCTCGATGATTCGTCCGCCGTCGACCACCAGGATGCGATCGGCGTTTCGGACCGTCGACAGGCGGTGGGCGATCACGAACGCAATCCGACCGACCAGCGCCGCGTCGATCCCCGCCTGGATCGCGCGTTCGGTCTCGGTGTCGACCGAGCTCGTCGCCTCGTCCATGACGAAGATCGCCGGGTCCGCCAGCACGGCTCGCGCGAGCGCCACGAGCTGACGTTGACCGGTCGACAGGCGGTCACCGCCCTCTCCGACCTCGGTCTCCAGCCCATCAGGCAGGCGCGCGATGAACCGGTCGGCGTGGACCACGGCAGCGGCCTCGCTGATCTCTGCGTCGGTCGCGTCCAGCCGACCGTAGCGGATGTTCTCGGCGATGGTCCCGCTGAACAGGTGCGGCGCCTGCAGGACGATCCCGAACCGGCGCTGCAGGCCGAGCAGCGACAGCTCGCGCACGTCCACGTCGTTGATCAGGACGGCGCCCTGATCGACTTCGTAGAACCGGGACAGCAGCTTCACGATGGTCGACTTGCCGCCGCCGGTCGGCCCCACCAACGCGACGGTCTGGCCGGCCGAGACCTCCAGCGAGCAGCCACGGAGCACCGGCTCATCGACCTTGTACGCGAAGTGCACGTCGCGCAGCGCCACCGACTGGATCGGCCCCATCGGCAGACCGCCCCCGACCGGCTCTTGGATCGCGGGCACCGTGTCGAGCAGACCCTGCACGCGCTCAGCGGCCGCTTGGGCGGACTGCATCTGCGCGAGCTGCGCTGCGATCTCTTGGATGGGCATCGAGAACAGCGTCGCGTACTGCATGAAGGCGACCAGCGTGCCGAGCGTGAGCCCCTCGGCCACCGCCACTCCGCCCTGCCAGAGCGCCAGCCCGAGCCCGACGCTCCCCAGCGACAGCACGAGCGGTAGGTAGACGGCAGCGAGCAGCGCGTTTCGCGTGCTGTGCCGATACATCTCCGACGACAGCCCCTGGAACTCGCCCAGGTTGGCGTCCTCGCGCGTGAGTGCCCGGGTCGTGCGGATTCCGGCGATCGCCTCGTTGAAGCTGCTGGTCAGCAGCGCGTTGGTCCGCCGAACCTCGCGGGAGCTGTCGAGCAGCCACCGCTGAAACACGACGCTCACGATCGTGAGCGCCGGCACGGTGGTCAGCACGACCAGCGCGAGCCCAGCATGGAGCCACAGCATCGCGGAGACGATCGCGAGGACCAGGGAGGTTCCCCACACCATGTCGAGCAGGATCCATGGCATCAGCCCAGAGACCTTGCCGACGTCCGAGGTGAGCCGCGACACCAGCCAGCCCACGGGCCGCGTGTCAAAGAACGCTGGCTCGAGCTGTTGGAGCCGCTCGAACGACAGCACCCGCAGGTCGTGACCGACGCCCGTCGCGATCCGGCCGGCGAAGGAGATAAACGCGTAGATGCAGGCCGCGAGCAACAGAAACAGCGCGGCATACACCGAGATCCATGGCAGCAGCGCCTGCGCATCGGCGCCTGCGGTCGCAAGATCGATCAGCCGGGCCGTCACCAGCGGGAGCCCCACGTCCACCGCGGCGACCAGCAGTCCCGCGACCACCAGGCCGACCCCAGCTGCGCGGTACGGGCGCGCGTGCGTGATGATCCGGCGCCACAGCGCCAGGTCGATCGTTCTACTGTACGGCTTGTGCTCTTCTTCGAACAGTTGGGCGCTCATGCGTCCGTTCCTGTGCGCTGCAGCCGCCACAGATCGGCGTATGCGCCGGGCAGTGCGACCAAGGTTTCGTGGGAGCCTTCCTGGACCACCCGGCCCTCGTCCAAGACGAAGATCCGATCCGCCAACGCGACGGTGGTCAGGCGGTGGGCGATCAGGATGGTGGTCTGCTGTCCCCGCCGCTCGGCGAGGCGCGCCAAGATGGTGGACTCGGTGGCGTTGTCCACCGCCGAGAGCGCGTCATCGAGCACGAACACAGCCGGACGCTGCAGCAGCGCCCGCGCGAGCGCGACCCGCTGGCGTTGGCCCCCCGACAGCGTCAGCCCGCGCTCCCCTACCGGCGTGTCGTAGCCAGCGTCGAAGCGCTCGATGGTGCTGTGCACGTCGGCGGTCTGCGCCGCGCGCTCCACCTCGGCATCCGAGGCGCCCGGGCGGCCCAGCCGCAGGTTGTCCCGCAGCGACCGCGAGTACAGAAACGGCTGCTGCATCACCACCGCGATCCGACGGCGCAGCTCGACCCGGTCCAGGTCGCGCAGGTCGACCCCATCGAGCAGCACAGCGCCCCGTTGCGGGTCGTACAGCCGCAGCAGCAGCGCCACCAGGGTGGACTTGCCCGCCCCGGACGCGCCCACGAGCGCGACGGTCGACCGGGCTGGGATCTCCAGCGTCAGATCGCAGAGGGCCGGCGGGCCACCCTCATTGTACGAAAACGTGACGTTGCGCAGGACCAGCGCGCCTTCGCCGGGCATGGCGACCGGGTCCACTGGCACTTCCTCTACCGGCTCGTCCATGATCGCGCGCAGCCGTCCCAGCGAGACCGTCGCCTTTCCGAGGTCCGCTACGATGCGCCCCATCTGGCGAAGCGGGTACACGAACATGGTGACCGCGGTCAGGAAGTAGAACAGCACGCCCACGTCGAGCGTTCCCTGCGAGACCCACCACACGCCCGCGCCCACGACCAGCCCCTGCTGGGTGAACGTCATCGCGTCGGAGACCGTCCAAAACACCGCCATGATCCGGAACAAGCGGTGGTCGAGACCCCGATACGTCGCGCTGCGCTCAGCGAACCGCGTCTGCTCGTGCTCCTGCCGCGCGAACGCTCGCACCACCTGGATCCCGGTCAGGTTCTCCTGGATCGTGGTGGTCATGGCGCCCTCCGCGGCGTCGGACTCCTGGAACGCAGAACGGACTCGGAGGAAGAACAGCGTCGAGAACGCGGTGATCGGCGGGACCAGCAGCACCGAGACCACGGTCATCCGTCGGTCGAGCGACCACATCAGCGGCAGCGGAACCACGAACATGACGAGCGCGCGCGCGATCTCGACCACCTGGTTGGCCAGGAACTGGCGCACGGTGTCGACATCCGAGGTGCAGCGCTGGATGAGATCGCCGGTCTCGGCCTCGTCGAAGTACCCGGCCGGCAGCCGCTGCAGGTGGTCGTACACCCGGTCCCGCAGGCGCCGGATCACCTCCTCGGAGGCCAAGGCGGACCACCGGCCCCGCAGGTAGGTGAACCCGCCCGCGACCGCGCTGATGGCGACGACCGCCAGCGCCGGCACCCAGAGACGGCCGGACACCGACCCGGCACCCCCGAGGGCATCGAGCACTGCGACAGACAGCGCGCTGGGCGTGCCGCTCGGCAGGAGGACCCCGTCGATCACAGCCTGAGGGACCAGCGGCACGAGGTACAGAAAGCACGAAGACAGCACCATCGCGACGATCGCGGCGGCGTAGCGGGGGCGGGCCCCCTCGATGAGGGTCCAGAGGGCGGATGCATGACCGAACATGGTCGTCACTCGTGGTGGCGCGGTAAAACAGGGAGCAAGGAACGCGAAAGGCCCGCTCGGATTGCTCCGAGCGGGCCTTTCGGCTGAGATCACGACGGACCGTCACACGCTCGAGAGCTGCTCGCAGGCAGGATGGTGGACGGACTTGAACATCTAAAACCCCAGTTACCAGCGTCGTGTAACTGAGGTCGACTCCGCGCGCAAGATCTGATCAGCGCAAACCGGCTCCGATGACATGCGCTCGCGCGTTGGATCTACAGGACCTGTGCGGTCCAGCCCGGAGCGAGCACCTGGTCGAGCAGCACCGAGCCGCCTACCGCGTGGCTGTAGGGGAACAAGCTGCCCATGACGACCCCAGCGGGATCGCCCAACGCGTTGAACAGCTGGACTTCGATGCGCTCGCCCGCAACGACGCCGGCCACCGAGACGGTGCCCGCGACCCCGGTCTTGCCCCTGGCGCCGAGGGTGAGCCTCGTGCGATCGACGGTCTGGAGCAGCGGCGCACTGGCGTAGTACTCCAGCCGATCGCGCAGCTGCTCGTAGTTGTAGTCACTGATCCAGTTGGGCGAGCAGTAGGACATTATGTCCCGGTAGTCGGCTGGGTCGAGCAGCTCCCCGTTGTTGCGATCGTAGCCCCAGCGCCCGAGCCGTGCGTCGTTGTGCGGAAAGTACTCCTGCGTGCCGACGCCGCAGGGCGCGTGGAAGCGGCCCAGCGCATGCCCGACCTCATGCAGGAGCGTGCTCGTCGCGATGTCGTACTCGTTGAAGCCCACGCCGATGGACGACTTGAGGTAGTCGTAGTCGGGCGAGGTTCCGACGTAGGAAATACCTGTCGTGCAGCCCAAGCCGCAGAACTGGCTGAACGTGTCCGCCGGCATGAACAGCCCGTAGTAGAACGTGGCCGGCGCCTCGCTGGCGCCCAAGCGCATCTCGGCGATGGCGTCGAGCAGCTCGCCCCATCCAGAGTTGCCGTCCACAACGTTGGCCCATTCGAACGGCGGGTCCACGCGGATCACGACGTCTGTGGTCGGGTAGAGAGCCGCGACACGCTCCTGCAGTTCATCCATCGCGGACTGGCCGGTATCAGGGAGGCGCCCGGAACCATCGGCGTTGTAGCGGACCGGCACGATCACGATGGTGATGTCTCCGGAGTTTGCCAGATCGAGGCCATCCGGAGCGACCGCCGAGTCCCAGCTGGTCGAGGCAACATCGCCGTTGCCGGGGCCGGTAGCGGCGCCCTCGCGCAGCTCGACGTACAGCTCGGTCGACGCAAGGAGCTGCTCGGCCGTGAGCTCGAAGTTCAGTGTGGAGTCAAGGGTGCTGTCGATCGAGTCGGTGTCGACCGTCTCCGTCACGGTCAGGATCTCCGTGGTCCCATCCTCCTGCTCAATGGTCAGCACCGCATCAATGGCGCGCGACTGGAAGCCCGAGTCGAGCTCGACGAACAGCCGAAGCAGCCCGTCGCGGCCCGCCACTGGCGGCGCCAGGTTCTGCTCGACGCCGGCGGCGTCGTACAGCGTGGTCTGGACCGACTGGTTGAGCGTGACCCGGGTGAGCGTCAGGCCGGCGGCGAGATCTTCGGGATCGCCCTTGCCCGACGTTGGTGGCGGTGTCGTCTCGGCGGTGGGGAGGGTGGGCGTCGTTGTCGGTTCGGATGTGGTCACCACGCCATCGGTCGGAACCGGTGGGTCGAACTTCACATCGAGCCCGACCCCGTCACAACCGAGTCCAAAGAGCAAAACAGAAACAAGGACCATGGTCAACAATCTCCATCACACCCACTCCATTGTAGCCCGTCGCTCCGTCGGACCAAGGACGAAGAAGTCCACGCGCCGCGCACCCACGCTGCCCCGTCCATCGGCGTGTTCACCGGGAGGCCAACAGAGAATCCCCCCCAAGGGACCCAGGGTGAAACGACACTGAGGACGCGGACGCCGTCCGCAACGGACGCATTTCCAGCCAGCGTGTCACAATGGCCTATGTCAAGCACGCCGCCGCAGGAGCTCGAGACGCTCCTGACTTCCCAGGAGGCCGACCCCGCGTCGGACCCGGGCCTGCTGGTCACTGGCCTGGGCTTGGCGGATCTCGGCCCAGGTGCGCACATCGAGATCTATGGAGACGAGCCGCACAGCGGCGCCAACTGCAGCGAAGGCGCAGACGACTCCTGGGTGTTTGACGAGGCCCCCGACGAGGTCCCCGCCGCTGCGGACACAACCCTGACCGGCGATCCGGCCCGCCCCTCACCGCAGCACAGACGGCACCTGTTGCCGGTCGTCGCCGGGCTTGGGCTGCTCACCGCTGCGGGCACCGCCGTCGCGCTCACCCTCGTCGCGCTCCGCCTCGGCACGTCTGCTTCCATCAGCCAACACGCAGCCGCAACCCTGGACAACCCGCCGCCGACGGCCGTCGCGCCCCCCCCGTTCGTTCCCGGACCCTGGGTCGGGCCCCCCGCTTCGGCCGCGATGGACCCGGCTTTCGCGGACACAACCACCGCAGCCTCCAGGCCACATCCCCGGCGGCGCGCACGGGCCCGGCGCACGGACCCCCGGCCGGCGACGGCGCCCGCTCCGCTGAGTCGTCTCCGCACGCCGACGCCCATCGCGGTGGCCCCATCCAGCTACGCACTGCCGGCAGTTGAGTCCGCCGTGTTTCCGGCTGACGAGGCGGACGCCGCGCCCAGCCGGGGTCTCCTCAGGAAGCGCAAGAAGCAGAAGTAGGTCGGTGGCCGACCTCGACCTGGGACCGTTTCGACTCGCCTCCCCGTTTGCGCGGGGTGCAATGGGAGAGGTCTGGCGCGCGTGGCACCGCGACCAGCGGCTCCCCATCGCCATGAAGGTCCTCACCGGCGTGCACGCCCGCAACCCCCGCTACGTGCGCAGCTTCCAGAACGAGGTCCGCGCGGTCGCCAGCCTCGACCACCCCCACATCGTGATGCTGCTCGACGTCGGCATCGTCGACGAAGCAGCCGCTCAGGCCAGCCGGGGGCACTTGGTCGCGGGGAGCCCCTGGCTGGCGATGGAGTACGCCAGCGGCGGCACGCTGCGCGATCACAGCCCCACCAGCTGGAGCGAGGTACGGCGCCTGCTCCTGCAGATCTTGGACGCGCTGGCCCACGCGCACGCCCGCGGCATCGTCCACCGCGACCTCAAGCCCGCCAACATCCTGTTCTGCCGCGAGCGCGACCCGCGTCCGGGGCTCAAGCTCACCGACTTCGGGATCGCGGCACGCACCGGCGAGGCGGACGCATCGGAGCTCGGTGCGGGCACGCCCGCCTACATGGCACCCGAGCAGCTGATGGGCGACCTGCCCGACCTCGGGCCCTGGACCGACCTGTACTCGCTCGGATGCCTCGCGTGGCGAATGATCACCGGGAAGGTCCCGTTCGACGGACTCAAGCGCATGCCGCTCGTGCGCGCGCACCTCTCCGCGCCACCCCCGCCCTTCGTACCGCGGATGGACACTCCGGCCGGGCTGGAAGGCTGGCTGCGCGCGCTGCTCACCAAGCGCCACGAGGACCGACCCCAGCGCGCCGCCGACGCAGCGGCCGTGCTCGCCTCCCTCTCCTCCATCGCCGGAGCCAGGGACAGCGAGCCCACCGACGACACGGACGTCTCAGAGCACACCACCATCGGTGCCCTGTTCACGGGCGACCTCGACTCCTCCGAGGTTCCGACCCGTGTGGGCCGGTCCGTGCGTGCCCCGGGTCGCATCGCCGACTGGCGGACCTCCATCCCGCGGCCTCCACCGGTGCTGATCGGCGCTGGCCTGGGCTTGTTCGGTCTGCGCGAGCCGCCACTGATGGGGCGTGCGGAGCAACAAGAGGCGCTGTGGGCTGAGCTCCGCGCCGTCCACCGCAGCGCGAAGCCGCGCGTGGTCCGCATCTCGGGCTCGACCGGGGTCGGCAAGACCCGTCTGGCGAGCTGGCTGTGCCGACGCGCCGACGAGCTCGGTGCAGCGCGCTTCTTGTGGATCTCGCACGCCAGCGAGGAGGACGACAGTGGGCTGCTCACGATGGTGCGGCTGCTCGTGCGCGGCGATGGAGTTCCCGTCGACGAGCTGCAGGAGCGGCTGCGCGTCTTCTTGGGGGATGTCGACACCGCGGGCAACGTCGCCGCGCTGCTCGCGGGCGACCTCGATGCAGCGGCCGCGCGGGAGACCAGCGCCCAGCTGGTGGGTCGGGTGGCGCAGGAGCGCCCGATCATCCTGGTGATCGACGATGCGCAGTGGGCGGGAGATCTCCTGCAGCTGGCGGCGGCGCTGCTCGAGCGCGGCGACCGGGTCCTCGTGTGCGTGATCGATCAGGACGAGGCGATCGCCGGCCGCGCGGAGGCGACCGGACTGGAGTCGCTCGGCGGACTGCACTTGCCGCTCGGACCGCTCGACCCAGCCGCGCAGCGCGGGCTCGTCCAAGCGCTGCTCGGGCTCCACGACGATCTGGCGACCCAGGTGGAGGCGCGGAGCGGCGGCAACCCGCAGTTCGCAGTTCAGCTCATCGGTGACTGGGTCGCACGCGGACTGCTGTGGGTCGGACAGCGCGGATTTGAGCTGGCCGGAGACCCGGTCGCTGCGTCGCTGCCGATACCCGACGATCTGCACGCCGTCTGGGCCCAGCGCATCCGCCGCGTGCTCGAGGGGCTGCCCCGAGCCGCCACATTGGAGCTGGAGGTCGCAGCGGCGCTCGGGTCCGAGGTCGAGGACTGGGCGTGGCAAGCGGCCTGCACCGAGCTCGAGGGCAGCGCGACCACCGAGGGCGCTGCGCGGCGCACGGAGATCGTCGACCGGCTCCTCCGCGCGCGACTGGCGACCCCGCGCGACGACGGCTGGGCCTTCTCCCACGGCATGTTTCGCGAGAGCATCATCCGGCAGTCCCGGGAACGCGGGGCCTGGCGGCGCGCGAACCGGGTCGCGGCCGTGGCCTTGCGGGCGCGGGGCGAGGAGCGAGGTCGGGCCGAGCGGATCGGGCGGCTGCTGGTCGAGGCAGGCATGGAGGAGCTGGCGATCCGACCGCTGATCCGGGGCGTGAGAGAGCTGCTCGCTACCAACGTTCGCGGCGCCCTCGCCATCCTGACTACCGCCGAGGCAGCAGCCCGCACGGCGCGACTGCCCGGGTCCAGTCCCCAGTCAGGAGCGCTGCTGGTGTCGCGGGCCCGCATCCACGCCGCGCTCGACCAGCACACCGACGCGCTGCGGTGGGCGCACTGGGCGCAGGACGCTGCACGCAACCACCACCGCGACCCCACGGACCGCGCGGCCGTCCGCCGCCGAGACCCGTGGACCGTCCACTTTCGCGATGCGCTCCGGATCGAGCTGTCCGTGCACGTGACCCGGCGCGACGTTCCTTCCGCCCGGCGCGCGTTCCGCATGCTGTCCCCCACCATCCACGTCCTGAACGAGCCAGCGCTTCTAGCCGACCTCCTCACAGCGCAGGCCGGGCTGCTCGGCGCCGAGCCCGACCGAGCCGATGAGCTGCTGATCCAGGCGGTCGTTGCCCTCGAGAAGATCGAGGCCCATGTGCCGATCGCCCGCGTGTTGGTGCACCGTGCCGCGATCGCGACCGAGCAGGGCGAGCTCCATCAGGCACGCGAGCTGCTCGTCAACGCACTGGAGCGACTCGGGGCCAACGGGCCGCGGCAGGCCGTCGGGGTCGCGCTCGGTGCCCTGGCGGAGGTCCACCTGCAGCTCAAGGACGTGGCAGAAGCGACAAAGACCGCCGGCCGGGCGGTCCGGGTCCTCGACGGGCTCGGGAATCCCGCATCCAAGGCGCGCATCATCCTGGGTCTGGCGCTGTCCGAGGAGGGAGACCACGAGGCCGCCCAGGTCCAGCTCGTGCGCGCGCTCAGCGCCACCAACGACCGGGGACGCCGCGACCTCCTCCCCATCGCCGCGATTGGTGCCGCTCTGGTCGCGGCGCGGCTGTCGCACTGGTCGTCGGTGCACGACCGCCTCCGAGACGCCGAGCGAGCTTGTGAGCGCACCCCGTGTCGCCACCACGCGCGCAGCGTCGCCGAGCAACTCGCGCAGGTTGCGAAGATCGCGGGACTGCCGCAGCTCGCCGCGCGCGCGGGTGCCCTGGCGAGCGCCCATTCGGTTAGCGGGCCCACGTGAACTTCGTCCAGATCGAGTTCCTGTGGTTCATGGCCGCGATGTTCCTCACGTACTGGGGAGTCGGGCAGCTTCGCCGTGGACGGGTCTGGCAGAACGTCCTGCTGGTGGGCGGATCGGCGCTGTTCTACGGCTGGGTCCACCCCTGGTTCCTGATCCTGCTGTACTTCTCGGCCACGCTCGACTTCACACTCGGGCAGCTCATCGAGAGGCACCGCCGCTACCGGCACTACCTGCTGCTGATGTCGATGGCGGGCAACCTCGGCATCCTGGCGTACTTCAAGTACTTCAACTTCTTCGTGCAGAACGTCATCGATCTATCGAGCGCGCTGGGCATCCACGGCGACCTGCGCACGCTGGCGATCATCCTGCCGGTGGGCGTGTCGTTCTACACGTTCCAGACGATGTCGTACACGATCGACATCCACCGCGGCGAGCTGAAGGCCCGCACCAACTTCCTCGACTATCTGGTGTACGTCACCTTCTTTCCTCAGCTGGTGGCCGGCCCCATCGAGCGTGCCGGGCGGCTGCTTCCGCAGGTCGAACAGGCGCGCACGTTCGACACCACGCGCGTCATCGACGGTCTGTCCTTGGCCGTGTGGGGCGGGTTCAAGAAGCTCGCCATCGCCGACACCCTCGCCCCGTACATCGACAAGGTCTTCGTCCTCGAGGACCCCGCCGGCCCCATGGTCTGGGCCGCTGCGGTCGCCTTCTCGATCCAGATCTTCGCCGACTTCTCTGGCTACACCGACATGGCGCGCGGCACCGCGCGAATGCTCGGCTTCGACCTCACCGAGAACTTCAAGAGCCCGTACCTCGCCGCGAGCACGCCTGAGTTCTGGCAGCGGTGGCACATCTCGCTGTCGTTCTGGATCCGCGACTACCTGATGGTGCCGCTGCTGGGCAGCGCGGGCCGACTCACGCTGTTCCGGTTCCTCTGGGCCACCATCCTGACGTTCACGATCATCGGCTTCTGGCACGGGGCGAGCTGGAACTTCATCCTGTTCGGTGCATTCCACGGGTTCTGGATGGCGACCTACACGCTACTGGCGCGCATCCGACCGCAGTGGACGAGCCGCATCCCGCTGGGCCGTCCGATGGCCATCGTGTTCCACTTCGTCGCAATCAGTGCGCCGGGCTCGATGTTGTTCCGCGAGACCCACCTGGACCGCATCGTGCAGCACCTGTCGAAGCACCCGCTGGTCGCCACCGAGGAAGAGTGGATCGCCACGGCGGTGGTGGTGGGCATGACGCTGCTGTGCGCAGCCCCGCTGGTCTTGAGCCACTTCGTGGAGCGATTCGCGCTCCCGCGCATCCGGCACAGCGTGTGGTACCTGCCGATGCAGACGAGCGCATGGGCGGTGTTTGGGCTGACGATGTTCGTGTTCTACCGGGTGAGCACGTACGACTTCATCTACTTCCAGTTCTAGGATCTGGCGGGGCCCAGCGGAGGCGCAGGATCGGCCGGTGATGCGCCTCGTAGCGAGGTCGCACGCGACACGTCCATTGCGTGTACGGTCAAGAACGTCTGCGCTACCAGCGGCACCGAGCGGCGAGGCATCCGATCGGGAGCGGCGCGGTAGAGTCGGCCGTGCCGCGGGTCGTCCACCTACGAATGAGGAGGCCGAGCGTGTTCTGGACCGAGGAGCATGCGGAGAGCATCGTCCACCTGCGCGCCCATGCGAAGCGCCGACGCTGGGACGAGCTGGAGTGCCGGCTTCACACCGAGACCCGTTGGCGACCGACCACTGGAGTCGTGGGGGCGCGATCCGGGTCCGCTTGAGCGGCCACGCCGGGTCGCCGATTGTCGGCGGCGTAGGATCGATTTCGATCTACGGGGTTGCCGCGGTCCGGATCGCATGATCCTATCCTCACATGGCCGACAATACCGAACTGATGGACCGAGTCATGGCTGCCTTTCGGGCGCGCGTGATCGACGCTGGGAAGACCATGAGGCACTGCCGAACGCCCGCGGAGTTCTGCGAATCCGAACGACGTCTCAACGCCTTGGCGCTGGAGCTCGCAGACGCCCTGACGGCCGGGGTTCTCGACGAAGTCGTTGCGGACAAGCAGCGTGCTGACGAGGCGGTGGCGCGGGTCCGCTCGCTGGCGAGCGCACGCGACATCATCATGCTGTCACAAGGAAGCAGGGAGACACCGGTGCAGCTGCTTGGAGGAACGACCATTCGCTTGAAGACGGTATACACGTGTGCCAAAGCCAGGGGAGAGGTTGCCCGACAATCCAGGGGCAAGGCAGGTACAGGGGTATACCCGGTGCTCGATGAACTGGGGATCACGGACCGTTCCACCCCTGCGCTCCGACTACGGGTGAGTCATGCGGTATGCGAGGCGAACTCGTTCAACGATGCTCGGGAGTTGCTCGAGCAAGGTGGGCTAAAGCTCACTCATCGGGTCGCTCTTCGTCTGACCTACGCAGTGTCGGAGCTGGCGCTGCGTGTCCGACGTGATCGGGTTCGACGCGTGAAGGCGGGCAACGACGATGGCCTGTTCGTTGGCCGTGACGTGGTCGCTTGTGTCGATGGTGGTCGTTGTCGTGTCCGCAAGGCGCTACCGGGCCGCCCACCAAAGGGAGGGCGCCGCAAGTTCGATGTGGACTGGCGTGAGCCAAAGGTGCTCACGATCTACGTACTGGACGACAAGGGGCGTCGCGACAAGAAATCGGCTCGCATCATCGACGCGACGATGGGAGATGCAGACCACGTCTTCGCGCTACTCATCTACCACCTCCTTCAACTGGGTGCGCATCGTGCCACGAGCCTGACACTGCTGGGGGATGGCGCGAAGTGGATCTGGAATCGAGCGGGAGGGCTTCGAAAGGCTCTGTCGCTGCCAGAGGCGGTTCCGCTGACGGAGATCGTGGACTACTACCACGCAGTAGAGCGCCTGGGCGACTTCGCCAGAGGCCGTGACGGTTGGTCCGACAAGCGAGTGAAGCAGTGGGTGGCTCAACAGAAAAACCGCCTGAAGCGAGGCTGGACAGATCGGGTGATTCAAGCGATCGACGAGCTGATGACGCCGGGCGAGCGGAAGAAGGGAACGGCGGTGGAGT
>Ga0316189_10002835_pt1 | contig 16928 bp, 12 predicted proteins | sample LowCovwburrow_MG_FD_204930 | JGI IMG/M metagenome (GOLD analysis project Ga0316189, IMG submission 204930) | Coastal sediment microbial communities from Maine, United States - Lowes Cove worm burrow | ecosystem: Environmental > Aquatic > Marine > Coastal > Sediment | place: USA: Maine... | reverse complement strand
GACCGTGGCCAGGGCCGAGCTCAAGGACCTGCGCACGCAGCGTGCCGCGGTAGAAACCACACGCGGCCAGCAGCAGGCCCGCATCATCACCGAGATGAGAGCAGCCTGGAAGATGGGCCAGGAAAGCCATATCAAGGTGCTGCTGAACCAGGAGAGCCCGCACACGGTGGCCAGGGTCATGGCCTACTACCGCTATTTTTTTGCCGCGCGCAACCAGCTGATCACCCAATATCGGGGAACTTTGCAGGAACTGGCCGCGCTACAGCAACAGATCGACACCACACTGGCGCAATTGAGCAAACAGCAGGAAACGCTGGAGCAACAGCAGGCCAGCCTGGAGCGCGCGCAGAAAAACCGGGCAAAAGCGGTTGCCAGCCTGAGTAAAAGTATCAACAGCAAAGGTGCGAGGCTCAAGCAGAAACAGGCGGATCGCAAGGAACTCGAAAAGCTGCTGCAAGCCATCGAGGAAGCCGTGGTCAACCTGCAGGTGCCCGCTAACTTCCAGGACTTCAAAAGCGCCCGGGGCAACATGCCCTGGCCGGTACAGGGCAAGCCCAGCAACCGCTTCGGGACGGCGCGCAATGAGGGCAAGATGCGCTGGCAAGGCGTTACCATTCCCGCCGAAGAGGGCGACATGGTCAGGGCCATTCATCACGGCCGGGTGGTCTACGCCGATTGGTTGCGCGGCTCGGGACTGCTGCTCATCATAGACCACGGCCACGGCTACATGAGCCTTTATGCCCACAATGAAAGCCTGCTGCGGGACGTGGGCGAGTGGGTCACCGCGGGCACCCCCATCGGCACGGCGGGCAGCAGCGGCGGGCAGGACCGCAGTGCCGTGTACTTTGAAATCCGGCACAACGGAAAACCCACCAATCCGGCCAACTGGTGCAAGGGTTAGTGCCCTGGCCCACCGCACCGCGGCCCGCCCGCGGCACTGCCAACAGTGCTCCCGAATGCGTTACACTTAACGCAAGTAAGCAATCAGTGGCCTCTCGGCCTACGTGGCGGTAATCATGCGTTGTCAAACCTCATTCCCTAAAGTTCTTGCCCAAACGGCGGCAGCCCTGTCGCTGGCGATACCCCTGCCACTGCTCGCAGTCGAGGAAAAAGGCAGGCTGCCGTTGGACGAGCTGCGCACATTTGCCGACGTGTATAACCAGATACGCATCGGTTATGTGGAAGAAATCGACGACAGCACCCTCCTGGAGTACGCCATCCAGGGCATGCTGATGGGGCTGGACCCCCATTCCGTCTACCTCACCAAGGATGCATTCCAGGACCTGCAGGACAACACCAGTGGTGAATTCACCGGCCTGGGCCTGGAAGTCGGCATGGAGGACGGCTACGTCAAGATCATATCGCCGATAGATGGGTCTCCGGCGGCAGGAGCGGGCCTACAGAGCGGGGACATCATCCTGAAATTGGGCAAGGTGCCGGTCAAGGGCATGAGCCTCAATGAGGCGATAGAAGTGATGCGCGGCCCCAAAGGCAGCGAAATCGAATTGACCATCGGCCGCCCCGGTGAGAGCCAGCCATTTGAGGTGACGCTGGTACGCGACACGATAAAAGTAGCAAGTGTCCGCCAGCGATGGCTGGAACCGGGTTACGGTTATATTCGTATCGCCCAGTTCCAGAGCGCTACCGGTGCAGACGTGGCCAAATCACTGGACAAGTTGAAGTCGGAGCAAAAGCTGAAGGGCCTTGTGCTGGATCTGCGCAATAATCCCGGCGGGATTCTGCGCGCGAGTGTCGATGTGGCCGGCCTGTTCATGGACGGCGGTACCGTGGTCTACACCGAGGGACGCCTGGCGAATTCGGACATGTATTACGACGCCGAAGAAAACGACAACAGCGACGGCACGCCACTGGTGATACTGATCAATCAGGGGTCGGCCAGCGCCTCGGAAATTGTGGCCGGCGCCCTGCAGGATAACGGTCGCGCGGTGGTCATGGGCACGCACAGTTTTGGCAAGGGGTCGGTGCAGACCATCTTGCCGCTTTCGGAATCGAGGGCCGTTAAACTGACCACCGCGCTGTACTTCACCCCCAATGGCCGCTCGATACAGGCCGAGGGTATAGAGCCGGACATCCTGGTGGAGCGCGCCAGGGTGACAGCCTACGACAGCTCCGCCCGGGTTACGGAGGCGGACCTGTCAGGACACCTGAACAACGCCAATGGCGAGAACGGTGCAGCGAAGAAGTCACGGCAGGTGTCCAACAAACTGCTGGCCAGTGACAACCAGCTGTATGAAGCGCTGACTCTGTTGAAAGGTTTGAATGTGCTCAGTGCGCGTGGACCAAAGGCCAAGGACAAGGAGAAGGACGAAGACATCGGCGAGTCCTGACACAGCGCGCGCTGGTCAGAGCCGCACCTCGATACCGCGTTCGGCAAGATAGGCTTTTGCCTGGGGAATCGTGTATTCGCCGAAATGAAAGATACTGGCGGCCAATACTGCGTCCGCACCGCCCACCGCGATACCCTCCACCAGGTGGTCCAGGTTGCCAACCCCGCCAGAGGCGATAACCGGAATCTCAATCGCATCGGTAATGGCGCGGGTAACGCCCAGCTCAAAGCCGTTTTTGGTGCCATCGCGGTCCATGCTGGTCAACAGAATTTCACCGGCGCCCAGGTCCGCCATGCGCCGCGCCCAGGCCACCGCGTCGATACCGGTGGGCTTGCGCCCACCGTGGGTAAAGATCTCCCAGCGGGGCTGACCATCCACGTCGGCCACGCGCTTGGCGTCTATGGCTACCACGATGCACTGCGCGCCGAAGCGTTCCGCCGACTCGCGCACCAGCTGCGGATTGTGAATCGCCGCGGTGTTGATGCTCACCTTGTCGGCTCCGGCATTCAGCATGGTGCGTATGTCGTCGATCGTGCGTATACCGCCGCCCACAGTCAACGGTATGAAGACTTCCTCGGCGATCTTCTCGACTGTGTGTACCGTGGTGTCGCGCCCCTCGTGGCTGGCGGTGATATCCAGGAAGGTGATCTCGTCGGCTCCCTGCTCGTTGTAGCGTATGGCGATTTCCACCGGATCTCCCGCGTCGCGGATGTCTACAAAGTTGACACCCTTGACGACCCTGCCGTTTTCCACGTCCAGACAGGGAATGATGCGCTTGGCCAGGCCCATGATCAGCTGGCCCCGTCACACAGGCGCTGGGCCGCGGCTATATCCAGGGTGCCTTCATAGATAGCGCGACCGGTAATTGCACCACAGATACCCTGGTCAGCTACCGAGACCAGTGCGCGAATATCCTCGATATTGGTGATTCCACCAGAGGCGATTACCGGTATGCTGGACGCCTGTGCCATGGCCAGCGTCGCCTCGACGTTGACGCCCTGCATCATGCCATCGCGCGCAATGTCGGTATATACGATGGCCGTCACACCATCTGCCTCGAACTTGCGCACCAGGTCATCGGCGCGCACCGTGGAGACCTCAGCCCAGCCATCAGTGGCTACCAGCCCATCCTTCGCATCGAGACCGACGATCACCTTGCCGGGAAAGGCCCGACAGGCCTCGGCCACAAACGCCGGCTCCTTTACTGCCCTGGTGCCGATAATCACATAGCTCACGCCGGCTTTCAGGTAGTGTTCTATCGTCTGCAGGCTGCGGATGCCACCACCGATCTGGATCGGCAGCTGCGGGTAGGCTGCGGCAATAGCCGTGACTACCTCGCCGTTCACCGGCTCACCGGCAAAGGCGCCATTGAGGTCCACCAGGTGGAGCCGGCGACATCCCGCCGCCACCCAACGCGCGGCCGTCGCCACGGGGTCATCGGAAAAAACCGTGCTGTCGTCCATCAGGCCCTGGCGCAGGCGCACGCAGTGACCGTCCTTGAGATCAATCGCGGGAATTATCAACATCGGCCGTTCCACTCCAGGAAATTGCGCAACAGCTGCAGCCCCGAGCGATGGCTCTTCTCGGGGTGAAACTGCACGGCAAAAAGGTTGTCCAGCGCTAACGCGGCGTCGACACGCACGCCATATTGCACGGCGCCGGCCAGCAGACTGCGGTCGGCCGCGTCCACGTAGTAGCTGTGTACAAAGTAAAAGCGTGTCATATCGGGAATATCACGCCACAGGGGGTGGGCCATCACCTGGCTCACCTCGTTCCAACCCATATGCGGAACCTTGAGGCGCTGCCGCTGGTCATCGACCAGCGGGTTGCCAAAGTAGCGCACCTCACCGGGCACGATATCCAGGCAATCTACCCCACCGTTCTCCTGCGAATGGGTCATCAGGGCCTGCATGCCGACGCAGATCGCCAGCACCGGTTTGTGCTGCTCGCGCAGTGCATCCATCAGCAAGCGATCGCACTGCAGGCGGCGGATCTCCGCCATGCAGTCGCGAATGGCCCCGACACCCGGGAACACCACCCGATCGGCCTGTCGTATCAGCTGCGCATCATGCGTAACCAGAACCCGGTCCGCACCCACGTGCTGCAAGGCACTGGCCACGGAGTGCAGATTACCCATCCCGTAATCGATAACAGCAACAACACCACTCATGATTTATTGCCTATAGCACACCTTTGGTGGAGGGCGTCACACCCGCCATGCGCGGATCCGGCGTCAGCGCCATGCGCAGGGCGCGGCCGAAGGCCTTGAACACGGTCTCCGCCTGGTGGTGGGTGTTGTCCCCACGCAGGTTGTCCACGTGCAGGGTCACCAGGGCGTGATTGACGAAGCCCTGGAAAAACTCGAGGAACAGGTCCACGTCAAAACCGCCGACCACCGCCCGGGTAAACGGCACATTGAACTGCAGCCCGGGCCTGCCGGAAAAGTCGATCACCACCCGCGACAGGGCCTCGTCAAGGGGCACGTAAGCATGGCCATAGCGCATGATGCCCTTCTTGTCGCCCACAGCCTGGCTAAAGGCCTGACCCAGAGTGATGCCTATATCTTCAACGGTGTGGTGGTCATCAATGTGCAGATCACCCTGTGCGCGTATGTCCAGGTCGACCAGGCCGTGACGCGCGATTTGATCCAGCATGTGCTCCAGAAATGGAATGCCCGTCTCGAACTCTGCCTTGCCGGAGCCGTCCAGGTTTACGCTGGCCGTGATCTGGGTCTCCAGGGTATTTCGCTCCACTGTGGCCTTGCGCTGCGCCATGCCTCTCTCCGCTGGTTACTATCGGGGTAACAGCCCCGAAAAGCGCGCCATTATAAAGAAATGTGCCGTTGAATTCACTGGCGGTTTTAACCACTGCCGATTACCCTGTTCACTCCTTATTTACGCCCAGACCTCTGTTTCGTGGATACATCTGAACACTTCGCCTCGCGTGTGCTGAGCTGGTACGACCGACACGGCCGCAAAAACCTGCCCTGGCAAACCGATACCACCCCCTACCGGGTGTGGGTTTCCGAGATCATGCTGCAGCAAACCCAGGTCAAAACGGTTATTCCCTATTTCGAACGTTTCATGGCGGCCTTTCCCGCCGTGCAGAACCTGGGCGAAGCCGGGCAGGACCAGGTTCTGCACCTGTGGACCGGGCTGGGTTACTATGCCCGGGCCCGCAACCTGCACCGGGCGGCGCAGCAGGTCTGCAGCGAGTTCGGTGGCACGTTTCCTGAGACCGTAGAGGGGCTCATGGAGCTGCCCGGCATTGGCCGCTCCACCGCCGGTGCGATCGTCAGCATCGCCCTGCAGCGGCGCGCTGTTATCCTGGACGGCAATGTCAAACGGGTTCTGGCACGCCATCGCGCTGTAGAGGGCTGGCCGGGCCGGACAGCCGTACATAAGCGCCTGTGGCAGATCGCCGATGACCATACGCCGTCGGAGCGCAGCGCTGACTATACCCAGGCCATGATGGACCTTGGAGCCACCCTGTGCACACGCGCCGCACCCGCCTGTGAGCTGTGCCCCCTGGGCAGCGATTGCCAGGCCCTGGCCAGCGGCACACAGCGCGACCACCCCGGTAAAAAGCCGCGCAAGACACTCCCTGTCAAACAAACCCGCTTTCTCATGGTCAGCGCGGCGGATGGCGCTGTGTTGCTGGAAAAACGGCCAGCCAATGGTATCTGGGGCGGTCTCTGGTGCTTTCCGCAGTTGCGGGAAGCCGACGAGGCGGCCGGCTGGTGCCTGGACCGCTGGGGTGTTGAACCGCAAGCCATCGACGTGTGGGAGGACTTCCGCCACACCTTCAGCCACTACCACCTGGACATTCGACCGGTGCACGTCAGGCTGGGTACCGTGCCACTGGCAGTCATGGAAGAGCAGGACCAGCTCTGGTATAACAGTCGGCAACCGGCCGAGATCGGTCTCGCCGCACCCGTGGCGGCCTTACTGGCCCATCTCGCCCCCTAGTGGAGAACAACGATGTCGCGAACGGTGGTTTGCAAGAAATACAATAAAGAGCTGGAGGGTCTGGAGGCGCCTCCTTTTCCCGGACCCAAGGGGCAGGAACTGTTCGAGTCCATATCGAAGCAGGCCTGGCAGGATTGGCAGGCCCACCAGACGATGCTGATCAACGAAAAGCATCTCAGCCTGGTAGACCCGGAGTCGCGCAAATACCTGCAACAGGAGATGGACAAGTTCTTCGCCGGCGAGGACTACGACAAGGCGGAGGGGTACGTGCCGCCCTCACAGTAACCGCGAAGCCTTGACTCGGCGCGCCGCTGCGGGTTTAATACGCGCCTTTCGCACACAGCATTATTGCCCAGATAGCTCAGTCGGTAGAGCAGGGGATTGAAAATCCCCGTGTCGGCAGTTCGATTCTGTCTCTGGGCACCATATTTCCCCTTTAAACCAAATTAGTTATGCGCTCTCACCTGTGCGCAGCTATCACCCCTGGGAGACCTGCGTTACCTAACCGGACTGCAGTCACTCACCGGACTCGTGCTGATCACCTGGTCCGCATCGTTTCTATACCTGGAAATGACCCGCTACCGGTACCGGGACTGATGGCAGGGGCGCTCTGTTTACTGTGCTCCCTAGTTGGGGCAGAATGCACTCCTTGTACAGGCCCTTTCCATGAATCTTACCGCCAGCTCGCTGAAAAACCCCGCGGCCGTCGCAATGGCCGTCGCCATCATCCTGTTTTTCGGGTCGATCAGTCTTGGCAAGTTGCCGATACAGCTCTTTCCGGATATCGAGAACCCCCAGATTTCTATTCGTACCAGCTGGCGGGCAGCCTCTCCGCGCGAGATAGAGTCGGAGATCATAGAGCCCATAGAGGCCGTATTGCGCGGCCTCCCGGGCCTGGTCCTGATGGAGGCCTTTGCCAATGCGGGCGAGGGCTGGATCACCATGGAGTTCGGGCTCGATGCCGATATGCAGCGCACCCTGATCGAAGTCATATCGCGCATGAACCGCCTGGATCCGCTGCCCAGGGACGCCACGCAACCGATCATTTCGCTGGGCGGAGACAGCGGAGACAAGCCGGCACTGACCTTTTTTTTCCTGCAACTGTTGCCAGGCACACCGGGCAATGTCCACGACTACTCGCAATTCGTAGACGATGTGGTGAGGCCAGCAATCGAGGTGATCCCCGGTGTCGCCAGGGTCGGTGTTTCAGAGAACAGCCGCAATACACAGCGGGAACTGGAGATCCTGTTTGACCCCTACAAGGCCGCCCAGCTGGGGATTGCACTGCCCGGCACGGCAGACCGCCTGGGCCAGGCCAACGACGTCAGCGGCGGTTTCATCGAAGTGGGGCGGCGCCAGTACACCTTGCGCTTCGCCGGCCGCTACGAGCCTGCGGAACTCAAGGACTTTGTCCTGGAGTGGCGCGAGGGTCGCCCCATAAAGCTCGGGGATATCGCAGAAATCAAAATCACCCGGGGAGAGCAAGCGCTCACTAACATTCAAAATGGAAATCCGGCAATTTCCGTTCGCGTCGATAAGGAAAATAACGCCAATGCCCTGCAGACACTGAATGCTGTGAAGGCGGTAGTGGAGGAACTCAATGCCACCCGGCTCAACGAAGAGGGCCTGGTCATGGCCCAGTCTTTCGACGCTTCCGTGTTCATCTACCGGGCCATCGCGCTGGTGTCCGGCAATATTGCGATGGGTATCCTGCTGGCGGTCGGTGTCTTGTGGTGGTTCCTGCGGCGCCTGCGCGCGACGCTGGTCGTCGCCACTGCCATACCGGTGTCACTGCTGGCGACGTTCATCGTACTCAATCTAACCGGCCGCACGCTGAACGTCATATCCCTTGCCGGTCTGGCCTTTGCCGTCGGCATGGTGCTGGACGCGGCCATCGTGGTGCTGGAGAACGTGGTGCGGCTGCGCGAAAAAGGCGTGGACGCCCACGATGCATCCCTGCGCGGGACTGACCAGGTCTGGGGTGCGCTGCTTGCATCCACCGCCACCACGGTGGCCATCTTTCTTCCGGTGGTCTTCATGCGTGAAGTGGAGGGCCAGTTGTTCAGCGATCTGGCCGTCACCATTGCTATCGCGGTGATCGTGTCCATGCTGGTGGCGATCACCATCCTGCCGCTCGCCGCGAAACTTTGGCTTCCGGCCGAGGCACTGACCGACAAGAACGAATCCCTGTGGCTGCGCATCACCCGCTTTATCATGCGTATTACCGGCAGCCCGGGCAAACGCTGGGCGCTGATCGCGGTTCTCATTACCCTGCCACTGGGCGCCAGCTATGCGCTGCTGCCCGAACTGGACTACCTGCCGCCGGTCAAACGCGATGCGGTGGATGCCTACTTCCGCATGCCGCCGGGTATCGGGGAGCACACCATCGCCGAGGAATACATCAAAGTCATCAGCCAGAGAATGGCACCCTTGATGAGCGGCGAGCGGCAACCGGCCCTGAAGAACTACTACATTCTCACCTGGCCGGGCGGCGGCACCCTCGGTGCCAGGGTCAAGGACCAGTCCCGCGTGAAGGAACTGGAAACCATCATTCGCGAGGAGATTTTTGCCGACCTCCCGGACCTGCGCGCTTTCGCCTCGCAGGGCAACCTGTTCGGCGGCTTCGGCGGCGACCGGATGATCAACCTGTATCTGCAATCTCGCGACCGGGACGCACTGGAGCGCGTCGCGCAACTGGCCGAAACGCAACTGGCCAGTGCCCTGCCCACCACCAATGTGCTGATTCTCCCGGACCTGCAACAGGCGGAACCGGAATTGCGCCTGACCCCGGACGATCGCAAAATTTCGGAAGCGGGCTGGAGCCGGCGGGAAATAGGGCAGCTGGTCAGGGCAATGGGTGACGGCCTGTACGTGGGGGAGCACTTCGACGGTGAAAAGCGCGTAGACATCATCCTGCGTTCGCGGCCCTGGGACTCCCCGGAGAAGCTGGCATCCACGCCGGTAGCCACGCCGGCCGGCACCCTGGTACCGCTGTCAGAGCTGGTCCAGATACAGCGCACCGTGGGGCCCAGCCAACTGCTGCGAATCGACAGCAGGCGCACCATCCGCCTGGAACTGCGGCCACCCGACGATACATCTCTTGAACACGTGCTGAACATCTTGCAGACGCAGGTGCAACCGGCACTGCAGGAGGCGATGCCCGCGGACGGCAATATCCAGTTCGGCGGCAGCGCCAATGCCCTGAACCGCGCCATGGTGTCCATGGGTACAAATTTTGCGCTCGCGCTCATCGTACTGTTCCTGTTGATGGCGGCCCTGTTCCGGTCGCCGCGGGACAGCGCGCTGGTGGTCCTGGCGATGCCGCTGGCCACTGTCGGGGGCGTCATAGCCCTGCGACTACTCAACCTGATCAGCTTCCAGCCCCTGGACCTGCTGACCATGATCGGATTCGTCATATTGCTGGGCCTGGTGGTAAACAATGCCATCTTGCTGGTCCACCAGACACGCAGCGCCGAGCGCGACGGAGCGAGCCGCCAACAGGCCGTTGAACTGGCGCTGCGCACCCGGCTGCGCCCGATATTCATGAGCACACTGACCAGTATTTTCGGTATGCTCCCGCTGCTGCTGATACCGGGCGCCGGTAGCGTCATCTACCGTGGGCTCGCTGCGGTCATTGTGGGTGGCATGTGCGTCAGTACACTATTCACACTGGTGCTGCTACCCTGTTTCCTACGCATGGGCGAGACCACCAGAGGCGCCATGGACGACAGGCGTGATGACAACCGCCCTCCCCTGAAATCCGTGGCCTGAACGCCCGACCGGAACCGACCTGGAGATTAGACGTGCTCAAGCTGCAAACCGTTCTCTACGCCGCACTGGCCCTGTTGCTGGTTGGCAGCTGGCAAGCCGCCCGAGCACAGGAGGGCGAAGTGGTGGTAGAGCTTGCCAACGTTACCCAGAGCAGCAGCGGCTCGTTACTGCGGCTGCCCGCCAACGTGATCAGTATGCGCGATGCAGAAATATCGGCAGAGGTGACCGGGCGCCTCACCTGGGTGGCCGAGGTCGGACAGGAGATTGCCAAGGGTGAACCGCTGGCCGTCATAGACGACAAGCTGCTGCAGTTGCAGCTGCGCAATGACCGGGCCGAAATCACCCGCCTCAAGGCCGACATCCAATACAATCGCCGCCAGATCAAGCGTCTTGAAAAACTGGCCCGCCAGAATAACACCGCGCAAGCGGAACTGGACGCCATCCAGTCTCAACTGGAGATGCTGCTGCAGGAGCAGGCCATCGCCGAGGTCCAGCGAGAGCGCACGCTGTACGATCTTGAACGCAGCCGGGTCAGGGCGCCCTACACCGGCATCGTGGTCAGCCGCGAGATGTCGGTGGGGGAGTACACTACCAGCGGCAGGGCCCTGATGCGGCTGGTTGACATGCAGAGCCTGGAGATCAGCGTCAATGCCCCGCTGCGCGTCGCGCGCTATGTCGAGTCGGGCTCCCTACTGCAGGTGGAGGGTGATGAGATCCAGTTACTCGCCGCCGTACGTGCCGTAGTGCCGGTGGGGGATGCCCGCTCCCGCATGATGGAACTGCGCCTCGCCCTGGAACCGGGCCATTGGCAGATTGGTGAAGCTGTCACCGTGGAGCTTCCCGACGGCGCATCGAGCACTGCCCTGAGCGTGCCGCGCGATGCGCTGGTATTGCGCGATGACGAAGTCTATGTGTTCACCGTCTCGCGCAACAATACGGCGGTCAAGGTGCCGGTTACAACAGGAGCGGGGCACGGTTCAAGAATCGCCATTGAAGGTGATCTGAGCCCCGGCGATGCCGTGGTGGTGCGCGGCGCGGAACGCCTGCGCGAAGGCCAGCGGGTGAAAGTAACGCAACACCACCTGGCGGCCAGTCAATAGACCGAAACTTGCTGGCCGCTGCCCTCGCCGCGCCTGGCAACCTGCCCGATGATTGCCGTGTCCTCGTAGCCTGCACTGCGCAGTGCAATGCACAATTCATTCGCCCTGTCCGCCGCTATACCCAGTAACAGCCCGCCACTGGTTTGCGGATCGAACAGCATCTTCGCTCTGGGCTCCCCCTGCGTCGCGAGCTCCAGGGGTTCTGCACAAAGCGCTGCATTCGATGCGTGAAGGGTACTGCTATAACCCGCTGCCAGCAGCGGCAGGGCGCCATGCAGCAGTGGCAGGGAAGCCAGCTCCAGTCGCACGGCAAGATCATCCCCCAGCATCTCCAGCAGATGGCCCAGCAGTCCGAAACCGGTGATGTCCGTGCAGGCGCTGACGCCACGAGACACCGCCAACTCTGCGGCCAGCCGGTTACTGAGCACCATGGAGGAGATCGCCGCGGCGATATCGCGACCATCGGCAGCCAGTTGCATATGGGCGGCAAACAGCACTCCCGTGCCCAGGGGCTTGGTCAACACCAGGCAATCACCCGGTACCAGGCCGCGCTTGGACAACAGCTGGTCAGCCGATAGCATCGGCACGCCGTTGACGACAAAACCCAGGGCCAGCTCCGGGCCCTGCATACTGTGCCCCCCCGCCAGGCGACAACCCACACTGGCGAACTCGTGCAGAGCGCCGGCCAACAGCTGTTGCAGGTCGCGCTGGGTAATGCGCGTGTCGGCAAAGGGCAGGGTGACGGTCGCCAGGGCTGACACCGGTCGGGTACCACAGGCGTACAAATCACTCAGGGCATGGTTCGCACAGATACGCCCCATCAGCCAGGGGTCCCTGACCAGCTCCCGCAGCACATCCACGCTCTGCAGAATCGGGCCCGCATCGGCAACGGGAATGGGCACGGCGTCGTCGTCCTGCTGTGCACACAGCCCGGGATAATCGCCACGCAGTTGCGCCAGCACCTGACTCAACTCGGTGCCGCCGACCTTGGCGCCGCAACCACCACAGGGCGCCTGCTGCTGCGCCGGCCCCAACTCCGGCAATCGACCCCAGGCGGTCAGCGGCATACTTTGCGGGAGGTCTTCAAAACGCGACATGAACTGGCGATCGATGCGGTCTTTCCAGCGCCACACCCAGCGGCCACTGGCGCTGAACGGCCCACGATCCGCCACTGCCATTTTTTCTCCCAGAGACACCAGCGACAAAAAGCGCCGCTGTGGCCGGTGCTGCCGCAGGGGCTTGCCCAACAGCATGGCCCGCAGGTTATGGGCCAGCACCGGCGCCTGGCGCACGGCATACACACCCGCCTTGGGACGCGGGTGATTGATCTGGGAGGCTATATCGCCAGCAGCGAATACCCTGTCGTCCCCGGTTGATTGCAGGGTATCGCGCACCGCGAGAAAACCCTGCGCATCGGTCTGCAATCCACTGGTTGAAATCCAGGGGGCGGCGGCGGCACCGGTGCACCAGAACAGTTCATCAAAGGCAGCGTCCTGGCCACTGGCAAATACCAACTTGCCAGGCTCAACCTGCTGCACCCGCGCATCCAGGTGCACAGTAACAGCGAGCCGACCCAGCGCCGCCAGCACCGAGGCGCGCGCGCGCGTGTTGTAGTCCTGCAAAATACTGGCTGCACCACAGTAGAGATCGATACGTGCCGCGCTGCCATCGAGCCGAATTGCCATGGCCAGGGCCAGTTCCACACTGCCGGCGCCGCCACCGACCACGGCGATGCGTCGCTCCTGGCCGGATGGGTTGTTTTGCACACGCTGTTGCAGCGCTTGCCAGCGCAGCCACAGTCCGGCAACCGGTTTGACCGGGACAGCGTGGGCGCGCGCACCCGGTACCGAATCCAGTTCCGGCTGGGAGCCTATATCGATGCTGACCAGGTCGTAGTCAATGGCCGGACGCCCGACCAGCCCCAGCCGGCGGCGCTGCGGATCGAGCGCGTCGACCTGCGCGGCGATAAAGCGCGCGCCCGCCCACTGGCACAGGCGTTCCAGGTCGATGTGTGTTTCCTCAAAACGGTAGTGCCCGGCCACCAATCCGGGCAGCATGCCCGAGTAAGGCGTGTGGCTGGCCGGGGATATCAGTGTGGTGCGCAGTCCCGCTATAGGACGCATGGCCAGCGCCCGCAGGGCCAGGGCATGACTATGACCGCCGCCCACTAACACCAGGTCCCTGGCCAGTTCAGCGCCGGTGCGCACTCAACTCTCCTGCACGATCCAGTCCACCACGGCATCGCGGCTGCCGCAAAACAGCACCTTGCCAGTGCGCTGCGTGAGCTGGTATTCGTACATGGGATCGTAGTAATCACGCAACAATACGGTGATCCAGCCTCGGTGCGCACAGGGGTCGGGGTCGCCTTGCTGCTGCGCAAAGCCCTGTGCCATCAAAGTAGTGACTTCCTGGTACTTCTGGCCGCCCAATCGCTTGCGGATTCTGGCGAGGTCTTCCTGGAGCTTCAGACCGTGGCGGCGCGGCCCCTCATCACCGCACATTTGCCGATAGCGACGACCCAGGTCGACGACATAGTCCTGGAAGACGATATCGACCCGCTCAGCCAGGCTGTGTTCAACCAGGACCATCGGGGCACTCTTCATTTTTTCGCGCAGGGCTTCGGGCAGCGACAGACGGCCGATGAGCCGGCCCTCATCCTCCAGGAACAGTCTGCGCCTGCCACTGGCCAACAGCTTCATCAGGGCGATACTGATGAGGTTCTCGAAGTCAATCTGGGAGGGCTGCGGTTCCGGCAGTTGACCGAAGGTCGAACCCCGGTGACGGGCGAGCCCCTCCAGGTCGATAGCCCCCCCCGACAGACGGCTGATCACCCTGGTTTTGCCAGTCCCGGTTTTGCCGCCAATCAATACCGGTTCGACACTGGCCAGTGAGGATTCCAGCTGGTCCAGCAAGAAGCGGCGCATGGCCTTGTAGCCGCCCAGAACCAGGGGGTAGGACACCCCCTGTTCGCGCAGCCACTGCTGCACGGTCTGCGACCGCAGCCCCCCCCGAAAGCAGTACAGGTAACCCTGCGGATTGCTGCGGGCGAAGTCCAACCACTGGGCCAGGCGCTGCGCCTTGACCTCTCCCGATACCAGGCAATGACCGAGCTCAATGGCGGCAGCCTGACCCCTGTGCCGGAAGCAGATACCTACCCGAGCGCGCTCCTCGTTATTCATCAGCGGCAGGCTGACACTGCCGGGAAAGGCACCGTGTTCAAATTCCGCCGGGGCTCGCACGTCCATCATGGGCACATCGGCCAGAAAAAGAGCCCGGTAGTCATTTGTGTCGGGGCGATCGTTCACGTTGGCTTGCTCTACTGCGCCTCGCCGCCAAAGAGGGTAAGAATACGCTCCTGCAGACCGGTCAAGGCCTCTGACATCAGGGCGAAATCCGCATCGAGTCGGGCAGCGTCATCCGCCTCCGGAATGTCCTCGTTCTCTTTCATCAGTTGCTCGGCAAATTTCAGTCGGCGTAAACACAGGTCCTCGGCCAATACCAGCGACAGCCGTTCATCCCAACCCAGCGCAAGGCGAGTGACCTGCTTGCCTGCATGCAGGTGAGTTTCTACTTCTTCGCTCAGCAAATCAACGCCGCGACAGCGCACGACACCCCCCTCCTCTCCGGGCTCGCGCAACTCGCATTCCTCGCCCAGGGTGAAGTCGTCGGGCAGGTTGCCGTGGGCCAGCCAGCCGGTCATGGTGGCGGGGGGCGCATCGTTCACCTGGGGCAAGAGCACCGGGAAACTGCCAATACATTCGCGCAGCAGGTTAAGTAACTCCTCCGCCCGGCCGGCACTGGCCGCATCGACGAATATCCAGCGAGCGGCGGGGTCCACGTAGGCATACACACTCGCAGAGCGGGTAAAGGCACGCGGCAGACAGTCCTGTACGATCTCGTCTTTCAGGGTCAGCCGCTCCTTGCGGTATACCTTGCGAGCCTGTTCGGATTCGATTGCGCCGACTTTCTCTTCCAGAAGCTCGCGCACCACGGTGGCTGGAAGCAATTTTTCCTCGCGTTTCAGCCTGATCAACAGCCGCCCCGAGGCGGCATGCACCAACGCCTCAGATTGATCCCCGAGCGCAGGCGCCCAGCCCAGTGACAGGGCCTGGGACTTGGCGCAGGGTTGGAAAGACCGCTGGGCGAGTTGTTCGCCGAGTTGCTCGGCGGAAAGTTCGAAAGGGCTGGTCAGGCGATATGCCCGTAGATTCTTGAACCACATGGAAATCACTGTCTCTGGCAAAAGCGGGAGATTGTACCGCAGGGGCCTGCCAATGCCAGTAGGTCGACACATTCTTATGGGTGCCAACAGCAATCATTGCGCATGGAATAAAGCGCAGTTTTGTACAATATGTTGTTCCACGGACCGACGACTGCCGTTGCCAGGCCGCAGTGAAGCCGTTTTAATCACTGCTGCGGCCCGTGAAACAACGCCCGCTGCGGATAAGGACCGAAGGACACCAGGCATGCCCGACGCGAACAAGGCCAACCCCTGCCACGCCCGCAAAGCGCGGGATGTGGACACATGGCATCGAGAAACCGATGTCGCTATCGTCGGTTTCGGCGGGGCGGGCGGCTGTGCGGCGATTGAAGCAGCCGATGCGGGTTCCAGCGCGATCATTTTTGAGCTGGCCAGCGCCGCGGGCGGCTCCACCGCCCTGTCCAGCGCGGAAGTTTATATGGGTGGCAGCGGCGGCACACGCGTGCAGCGCGCTTGCGGTTTCCAGGACGATACCGAGGATATGGTCACCTATATGATGATGGCCGCAGGCCCGCAGGCGGACGAAGCAAAAATTCGTTACTACTGTGAAAACAGCGCGGCACACTTCCAGTGGCTGGTGGATATCGGCGTGCCCTTCAAGGACAGCTTTCACCGGGAGCGAGCCATTATGTGCCTCACCGATGACGGCCTGCTCTACACCGGCAGTGAAAAAGCATACCCATTCGCACAGCGAGCCAAACCCTGCCCGCGCGGCCACAACCTGCAGGTCGAGGGGGACAATGGCGGTCCCCTGTTCATGAAAATTGTTGCACAGAACGTGGCGAAGCGAGGAAAAATCGCGGTGGAATACGAGACCCGGGCGCTGTCACTGATCATCGACGACACCTGCGATGACCGCGTGATCGGCCTGGTCGTCCGCCAGAACCAGTGCGAGCTCAATGTACGCGCCCGCCAGGGCGTCATTCTTTGTGCGGGTGGTTTCGTCATGAATGATGAGATGGTGCGCAAATACGCTCCCATGCTCACCGCCGGCACGCATCCGATCGGCAATCCAGGCGACACCGGCGCCGGAATTCTGATGGGGCTGTCCGTCGGCGGTGCGGCCATCAATATGCATGAGGGATTTATCAGCCTGCCTTACTACCCACCCGCCAGCATGACCAGCGGTATCGTGATAAACGACAAGGGTCAGCGCTTCATCAACGAAGACGTCTACCACGGCCGTCTCGGCGCGCTGGTTCTGCGCCAACAATCACAACGCATCTACTTTGTCGTAACTGTTCAACAGTATGGCGATTACGAAAAGGTCAGTTACCTGGGTGCCCAGGTTGCCGCGACAGGTGACAGCGCACTGGAACTGGAGCGGGAGTTGGGCCTGCGTGAGGGCACCCTGCAACAGACGCTGCGCATCTACAACGAGGACTGTGCCAGCGGTACCGACAGCCTTTTTCATAAAGCCAGTGAGTGGCTGCAGCCACTGGAGCCGCCGCTGGTTGCGTTGGATATTACCCCCGGACGG
>Ga0316189_10002833_pt1 | contig 16931 bp, 16 predicted proteins | sample LowCovwburrow_MG_FD_204930 | JGI IMG/M metagenome (GOLD analysis project Ga0316189, IMG submission 204930) | Coastal sediment microbial communities from Maine, United States - Lowes Cove worm burrow | ecosystem: Environmental > Aquatic > Marine > Coastal > Sediment | place: USA: Maine... | reverse complement strand
CGCGGTAATCAGAGCGTGGAAGCTCGCAACTCGCTCGGTGATGTTCGGGTCTCCGGATGCCAGCGACCGAACCAGGGCTTTTGCGAGATTCGGCCGGCGCAAAAGCCCCTTGGTCAGCGCCGAGAAGACGAAGCGCACACGTTCTCGAGGGTCATCACCGGGAACCGGTTTCTTTCCGATTTTGGACACGAGCTTTTCGCTCTCTTGCTCGAGCGCTGCGATGAGGATTTCTTCTTTGCTGGCAAAGCGCTTGTAAACCGTCCCGAGCGCAACTTGCGCGCTGGCCGCGACATCGCGGAGCCGTACAGCCTGGTACCCATCACGCTCTGCGAGCTCTACAGCGGTTTCAACGATACGTTTGGCTCGATCATCCATGGCTAATATCCAACCTCTGCCTGGGGCAGATAGAATTTCTGATACCAGCGGCGCAGGGCTCCTACATCGCCATCGCCATCGCAGAGAATCGGTCGCGTTCGGTACTTCTTGTTTTCCCAGATTGCGATGTCTTCCTTGAAACCAACGATGATGTTCTCGCGGTATCGCTCTTGGAACTGCTCCTTGCCCTCTTTGACGTTCGAGATGTCAATCATCGCACCAATTCGAACGTGAACTCGGCTCTCGTCGACGGGCGTGTGACACAGGAGCATGATGTTCGGGAGCACGCTCTGCATTTTCGTGAGCATGTAGCCAGGGCCATAGTACGTGGATTGAAGCTCGAACTGGTCTTCGCCTCCGCCACGCGGATAGGCAACGCCCTTGACGTTCTGAATGCCGATGTGGTCCTTGAACTCGTTGCCGAACTCGTTGGCCCAGGTGCCGTGCACTGGTCCGAAGTGGCCCTTGTCCGCTAGGTTCTCGACTATTTCCTTGGGATGAGTCTTGATGTCGATGAGCGCCGAGCCCCAGTCGGTCCAGCCGTCGCTGCCGTATTCGGGGATCTCGGGAATCTCCCAGTTCGGCTCCTCGCCCTCGAGATGGGCGTTCCACATGAAGATGAGGCCGTTGTGCTCCTGCACCGGGTTGTTCTTGACGCAGGCACGCGGCGGAATCCGTTTGGCGTACGGTACGTCCACGCACTTGCCGGTTTCATCGAAGCGCCAGGCGTGAAACGGACACTGGATCGTCTCGCCGACGACCTTGCCCCCGTGTCCGAGGTGGGCACCAAGGTGCGGGCAAAAGGCGTCGTGCACGATCGCAGCGCCGCTTTCGCCTCGGTACAGGACCATGTCCCGGCCGAAGTACTTGATCGGCCGGACTTCGCCGACCGACAACTCGGCCGAGACACCGATGACGAACCATCCGCGCGGATAGCCAGGAAAAAGTTCCTCTTCTTCTCGTGCTTCGGGCATGGTTCCTCTCGGCTCTGGACTCAGCAAGCGCGGCTAGGCGCTCGCCTGATTGCGGGCGATCTCCTCGGCCCAGGTGTAGTCTGGTTTTCCGCTCGGCATGCGAGAAACCGTCTCGGTGATGGTGATCTGTCGCGGGACCTTGTAGCCCGCGATGTGCTTGCGGCAGTGCTCTTGCACTTGCTCGAGAGAAAGCTGCTGATTGTCCCGCGTGTTGAATACCGCCGCGACCTTGGATCCGAAGCGAGAGTCGGGCACCGCGACGACGAGCGCGTCGATGACCTGCGGGTGCGCCTTGAGCGCTTCTTCCACCTCTTCGGGGAAGACCTTCTCGCCACCGGTGTTGATGCACTTGCTGCCCCGGCCGAGGAACGTGATGCGGCCGTCTTCTTCGATGGTGGCGAAGTCGCCGGGTACGACCCAGCGCTTGCCATTGAACTCCTTGAAGCGCTCGGCGGTCTTCTCGGGGTCCTTGTAGTAGCCGAGTGGTAGACGGCCCGAACGGGCGACCATTCCGATCTGTCCTGAGCCTGGCTCGATCTGGTCACCCTTCTCGTCTAGGACCGTGACCTCATCGCCCATGTAGAAGGAGGGGCGGTTCTCGTGGCTGTCCTCGTCGCCTGCGGCGCGCCCAAGGTCACCCGATTCGCTCGTCCCGAAGCTGTTGATGATCATCACGTCGGGAAGCAGCGCTTCGATCTCCTCCTGAATGCTCGCCGAGAGGATGGCGCCTGCCGATGCGATCACCGCCAGATTCGACATGTCGTACTCGCCCGCTCGGAGCTCCTCGACCAAAGGGATCGCCATCGCATCGCCGACCAGAGAGAGAGTCGACACGTCTTGTTCGGCAACGAGCGAGAGGATGCGCTTGGCGTCGAAGCTGGGGCCGTGCTGAAGCACCAGTTTCCCACCGGTCATGTGGCAGATCCATTGTGTCCACTGTGCAGCGCCGTGGATGAAGGGCGCACAGGGCAGCATGGTCACCGTGTACCAGCCCTCCTTGGCTTGCTCGACCAGCTGTTCGGGAGACTCGACCGGATCACCCCCAGGCGACCCGCCTTGAAGCCCTGTGAAAAACAGGTCCTCGTGCCGCCACATGACGCCCTTGGGCATACCCGTCGTCCCGCCGGTGTAGATGATGTAGAGGTCTTTGCCCGATCGGGGACCGAAGCCACGCTCCTCGGAGCCCTGCGCCAAGGCGGTCTCGTACTCGATCGATTCCTGGTCGGCTACGCCGTCGGCACCGTCTTCAATCACGATGAGCGACTTGAGCGGCTCGAGGCCTTCCATTGCCTCGTTGATCACCGGCAGGAAGCGACGCTGGGTGATCACCCCGACGAGGTCTGCGTTCTCGATCATGTAGCGAACTTCGGGGGCCACGAACCTGTAGTTCATGTTGATTCCGACCGCGCGAATCTTGAAGAGCGCCAGAATCGCCTCGACGAACTCGTGGCCGTTGAATAGATGAAGGCCGACGTGGTCGCCGGGGCCGATGCCGCGGGATGTGAAGTAGTGCGCCAAGCGATTGGCCCGCTTGTCGAGGTCTGCGTATGTGTGGTGAACGTCGCCCGAGGCTAAGGCGAGATTGTCGGGAACTGTGTCCGCGATGGCTTCGTAAAGATCTGCTAGATTGTATTCCATCCGTAACTCCCGCTATCGCTCCGAGCTCACGATCCAAATCGCGAAGAACTGCGAGCCTCCTCCGTACGCGTGACCGAGGGCCACCTTGGCGCCGTCTACTTGGTGCCGCTCTGCCGTGCCGCGAACCTGGCGCGCGGCTTCTGCGAATCGGAGCATACCACTGGCTCCAATCGGATTGGTGCACATGACCCCGCCGGACATGTTCCAAGGCATTTCGCCGCCGATCTTCGTCTTGCCTTCCATCGTCATCTTCCAGCCTTCACCTTCTTCGGCGAAGCCCAGATTCTCGAGCCACATCGGCTCAAACCAGGAAAACGGAACATAGACCTCTGCGCAGTCGATCTCTTTGAGCGGATTGCGGATGCCCGCCTCGTCGTAGACGTCCTTGGCGCAAAGCTTACCCGCCGCGGGGTTCACCTGGTCACGCCCGGCAAAGAAGGTGCGTTCCGTTCGGACCGAGGTTCCCTTCACCCAGGCCGGGTTCTTCACGCGGCCTGCGTGCTTTTCGCTCACCAGCACCATGGCGACAGCACCGTCGGACGACGGACATGTCTCCGAATAACGAATCGGATCCCAGAGCATCGGCGAGGCCTTCACCTGTTCGAGCGTCTGGTCGAGGTGCAGGTGGGCGTTTGGGTTGAGCAAGCCGTTTTGGCGATCCTTGACGGCGACCATGCAACCGGTATCCGGATGCGCGTCGGCGCGGCGGATGTAGGAACGGATGAGGGGCGCAAAGTAGCCCCCCGCGCCTGCGACGAGTTGTGGCTGGAAGGGGATCGCCGGCGAGAGCGCCCACATCGCGTTGGCCTCGCTTTGCTTCTCGAACGCTAGAGTGAGCACCTTCTCGTGCACCCCGCCCTGAACGAGGTGTGAGGCCACCACGGCAGTCGAGCCACCCACCGAACCGGCGGTGTGGACGCGGAAGATCGGTTTCCCGGCCGCGCCGAGCGCATCCGACAGCCAGAGCTCCGGCATCATGACGCCTTCGAACATGTCGGGCGCAGTGCCAATGACGATGGAATCGATGTCCTTCCATGTCATGTCCGCATCTTGCAGGGCCCGAAGCGCAGCGTCTCGAACTAGGCCTGGAATCGACAGGTCGCGCCGGCTCTCGCGGTGCTTGGTCTGACCGATCCCGATGACCGCACAATGCTCAGCCATTACTCACCCTCCAAGACGGCTACGAGGTTGTGTTGAAGGCAGACGCCGTTCGTGGTGTGGGCCAGGGCGCGACTGGCATCTCCGGAAAGAATCCGGCTGGCCGCTTCGCCGAAGCGAATCAGGCCCGCGGTCATCAGCGAGTTGGCTGCCAACGCGCCGCCCGATGGGTTGACGTTCACGTCCTCCCCGAGCCCCATCGCCTCGCGCAAGATGATCTCCTGGTGGGCAAAGGGTGCGTGAAGCTCCGCGACGTCGAGCTTGCCCTTGCCCTTGCCGAGGCCTGCCTTTTCGGCAGCGAGAGTCGAAGACGGCGATGTCGTGAGGTCACGCTGGCCGAGCGCATGCGGCTCGGTCCGATGGTCGATGCCTCGAATCCAAGCCGGCCTCTTCACCAGCTCTCTGGCCCGGTCCCCTGCTGCGAGCACGATGGCTGCAGCCGAATCGGAGAGCGGCGGACAGAAACTCTTGCGCAGGGGGGAGCTCAGGTACGGCTCTTCGAGCATCGCATCCACACTGAAGTCGCCCTTGATCTGGGCGTTTGGATTGTCGATCGCGTTCCTTCGATTGCGAGCAACGACGTCTGCGAAGTCACGCTCAGTCGCCTTGCCAGCGTCGATCATCGCCTGCGCCTGAAGCGCTGCGGCGCTGATCGAATCGAGCCCCAGAGGCTGCACGTAGTACGGGTCGTTCTGCAGGTTGAGGATGTCTGGGACCGGCCCTAGCGAGCACTTCCCGAACGAGAACACCAGTGCGGTGTCGATGTCACCATGCAGGAGTCGAACCCAGGCTTCGTAAAGCGCAAAGGCCCCGTCCATCTCGACGTGTGACTCGCGAATCGGAGGAAAAGCCTTGAGGCCGTCGACCGCCGCAACGAACGAGAACGGACGCCCCGGCAGATAGTCGGTGCTGCCCGAACAGGTGAAACCAATGTCGTCTTGGGTGAGCCCGACCTGCTTCATCGCATCCGCGGTGACCGGCTGAACGAGCTCCGGTTCATCCGCAGCGTCGATGGCTTTCACAGAAGGAAGCTGTGAAAAGGACACAATGGCGACGTCACGCATCAGAGGTGCTCCTTGTAGCTATCGAACGGAACGTCCGGCTCGCCGGTGGGCTCGAAGTAGAGAATATTCTCGAGCGAGGTTTCCCATTCATCGCGGGGCTTCCAGTTCGCCTTCACGCGCATGCCCATCCGTATCTCGTCGTGCGGAACGCCAGAGATGAGGTGATAGATGGGACTGTCTGCACCATCGAGGACGATTGCGCCGAAGCAATACGGCGGCTTGAGCTTCTGGCCTTCGAACGGAATCCGAATGATCGTGAAGGTGGTGAGCACACCGACGTCGGGCACTTCGACGTATTCGCTCGTCGGGTTTCCCGTCATCGGGTCGGCTCCGCGCGGTGGCACGTACACCTTGCCTGCCTCGGGATCACGTCCGCCGATGAACTTACCCTCCTGCAAACCGCGTAGATACGCGCTGTAGTGCTTGCCGGGATTCACGTCGTACTCGAGGTGAACCGGACCAGGCAGGAACGGAGCCATGGGCTCGAAGCAGGCGATGTCGCGAATTGTGCCCTTCTTCTCGTCGGCCCAACGCAGGCGCACCCGCATCCCCGTCTTCATCCGCTTGGCCTTCCCTGCGTCGACGGCATGGACCATGGCGTTGTCGCTTCCGTCGATTTGGATGAGGGCCCACGCGAAAGGGCGATCGAACGGATGCCCCTTGCGAGGCTCCTGCACCCAGGACCAAGACTTCACCGTTCCGGACGGTCGCAACTGGACGAACTCGTTCGTCGTGGGTTCACCCTCCTCGTCGTATTCAAGAGGCGGGCAGAGCACACGACCGTCGGCCGTCTTGACACCTTCGAGCACTTCGTATCGAAGGCTCTCCAAGAAGCGGCCGACTACCGGACCGGTGCTTCGGGTGTACGTGTATTCGAGGACGTACGGAGCCGAAAGAATCTCGCTCATAGCTGTGTTCCCGTTCGAAATGGCTGCTCAGCCCTGGGGGAAGAACTTCTGCATCTTCTGGGCGAGGGCGATGTTGCCCTTCACCTTGAGCTTGCGTGTCAGGAAAGCCTTGCGGCCGTCGAGGTCGCCGTTCGCCATCTCGACGAACTTGGCTGCGTCCATCATCACGTTGAGGGTTGGCTTCTCGACGCCGCCGGTCTCCACGCCCTTGAACTCTCCGTCCGCGATCGTGATGGTCCACTCTCCGCCGCCGTCACCGCTCAGGCTGTACTGGATTGTGGCGTTCACGCCCTTGGCCTGCTCGGCCAGGAAACGATCGGCAAGGGTGTCGAAGTACTCTGCTGTGTTGGCTACTTTGGCCATGTCCACCTCCCCGGTTCCGGGTAGAAAAAGGGTCAACTAGAAGTGAAACATGTTCTATTTTGCTAGAGGCTCCACGTCAAGCCGCCTCGTTGGCAGAGGCCAAGAAAGGCTCCGAACTGCTGCGCGCCTGCTACTGCTGATTGGCAGGGGGCACGATCGAACCGACCACGTGGAGGCCGGCTACGCATTCCTCACCGACGCGACGAGCCCAAATGACCCGTGCGCGCTTGAAGATGACACGGCCGGTGTGGGTCGTGATCCGCAGATCGCACAGGGCACCGGTCGACAGCCACTGGTCTAGGGCTACCTGGATACCCATGGCGCTCACATCCAACGCCGTCGCGTGAGTTTGGATCGGCGCGAGGATTTGAATCTTTGCGTCGGAAGCCCAGCGTGCTCCGTGACGCCGTTCGTCGGGCTGCACTGCAGGTCGAACCTCGGAGTGCTTGCGCCTGGGACGCGGTGGATTCGAACCTTGTCTTGGGAGCTTGGAGCTCATGGATAGCCTGAACTTAGATCATGCCGAGCGACCCGGTGAATGTCGACTAAGTCACCAAGTCCTGTGCGATATGTCACATGCCACACAGGAGCTGACGCACAGCGCGCGTTTTTCGTCCCTAACTGAGGACTCAGCCCAGGTCAGCCAAGCCGCTCGATGATCGTGACGTTCGCCTGACCGCCACCCTCGCACATGGTCTGGAGACCATACCGCCCACCGGTGCGCTCGAGCTCGTGCAGAAGCGTCGTCATGAGCTTAGCCCCGGTCGCACCGAGCGGATGGCCGAGGGCGATCGCGCCACCGTTCACGTTGACCTTCGCGAGATCGACGTCGAGCTCCTTGGCCCATGCGCATACGACTGGGGCGAACGCTTCGTTAATCTCAACGAGGTCGATGTCGTCGAGTCTCATGCCCGATTTCTCCATCGCGTAGCGGGTCGCGGGGATGGGCGCCGAGAGCATGCGAATCGGGTCTTCTCCGCGAACGCTCAAGTGATGGATGCGCGCGCGTGGGGTGAGATTGTGCTCCTTGAGCGCCTTCTCGGACACGACGAGAAGCGCGGCGGAGCCGTCGGAGATCTGGCTGGCTACCGCAGCGGTGAGCCGCCCGCCCTCCATGAGAATGGGAAGCGCGGCCATCTTCTCGAGGGTGGTGTCCGGACGTGGGCCTTCGTCGGCGCTCACGTCGCCAAAGGGAACGATCTCGCGATCGAATCGACCTTCTTTCTGGGCCTGGAGGGCGCGTCGATGGCTTTCGAGGGCGAACTTCTCGAGCTCCTCGCGGGAGAGGTCCCAGTCCTTGGCGATCATTTCGGCGCCGTAGAACTGATTGACCGGACGATCCCCGTAGCGTTCGTTCCAGCCGACCGAGGTGGAGAACGGATCGGGGATACCAAACTCCTTGCCAGCGATCATCGAGGCGCCGATGGGGATCATGCTCATGTTCTGAACGCCACCCGCGACGACGATGTCCTGCGTGCCGCTCATGACGCCCTGCGCGGCGAAGTGGACCGCCTGCTGCGAGGAGCCGCATTGACGGTCGACCGTGACGCCGGGCACGTGCTCCGGGTAACCCGCAGCCAACCAACAAGTGCGAGCGATGTCGCCGGCCTGGGTAGCCACCGAGTCCACGCAGCCGAAGACCACGTCGTCCACTGCGCCGGGGTCGATTCCAGTGCGCTCGATCACGCCCTTGATGACGTGCGCGCCGAGATCGGCGGAGTGGACTTTGCTCAGGCCGCCCTTCTTTCTTCCTACGGGCGAACGAACTGCTTCAACGATGTATGCTTCGGGCATCTGAACCTCGCTATGAACTTGTCTTTAGGGGGAGCGGATATCGCCCGCAAGGCGCTACCCGGTGAACTCAAAGGATGTAACGGCCAATTCGCTCGCGGTGATGGGCTGCATCTCCGTGGGCCGCGGCCAGCGCCCATGCGCGCTTCATCCACATATGCAGGTCGCATTCGATCGTGTAGCCGATTGCGCCGTGAACCTGCAGCGCCTCTTTGGCCACGAATTTTGCAGCCTGGCCTGCATAGATCTTCGCTAGGGAAACATCGACCTCGGCATCACGAGCCGACGTCGCCATGGACCAGCCGGCCCGGTAGACCGGCGGTCGCGCGAACTCTTGCTCGATGAGGGCATTTGCAAGTCGGTGCTTGATCGCCTGCTGCGCGCCGATTGGCTTACCGAACTGCTCGCGGTCCTTCGCGTATTGCACCGCCATGTCGAGCATGCGGCGACAAAGGCCGATCAGTTGAGCGGCCGTTCCGAGGGCGGCTCGCTCACGGCCAAGCGCGAGGAGAGCTGCCGCGTTCACATCTTCTCGCATACGATACCCGGCGCTGAGCTCGAACGAGACGCGGCCGAGCTCACGCGCGCGGTCTACCGACTGCTCTGGACTGACGGAGACCTCGGTGATGGGGACGCAGTAGGCCGCCCCCCCCCGCTCGGCGATCAAGACGTCAGCCGACGCCGCGTATGGCACGATCGGCCGGTCTTCGAAGGAGACCACTACTCGCGCCTCCCCTGCCACCGCCGGACCGAGCCATTGCTCTTTTTGTGCGTCGCTGCCGGCCGCCTCGAGCAGCGGAATCCCGACTGCAACGGTGTCCACGATCGGTCCGGGCAAGGCCGCGTAGCCGGTTTCCTCGAGGGGAAGCAGGAGGTCGAGCTCGCTCATCCCCATCCCCCCGGCCTCTTCGGAAGCCGTCATGCCGATTACGCCGGTCTCGGCGAGCGTCCCCCAAACTGCGCGAACGCCTTGGGCTCGCCCTTCCCAAGCGGCGCGCACGACCTCTGGCGCGCACTCGCGCTGCAAGACTTCGCGAACGGTGTCGCGGAGCATCTTCTGGTCATCGTTGAAAGCAAACCGCATGGCGCTACTTCCGCGGCAGGCCGAGCACACGCTCGGCAATGATGTTGCGTTGGATTTCGTTGGTGCCTGCATAGATGGGGCCCGCCAGCGCGAACTGGAAACCCTTCATCCAATGGCCTGCGTCGACCGCGCTCGCAGAGCCCTCATCGAGCTCGAGCGCGTCACCGATGATCGCAAGCGCAGTTTCGTGCGTGCGCACGTCCATCTCGGACCAGAACACCTTGTTCATGCTGGAGTCCGGCCCGATCGACTCGCCATTCGTCATGCGAGTGACCGTCTGGAAGGTGAACCAACGGTATGCCTGCGCGTCCATCCAGGCCTGAATGACCTGGTCGCGAAGCACTGGGTCGGAGCGATCGCGGTAGCGATGGTAGAGGTCAACCAGACGTGATGCGGTCGCCATGAAACGGCCGGGGCTCCGAAGGCTGAGGCCTCGTTCCGAGCTAGTGGTCGCCATCGCGACCTTCCAGCCCTGATTCGCTTCGCCGATGATATCGCTGTCTGGAACGAAGACCTCATCGAGGAAGATCTCGGCGAAGCCTTCGTCGCCGTCGAGACGATCTACGCCGCGCACGGTGACACCCTCCGCGTGGAGGGGGAACATGAAATAGGTGAGCCCGCGATGCCGCGCCTGTTCCGGGTCTGTGCGGAACAAGCCGTACGCCATGTCGCAAAAGACGGCGCGCGTGGACCAAGTCTTCTGGCCGCTCAGGCGCCAGCCGCTGTCCACGCGCCGCGCTGTGCTCTTGAGCGAAGCGAGGTCGCTGCCGGCGTTCGGCTCCGACCATGCCTGCCCCCAGGAGACATCACCCCGCGCCATCGGACGGAGAATGCGCTCCTTCTGCTCGTCGGTCCCAAACTCGAACAAGGTAGGCGCCAACAGAAAGATGCCGTTCTGGGTGACACGGCTCGGTGCGCCCGCGCGATAATATTCTTCTTCGAAGATGAGCCATTCGAAGAGCGTGGCCTCCCGACCGCCATACTGCTTGGGCCAGGAGACCGCCGCCCAGCCGGCGTCGAAGAGCTGGTGTTCCCACTGCAAGTGCAGCGCGTATCCATCCCGAGTGTCACCCGAAGCAAGCGAATCGCGAGGCACGTTGGCCTCGAGCCAGGTGCGACACTCCTCACGAAAGGCGTTCTCCGAATCGGTGAAGTTGAGATCCATGGCTCTGACTCAGGCGCCCAGCCGTTCGAGCGTCGCTTCGGCCTCGGCCATGATGCGTCGAAGAAGCTCGGCAACGGTTGGTATCTCGTCGATGACGCCAGCGATTTGGCCCGTCGGCAGGATGCCCGCCTCGACTCGGCCGTCGACCATCGAGGCCTTGGTCAGCATCGGAGCGTTGGCGGCCATCGCGAGTTGCGACCAGGTGAGCTCCTGGTTCTGCTTCATCGCGATGCCTTCTTCGAGCAACTCTGGGAGGGAGGTGCCGGTGACCTTCATCAAGGACAAGGCATTGAGCGCGGCCCGGGGGAAACGGGTCAGTGGGTTCGCCTTCTCGAGCTGGTCGATGAGGAAGGTACGGATCACGCGCTGCGGATGGCCGTCGACGGCCTTGGTTACGACCGTGCCGTTGGCTTTCGTTTCGACGTAAATCTGCTTCACGTGATCGGGGACTTGGCTGTCCTTGGTGAGCAGGAAGCGGGTCCCCATGGCAATGCCTTCGCCTCCGAGGGCTAGCGCTGCGACCAGACCTCGCCCATCGCGGAAGCCTCCAGCCCCGACTACCGGAATATCGACAGCGGCCGAGACGTCCGGAATCAGAATCGACGTGGGAATCTGTCCGGTGTGTCCGCCCCCTTCGTGGCCTTGCGCGATCACCGCATCGACGCCCCAGGCCTGGACCTTCTCTGCGTGACGGCGCGCTCCGATTGTTGGCATTGTGAGGACGCCGGCGTCCTTGAGGGTCTTGATGACGCGCTCGCCGGGAGCCTGCGCGAAGCTGGCGACCTTGATCTTCTCGCGGATGAGAAGTTCGACGCGCTTCATGACGTCGGATTGGTCGGCACGCATGTTCACGCCGAACGGCTTGTCAGTGCGGCTCTTGACCTTGGCAATCGTCTCTTCGAGCTCGCGAAAGGTCATCGTCGCCGCAGCCAGAATTCCTAGACCTCCGGCCTGACTGGTGGCCGAGGTGAGGCGCGCACCGGACACCCAGCCCATGCCGGTCTGAATGATCGGGTACTCGATACCGAACATCTCGCAGATGCGTGTGCGGAGCGCGGGCTTACCTTTGCTGGTCTTCTTGGGCTGGGACGCTTCGACTGGCTCGACGCGAACAGGCCGCTTGCTTTTGCGCGCGGCGGACTTGAGCTTCGCCTTCTTCGGCGCTACCGACGCTCGCTTCTTGGCGGGCGCCTTGCTGCCTCGCTTAGCCTTCGGCGGCGCGGACTTCGCGGGGGGGTTCGTCTCGCGCTTCGCCTTGGGCGCTGCCGACGCTCGCTTCTTGGCGGGCGCCTTCGTCGTGCGCGTGGCCTTCACCTTGGGCGCCGTCGATTTGCGCTTCTTGGCGGGTGCCTTGGTCGTCCTCTTCTGAGCGCTCATACTACGACTTCCTTCTGCGCATAGCCTTGGGGATCGAGCTCACGCAATACGCCGATGATCTCTGGGGTCGGAACGGGGGTCGTGTCCACCCCGTCCGGGATGACGAGCTCGAAACCCGTGTTGTCTACGACCTGCTGCAAATCTACGCCGGGATGCAGTGAGACGAGACGCATGCGGTGATCCGGCGTATTGAAGTCGAAGACACCTAGATTGGTCACCACCCGCCGGATTTCGTGGAAGCGGCTGCCCTTTGGCCCAAGTTCCGCCGCCCGATCGTACCCCACCCCGCTGACCATATCGACCTTCGCCACCAGGGCGCGGGCGTTGTGATTCGGAACCCAGTAGCTCGTCACGTGGTTGATCGTGTTGCCAGGTGCACCTCGCACTCCGAGCAGCTGAGCCTTGGGATTCTGCCAGGAACCGATGCAAGCGATGTTCTGGTTCCCGAACTGATCGATTTGGGATGCGCCCATCATCACGTGGCGGCGTCCCCACCATAGCGTCTCGAAGACCGCGCCGAACGGCATCCAGCCCTCGACGTCGCTATCGCTGGGCTTGACCCCCAGAGGAAGCGCGCGGCGGAGCAGCAGGTTGAACCCGTCGGTCATCAGCAGATCGGGCTCGAAGGTCGACTTCGCCAAGCGGGCACCCAAGCTCGGGCTCGTTCCCATTGCACTGACCATGATCTCGCCGTCGTCGCGAAAGCACTCTGCGATTGCGAGCGCGCAAACGTCGGCGCGTGTGACTTCGCCAATGCTCATGACGCCACCGCCTTCTGGTATTCGCTTTCGCTCACCTCGAGGTACTTCGCACGGAACGCGTTCCAAGCTGCTTCGTCCTTGGCGGTTGCCGCATACTCACGCTGGAACTTCTCATCGCGCCCATAGTCGGGCGGACACTCGGTGAAGTGGGCGCCGCCCGGCGTTTCGACCACACCGCTCACCATCATGCGGTTGATCAACAGGCTTTGAAGCGGTCCGCCGCTGACCAGCTCGTCTGTCGAGACGATCTTCTCGCAGCTCATGAAGGCCTTCTTGGCGGCCATGCAGAAAAGGTTGTCGAAGTAGGGGTCGCGGCCGAGTGCTTGGCCATTTCCCAAGGCGTCCGCGCGATTCATGTGAACGAAAGCGACGTCGACGTTCAGCGCAGGGACCGCAACGAGCTCCTCGCCATCATCGTAGGGCGATCTCACCGTCTTGATGTGCGGATTGATCTCGAGGACGTCGGAACCCAGTCCTGCTCGCGTTGGCAGAAACGGCAACCTCTGCGCGGCAGCCCGAAGCCCGAGAAGAAACATCCCTTCGTCCAGCTCGACGGCCTCGAGCGTCGCGTTTTGCCGGGCTTTTCTGAAATGTGGCTCGAGCGGGATCGAGTCCAGGGACACGAACCCATACACGGCCTTCTTGAGCTGCCCGGTCGCGCAAAGGATGCCGATGTCTGGACCGCCGTAGGAGACGACCGTCAAATCCTTCACACCTTTTCGGACCAGCGCGCGGATGAAGGCCATCGGCTTGCGCCGCGATCCCCACCCTCCGATGCCGACGGTCATGCCATCGCTCACCTCAGCAACGGCTTCATCGACCGTCATTCGTTTGTCTGTCACGAAGCTACCTCACTTCTTGTTGGCGTCGGGGTCGCGCTTCTCCACGAACGCATCTCGCGCCTCGTCAGCCACACCCGCCAAGTTGAGCTCGAAGGTGAAACCCTGCTCGAAACGGTACGAGCGATTCACGTCGACCGGATCGATGTTGTTCAGACATTCCTTTGCTGCGCGCACGACGCGCGGGATCTTCTTGGTGAAGGCACGAGCGACTTCTCTCGCCTTGTCGGCGAGCTGAGCTTGTTCGACGACCGCGTAGACCGAACCCCAGTTGTGGAGCTCTTCAGCCGTTGCAGCTTCGCAGGTGAGGACCATCGCACGCATCTTGAGTGGCGGGACGAGACGAGCGAGATGCGTGGCGGCCCCAAGCGCGCCCCGGTCAACCTCGGGCAGCGCGAACTTGGTGCCCTTCGCGGCGATCAGGATGTCCGAGTTGCCGGCGAGGCCGATGCCGCCACCGACGCAGAAGCCGTGGACCGCGGTGATAACCGGGACCTTGCACTCGTAGACAGCCTTGAAGGACTCCCAGCAACCGCGGTTGGCGCCGAGAAGCGCGTCGAAGCCCTCGGTGTCCTGCATCTCTTTGATGTCGACGCCAGCGTTGAAGCCCCGGCCCTCGGCCCGGAGGATGACCACCCGGGTCTCGGGGTCGTTCCCCGCGGCGGTGATCACCTCGGCCAGCTCGAACCAGCCGCTTACGGGAATCGCGTTGACCGGCGGATAGTCCACGACGATTTCGGCGATTCCATCAATGATTTCGTGCGAAATACCCACGGCGCGTCCCTCCGAAGCAGGGCCGAAGTAGAACGCGTTTCAGTCCGCGGGTCAAGCCGACGGGAGGGCGCTCAGACCGCCAAGGGTCCTGAGGAAGCCCTCGAGTTCTGGACGAATTGGCTGACCTATTCGCACAAGCTCGGCCCGAACGGCCTCCGCTGCGCTCGGAATGTCCGGCGCCGTGATCGTTCGAATCGGCGGTTTTCGAAAACGATATACGACTCTGAGCACGGCGCGATAGATCGCCTCGGGGACCACGACGATCACAGCGAAATCATCGCGTTTCAAGGCGTCGGAACGAGTGTCGAGCCAGTCGGCGAAGGTCTTACGATGGCGCGCCGAAATCACGCCTGTTCCGCGCTGGTGACGAACGAATCCGACGAAGGGGAGCCCGCGTTCGATGCGGAAATCGGCCATGCCAAGCATGAGAGCGACTTCGTGATCCTCGACGAGTCGAGGCTGCTTCATGTCGTACAGAACGATGGGCGCCAGTGTCCCGTCGATACCTAGGCGCTCCGACTCATAGGTCGAACGCGCACCCCAGTCCCAATCCATAGTTTAAGCCGATCTCTAGAAAGGTAAGTGTTTAGGCTAAATAAGAATGCAAAGTGAGGAATCCTCATGAAGATGAGAGATCCCTTCAAGCGGCGGGATTATGAAGACATTGCCTCCGGCGTCAATCCACGAATAGCGATAGAACTAATAGTGACTGAGCAGTGCATTGTTGCGACTGTCCGGGGTTGGCGATATCAAGGGCGCGGTGTTCGAGACGATCCCCGAGATGGTTGCAAAACAGGCCGTAAACCTCGGCGATCGGCCTGCCATCATCGACGGCCCAACGACGCTGAGCTTTACCCAGCTCGCTGAACGTGTGGACGAGGCCGCCCGGGCACTGCTCGCCATGGGGATCCAGAAGGGCGATCGGGCCGCTATTTGGGCGCCCAACATCTGGGAGTGGATCGTCTGTGGGCTGGCGAGTCACAGCGTCGGTGCCGTGATGGTCCCGGTCAACACCCGGTACAAGGGGATCGAGGCAGCCTATCTGCTTGAGAAGAGTGGAGCCAAGGCACTGTTCACGGTGACGGGCTTCCTCGATGTCGATTACGTGGCTCTCCTTCGCAGCACGGCCGCCGACCTTCCGCAGCTCGAACACATCGTCGTGCTCCGGGGGGAGGCCCCGTCAGGGACGCTCGCATACCAGGACTTCCTCGCGCTCGCGTCGAGCGTTCCGCCGAACGCGGCGCAAGAACGTGCGGCCGCGGTCAGCCCCGATGACCTCGCTGACATCCTCTTCACTTCGGGCACGACGGGTAAGCCCAAGGGCGCGATGTGCACACACGCTCAGAACCTGCGCGCGTTCGATCAATGGAGCGCGATCGTCGGGCTGCGTGAAGGCGACCGATATCTGATCGTGCTCCCGTTCTTTCATAGCTTCGGTTACAAGGCAGGCTGGTTTTCGGCGCTCATGCGGGGCGCGACGGTGTTCCCGGAGCCCGTCTTCGACGTCAACGTCGTGCTTCGACGCATTCAAGCCGATGCCATCACCATGCTGCCGGGTCCTCCTGCGCTGTATCAGTCGATTCTGCTCCACCCGGATCGCGCCGAGTTCGACATCTCAAGCTTGCGCCTCGCGGTCACCGGGGCGGCGGCCATCCCTGTCGAGCTGATTCATCGAATGAAGGACGAGCTTGGCTTCGAAACGGTGATTACCGCCTATGGTCTCACCGAGAGCTGTGGGGTCGTCACCATGTGCAGGCTCGAGGATGATGCCGAGACCATCGCGACGACGAGCGGCCGGGCGATTGCCGACGTCGAAGTTCGAATCATCGATAGTGAAGGCAAGCCCGTTCCCCCGAACGAGCCGGGCGAGATCGTCGTCAGGGGATACAACGTCATGAAGGGCTATCTCGACGCGAGCGAAGAAACCAAAGAAGCCATCGATGAGGACGGTTGGCTCCATACCGGCGACATCGGGACGATGGACGAGCGCGGCTACATCAAGATCACCGACCGCCTCAAAGACATGTTCATCGTGGGCGGCTTCAACGCGTATCCCGCCGAGATCGAGAACACTCTCTTGCAGATGCCCGGAGTCGCTGAGGTCGCGGTGATCGGCGTTCCGAACGAACGGCTCGGGGAGGTCGGGATGGCCTTCGTGGTTCCCGCGCCCGGACAGACCCTCACCCCCGATGGGGTCATTTCGTGGAGCCGAGCAAACATGGCGAACTTCAAGGTTCCTCGACGGGTCGAGATCCTCGAAGCCCTACCCCGCAACGCCACCGGCAAGGTCGTGAAGTTCGAGCTTCGGGAGCGGGCGAATGGTTGATTTCCCCGAAGGCGTCGCCTTGGTCGTTGGCGGAAGCGGCGGCATCGGAAGCGCGATCGCGCGCGGCTTTGCGGCTGCCGGTGTCACGCTCGCAATCACTTACCGCCAGCACTTGGACGCCGCCGAGGCCGTAGCTCAGGAGATCCGCAGCGCTGGCGGCGCCTGCTCGTTGCACCCAGTCGACCTTGGTGATCTCGACTCCGTGAAGGCCTGTCTCCAACAGCTCGTCGAAGAGCACGGCCAGATTCACACCATCGCCCACGCGGCCGGCACACACATCGACCAGCCCTACATTAGCAAAGTAACGCCCGAAGCCTGGCGGAACACCATGGAC
>Ga0316189_10002832_pt1 | contig 16934 bp, 12 predicted proteins | sample LowCovwburrow_MG_FD_204930 | JGI IMG/M metagenome (GOLD analysis project Ga0316189, IMG submission 204930) | Coastal sediment microbial communities from Maine, United States - Lowes Cove worm burrow | ecosystem: Environmental > Aquatic > Marine > Coastal > Sediment | place: USA: Maine... | reverse complement strand
AGTAGTCAGTAGTCAGTAGTCAGTAGTCAGTAGTCAGTAGTCAGTAGTCAGTAGTCAGTAGTCAGTAGTCAGTAGTCAGTAGTCAGTAGTCAGTAGTCAGTAGTCAGTAGTCAGTAGTCAGTAGTCAGTAGTCAAAATAAAAAATAATTCTAGAACTTGGACTTGCTTATTGATCTTGATAATCGGTTTTGTCTAGGATGAAAAAAAAATCAAGCATAGCTATACTTCAACAAGCTAAGTACAAATGGTTATGCTTGATTCTCTTGATTATCGGTACCAAAAACCCCTATGTTTTCAGCGCCTTCCGTTTGAACGCAAATTGGTATCAGTCATTGGTCATGATGAAGAGTGGAAGCATTTCAAAGTTTTTATAATATGGATGAAGTTTTGGACGGTTATAGAACTTATCTACATTTACAAACTTTTTGGTTTCTGTTACAACTTCTATAGGAACATGGTCATAGCGTCCATTTTTTAATACTACCATGCGGCCGTATATTCCTTTTAGTATTAAATCGAGTGCAAGATTCCCATAGGCCGTTGGCACCACAGAATCAATAAAATCCGGGTCTCCACAGCGTACCATGTATCCGAGTTTCTGATTGATTACATTTACCATCTTCCCCTTATTATATTTAGGGGATATTTTTTTTAATGAAAGTGAGACTTCATCCCCAATACCCCCAAGTTTAGCATGGCCAAAGGCATCTTTTTCCATTCCCTCAAATTTCATTTCACCACCTTCAAATGTTGCCCCTTCGGATATAAGAACAATAGAATAATTACTAGGGTTTCTATTCCTGTCCTCTGTGAGTAATTCTGCGAGGAGTTCAATATTAAAGGGCACCTCGGGTATCAGACATCTATTGGCTGCTCCGGCCAAAGTGGGCAACATAGCAGTAAACCCAGCATAACGTCCAAATACTTCCAATACCAGAAATCTTTCATGTGAGCCCGCTGCAGTCCGGAGACTGTTTGTAAGACTAATGGTTCTGGTAACACATGTGCTAAATCCAATGCAGTAATCCGTTCCGGGAACATCATTATCCATGGTTTTGGGAATGGCCATGACTTTTACACCCTGTTTAAAAAGATGCACGGCATAACTAAGTGTATCATCCCCTCCAATGGCAATTAAATAGTCTACGCCCAACCAATCAAGGTTTTTGATTACCTCAGGGGTAAGATCATTCATTTCTTTATTATATGAATCCCGTAAATGTTCAGGAACCAACAGATTTGATACATGACTTGCCCTAGTTCTTGAAGTATGTAGAAAAGTCCCCCCGGTTCTTGCCGCTTTGTTTACCACAACCTGCGACAATTCGGTAAAGTTATTACTATTGTCGTGTTTACTGTTTCTAACAATATCGATTAAGCCTCCCCAACCTCTTCTAAATCCTATTACTCTGTATCCCTCACGAATAGCTCTGAATGTAACTGCTCTAATAGCCGGATTGAGCCCAGGGACATCTCCCCCACCAGTTAAGATACCTATAGTTCCTTTGAATTTTTTAATTTTTGCCATAATATATTTTTATTTAAATACGTATTCAAAATCACAACCAAAAAATGTATGTTAAAGTACTAAATTATGCTGATAATATTATTAACATTTCCTAAAAAAAACCTCTGAAATGGAGCATTAAAATGGCTTTATCACCGTATCTTTATGTAATCCATTAAAATTCAAAATTATGTCAGCTAATATTCAGAAAATCTTAGGAGATGATGCAAGTTATTTGCTAGATCACAAGTGTAACACAGTAAAGAAAAATCTATTGCACCTGCCCGGTCCGGACTTCGTAGATCGTATTATGACTCCCAGCGACAGAAATCCGGTAGTAATGCGCAACATGCAGGCACTGTTTAATTCAGGTCGTATGGGCGGCACGGGATATGTTTCGATTCTTCCAGTGGATCAGGGTATTGAACACACAGCGGGCGCATCGTTCGCACCGAATCCTATTTATTTTGACCCTGCAAAGATTGTCGAACTCGCCTTGGAAGGCGGCTGCAATGCTGTAGCATCCACTCTTGGTGTTCTGGGATCTGTTTCGAGGAAATATGCGCACAAGATTCCATTTATCCTTAAACTGAACCACAACGAACTACTGACCTATCCCAACAAATTTGACCAGATCATGTTCGCCAGTGTCGATCAGGCTTTTGCAATGGGATGCATAGCGGTCGGAGCAACAATTTATTACGGTTCAGAAGAGAGTAACCGACAGATAGAGCAAGTGTCCAAGGCTTTCGAATATGCCCACGAGCTGGGTATGGTCACTGTGCTTTGGGCCTACCTTCGTAATTCAGGTTTCAAAAAGGACGGAAAAGACTATCATGCATCTGCTGATATTACGGGACAGGCCAATCATTTGGCAGCGACTATTCAAGCGGATATCGTAAAACAAAAACAGGCTGAAAACAACGGTGGTTTCAATGCTATCAATTTTGCTAAAACACATGACAAAGTATATTCCGAGCTAACGACGGACCACCCAATCGACTTAACTCGATACCAGGTGATGAACTGTCTGATGGGCAGGGCTGGATTGATTAATTCTGGTGGGTCTTCTGGTCAAAATGATTTGGCTCAGGCCGTTAAAACTGCCGTAATCAATAAACGTGCCGGCGGTATGGGATTAATCTCCGGCCGAAAGGCTTTCCAAAAACCCATGGCAGAAGGTGTTAAGCTTCTAAATGCCATTCAGGATGTTTATTTGGATGAGAAAATCACTATTGCGTAATTTGTACTAAAATAGTACTAAAAATAAAGCCCTGACGGTGTACTTTCAGGGCTTTATTTTTGGAAGACAAGGTTTGACCTCCCTTTGATGTAGTATTATGCCCATTGACCCTAAAACTGGCAATCTTATTGAAGGTGATATTACAAAAGAAACCAAGCCAACCATAAAAAACCTTAAAGCCATTCTCTTTAAAGCTGGGATGACCTTTGATAATGTGGTCAAGACATCGATATGAACCAATTTTCAGAAACTAATGAGGTTTACACACTTATATCGATGCTAAAACTGCCCATAACGAGAAACTGTTGAATTCGCCAATCTCCCAAAATCCATAAATAGTGGAAAATTCCATTATCACACTAAAGTAGACCCTATAAGGTCTCTCTGTGAAACTCCATCAGTCCTTCAATAGGTCTTTGCCGAATAACACCCACTATCAAATCATTGCGTTCAAGGACTGTAGTAAGTTCATCCTTTAAATAATGGGCGATACTGCCAACAAAATGGACAGGCACCTTTGTGGCCAGTTCAAATTGCATGATGTAATTGTTAATGAATTGCTGGAAACCTTTATCGATAACACCTTTACAATACGGGTGGTCTTTGTTTTCAATTAAAAATCTTGCAAAGGTTGCCAAATAGGTATTCGGATTGGGTTGCTTGTATAAATTCTCTTTGATAACATCTGCTTCCAAATCATACCCCTTAGCAAATTTCATTCCCAAGTCTTGCGGCATTTTATGAAAATAATAATCCCTTAACAGTTTTCTACCAAAGAAATTACCACTGCCATCATCCATTGGAATATAACCCAATGAGGTTACTTTTTGAAAAAGTTGATGCCCGTCATAATAACTACAATTAGAACCTGTACCTAAAATACAGACAATGCCTTGTTGCCCAATTTTTGTTGTTGAATATATGGCTGCGTAAGTATCTTCCTTAACTTCGGCCTTGGCATTTGGAAAGAAATCGCTGAATATCTCCCTAAGGAAATTTTTCATACGATCAGTGCCACAACCAGCCCCATAAAAGTGTAAATGACTTACACTATCCTTATTTTTTGAAAGCTCAAAATTATTGGCCAACCGATCCTCAATTACGGGACGAGTCAATACTTCTGGACTCAACCCCAAGGTTTGGGTCATAAATAATTGGTTTCCTTTTTCATCAAGAGCTATCCAATCAGATTTTGTAGCACCACTATCAACAATCAATATCATAAATCACTAGTTAAAAACAATCCTGAAAGTAATTGCGTAACAACTAATTTCAGGATTGCATATTAAAAACTTTAAGATTATAAACCGTGTACGTATTGCGCCAGATCTACCAATTTATTTGAGTAACCTGCTTCATTATCATACCAAGATACAACTTTCACAAACGTTGGGCTAAGCTGGATCCCTGCACCTGCATCAAAAATACTGGTTCTCGCATCTCCAATAAAATCTTGGGATACCACTGATTCTTCAGTATAGCCTAAAACACCTTTCATTGAGCCTTCAGAAGCTGTTTTCATTACTTTCTTGATTTCGTCATAGGATGTTTCCTTGCCTAATCTTACTGTTAAATCAACAGCTGAGACATCGGCAGTTGGCACTCTGAACGCCATACCTGTCAATTTACCGTTCAATTCAGGAATAACCTTACCTACGGCCTTGGCCGCACCTGTTGAAGATGGTATGATGTTTAATAGAGCACTTCTACCGCCTCTCCAATCTTTTTTTGAAGGGCCATCTACCGTAAGCTGTGTCGCAGTGGTGGCATGTATCGTGGTCATTAATCCTTCTTCTATTCCAAAATTGTCATTCAATACTTTGGCTATCGGAGCCAAACAGTTGGTTGTACAAGAAGCATTGGAAACGATATTATCAGATGCTTTAGCTTCATGGTGATTAACTCCCATCACAAACATTGGAGCATCTGGTGATGGCGCCGAAATAACCACTTTTTTGGCACCTCCATCAATGTGGTATTGTGCTTTTTCCAAATTAGTGAATATCCCTGTACATTCAGCTACGATTTCAGCACCAACCTCGTCCCATTTTAAGTTCTTGGGATCTCTTTCCGCAGTTATCCTCACCTTTTTACCGTTAACAACAAGATGTCCATCTTTTACTTCAACAGTGCCATTAAATTTTCCATGAACTGAATCGTACTTCAACAAATACGCGAGATGTTCAACATCCAATAAATCATTTATTGCAACCACTTCAACATCATCCTTTTGCGCTGCAATTCGGAAAACTAATCTTCCTATTCTACCAAATCCGTTAATACCTATTTTCAATTTTGCCATTTTATACTTATTTAAATTAATATTATGTTGACATTATTTCTGAAACCCTTATGAGTTCCTTATCAATTTTTGTATGTCCCTTGATCGCTTTATCGATTGGGGTAAGAATTAGTTTATTGTCCATAACGCCAACCATTAAATTGGTTTGACCATCCAATAAGGCTTCAACTGCTTTTACACCCATTCTACTTGCCAAAACACGATCATAACACGAAGGTGCCCCGCCACGCTGCATATGTCCTAAAACTGATACACGAACATCGTAATCCGGGAAGTTTTCCTCAACATAGTCCTTGAGTTCAAAAATATTCTTTCCGGTCTTATCACCCTCAGCAACAATAACAATACTGGAAGATTTACCAGACACCCTACTTCTTTGTAAGGATTCCAATAACCGTTCACGGCCTAGGTTTTCTTCTGGAATCAATATTTCCTCAGCACCAGCACCTACCCCGGCATTTAAGGCAATATGGCCAACATCACGACCCATGACCTCTACAAAGAACAATCTATTATGCGAACTGGCTGTATCACGAATTTTATCTATCGCTTCAACCACGGTATTTAGTGCAGTATCAAATCCCAAAGTAAAAGTAGTTCCGAAAATATCATTATCAATAGTACCGGGAATCCCAATAACCGGAAAGTCATATTCTTGATTAAAAATCATCGCTCCAGTGAAACTACCATCCCCTCCGATAACAACAAAGGCGTCTATACCCTCTGCTTTCAATTTTTCATATGCCTTTTTACGACCTTCTTTGGTCCTAAATTCCTTGCATCTGGTAGATCTTAGAATTGTACCTCCCTTATTGATAATGTTGTGGACACTCCTAGCATCCATGAGCCTAAAATCGCCCTCGATCATTCCCTGGTATCCCCAATAGATACCCACACATTCAACTTTCAAATATGCGCATGTTCTTACGACAGATCTTATAGCGGCATTCATGCCAGGAGAATCACCGCCGGAAGTAAAAACACCTATCTTTTTAATTTTTGACATCAAGAAAATTAAGCCAACAAAATTAACGAACTTATTTCAATAAAAGAACTCTAAAGTCTTAATAATGTTGGTAAAAGCAGACTAAACCGTTTTCGATGGAAAATTAATTGAATGATGTTTTAAATAGCACAATTAATACAGGAAATGTGGTAAAAAATCAAAGTCCTTTAGTTTTTTTGTGAAAGATCAACAAGCTATCTTTTCCCATAACCTCAACGGGCATTGAATCGGTCTTTTCTTGCTTGTTCTTGGTTTTTCCACTTCCGAACATTTTTCGCATTAATTCCTTAAAACTATTGAAATCTACCTCATAGGATAAACCGGCACCTTGTGTATACCCTTGACTCCCCAGTAAAAATGCTTGGATTTCGCTTTCCCTATTGAAAAACTTGGCACTCAATGTACCTTCCTCATTCAACAATACCTGGAGTTCAAAATCCCCAGCAACAATGGTCTCGGTGGCCCCGCCAACCGGCACTCCCACTTTACCATTCAAAAGAACCCTATCACTTATTTGGGTTGATACCGTCACCCCTATCCTGTTCTCTGTCTCAATACTACTATCCTGTATGCCTTGCTCATAGGAAAGACCCAGATTGAATTTATCATTACCGCCGCTAAGTACTTGGTTCAACAAACCTGATGCCGATTGAATTAAATTACCAGTAACCGCTTGTTGGTTTATGCCACTTTGATCATTGACAAAAGTTCCCTGTGCCAAAAGAAAAATCGCATTCTTTTCTTCAACTTGTGGATCCTGCAAGCGGTACTCCAGTTCGGATTGAATGATTGAGCTAGTACCTGGAAACTCAATATTGAATTCTATTTTTGGGTTTAATAGTTCCTCCGTCAACCTTATAACAACATTAGTAGGTATTCTGCGGGTATAACCAGGATTATCCAATAATGGCGCTGGGTTGGCATTCAAGGAATAAACTGCTTCCATATTCAATTGCGCCTCTAACGGTTCGCGATCCCATGTAATCCTCCCATCCGGCTTTACTTTAAATGTCTTATTTATCACTCCCCCAAATCTGTAGTTATATTCTCCAGTTACTACTACAAAATCCCCATACATTTCAAATTTATCCTTAGTATTTATTCTCATTAATAAGGGTCCCTCTCCCGTACCTTTTAATGAACTTCCCGTTTTTTGATCTGTAACAATTTCAACCTCGGCATCAGGAGTAATATCCAGGTTAAATTCCATTTCAAGGCCTTCAACTTCTTGCAATACCCTTTGAACACGATCTGCTTCAGTCTCATCTTTCTCAATAAACTTTATAAACGAATAATCACCTACCGTTGCCACATCACTAAGTGGGATTTTAAGGGAAGTACCTTCAGCGGTTTCCCCATCAATATTTATGGTCAAGGCTTTGGTGGATCCAAAAATTCTCCCTGTACCATTTAAAAAACCGGTTCCGTAGTACAACACCTCTTCCTCGAAAGCCGTATCTAAAATTAACAGACGATTATTATTGGTGTTTATATTCAAATCCAATACCCAATCCTTAAAGAATCTATGGGTTATTGTACCATCTAAGGTAGCCTTGGTATTTTTTGCTACATCTGTAATACCTATCTGTTCAAAATTGAATGATTGCTTGGATAACCTGACCCTCGAATTTGGCGCAAAACCATAATCCACATTCAAATAAGGTATTGCAATCCCAGCATTGTTCAGCGTCAGTAGCCCGCTGAAATTTGGATTATCAATATCACCTTCAAATCTGGTGCTACCACTCAATAGTCCACGGATATTCGATATTACCCCTTCACCCAATGGATTAAAGGGCTCTAGATTGAAGTCCTTGAAATTAACCATGAGGTTTGCCTGGGGTAGCTCTGTTTTATTGGAAATATTACCTAAAATTCCTAATTTTTCCACACCATTATCGGTGAGTTGTGAATTAACAACAAAATCAGTAAGATCGCGGTTGCCCACAATACCGATGTTCAAGTCGCCCAATCGCATTCCGTTCACAGAGAAATCAGTGATTCCCAAATTCGAAGAAGGCAAGTATATATCATCTTTTTGCAATATATTAAGGGTGCCATTTACTTCACCTTCCAATTTTAAGCTGTCTATTGCAGGGGTAATCTTATCCAAAGACACAATCTTGAACTGAAGTTCCAAATCTTTATAAGTAGAATCGGCCAATTGCCCACGCAAGCGAATTTGTTCTTGTTCGCTATTGTTCATTACAATTTCTTGAATCTGAATACTGTCAAGGGTTTTATTGATGATTACCTTGTTTTTACTATCCCCATCCCGATTAAGAATCCAGGTATTGTTCTTAAAACTTATATCGGATTTTTTTAAGCCGATTACCGATTTGTTCTGCTTGTTGAAAGTGTGGTAAAAATTAAGATTGTAACTATCATCATAATCACTGCCACCTTTGAATTCGGTCCTGAAGAATAGCGTATCCTTTAACTTGGTATTGATGAGATTGAAATCCCTAAGGTTATAGTAGTTTGTTGTCAAATCACCAATGGAAACAAACGTATTGAACAAGGGATTCTTATTGTCGATTTTTATATCGATATTATCCGCTTCATTGTCAAAAGCCACTATACTGGGTGATTTAAAGGTTAATTTAAAATCTCCACTGTCTGCTATAATATTGCCCCTTATAAACGTATTTGGGTCAAATTGTACCTCTGGAAAAAACACATCAACTATCTTGTTATAAATTTTAAAATTAAAGGCCAATGTTTGACCATCCGAAATCTCGAATGGCCTATAGTTCGTGTAAATACTTCCTAATGAATTCTGGACCAAACGACCCAGTTCCTTCACTCGGAAATTACCCTTCATGTAACCTGTAATAATATCGGGTGAGTTTATATCAATGGTTCGTGTGGAATCATTCTCAAAGGATGAGGAAACCTTGAAATCATCAAAATAATAGGTATCGTTCTTATTCTGAAAAATAGTCTTTGTAAAACTAATGTCTCCAATAATATTATCAAGTGAATTTCCCGAAATATCAATATTCACGTTTCCTTTGAAAATAGACACACTATCATTAATGAAGTTCAACTTCTTCAGATTGGCATAATCTACATTCGCAATAAAATTGAAGTTGTTTTGGTCCTTCCCAAAATCTGCCAATCCCTTAAAATTGAATTTTAAATTATTGTCATTACTGAAGATAGAACCGTCAAACAATTGCTCTTTAAGAATCCCGGAAACTTTTAGGTTTTTATATTCGTAATTATTGAAATTAATTGAATACACCTCCCCGATTACCTCAGTATTGAGTTTATCCTTGACAAATCCCTTACCCTCGACATTAAAATCCAGAGTGGTTTTTCCCAATTTATTGTTTTCAGCAAATTTACCCAGGTCAAAATCAATCAAGGAAACAAAACCATTATAAGCCGCATTTTCAATATTATTGAAATTGGTCAGCTCCAGATCAGCATAACTGCTTCCTATGGCAGTATTTAAATTCACTTTGGTCTTTACGGAGCTTTCCGTTACTGTGGCCGTGCCCCTAATAGTAAACTGGCCGAATTTACTAAAGGTGGAAGACAATGATTTACTGCTCATGATATTGGGCATTAAAGAACGTAATTCGTAATAAGTACTCGTTACGTTCTTCATATTAGCCTCCATTATAAACGGCACTTCCTTTGAAAAAAGATTCTTGAAGTTAAAATCACCACGAATCCCCGTATTGTCTGATAATAAAAAGAGGTCCTCGGTATTCAAGTCATTCAATACGCCATTTACATTCGATGAAAAAGAAACAATCTTACCTTTCCCAAATTGATCGTAAAGCAGGTTTACCTCATCCATGGCCAAGGTAGATTCTGTGAATTCTGCAGTTAGTTGCACCTTGTCCGAAAAATCCTTAAAATCCTTTCGCTCATAATCAAAAACCAAGTTTCCTATTAACTTGGAACCAAGTGTTTCAATACCCAAGGTGTCAAACCGCATCTGTTGCTTTGTATATTTAAACTGGGTCGAAAGTTTTTTAACCTCAATATTGCGCTTGTCTTTAAATGACATGGCCTTTATTCCTGTGGAAACTTCCGGGCCTAATATTGTAAAGTCTCCGGCAGAAATACTTAAACCTTTAAAATTTAGGGTCTCCTTGTTTTCCCGGTTTTCATCAATCAATTTAAATGTACTATTTGCAATCTCAACCTTAGATGATGCAAAAAAGAATGGTGGGGTTCCTGGCTTTCTAGGCTTACCATCATCCAACTTATCTATGAACACCTCCAAATTGCTACTTGTAGTATCTTTATAGGTCTTTAGTTTAAAGTTGAGTTTATCAATATCAATATGCCCAAATTCAAGCCTCCCTTTGGTTAAATTACGAATACTTAAAATTGAGGTACCAAGTTCATGTATATAAAAGAGCGTGTCTTTGCGATAATCTTCAATATAAACCCCTTTCAAAGCCGTATCCCAAGAAATAAGTGATACACGTATTTCATCAATATTGATGTTGGTGCCGAACTCTTCATTAATCGTATTTGTGGCATATCTTGCCAAGCGAGTTTGAACAAAGGGCATGGAAAGAACAATAGTGCCCAAAACGCTAATAAGCAACAATACCAAGAGTATTCTAACCAGTATTTTTCTTAGTTTTTTGATAGGGCTTTTATGTTTTACCTTTGTACTCCAATTTTTATTCCAAACCTGGTGGAAAAAGAAACAATTTACATTCTTGCTATAGAATCATCCTGTGATGATACTTCTGCAGCGGTTTTATGCAATGATAAAGTTATTAGCAATGTCGTTGCAACTCAAAAAATACATGAGCAATATGGGGGTGTCGTACCCGAACTTGCCTCGCGGGCGCATCAGCAAAATATTGTACCTGTGGTGCACCAAGCTTTACTGAAAGCAAATATCGACAAAAAACAGTTATCAGCCATAGCTTTTACGCGCGGACCAGGACTTATGGGTTCATTATTGGTTGGCACCTCTTTTGCCAAGTCAATTGCGCTTGGTTTAGATATACCACTTATTGAGGTGAACCACATGCAAGCACATATTTTGGCCCATTTTATTTTGGATGAAAATAGTGCAAAACCCAGCTTTCCGTTTTTGGCAATGACCATTAGTGGTGGCCACACCCAAATTGTTAAGGTCCATGACTATTTTAAAATGGAAATCCTAGGTGAAACATTAGATGATGCAGTGGGTGAAGCCTTCGACAAAAGTGGAAAAATATTAGGCCTGCCGTACCCTGGTGGACCTTTAGTAGATAAATATGCCCAATTAGGCGATCCGAAAAAATTTCCTTTTCCAAAACCCAAAGTGGGCGATTTGAATTTCAGTTTTAGTGGTTTAAAAACCAGCATTCTTTATTTTGTTCAAAGGGAAACCCAAAAAAATCCAAAGTTCGTGGAGGAAAACCTTCATGATATATGTGCTTCCATACAGTATACCATTATCAATATTTTAATGGATAAACTTAAAAAGGCAGTAAAACAAACTGGAATTAAAAAGGTGGCCATTGGTGGAGGGGTCTCGGCGAATTCCGGAATTAGGTCTGCTTTAAAAAATGCCGAAAAGAATTACGGTTGGTCTACTTATATTCCTAAATTTGAGTATTGTACAGATAATGCCGCAATGATCGGGATTGTTGGGTTTTACAAGTTTAAGAGCAAGATGTTCTCTTCGCAAGATATAAGTGCGAAAGCCAGGTACATCATTTGAACCACTAACTATGGCTTATAATGAAGATTTAGAAAAACGATTGGATTTTGCTTTAAAGATGTTTCCGAAGCGTGTTTCAAAACATCTTTCCAAAAAGAAAATGTTTGGCGGACTTGCCATATTGTACAAAAACAAAATGACGGTTGGTATCGTAAAAAATGATTTAATGGTGCGCGTAATAGGACCTAAAATGGATGCCCTTTTACCACTGGATGCAGTTAGACCAATGGATTTCACCAACAGACCCATGAAAGAATTCATCTACGTTTCTTCAAAAGGATTTGAAACCGAGGAGCAACTCCAAAATTGGATCGAATTGGGGATTGAACATGCTCAAAATAAATTAAAAATCAACAATTAATAGCAATAAAGATATTCATGCAATTATTCTATAATCCCCGTTTAGACAATAGCGTTTCCCAATTTGTTTTGGACCCTGAGGAAAGCAATCACATCGTAAAGGTTTTACGCAAAAAAGAAGGTGATAAATTATTGATCACCAATGGCAAAGGGCTTTTATTCGAAGCTAAAATCATCCTGGCAGATGCAAAAAAATGTAAGGCCCAAATAACCTCGACCACTAAAAAACACCGAAATATGTATTGGTTTCATTTGGTCGTTGCACCCACAAAAAGCAATGACCGTTTTGAGTGGTTTTTAGAAAAAGCCACCGAAATAGGGGTAGACGAAATTACGCCTATAATCTGTGAACATTCCGAGCGTAAAATTGTGAAACCCGAACGTATGGAAAAGGTCATACAAGCAGCTATGAAACAATCTATGCAAGCCTATTTGCCAAAATTAAACCCTGCGATCAGTTATAAAGAATTTATGGGCCACCCTCGAGAAGGACTCTTATTTATAGCCCATTGCGTTGATGATGAAAAGTTAGAGCTTAAAAGAGGAGTTGCTCCTGATAAGGATATAACCATCCTAATTGGCCCAGAAGGGGATTTTTCAAAAGCTGAAATAGAAAAGGCCTACGAAAACGGATTTCTGCCGGTCTCATTAGGGCAAAATAGATTACGTACAGAAACTGCGGCCATCGTTGCCTGTACAACAGTAAACTTAATTAATAACGGATAAACACCTTAATAGCAAATTAAGAATGAGGTATTCTAAACTCATATTAACAGTGGTTTTAATGGCTATTGTAAGTTCTGCAAAATGCCAGGAGATAGCCATACTAAAATATAAAGGCGGTGGCGATTGGTATGCTAACCCCACTGCCCTACCTAATTTAATACGATTTTGCAATGCCAATATTGGCACCAAAATAAAAGAGCAACCAAAAACCGTGGAAATAGGCGACATCAACATTTTTCAATACCCCTATCTTCATATGACAGGTCATGGTAATGTGGTTTTCTCACAAGAAGAAGCAGATAATCTAAGAACTTATTTATTGTCAGGCGGTTTTTTGCATATTGATGACAATTACGGCATGGAACCGTATTTACGTAAAGAACTGGTAAAAGTCTTTCCCAATATTGAGCTGAATGAGCTTGGGTCAGACCACCCCATTTTTTCGCAGAATTATGAATTTTTGGAAGGATTGCCAAAAATTCATGAGCATGAAGGCAAAAGACCTCAGGCTTTGGGCATAACCCATGAAGGAAGATTACTTCTTTTATTCACTTATGAATCTGATTTAGGTGATGGTTGGGAAGACCCCTCAGTTCACAATGATCCTGAAGCGATCCGCACAAAAGCTTTACAAATGGGGGCAAATATCATATCTTATGCCTTTAAAAGTTAAGCAATGACATCCAAGACCATTTCAGACGGAATTCTAAGAGCTATCGCCATTCTTGTTGGCATTGCCCTATTGTTGTTCTTTTTATACCAAATCCAATCAGTCCTAGCTTATTTGACAATAGCGGTTATTGCCTCATTACTAGGCCGACCCATAGTGTTGTTTTTGAGAATGAAACTCAAATTCAACAATACACTGGCAGTTATTGTGACCATGATTTTACTAATTGGGGTTATTGCAGGAATTATTGCTTTATTCATTCCCTTATTGGTTGCGCAAGGGCAGAACCTTTCACTCCTTAACATAGATGCCTTACAAGCCAACGTGGAAAGCCTATACCGCCAGGTAACGGAATATTTTGGCTTGAGTTCCGTTGAAATTGAACAAGGCATTAAAGATTCAAAAATCTTTGCCAACCTAGACTTTGGATTCATTCCTGTTTTTCTCAATTCGTTGGTCAGCGTTCTTGGCACTTTGAGCATAGGCCTTTTTTCAGTCTTGTTTATTGCATTTTTCTTTTTGAAAGATAGTAAGCTATTTGAACAAGGTTTATTGGTCTTTATTCCTGACAATAAAGAAAGTCGTCTTAAGAAATCAATTAATAAGATCAAAGATTTGCTCTCCAGATATTTCATTGGACTTGTGTTACAAATTCTGATTTTGTTCATCATCTACTCCATTGTTTTATCCATTTTTGGGATAGAAAATGCAATTGTAATCGCCTTTCTTTGCGCCCTATTGAATTTGATTCCGTATATAGGTCCAATCATCGGAGGAATTCTTATGATGACTTTGACAATGACCAGTAATTTAGGGGCCGATTTTAGCACTGTGATCTTACCAAAAACAATCTATGTTATGATTGGTTTTGTCATAGGCCAATTGATTGATAATTTCTTTTCCCAGCCCTATATTTTTTCAAATAGCGTGAGGTCACATCCATTGGAAATCTTTTTGATTATCATTATTGGAGGATTACTATTTGGGATAACCGGAATGATCGTTGCGGTCCCAGGATATACCGCAATAAAAGTGATTTTGAAGGAGTTTTTAGAAGAAAACAAGATTGTTAAATCCTTGACTAAAAATTTATAGTTTAACTTTGAATAAAAATATCTTAAATACTGGTGTACAAGAATTTATAACTAATAATTTGACTACTGACATCGTGTCAGTATTGTTCAAAAAGAGTACTTTAGACACGATTTCCTCAAAACAACTGGCTGAACAGATTGAAGCTAAGAAAAAGTGTGAATTCAAACTCCCCTCCTGGTACAAAACCAAAAAAATATACTACCCCAACAAGTTGAACATTGAACAATGTTCTTCTGAAATTACAGCTGAATACAAAGCCCAAATTGTAGACGGAAAATCATTGGTGGACTTGACTGGAGGATTTGGAGTGGACTCGTTTTATTTTAGTAAAAAAATAGAGCAGGTTTTTCACTGCGAAATCAATGAAAACCTCTCTAAAATTGCTGCACATAATTTTGATGTTTTAGGGGTTAAGAATACAGCAGTAATCCCATTAAACGGCCTGGATTTTTTGGAGAGCTCGAATGCGGTATATGATTGGATATATTTAGATCCTTCACGCAGGTCGGCAAGCAAGCGAAAAGTTTTTCTTTTATCCGATTGCACACCGGATATCATGGAGCATCTTGAGCTACTTTTTAAAAAATCCAATAACATTTTACTGAAAACCTCCCCCCTTTTGGACATATCCAGTGGATTAAAGCAGTTGCAAAACGTCAAAGAGATACATATAGTAGCGGTAAACAATGAGGTCAAAGAATTGCTTTGGGTGTTACAAGGCGGATTTACAAATGAAGTAAAGGTTAAAACCATCAATTTAAAAAAAGGATTAAAGGAGACTTTTGATTTTACATGGTCAGAAGAAAAGAGAACATCTAAGTCCTTTGGCGAGCCCCAGAATTTTCTTTATGAACCCAATGCGGCCATATTAAAGGCAGGTGCTTTCAAGTTGATTGCCAAAGATCTTAAGGTTAGAAAATTAGACCTTCACTCCCACCTATATACTTCAGAGGAGCTACTACAATTTCCAGGTAGGTCGTTTAAAATCGAAAAGATCATTGATTACAATAAAAAGGAACTTAAAAAATTAAGCGGCACAAAAGCAAATATTACGGTTAGAAACTTTCCTGAAAATGTTGAGAGCATTAGAAAGCGATTTAAGATAAAAGATGGTGGTGACGAATATCTTTTTTTCACGACAATAAATAATAATCAATACAAGATGATACAATGCACCAAGATCAACACTATTAGTATCTGAATACCCCAAAAACTGTAATTGGGTTTTCAGTTTATTATTATCCGAAAATATGATAAGTTTTACCCTGAGGTGTCCAATTAGCGTGAAAATTATAACAAATTGTTATTTATTTGATTTATTGCTTTTGACTGATTCCGTCATAAATTTAAGCGTATACCTCCGAAAACGTTGGAATTATGGTAAATTGACCTATTGATTTGAGCTGTGGACCATTACTATATAATATCAATAATTGACAAAATAACACCTAAAAATTCTTAATGTATGAGATATTTTTGCTAATATTAACCAAAATTTGGGATATTTTAACATTTAACTCAGCTGTATCCCATCCTTATATCTATTAATTAAAACTAACAAACAACAAGGATTATGAATCAAAAACTCAAATTCGATTCTAAAAGGAGGTCCAAAAGTGTTTTTAACACTTTTAAACTAGGATTTCTTTCAATGATCATTTGCTTAGGCACACAGATTGCCTTTGCAAATTCAAACACAATTTTATCCAATGCAGTACTTGGAGATGAAATCCAGTCTACGGTAACAGGTACGGTAATAGATTCCGATGGAACTCCATTACCCGGTGCAAGTGTCGTGGAAAAGGGAACCACCAATGGTACCCAAACAGATTTTGATGGTAACTTTTCCATTGATGTAGCTAGTGGTGCTACCTTATTAATAAGTTACATTGGCTATTCAACACAAGAGGTCTCAGTTGATGGCAGAAGTACTATTAATGTAACCATGGCCGAAGACGCAAGTCAATTGGATGAAGTAGTGGTTACAGGGTATGGTACCCAAACCAGAGGTGACATTACCGGATCGGTTGCATCAGTTGATATGGACGAGGCAATAAAAGCACCTACCGTGAATGCTGCTGAAGCACTTGCAGGTCGGGTTTCTGGGGTAACCGTTTTAACCAATGGAAATCCTGGGTCAACACCTAAGATAAACATTCGTGGTTTTGGTACAAGTAATAACACCGACCCACTTTATATTATAGACGGAGTACAAACTGATGATCCTAATATCTTGAATAATTTAAATCCAGGTGATATTGATCAGATGAACGTTCTAAAAGATGGTGCTGCGGCAATTTATGGGGCTAGGGCATCAAACGGTGTTGTTGTAATTA
>Ga0316189_10002831_pt1 | contig 16935 bp, 12 predicted proteins | sample LowCovwburrow_MG_FD_204930 | JGI IMG/M metagenome (GOLD analysis project Ga0316189, IMG submission 204930) | Coastal sediment microbial communities from Maine, United States - Lowes Cove worm burrow | ecosystem: Environmental > Aquatic > Marine > Coastal > Sediment | place: USA: Maine... | reverse complement strand
GCGCTGGATGGGTCCGCCTCGGCAACGCCATCAGCATCCTCGGAGCTCGTACACCCGGGAACAGCCAGCAGGACGAGGAGGACGATGAGTGCTCTCATGGGTGAACCGTACGCTCGCTCGGAGCGCCCCAGCCAGAGTCGCCCTGCCCTACCGCTGGGCTAACCCTTCACGGAACCGGCGGTGATCCCTCTGACGAAGAACCCCTGGAGGGTGAAGAACATCACCATCGGCAGGAACCTGATGATGAACGCGCCGGTTGTTGGCAGGTTCTCTCGCGAACCGAACTCGCCGGCAAGTGATGCGATCACCACCGTTGCCGACAGTGCATCCTGGTTTCCACCGATCATCGTGGTGACCACGACACCACTCGTCAGGGCGATCTACAGAATCGTCAACCTTCAGAAGACCAGGGACTCGATCGCGCGACGTGGGGCTTCTCTAGAGTTGTGCGATGTCCTCAACCACCCTGCCCGAGTACCCGACGTTCGTCATGCACCTCGAATGCGCATACACGGGGGAGCAGTTCGAACCCGATCAGATACACGGACTTTCACCTGCGGAGAAGCCGCTGTCGGTGATGTACGACCTTGATGGCATCGCCGCTGCGGTGACCAAAGGGGATCTCGACCAGCGACAGTCCGGCATGTGGCGCTACCGCGAATTCCTTCCAGGACGGCGTACCGAAGATGTTGTATCGCTCGGCGAGACCGAGACACCCCTCGTCTCACTCCCCCGGTTATCCGAGGAACCCGGGACGACCGAGATCCTCGTCAAGGACGAGGGTCGCCTCCCCACCGGGTCCTTCAAGGCGAGGGGCCTCGCCATGGCCGTCTCGATGGCGAAGGCGCTCGGACTGACCAAGCTCGCCATGCCAACCAATGGCAACGCCGGGACCGCGCCCGCCGCATCCGCGACGCGTGCCGAGATCGAGACGTACATCTTCTGCCCCGATCACACATCAGAAGTCAACGTCCGCGAGATCGCGCCGCAAGGCGCGAACGTGTGGCGAGTGAACGGCCTCATCAACGACTGCGGGAAGATCGTCGGCGCTGGGAAGGAAACTATGGGATGGTTCGACGTGTCGACCCTCAAGGAGCCGTACCGCATCGAGGGCGAGAAGACGATGGGCCTGGAACTCGCGGACCAGATGGGCTGGAAGCTCCCAGACATCGTCTTCTACCCCACGGGAGGTGGCACCGGCCTCATCGTTATGTGGAAGGCGTTCCAGGAGCTCACCGCCATTGGGTGGCTCACCGGCAATCTCCCGAGGATGGTGGCGGTCCAGTCGACCGGATGCGCTCCGATCGTCAAGGCATTCGACGAAGGCGCCGAGCACGCTCCGCTCTGGGAGGACGCGTTCACGATCGCATCGGGAATCCGCGTGCCGATCGCCGTTGGCGACTTCATGATCTTGCGTGCCGTCCGGGAGAGCAATGGCTTCGCCCTGGCGGTCACCGACGAGGAGATCGCGGCCGCCCATGAGCGCGTGCCGATGACCGATGGCATGCTGATCTGCCCGGAGGGTGCAGCGACGTTCGCCGCGTACGTCAAAGCCCTTGAGGAAGGGCTCGTGTCCCCGGACGAGCAGGCCGTCCTGTTCAACTGCGGCAGCGGACTCAAGTACCCGATGCCCCCCCGCCGAGGATCGCATCGACCACACACAGCCGATCGACTGGGATGCGCTGGTAGAGCCATGACAACACGAGACATCGTCACCACTGAGTTCACGAACGAAGATGCCGCCGCGTCGTTGGCAGAGAACTCCGACGACGTCTACAACTCGACCCTCGTGTCCGACCGGGCACGAGGGCTCGTCACGACCGTCTCCGCCCACGACCCACTCCCCTCGGTCGACGACGCGGCGTGGGAGGGATTCGAATCGCTACCGCTCGACGATAGCCTCACCCAGAGCAATCCCCTGAGCAGCCACGTACCGCTCACCGACGAGACCCGCCACCTGATCGGAGATCACAACGTGTCGATGCTGCAGGCCAGCTCGATCCGCGTCAACACGGCACGAGGAGGGATCGTCGATGAGGGCGCGCTCGTGGGTGCATTGCGCAGTGGCCACCTCAGCAGCACCCCGCTCAACGTCTCCTCCGGAGATTCGATGACCGAAGCCGCGAACTCCCGATACCGGGGCACGCCGAACACTATCGCTACCCCGCACATCGCAGGAATCTCAGCCGTTTCAGGTGTCCGGGTTGGAGAGACGACGGCCGACGGTGTCCGCCCCGTTCTTGGCGGAGCTACACCATCATGACCACCGTCGCTACCGCCGGTCTCGCCGTGCTCGACTTCGTGTTCGGAGTCGACCGCCGGCCAGACCGCGGTCGCAAGGTGTTCGCCTCCTCTCTCACCGAAGTCGGTGGCGGGCCTGCGGCCAACGCCGCCGTCACGATCGCAGCACTCGGCGGAGACGCTCGCTTCGTCGGGCGCATCGGCGATGACACGATCGGCGAGCGGATCCTCGCCGACTTCGCCCGCTGGGGCGTCGATACATCCCGCGTGCGCACGATCGAGGGTGTTCCGTCGCCGCTCTCATCGGTGGTCATCGAAGCGGACGGCGAGCGGACGATCGTCAACTACACCGACGGAGCTCTCTTCGCTCCCGACGATTTGGTCACGACCAATGACCTCGCCGGGGCTGACACCGTGCTCGCCGACTTGCTTTGGCCCACAGGAGGACTTTCGGCGCTGCGAACAGCCGCCGAGCTCGGCGTCCCATCGGTACTCGACTTCGACGAGATCCCGGAGCGAGGGCTCACCGAGGCGCTGACGCTTCCGACCCACCTCGTGTTCTCTGCGCCGGCACTCGCCGCGGTGGCCGAGACCGCCGCTCCGGCCGAAGCCCTCTTGAAGATCGCTGGCCGGACCGATGCCTGGGTGGCCGTCACCCTTGGAGCAAAGGGGGTGCTCTGGGTCGACGATGGAGTCGTCGAGCACACGCCCGCCTACACGGTCACAACAGTCGACACCCTCGGCGCAGGCGATGTCTACCACGGCGCCTTTGCGCTCGGCATCGCGGAGAACCGGGGGATCGAAGACGTGGTGATACGGGCAGCCGCGGCCGCCGCCCTCAAATGCACACGTTTCGGCGGCCGCGAAGGTGTTCCGACGCGGAATGAAGTCGAAGACTTCATGAAAGCAAATCCACGATGAACATGACAGCAGAAGCGCTCTGGGGCCGTCGACGCCGCTGGGCTGGTCCAACCTTGCTCGCAGCTTGCAGCTCGTGGCTTCACGCCTTTGGCCACCAGGGGGTGAGGTGGGTGTCTACGGTCTCGTACCAATCGTTGGTCATGGCACCGAGGGGGTCGGTGTGGTCGGCGTAGTCGGACCACAGGATGGGCTCATCGATCCAGATCCGGACCGCCGTCCGCCGGACTCTGCGCTCGGTCTGACCGAGCGAGCGATTGGTCCCGTGGATCGTCACCGGCAGAAGCGGCGCCCCGCTCATCCACGCCAGCCATGCGGCACCGCGCTTCGGCTCGGTCTCGCGCCAGTATGCGACCCTGCGCCCCTCGGGGAAGACACCTGCCGTGCCTCCGGCCCTCAGATACTCGACGGTCTCTTCGAGGGCTCTCAGCGGTACGCCATCCCGATCGGTCGGGATGGCCCCGAAGTACTTCGTGACAACGTCGAAGGTGATGTGGTTTCCGAACAGTTCGTCGACCGCGATGAATCGCACGAGGCGTCCAAGAGCGTTGATCACGAGCGGAGGATCGAGATGCGAGAAGTGGTTTGACGCCACCACGAGCGGCCCCTGCTTCGGGATGTGTTCGGTGCCGCTCACTTCGAAATCGAGCAGGCCCCTGGCCACCATGCGCAACGGTATGTTGAGGAACCGCGTCGTGAGCGCCGAGGGAATGTACCGGAAGCTAGGCATCGCCCGCCAGCTCGGCGAAGAGATTCGCGAATGCCAACTGGGGACGTTGGTTCCTGCCGAGTGCGTCGATCGCCACAAGCACTCGCTCGGCGCCGGCAACCGCGCGTTTCGGTGTCATCGAGGACAGCGCTGCGACGGGTACATCCGTGTTGCGAACGGGACTGCCGAACTGTGCAGCAGCGACGTCCCGGTAGAACGAGGCGAGGATTTCGAGACCGGTGATGTAGAGCGCGTCCGTCGCACGCTTCAGCTCGCGAGTCTGTCGATCCCTGAGTGATCGGGGTGCATCGTCTCCCAGAGCGTCGCGTTCGTCCTGTTGACGCTGCTTCAACGCTGCGAGCAGGGGCTCAGCCGAGGTCATCGTCTCGTCGGCGAGCCGGAACGCATCCCCTGGATGCTCACCAAGACGCATGGGGATGCTGAGCCAGAGGCGCCGGTAGTTGGCAACCTCTGGCTCGGTCGCAAGCGCCAATGCGAGTCCAGGGCGCCCTCCTGCGATCCTGGCCGCTTCGGCTGCCTGCTCCGTCCCAATGCCAAGCGCCTCGAGACCCGCCGCCACTTCGGATCCCGGGACCCGACCGAGCACGACCGTGCGGCAGCGGCTCGACACGGTGCTCGGCAGGTCGTCCTCGGTCTCCGTCACGATCACGAACACCGTGGCCGGCGTGGGCTCTTCGAGCGTCTTGAGGAGCGCGTTTGCAGCCTCATCGTTGAGCATGCCGCCCTCTTCGAGGAGGAACACCTTCCGTTCAGACTCGAGCGGACTCCGCGTGGCTTGAGACACCACGCGACGCGCCTGGTCGACGGTGATCGATGCCCGGCCCTCTGGCTCGACGAGTACAAGATCCGGATGGATGCCTGCCATGACTCTTCCGAAGCAGCGCGTGTCCTCGCCGCAGAGCAGCGAGGCAGCGAAGCGGCGGGCGATCGTTGCCTTGCCGACGTTGGAGGGTCCGACGAAGAGATACGACTGAGCCGGTTCGGCGATCTCGCGTTCGAGAAGGACGACGACGCCCCCGTGACCGATGATGCCGTCGAAAGGACTCACCATCGACCCCGGACCTCACGGTATGCGGCGTCAACGACCACCTCAAGAGGCGCACTCGCGTCGATGACCACGAAACGGTCCGGCTCGGTGGCGGCAATGGCGGCGAAGCCGTCGGCAACTGCCTGTTGGAAGCGAATGCCTTCATCCCCAATGCGGTCGCCAACCGCCTGTCGTGCAAGGCCCTCGGTGGCGTCAACCACGAGGAGGATCACGAGATTCGGCCACACGCCAAGCAGGCCCGGCTCGTTCACGCTGCGTACTTTCTCGATACCAAGCGAGCGGCCGGCACCCTGGTAGGCGAGCGATGAGTAGACCGACCGATCCGTGAGGACCCAGGAGCCGTCGTCGAGTGCCGGGCCGACGATTTCAGCTGCGAGTTGTGCCCGCGACGCCGCAAACAGGAGGGCTTCGGTCCACGGCTCCGGCGCAAGATCATGGCTGAGGAGGATGTTGCGAATGGACTCGCCGACGGCGGTGCCACCCGGTTCGCGAACCCGAACGACGCGATGTCCGTCTGCCGCGAGTCGCTCACCAACCCGCTCAGCGACCGTCGACTTACCCGCGCCCTCGATTCCCTCGAACGCGATGTAGGGGCGACTCACGTGATCTCGTTTCTCATGCTCGGCGTCACAGCGGTAGTTTCGCAGAGTTGGGGACGCCGGGTCCGAAGTCAGTTCTTCTTCGGCTTTGGTTTCGGCTTCGCTTTGGCCTTCGGCTTCGCTTTCGCCTTCGCCGTGCGCTTCGGTGCGGGACCCTTTGCTCTACGCTCGGCGAGCAGCTCGACGGCTCGGTCGAGGGTGATCGTGTCGACCGAATCGGCGACCCGGAGCGAGGCGTTGGTCTCGCCGTCGGTCACATACGGTCCGAACCGTCCGTTCCGGAGAACCACCGGCTTCTCCGTGTTGGGATCCTGCCCGAGTTCCTTGAGCGGTGCCGCAGCGGTGCGCCCACGGCCCTTCTTCGGCTGGGCGAGCAACGCGAGCGCCGCGGCGAGGTCAACGGTGAAGATCTGGTCTTCATCTTCGAGGCTCCTGGTCTCCTTGCCCCATTTCACGTATGGCCCGTAGCGGCCGTTCTGAGCAGTGATCGGTTTGCCATCCTCGGGATGGTCCCCGATCGTCCTTGGTTGGGTGAGAAGCCGCAGGGCTTCATCCAGTGTCACCGTATCGAGCGACATGCTCTTGAAGAGCGAGGCCGTCTTGGGCTTCGCCTTCGACTCAGCATCGCGTTCTCCGAGCTGCACATACGGGCCGTAGCGACCGGCCTTCGCGAGCACGGTCAGGCCGGTCTCGGGGTCGTCCCCAAGCGCTCGGTCGCCGGACGGCGCTTCGAGCAACTCGGTCGCCCGCTCCACGGTCAGTTCCTCGAGCGCCAGATCCTCCGGGATCGATGCTCGCGCTTCGCCGTGCATGAGATACGGTCCGAACTGGCCGCACCGCGCAACGATGAGTTCTCCATCGGCGGCCTCGCCGATCGGGAATGCGTTGACCTCACGGGGATCGATCCCTTCGAGGACGTCGTCGGACACGAGCGTCTTGAGACCGGGGTGGCCTTCGCTGCCGAAGTAGAATCGGTTCAGGTACGGGACCATCGTCGCCTCGCCACCGGCGATCTTGTCGAGGTCCTCTTCCATCAACGCGGTGAAGTCGTAGTCGACGTAGTCAGCGAAGTGCTCTTCGAGGAGGCCAACGACGGCAAACGCCTTCAGCGTCGGGACGAGCGCTGTGCCCTGCTTTCTCACGTAGTCGCGATCCTGGATCGTCGAGATGATCGACGCATACGTCGATGGCCGCCCGATACCGAGTTCTTCGAGTCGCTTCACCAGACTGGCCTCGGTGTACCGGGCCGGGGGCTTGGTCTCGTGGTGTGTCGCTTCCACCGCGACGGCAGCAAGGCCTTGGCCTTCTGCCACGGCCGGCAGATGTGATTCCTGATCGTCACGATCGGCTTCCGGATCATCGATGTCTTCGACATAGGCCTTCAGGAACCCGGCGAACAGGATGGTCCGACCGGTCGCCGAGAACACACACGCGCGGCCGCTCGTCGGTCCGGTGCCGGAGAGTCTCAGTTGGAGGCTCTCTCCCTTGGCATCCCTCATCTGGCTGGCGACGGTCCGCTTCCAGATCAGGTCGTAGAGCCGAGCCTCGTCGGACCTCGGTCCGAACGAACTGCCAACGATCTTGGGATCCTGGAAGTGCTCACCGGCCGGACGGATCGCTTCGTGTGCCTCCTGCGCTCCCTTGGCCTTCTTGCCGTAGAACCGAGGGGCGTCCGGGAGGTACTCCGTGCCGAAGCGCCCGGCGACCAGCGACCGGGCAGCGTCGAGCGCGGCGCCGGAGAGGTTGGTCGAGTCGGTCCTCATGTAGGTGATGAAGCCGCCCTCGTACAGGCGCTGGGCGGCAGACATCGTCCGCCGGGTCCCGAACCGAAGCTTCCTACCAGCCTCCTGCTGAAGGGTGGCGGTGCGGAAGGGGGCATAGGGACGCCGGGTGTACGGCTTCCGTTCGACCAACGTCACGCTGAAGTCGGCATCGACGAGTTCGTCGGCAAGACTCGCAGCCGTCTTGGCGTCGAGGACCACGCGGTCGGCACGGTGAGAGCCGGCCTGGTCGAAGTCGGAACCCGTGGCGACGCGATCACCGTCGACCGCCGCCAACTTGGCATCGAACGGCGTGTTCTCGTCGCGCGGTGTGAAGGTGCCGGTGACCCCCGAGTACGCAGCAGCAACGAACGCCATGCGTTCGCGCTCGCGATCGACGACGATGCGCGTCGCCGGCGACTGGACACGGCCGGCGGACAGGCCGCGCTGTACCTTGCGCCACAGCACCGGTGACACCTCGTATCCGAACAGCCGATCGAGGACGCGGCGCGCCTCCTGGGCGGCGACGACCTGCTTGTCGAGTTCTCTGGGATGATCAACGGCATCCTGGATGGCCTCGGCCGTGATCTCGTGGAAGACCATGCGGTGTACCGGGACCTTCGGCTTCAGCACCTCGAGCAGGTGCCAGGCGATCGCTTCGCCTTCGCGGTCCTCATCCGTCGCGAGGTACAGGGAGTCGCAACCCTTCAACGCCTTGCGGAGAACCGAGACCTGATTCTTGGAGTTCGGTGTGACGACGTACATCGGCTTGAAGCCGTTGTCGATGTCCACGCCGAAGCGGGTCTCCTTCCAGAGCTTCTTCTTCGCTTCGGACACTTCGCCGACCTTCGTCGGGATATCGCGAATGTGACCGACCGACGATTCGACGAGGAAATCGTCGCCGAGGTAGCGGCCGATCGTTTTAGCTTTCGCCGGCGATTCGACGATGACGAGGTGTTTGGGCATGGGTGAACAGCACTCAATCGGTTGGGAACGGGGCTCAACGATGCGGGAGTATGGCCGCTTTGTCAAGACAATGGAGTTTCGGACCGCGGCAGAAGGCTACTGGGCGAACCCTTCCCGGAAGCGTTCGACGACCTTCGGCCACGTGAAGACGTCTTCGACGAACCGCCTCCCGGCGGCCCCCATTGCCGTGGCTGCATCGGGGTCGGCAAGCAGCATCTCGAGGCCTTCGACGATGTCGTTCGTCGAGTGGACGACATATCCGGTCTCACCGGGAATCACCGTCTCGGGGGATCCGCCGGAGTCGCCCGCAAGGACGGGGAGACCGGTTGCCGCGGCTTCCAGGAAGACGAGGCCGAGACCTTCCACCTCGAGCCCACCCCACCGGGAACTGCACGGCATGCAGAACACATCCATCTCGCGATAGAGGTCGGGGAGGTCGGGCCACGGCACATCGACGGCGAATCGAGTGCGCACACCGAGCTTGTCCGCCAGCTTGCGGAGGCGCCCTTCGGTGCGTCCTTTCCCGACGAGCAGCACTTCGACCGGTTGGCTGAGTCGCGCGGCTGCCTCGATCACGCGGTGCTGTCCCTTGCGGGGTACGAAACGGGACACACATCCAACAAGCGGAATCTCGTTGCCGCCGTTCGGCGGCGGAGTGAACGTGCCGATATCGACCCCTGCACCGACGAACACCACATCCTTGCCGGTCAGTCGTCGCACACGATCTGCGGTGAACCGGCTGACGGCAAACCGCACATCAGCATCACGCAGCGCCTTGGCGACCGCCTGGCGGGTTCCGGGTGCGGCCGCGGGCAATGTCACTTCCGCCCCGTGGCTCAGGATCCCGTACGGAACGCCGAGTCGCTCGCGCAGCGCCGGCCCGATGAAGGGCAGCGGGTGGGGAGCGCCGAACAAGATGACGTCCGGATCGAACGCAACCGCTCTGGCCTCGATCCAGGCCGCAACCTGCGGGGTCGGCCACATGAACGACGAGCCATTGCGACTGATGCGATCATCGGGGACGGCGGCTTCGTCGGCCGGTGCGATGATGTGCCACTCGTCTGGGTACGCGTCGATGAGGTTGGCGAGATACTGCTGGATCCCTCCCGGCTTCGGCGGATAGTCGTTGGTGATGAGGAGGAGGCGCATCGTCAGTCACCGAGATGGATGGCGACGTTGTACGAAGACATGCGCGGGCCATCTGCGGTGTAGATGATCTCGCAGTGGGCGGTATTGCGCGGAATCGGGAACACGTCCCGATTCGCAAACGGGATCCCGAGCAATGCCGCAACATAGGCACGCATCACGCCACCGTGGGTGAACACGCCGACGGTGCCCGATTCGTTCTCCGCGACACCGGCCGCAGCCTCCGAGAAGCGTTTTCCTGCGTCAGAGAAACGCTCACCCGTGCGACCGCGAGGCTCATCGTGCCCTTCGGCGAAGATGCGGTGAAAGGATCCGGGATCCTCGGCGTGCGCCTCGGCCCCGGTCAAGCCCTCCCATTCGCCGAAGTGGAGTTCTACGAGGCCATCAACCGTCTGGATCGGAACCCCGTTCCCTACCGCAACGGCATGTGCCGTCTCCTGTGCCCGGCCCGACGGCGAAGCCACGACGGCATCGAGCGCCATTCCGGTGTCCGCGAGGGCCGCTGCCTGGCGGCGTCCGTCTGGCGAGAGCGGCGACTCTCCCCTCCCCCACCAACGATGCTCGAGATTCGCCTCCGTCTCCCCATGACGGATCAGCCGAAGACGCGTGCCGCCCGGTCGAGAGGCGTCGCCGTTGAGATGGAGGTCGTCGTTGTATGAGAACACTTCGGCTCGGTCGCCGTTCATCCGGATCGTGGTAACCGACGTGTTCGAGGGAACCAACATCCCGGACTGGTCAACGGCTCCGACCAGCGACCCGACAATCGTCTGGATCACACCGCCGTGTGTCACGGCGATTGCCTCCTCGCCATCGTCGACACGGGCGGCAAGCCGGTCGAACGCCCCCCTGACGCGAACGACGAAGTCGGAGAAGCGCTCCCCGCCTGCGGGTTGGAAGTCGCCGGACCCAAACCGTTCGTTCTCGACCTCCGGGTATCGAGCGCGGATCTCTTCGGAGCGCATGCCGTCCCACGCGCCGAGGTCGTACTCGCGCCACTCGGCCAGTGGTTCACCTTCACCGATCGCCGCGCATGTCGTCCGTGTGCGACCGAGGTCTGAAGAGATGAGCACGTCCGGTCGGCGCCCGGTCATGCGACGCCGGAGGAGTTCGACCTGGTGGTGCCCACGACCGCTCAGGGCCGAGTCGGACTGACCCTGCCATCGCCCAGAGATATTGCTGACGGTCTCGCCGTGTCGAACGAGCGTGATTGTGCGTGCCAGAGAATCCCCTACATCGTGCCTCCGTAGGGTAGAGGGGCCCGGAACGTCCCCATCCCCGGCGAAGCGCAGCCGGTCGAACGGATCGAACACGCCGCGAACCGCGTAGGCCGGGGTAGGTTGGCCACATGCTCGGTGCGATCGCCCAGAACCAAATCAACCTCCCGGACGGCGGGGCCGAGGCCGTGGTGTGGGTCGTCATCGCCGCGGTGATCATCGGCCTGTATCTCGTGATCCGGCGCACCCGCCTCAAGTCCCGCGACGCGTACATGAACCAGGCCGAACGCGAAGCCGAGATGCGCAAGAACGACCCGGACATGAAGTAGTCCACAGCCCCGTTGCGGGCTGCGGACTCCTCCGAAGGTCGCTGGCTCTAGAAGAGTCCGTAGGTCACGAACGCCGACGCGAAGATCAGCGAGACGATCGTCATGACCTTGATGACGATGTTCATCGCCGGACCCGACGTGTCCTTGAACGGGTCGCCGACCGTGTCGCCCACGACCGCTGCCTTGTGGGCATCCGAGCCCTTGCCGCCGAAGGCACCGGCTTCGATGAACTTCTTGGCGTTGTCCCACGCCCCACCGGCGTTCGCCATGTAGATCGCCAACAGGAATCCGGAGATCAGCGCACCGGCCAGCAAGCCGCCGAGCATCTCGAGGCTGATGAATCCAACGATGAGCGGCAGCGCGACGGCCATGGCACCCGGGAGGATCATCTCTCGCAGAGCCGCCCGCGTCGAGATGTCGACGCACTTCTCGTACTCCGGCTTTGCATCGGGATCGCCCTCACGCAGTCCGGGGATCTCACGGAACTGGCGCCTGACTTCTTCGATCATCTGGTTGGCCGCACGGCCGACCGCCTGGATCGTTTGCGCAGCAAACAGGTAGGGGAACATCCCGCCGATGAACATGCCGACGATCACCCAGATGCTGAGTATGTCGAGCGCCTCGATCGTGTCCTTGCCTGCTTTGTCCAGCTCGACGTTTACCGACTGGATGAACGTGAAGAACAGGGCGAGGGCCGTGACGGCCGCAGAACCGATCGCGAAGCCCTTCGCAATGGCGGCCGTGGTGTTGCCGAGCGAATCCAGCGCGTCGGTCGTCTCGCGAACCTCGGGTGGCAGATGAGCCATCTCGGCGATCCCGCCTGCGTTGTCTGCGATAGGCCCGTACGCATCCACCGACACGGTGATGCCGAGCGTAGCGAGCACACCGATCGCGGCAATTGCCACGCCATAGATGCCGCCGCCTTCAACGGCCCAGTCACCGGCCCAGAAGGCGGCGCCCATGCCGAAGGCGACCACGATGACGGAGTAGGCAGCGGACTTCATGCCTTCGGAGATGCCGGAGAGCACGACCGTTGCCGGTCCGGTCTGGGCCTGACGCGCAATCTCCTTGACGACCTTGTGCTCATCCGAGGTGAACCACATCGAGATACGCCCGATGATGATTCCGATCACGAGGCCGACGAGGACGGCGAGGAAGAAACCCCAGTAGTTCTTCACACCCTCAACACCGCTGAACATCAGCGGTGTCAGCGCCCCGACGCCGAGAACCGTGAGTCCGGCAGCGGCCCAGGTTCCACGTTCGAGGGTTGCCGCGAGGCTGGCCTTGCCCGGACGGACGAGGAACGATCCGATGATCGATGCCAGCATGCCGATGGAGGCGATCATCAACGGGTAGAAGACCGCTTGCATCGTGAACGCTTCTCCGGCAACACCGAAGACCAAGATGGCAAACGAGATCGGAGCGACGAGCGATCCGACGTAGGACTCGAAGAGATCGGCGCCCATTCCCGCGACGTCACCCACGTTGTCACCGACGTTGTCGGCAATCGTCGCCGGGTTCCGGGGATCGTCCTCTGGGATACCGGCTTCAACCTTGCCGACCAGGTCGGCACCGACATCGGCCGCCTTGGTGTAGATCCCGCCGCCGACGCGAGAGAACAGCGCGATCGAGGATCCACCGAGGGCGATGGCTGTGACGACCGCGACCCAATTCTCGAGGTCGAGGACTTCCTTGAACAGCCAGATGCCGAGCGAGAACCCGAGGAGGCCGAGGCCGGCGACGGTGAACCCCATGACCGCTCCACCGCGGAACGCGATCGGGAGAGCGACCTTGATGCCACCGCGCCGAGCACCTTCGGCGGTGCGGGCGTTGGCAGCGGTCGCGATCCGCATCCCGATGAAGCCGGCCGTGGCCGAGAGCAGGGCCCCGAAGACGTACGCAATCGCTCCCCACGGACGGCCCCACGGAAGGAAGACCAGGATCAGCACTGCGAGGATGACGACGAAGACCGCCACCGCCCGGTACTCGCGCTTCATGAACGCCATCGAACCCCGGCGGATGGCACCCATGAGGTCCACCATGACGGCGTTGCCGGGATCGGCAGACATCACTTGGCGAGCGTAGAAGAAGGCTAGGACAAGGGCGGCCACGCCCATGATCATGGCGACGTAAAGCCACAGCTCCGGCTGACTCACAGAATCTCCCAATGTCGATGAATGAGGGCAGGGAGATTATAGATTCGCCTGGGAGCGCCCAATCTGCCCACGATCGTCCGCGGAGAAGCCTCGCTGAACGAGTTCGGCAGGTCATCATTGCGGCGCTCTGTTGGACAGACATGTCGCGAAGCGAAACAACGGCCTCATATGGCGACGTGACCGCGAATCGCTGGTGCTCGTGCTTCGAGGAGTGCGCCGATTTCGGGCTTGGATCACGGCGGTTTCAGAAGTACGGTCGGACCTCGAGTTGGTTGGCAGCGTGGCACCGGGGCGCCGACCGGGTGATCCCGGTGATCGTCCACAACCGGATTCAGCCCGTGTTGGTGGCGATCACCGCTTCAGCGAAGACTTTGGCACCGTCCTTGATCCGCTCGTGCCACGACGGTGTCTGCCACGGTTCCCAGGCGTAGCCGGACGTTTCGAACACTTCATCCCCGACGACGATCGCGATGCCGACTCTCTCGACCGTTTCAGTGCCGACACTGCCGTCAGCGTCGATTCGATATGCCTGCAAGGAAGACGGATCGGAGAAGCCGATTGCCTGATACGGGGCCCGGATCTCAATCACATGACCTTCCGCCGACCAGGTCGACCGGGAATCGAAACCTTCGTCGATCGGGTCGGTGGTCCCGAAGACCATCTCGCCGGGGGCGATCATCTCGGCTGCGAGGCTCTGGCCAGTGGAAGGAACGACGAGCGGACGGTTGACGACGAGGCGATGAGTATTCCAGACGCCGCTTCCCTCCTGGAAGTCGGTGGGGTTGACCGACTCATAGCCTCTCTTCCACGAATACTGAATGGCATAGGGATCGTTGGAGGCCCGCACGAGCATGCGCCCCTCGTCCCCATCGAGCACGATCGCGTAGTCGGATTCTGGGTCGATTCCGTCGGTGTTCGGCAATCCCCCGCCTTCGCCGGCGAGGACGTCGAACCCGATCACCACCGGCGTCTCAGACCACAGATCGGGATCGTCGGTACGGATACGGAGGTAGAGGTAGGACTCGTCCTTGAGCGCCCTCACCTCACGTACCGATCGGGTGGACTCGAAGATCACCTGGGAACTGTTCTCGGTCCATTCTCCGTCGTCGCCGTCGAGAACGACCTTCTGAGCCGACCCCGGATCGGTTGCCACAACCCCGAAATTGGCCTCGTTTGTCCACGGATTGGCCCACAGGCTCCTTCGGTCGGGCGGGAGCTCGTAGTCGATCGTGTTCCAGGTGAATTTGAACCACTCGTCGGTCCACTCGAACACAAGTGCGCCCGAGAGGCCGACCGCTTCGATGGTGCTCAACAGGTCGGCGTTTATTGCCATCTGGTCTCGTTCGTTGTGCGCCCCCTGATTCCGGCCCTGCGGCCCAAAGTGGGCTGAAGCCATGCCCGAGGGAACCCCAAACTCGGTGATGACAACCGGGATGCCAGCGTGGTGTTCTTTCAGCTTGGTGAGGTACCCGGCGTAGTTGTCGTCCTCGCCGTCCAGCTTGAATCCAGCGATCCCCTCCTCGTAGCGCTGGAAGTCGGGATAGTACGGGTAGGCGTGATAGCTGGCGTAGTAGCCCCCTGGCCACAACGAGGTCGCCCGCACGTGATTGTGGTCGACGCCAACCAGATCCTCTCGCTCGAGTGGTTCGTCGGGGTGGCGAAGCGGGTCGGTGGTCGGCCAATTGACAAACGTCATCGGCATCGTCACCCCATGTCCGGCCTCGAGTTCGGCCAGGTGGTCGAGCATCCCTGCGAGCCACACCTCGGTGGGAGAAGAGTCGGCGGTGTTCTCGAAGTAGTCGCCCCGATATCCAGGTCTGCCCGCGTTGGCGATGTCGGAGGCCGACGTGGCGAAGGGATCCCACTCAACGCCGATCGCCCACGACATCAGCCAAGGTGAGACGTCGGCGTCATAGGCACCGCCGGCGTGGCCCGGACGGTCTGGCACGACGATGTCGCCATGAACGACCTCGACCGCTCTCTCAATTTCTGTCCTGAACTCGGCGACGATTTCCGAATCGAACAGGTCGAAGGTCTCGTAGAACCGCTCTTCCGGGATCCACACTCCGTGGATCAACAACAACGGAGCCTCTGGATTTGCCAGGTTGTAGGCCCGCAGTTCTTGGTAGAAAGCTGGCGGCATGATCGTGTAGACCCGAAGCGCCCGAAAACCCATGTCCGCCATTTGCGGGAACCAACGCTGGAAGTGTTCCCCGGTGATCGCCTGCTCCCCCGGTTGGCGCCCGGGGATGGTGGGCCCGAGGTTCACTCCGGCAACGAACTCCCGGATGCCCGCACCGGTGTTGATCAGGAGTCGGTCCCCTTCGACTCGTGCAAAGCTGGCAAGTCCACCCTCGGTCGTCGTCACAGGACCCCAGTCACCCGTCGTCGGAGCGTCGGGCGCGACCGGCACGACGTCGCCGCAAGAGGCAACGAGCATCGCCAAGGCGACCGCAAGAATGGGTATGCGCACAGTCATAGGGTTGTCGGCGCCCCAGGCCGCCACTTGAGCGAACCGATCCCGCGCTCCACGCGCAACTCCGAAGCCACGAGGGGTCTCCTCGGGCCGCTGCTTCGACACACCTCGGACAACCCTGCCGTTCAGTGTCGAGCCGGGGCGGATTTGAAGCGACCATACGAAGGGCCAGGGCGACGCCCGTCACAAGATACGCACGATCACGCCGATCCGACCGTACGATGCTCAACCGTGCGACGACTTCTCCCGATCTTCAGCGCCCTCGCGACGGCGAGCCTCCTCGCGGCTTCGTGCTCGTCTGGCGCCTCCGAAGCGACCGACCCGCCAACGACGGCACCATCGACCACCACGACGCTGCCTCCGTCATCGACTACGACGTCGACGTCGCCTCCCACAACGACGACCGAACCGCTCACCGTGGTCGCCGTGGGCGGAGATCTGCCGGCGGGGCTTGCTGCGGCCATCGCATCATTGCTCTCCTGGCAGGCCGACAGCCGCAACGATCCGCCGAACGTCCCGGACGGACTCGCCGCCCATCTCGCAGACCAACCGCTCTCCGCACCTGCGGAGGTGTCGGCGACTGCTACGACCGCCGCGATCGACGGTGGCGACATCGCCGTGATTGAGATCGATTCCGGAGACGTGCTCCTGGCGGCCGACGAAGGCACCGGCTGGCGCATCGTCGGCGCCGCTCCGGTGGACGGCACCCCGTGGTACGGGGAAGAGCCCCGCATGGTGATGGTCCTCGGATCCGATGCCCGGCCCGGCCAGGATCAGCAGCGCCTCCGAGGTGACAGCATCCACATCCTCACCGCCAACCCGTCCGAAGGCACCGGGACGATCCTCGGCTTCCCGCGCGACAGCTGGATCTCGTCGCCCTACGGCTCGATGAAGTTCACCTCGCTGATGGCCGGTCGCGGCCCGCAGGTCATGGTCGACAAGGTCGTCGATACATGGGATCTGCCGGTCGAGGGATACGTGGTGACCGGCTTCGCCGGCTTCGAAGACCTCATGCGCCAGGTCGGGAGCCTTCCGATTGATCTCCCCATGGCGATTCCCAACCAGGCAGAGTGGGTGGGCTGGAACTCCGGATCACAGACGTTGAGCCCGCAGCGGACGCTGGAGTACTCGCGCACCCGCAAAAGAGTCCCCGGCGGAGACCTCACACGATCGGCGAACCAGGGTCTCGTCATGCTCGCCGTGCTGCGCGTCCTCCAGATGAACGACATCACCGATGCGCCGGAGATCGTGAGCGTGCTCCTCGACTACGCGTGGTCCAGCCTGTCGCCAACCGGTCTCATCCAACTCGCCGCCACGGTCCACACCCTCGATGCCGACGAGATCCAGAACGT